>Ga0181594_10003496_pt1 | contig 14208 bp, 14 predicted proteins | sample 071ome_18_FD_145603 | JGI IMG/M metagenome (GOLD analysis project Ga0181594, IMG submission 145603) | Coastal salt marsh microbial communities from the Groves Creek Marsh, Skidaway Island, Georgia - 071413BT metaG (spades assembly) | ecosystem: Environmental > Aquatic > Marine > Intertidal zone... | reverse complement strand
CAAGGATTTCTCCGAAGCGGGGTGCGATTGCTGCGTGGATGGAAATATGCGAAGTGGTCCCGCGGGCTCGAAGTCGTGACGACGTCGGCGTGGAAAAAAGTCGCTTCGGGATGGTGGAAACTCGGGGACGAAAAAGCGTTCTGGAGTGAAAACGGGATCGGTCGGGATGAATTGCTGGCAGGCATATCAGCGGCCTATCCAGAAGCTCAAGTCGATGCATCGGGTCGGACCGATCTGATTTTGAAGCGTTGCCTCCTCTGGAATTGGGCACTGGTTACGGCAACAGAATATCACGCCGATAATAATCGCCTGACGCGGACAAGGCTGCTGGCAAGACCGCGCTTTCTGATTCGGATGATCGTGCTGCCAGTGCTGCTCGGAGTTTTGGTGGTAGCGCCCTTTACACCGCTCCTCTTTACCGATGCCTGGAAGATTTTACTCGGGGTGGTCTCGGGATATGCCGCATTGACGGCTGCCACGCGGATTTTCATGAAGCTGAGGCGACCGGCGATCTTGCGGATCGCGGAGGGGTTGGGGATGGACCCTGTGGAATAAGATATACTACTGATCTGGAGTCCCCACGATCGACATCGTGATGCGCCTCGAATGTGGTGCTGTGCGATGCTCGAAAAGGAAAACACCTTGCCACGTTCCGAGCGCAAGATTGCCTTTGTGTATCGGGATTACTTCGCTGGTGCGAGTCAGCGCCATTCGCAGATGGCTTGGACTGTCGTCCGGGCCCTCGTAGGTGTGGACAAGATAGGGAAGATCCTCAGGAACAAGGTGATCGAAAAAGGAATGCAAATCGGTTCTTGCCTCAGGATCTGCGTTCTCCATGATGACCAAACTGGCGCTGGTGTGGCGGACAAAAACAGTGAGTTGACCGCTCTGAATCCCCGTTTCATCAAGGAAGTTCCGGATTTCCCCGGTGAGTTCATAGGTCCCTTTTCCACGTGTGGTAACGGCAAATTCGCACGAGTGAGTTTTAAAGTTCATCAACAAGTCTGGATAAGCTGATATCTGACATTTTGCAGCGAAATTGGCGTGAGAGGAGCCGCAAAGGGCTCAAAGCCTCTCGTAGACGCCCTCGTCGCGCTTCTCCAGCACGGTAAAGCCAGCCTTCTTCGCATCTGTAACGGAGAGCGGTCCAGATACTTTGGGGGATGTCACTCCTTTGGAGATCAGCTTTTTCACAGCGCACTTGCACAGAGGGCAAGTCTCCATCGGTGGCCGCGTAACGGGGCGGCGAATCTCAAAACCCTTCGTGCAAATACGGCAGCCATTTTCCGGGTCAGCAGATATGTACTCGTAGACAGGCATTGTTAGTAATTATCCGATTGTTTCCTCAGGATTGCAAGACCTTCGCGACCGAGGCACCAGGCACCAGGCACGAAAAAAGCGGAACTGTTTGCAGCTCCGCTTCTCGGTTCTCGGTTTTTTGGAATATAGGGCGTTCCTACCAGCTCGACTTCGTCACGCCGGGAATCATGCCATGGGATGCGAGTTCACGAAACGCAATACGGGACATCTTGAAGCGACGAAGATAGCCGCGACGGCGACCAGTGACCTCACAGCGGTTCACGACACGTGTGGGGCTTGCGTCGCGTGGAAGCAACGTAATTCCTTCGTAGTCTTTTTCCGCTTTGAGCTTGGCACGCAATTTTGCATACTTCTGCACAGTGCGGGCCTTTCGCTTGTTTCGGGCTATCCAGCTCTTCTTTGCCATAGTGAGCGGGAATGTAACCTATCTGAGAGAATTTCAAGCGAAAAGTCAACATTCGCACTGGTCAGGTGGTCATATTCTGTGATTCACTTCGATGATTATGAGATCTCTATGCACTTTGCCACGGTTTTGGGCGGTTTTAACCCTTGGAGCCGTCTGTTTTTCCCTCTTTTATGCTCAGGCGGCAGAGGAGGAAAAGGACTTTCTGGAGCACTACTACGAAAATCCCCGTCCAGATGAGTTTGTGGCTCAGATGAAAAACTGGGCTGCCGATGGGACGCTCGTAAATTCTCACGCCCGCCCTGCCTTGATTGCTTTTATCAGTCAAGTTGTCCGGTCCAATCGGGAAAAGGTGGAAGATTGGTTCGCGGAACTTGCAGGACTTACGCCCGAGCAGAAGCAGGTCTTTTTTACGGGCTTGCTCTATTCCCGCACGAAAGAGGCAGACTCTGTGATGACGAAGACGTTCGGCAAGCAATACGAAGAGCAAAAGGTGGAGACCCGTAAGATTCTCGAATTGCCCCTCGATAAGAAAACGACCCTCGATATGCTTTGGGGCTTCTACTATGCCACGGGTTCAGAGACTGCTATTCGACGAATTGTAAGCTGTTTCCGATTTGCTCATGCGCCGGATGATCCAGACGGCGTTGATATTCCGGACGGATATGTTCCACTTTACAAGGAGCTGCCCGACTTTGCTTTTGGCTCCCTCGCATCCAATGCAGAACGCCATCCCAAAGTCGTCGAGATTCTCGAGACGCTGCTGAAATCAGGTGCAGAAATGACGCAGGAGGAAAAAGACGGCGTCTACGACGTTCTTTCACAGATTCTGCCGGAAAAGTATCCCTACATCGATCGAACAGGCAAGGGGGCCTGACGGACTGGCAGCTGTTACCGGACGACCCGGGCACCTCCGCCGCCGACGATTTTCTCCACCTCAGCAAGTGAGGCCATGGTCGTGTCGCCAGGGGTTGTCATTGCGAGAGCTCCATGTGCGGCACCGTAATTGATCGCCCTCGCTGGGTCGTTGTGAGCGAGGAATCCATAGGCGAAGCCTGAGGCAAAACTGTCGCCACCGCCAACGCGGTCGAGGATTTCGAGTTCGGGAAATGGGTTTGCCTCGTAGAATTCGCCATCGTGCCAGCAGATCGCACCCCAGTCATTCACTGTCGCAGTGTGGACTTCGCGGAGCGTGGTAGCGGTTGCTTTGAAATTGGGAAACTCCTTCACCGCAGTTTCGATCATGCGTTTGAAATTCGAAACATCGATTCCGCGGATGTTCTCGTCGACTCCTTCCACTTCGAATCCAAGGCAGGCGGTGAAGTCTTCCTCGTTTCCGATCATGACGTCGACGTGTTTAGCGATTTCTCGGTTCACTTCCTGCGCTTTTTCCAGTCCGCCGATCGCGCTCCACAATGAAGGGCGGTAGTTGAGGTCGTAGCTGACGATGGTACCATTTTCCTGCGCTACTTTGCAGGCTTCGATCGTTATCTCGGCAGTTGTCTCGCTAAGTGCTGCAAAAATTCCCCCGGTGTGAAACCAGCGCGATCCGTGATTTCCGAAAACGTCGTTCCAGTTGATGTCACCAGGTTTCATCTGCGATGCTGCGGTGTTGGCGCGATCCGGACAGCCGACTGCTCCGCGAATGCCGAAGCCACGTTCCGTAAAGTTGAGACCATTGCGGACTTCGCGTCCGATTCCGTCGTAGTCTTTCCATTGAACGAAGCGAGTGTCGACGCCGCCCTGAAGCATGAAATCCTCAACGAGGCGCCCAACTGGATTGTCAGCAAATGCAGTGATACAGGCCGAGCGGAGCCCAAAGCAACGGCGGAGTCCTCTGGTCACGTTGTATTCACCGCCGCCTTCCCAGGCGTCAAATTGGCGAGCGGTGTGGATACGGCCTTCACCGGGGTCGAGGCGAAGCATGACTTCTCCGAGAGAAATGCAGTCGTAGGCAACTTCAGAAGCAGAGCGAATAGCAAGAGACATGAGAATTTTTGGGTAAGAAAGATGGAAAGTTTGAGCACGGTTTGTTCAGATACTAATACCTAAAATCAAAAAACCAAAATCGCGACTATTGGTCGCTAAAACTTGTTTGCCTGGATGTAGTCGTCGTCTCCGTTGAGAAAATTGATCATATTGTGAGTGGCGCGCAGAGCCTGTCGTTCGACCGATTCGTAGGTGCGCGAGGCAATGTGACTCGTCACGATGCAGTTGGTCGCTCCGATCAGGGGATGGCCAGCAGCAGGTGGTTCTGTATCGAGAACATCAGCTCCGTAGCCGCCGACCTTGCCGCTTTCCAGTGCTTTGACAATGCAGTCGGTTTCGACCAACTCCCCGCGAGCGCAGTTCAGAACAATGACCCCGTCCTGCATTTCGGCGATCTTTTCCGAGTTGATCATTCCGTGGGTGTTTTCATCAAGAAAGCAATGCAGGCTGACGACGTTGGCCTGAGTCAGAACTTCGTCCATCGAGCCGCATTTTTTCACTCCGTGCTCTTCGGCAAAAGCGTCGTCAAAGTAGGGATCGAAAGCAATGACGGGCATGCCGAATGCTTTCGCTCGGGTGGCTACTTCCTTCCCGATCCTGCCAAGCCCGATGATGCCCATGGTCTTGCCCATGATCTCGTTTCCGACTGGCTTTCTCCAACCAGCCTGCCATCTGCCGTCGTTCACTTCGACCGCGTTTTGCTGGATTTTTTTCGTGAGTCCGAGAAGCAAACCAAAGGTGTGCTCGGCAACTGTCGTGTGGTTTACGCCGGGAGTATTGAGCACCGGAAGTTGCTGAGAGGTCGCAAAAGCGACGTCGATCTTGTCGAGACCGATTCCGTATTTGCTGATTACTTTAAGGCGTGGAAGTGACTTCTCAATCACTGCTTGAGTGATCGCATCGTCACCGCAGAGAAAGGCATCGAATTCACCTGCCAAATCCAGCATGGCATCCTCGGGCAGAGGGCCGCGTTCTCGGACAATTTTAAATCCCTGAGATTCGAGCAATTCGTGGTGAGGACCAGGTGTGTCCTGATAGCTCGTTGTAGTAAGCAAAATTCGGGTTGTCATAGGCTGGACGAACGGTTAGCGAATGGCGCGACCGTCGCAAACCGGAAATTGCGCCAGAAAGCGCTAACTGTATACAATGGAGGACTCTGCGGAAAACATACAGCGGGATTTTGGCCTGCAGCCACTCGACGGTTTACTCGACGAACTTGGACTCAGCAATCGTGACCTGGTTGATGCCAGCGACGAGCAACTGACTCACAAGCAAGTGCAGAGGGCACGAAAGGGGCGGAGGCTTACCCGTAAAATGAAGGAAAAAGTGGGACGTGCATTGCTTGCCGCTATCGCTAAACAGGGCATTAAGAGAGAGGTGGAAACGAATGCGCTCTTCAACTATCGTCCCTGAGTTCGAGTTCATTGCCTGAGCCTCCAAGAAACCTCCTCCATGCAGATTTCCCGAAAAGCCGAATACGCGCTCCGCGCTGTGACAATTCTTGCCTCGCTCGGGCCGGAGAAAACGATGCAGGCTCAGGAGTTGGCACAGGCCGGCAAGATCCCGACGAAGTTCCTGGAGCAGATTCTACTCGTCCTGAAGCGCGCCGATATTCTCTGGAGCAAGCGTGGCGTCGGAGGTGGCTATCGTCTCGGGCGGGAAAGCCGTCTCATTTCCGCAGCCGATGTCATAGAAGCGGTCGATGGCGAACTGATCGTGCTTCACGAAATGGATGATTTTCCTACATTCACGGGATCCACAGGCATCGCTGAATTTCTAGGCAATGCAGAAAGCTCTGTGAACGAAAAGCTGCGCCAGATCTCCATCGAGGATTTCATCCAGTATGGGGAAGGGGATTCGATGGTGGGATACGGGATCTAGTAAGTTTTTTCTAGAGCATCCCCACCTGCTCAAATACCCAATCGTCCCAAAACGTTTCCACTTTCTCTTTCTTGATCAGTGTCTCCGTCAGTGCCAGTCCGACGACAGATAGAAAAAACGCGACAAAGATCTGGACGAGGAAAATAGTGAAGCCTTTGAAAATTCCGCACTGGTAGATCGCGGATACAAAGGCCGACATTGCGATCAGTCCAATAAATCCACCGAGAACAATGGTTTGCCATCCTCCGCCCAGTCGGGCGGCAAAGAAGAAGTAGAAGAGCATAAAAGTGGTAAGCAAGATCCAGCCGCCGACGCAACCGATCACAGCGCGAATCGGATTCACTTTTCCAGCGAGCAATAGACCGGCGACCCAGAATCCGATCAACAAAGCCGCCATGGGGCCGATCACGGCCAGCCCGAAAAGGTAACGCTTCTCGGTTGGAAAAGCGGGGTGTTTGGGATAGCTGCTGAGAAAGATTTCGTTGATGAGAAGACGCTGCTTGCTCCGCAGGGAAAGATCCTTTGCCGGAACCAGAATGGTCTTCAGAGACTCCTTCCGCGTAAATTCTGCCGTCTTATTTCCGTAGTCGTAAGCAATCAGCTTGCCCGTGATGTTTTCACCCGAGGAAAATTCCCAGGCCTGTGCGCTGATCGCGGCGAATACGAAGAAAAGCGTGAGCAGGGAAAACCGCATGCAATCACTCGTTCTCCGACCGCGGATTACGCTCCAGCAGTTCTTTCAATGCGATGCCGGTTGGTTTTTCCTCAAAGAGAACCGCGTAAGCCTGATCGATGATCGGCGTTCGGACTCCAAGCTTTTGGGCCATCTGGTAGGCATTCTTTGCATTGGGAACACCTTCAGCGACTTGGTTCATCGCGTCGATTGCCTCCTGCAAAGTTTTTCCCGATCCGAGTAGTCTTCCTACTCGGTTGTTCCGGCTGTGAGCGCTGTAGCATGTCACGATAAGGTCACCGATTCCGCTGAGGCCACGAAAGGTTTCCTCCTTTCCGCCTCGCGCCACGCCGAGCCGAGTCATCTCGGCCAGGCCTCGGGTTACGAGAGCGGCTTTGGCATTGTCTCCCAAACCCAGTCCGTCAGTTGCACCGGCAGCGATCGCAAAAATGTTTTTCACAACCGACCCTACTTCGATTCCGATAACGTCGTCGCTCGTGTAAGTGCGGAACCAGGGAAGCGTGAAAATGTCCTGCACCTTTTTTGCGACTTCTGGATCCTCCGAACCTACAGTTGCTAGAGTGGCCATACGCCGTGCGACTTCTTCGGCGTGGCTGGGACCCGAAAGCACCCCAATGGGGTTGTCGGGGAAGAATTCTTCGACTAATTCGTGCATGAGTTCCCCAGTATCGGGGTCGATGCCCTTAGTACAGCTGACGATCGTTGTTTCCTTGGCAACTCCGGCTTCGGCAAGCTGACCGAGGACGAGTCTTGCGACCTGGGAAGGAACCACCAGTAATATTACCTCGGCAGCGGCCGCATCGGCGATGTCCAGAGTTGCTGTGATATTCTCTGGTAAATCGAGGTCGGGTAGATACTTCGAGTTCTGATGGTTGCGGTTGATGTCGTCTTTCACTTCTTCTTCGTTGCCGAAAAGTGCGACGTTGAGTCCGCGATCAGCAAGGGCGAGAGCGAGGGCCGTTCCCCAGCTTCCGGCTCCGAGAACAGCTGCTTTGGTAAGTTCCATATTAGTCTTGGGAAGGTGGAGAAGTTGGTTTTCCGAATCGGTTTTCTTCGCCTCGGCGAAGACGGGCGATATTGGCCCGGTGTTTCCAAATGGCGAGCACACAGACGAAAAGTCCGAGGCAGAGCACGGGAATATTCCACTCGCTCGAAATGAACGATCGAATCGTGAGGACCGTAGGAATGGTCAAGGCGGCAACGATGGAAGCGACCGACACATAGCGGGTGATTTTTAATGCCAGGATCCAGAGCACTATCGCCGATAGAATTGCGATGGGCATGATGGATAGCAGCGCGCCGCCCGTTGTCGCAATTCCTTTGCCGCCTTTGTAGCCAAGCCAGAACGTGTAGTTGTGCCCGAGAATGGCAGCTACCGCAGTAGCGATTTGCACGAGAGTGTCTACGCCCACCCACTCTGCGATGAGGACTGGCATCATGCCTTTGAGAACGTCGAGGATCAGCACGGTGATTCCGACCGGCTTTCCAAGCGTACGTAGCACATTGGTAGCACCGATATTGCCGCTTCCATGATCGCGAATGTCGATACCGCGGCTCTTCCCAGCCAGAAAGCCGAATGGCGTCGCGCCGATCACGTAGGCAAAAAGGACAGGCCACCACGTAGAAATTATGTCGAGAAATCCGGACATTAGAGAAAAGATAGTAACTCTAGATTGAGTGATTGGGACGCAGATGTCCAGCGACGGATTAGATTCAATTGAAATCTCATTTGCGGGTCCGTATCTGCGCGAGCACCAAAGCCGCATTGCGATCCGCAGATCCCTCGTGCTGTGCCATCGCCTCGATTCCACTCGAGGCCATCGCTCTTCTCCTTTCCGAGTCTAGAAGTAGCTCCCGAACGAGCTCTGGAAGAACCTCCGCATTTTCTGCCTGCACCAATCCTTCTACGCGAAGCAAATCCGCGACGACGTCGGAGAAATTCTGCATGTTGGGTCCCACGATGACGGGCTTTCCGGCGAGAATTGGTTCGACGGGGTTTTGTCCACCTTCTCCCCCGAAACTCTTTCCAATCACAACAAGTTCAACGAGTTGATACCAGGCCCGGAGTTCGCCAGTGGTATTCGCGATCCAGACGCGGTTTTCGGAAACTCTATCCTCTTTGGTCGATGACTGAACAGAGTCAGGTCCATCATCTAACAGGGTTGTTGACTCAGCTCGCAGAATCGGATCAAACCCTGCATCGAGAAGTTGTCCGGCGATAGCGGCTCCTCGTTCGGCGTGGCGGGGGATAATGACGGTGGCGAGGTCGGGAAAATCCGTTTGCAGGTCCCGGGTGGTTTTTGCGAGGAGTAGCTCCTCGCTGTTGTGAGTCGACCCGCCGAGGAGAATGCGAGCGCCCGAAGGAAAGCCGGTTTCATCGAGCCACTGGCGCAGTTCTTTCTCCTTCGCTTCAAGTGCTCCGGCGGCGGAAGTGCTGTCGAATTTCACACTACCGAGTAGATGGATTTTTTCCTCGGCAACTCCGATGGCTTTCCATCTGCCGAGATCGGCTTCAAAAGGAATCGTGACAGCGTCGAGCTGGGAAAAAAGGGGGGCGACAAAGGCTCGAAATTTCACATAGCGACGAGCGGACCTGGGGGAAAGACGTGCGTTGGAAAGAATTACGGGGATACCGCGCTTCTTCAAACTGCCAACTAGGTTGGGCCAGACTTCCGCTTCGATGAGGACGTAGGCTTCGGGATTGATGAGGCGTGCCACTTTGGCAGCGATCCAGGGAAGATCGACCGGGTTGTGAATCACGATGAGCTTGTTGGAGGCTTTCTCCAGTGCGACAGCGTAGCCTGTCGTCGTGGTCGTGCTGAGGACGACCACCTTGTCAGGATCTCGCGTCTGAAGGGCTTCGATCAGTTTGAGCGCGAGAAAGATTTCTCCGACGGAAACTGCGTGAATCCAAATCGGCTTCTTGCCGTTGAGATGGGCACGGAGTCCAGGAGAAAAGTAGCCGAGCCGCTGTCGAAAATTGCTTGCCAATCCTCCGCGTCGGATTCCCTTGATGATAAATGCGGGGAATCCTAATGCCAGGACAATGGGCAGGAGCAGGTTGTAGATTAGCAGGACGAGAGGACGTGGCATGGTGTCGAGGCGAAGATCAAGCAGGACGGAGAAAGTTGACACGGGTCGAGCCGTAGGTCTTCTCTTTTGTCACTTTCCAGAGCGGAGTTTCGGGAAGTGGAGAACGGGCGAGCGTTTCGAGAATTAGAATGCCATTTTCCTGTAAAGAGCTGGAGAGCTTTTCGTGGGTGAGGAATTGCTCGAGTTGTTCCGTGGTTTTTTCGCCGCGCGCGTAGGGAGGGTCCGCAAAAATAAGATCGTAAATTCCTGGTCTGATGGTGGAGAGGAAAGCGAGCACATCTCGCCGGATTACCTTTCCGTTTTCGAGTCTGGTTTTTTTCAGATTTTCTTCGATGGCGGCGATGGAGTCGTTCGCAGCATCGATGAAAGTGGCGTCTTCTGCTCCGCGGCTCAGCGCTTCCAGACCGAGCGAGCCGGAGCCGGCGAACAGATCGAGCACTCTGCTTCCCGGAATAATTTCTGAGAGCGAGGAAAAAACTGCCTCCCTGACGCGGTCGGTCGTGGGACGGGTTAGCGAGCGGGGGACTCGCAGGGGCACGCTGCCCGCTGTTCCGGAAATGATGCGCATGGCGGCAAACGGGAAAATATCCCAAGCTTTCGATCTCTCCAATCGTTTCTATTGTATTCTAATCGGTGAATTAGGTCGTTGAACTGCCAAGAGATTCAACGGATGGTTCGTTTCAGAAACACTTTGGTGTTTGTTCTCTTCTTTAGACATGCGTTGGATCCGTAGATTGTTTGTTATACTTTGTTTCGTTGCAACGGCCCTCCTGATTTGGGCTGGAGTATATGCGCGGAAGGAGGGCTTTACGGAGAGCTGGGGCAATGCAATCGAGCGTGAATTTTCTCAGCGCGGTTATCATATCGAGATCGGGAAAATTACACTGGGTGCGTTCCGGGGTCTAGTTGCAGAGGACGTTACGTTTTTTCAGGATCGCAAGCGAACGGAGCCAATTGCATTCCTCGACGATGTCTTTCTCGACGTTGATTTGAGCCGGGTGCTGAGCAAGGAAATCGGCGTCAATACACTTGATGTCGAAGAAGCGCGATTGTCGCTGCCGCTCGATCCCGGGAATCCGAATGGGAAGCGATTGGATGTGGAGAAGCTGTCTGGCCGTATCGTCGTTACCGAGAGTGTGATCGAGATTGTGAAAGCAGAGGCTGCGATTGGGGATTTTGATGTCGATGTCAAAGGTAATCTTGTCCGTGTCGTCGACACAGATGAGAAAGGCGATGAAGAGAAGAAAAAGAAAGAGACGGACCATGCGACGGCAACGCAGCGAAAGCAGTTGCAGGGCATCTTGCGGGAATTGGAGAAGTATGAGTTTTTAACTGACAGGCCGAGTATTTCAATTGAGTTCTCGGGCGACCTTGCGAGTCCCGAGGATCTGACAGTTGGAGTGCAACTGGACGCTGAAAACTTCCGAAAGCGTGGCAAGACCTATACCATTTCGTCGTTTCGTGCGGCTGCTGACTACGATGGCTTGGAGCGCGCGGCGGAAATTTCGGAGTTTCTGTTACGAGACCGTCAGGGGGAGCTCTCTCTCACTGGTGATTGGCGCGAGGAGTCTGGCCGATTGCGCTATTCGCTCGAATCTGGAGCGGATCTGCCCAGCCTTGCGGAAATGTTCTGGAAGGATAAAAGACTGCGAGAGGTCGTTTTTTTTAGTTCCCCGCGCATCACTGCAGAGGGTGTGCTTGATCTGGAAAAGCTGGGGGAGGAAGGAGTCGGTTTCCCGGGTGAGTTGATCGGCGATTTTCAGGCCGAACGATTCGTGACGAGGGGAGAAGTCTTCTCGGGTTTGGAATTTGGGTTCAGCGTCGCGGAGAAAAAATACTACGTGAGAAATCTACGGCTCGACCACCAGTCGGGGGTGGCGTTCCTGAACCTGAAATACGATCCTGATCAAGGGGACGAGACATTGCAATACCAGACTGAGATCAAGCTCGACCCTCATGTTTTCCGACCATTCTTCAGTGAGGGCGGTAGAAAATTTTCCGATGCCTGGGAGTTTGGTGAAAGCTCTACGGTGTATTTCGCGGCGGCGGGTGGCGGACCATCTGGTGATGCGAAAACGTGGACTAACAAAGGTGTCGTCGATCTTCGGAATTTCACCCTCAATGGGGTAAGCTTTCTCGAGATGGAGTCCGAGTTTGAAAGCCTCGATCTGATTCATTCGTTTCGCGATGTCAAAATGAAGCGACACGATGGAGGAATCGTCGCCAAGGAGGCAAGGTTCCATCCTGCCAAGCGCCTATGGGAAGTCGAAGAAGTAGTTTGGACGACGGATCTGGAAGAAGGGGCCTCTGCATTCAATAAGAAGCTGGCCAAGTCACTAACAAAATACCAGTTCACCTCTCCTCCAACGGTGAGTCTTTCTGGTCAGCTCGATTCGCGCCGCGTGGAAGAAGTGGGATCAGAGCCGCGTCGAAATGTGCTCGATATCGAGTTCGAATCCGAAGCGATAGCACGCTACACGTTTTTGGGAGAGACTATCACGGCGGAGAAATCACGGGGCAAGATTGCTGTCAATGGAAGCCGAGTGCACTTGAAGTCGCTCGACGCGGAGGTATTTGGAGGAACTCTCCAACTCGAATACGATGCCAAGGATGTAAGATCGCCGGAGCGTCCATTCGAGGCGAGGGCGATACTGAAAGACGTGCCACTTGAAGCTGTTACCCGACTCTACGCCGATACGGAGACGATTCGAGGGCGAGTCGCCGCAGCCGTTACGCTTTCTGGCAATGGGGGCGACATCGCGACTTTGGATGGAGATGGAACGGCGACAATTACGGATGGAAATCTTTTCGCGATTCCACTCTTTGGCCCGCTTTCGAAAGCCATCGTGAAAGCGCGTCCGGGTGAAGTTCGTGAAGGCGCGAATGTGGCACGTCAAGCCAGGGCAACCTTGCGGATGCGAGATGGAATTATTTATAGTGAGGACTTCGAAGCTCTCACGGACTCGTTTCGATTGCGAGCAGCAGGAGAGGTCTCGCTGGTGGATAACACGGTTGATCTCGAGGCGGTCGTGAACACGAAAGACGTGCTCTCCAGTGCCGTTCTGACTCCCGTGAGCGAACTTCTCACATTTTCCTGCACGGGCACTGTGACCGAGCCGGTCTGGAAATCAAAAGCCATCTCCAATCTCGGAAAGGTTCCCGCTCAGGTCATCACGGAACTAACAACAATCCCCGTCGAGGGATTGAAAAAAATCGGGCAAGGTTTGTTTGGGCCAGACCAGGAGAACGGCCGTGATCCAGCTCCCGAGGACGCAGATGAAGAAGATATGAGGAAGCCGAAAAAAACAGGCTTGTTCCAGATCTTTCAGGATAAGGAGTAGATGCTCGCCTTTAGTTGTCGTCCTTTGGCAATTCCGGCGGTCCACTTTTCTGTGCTGGAACTTTCGTCATTTTTCTCTTTGGCATCGAACGAAAATGTTCGCGCTTCGCTGAGTTCTTCCAACCGCGGCGAAGCCATTTCACGAGCGACCACGCGAGCCATAGAGCCCAGAGTAACATCGCAAGGCGGAACCACCAGATCGAGATCGACCAGTAGCCCGGCTGTGGTAACTCGGAATCGGCACGGGCAGAGAACCAGTTCAGGTAGCTTGCGCTGGAGTTGACTCCGGCAACATACATCTCGGGGTCCCCTAACAAACCGACCGAAGCAATCCTGACAAAGAAACCAATCACGAGAATCGTCAACCCGATCAATCCGATCTGAACGAGGTTGTGTTTCCACGGCGAGAGTTTCTTCCACAGTTTCTCGTCGGGCCAGAGCAGGAGAAACAACCAGGCGATGATCATGAGGGAACAGATCACGGAGATCTGAGTTAGCCCGAGCATGAGTAGAATCCAGGAAACCATGTTCAGCGGGGAATTCGGGATTCGTGAGAGTATAATGGCCGCGATGAGTGAGAAGGCGAGAACGGCCCAGAATCGGATGGCGGGCCCTCGTAGTGGTCCATCGGTGAGGATGAGCCATCGATCGCGCGAAGGACGAATCACGCTTGTGACGTTCGACGACTCCACTGGCAGAGTGACGGTATCGGCCCGGGTCCACCCCTTGGCGCCACCGGCAGCTCGCCACTCGACCTTGATAGTCTGCGGCCCTGGCCGCAAAGGAACGATGACTGAGTCGCCATCTTTTCGTATGGGAATCGTTTTTCCATCATGCAAAAGTGAACTCACCTCGCAGCCGTTCGGCAATTGAATCGGGAAGTCTTCGCCGAGACTGGTTCGGACCGACAGCTCCAGAGCGGAAGAACGCTGTCGTTTTCCAGGGCGCAAGGTGTGCTTGGCTGTGTCGATCGTTATCGCTGCGCCTTTGACGGCCTCGGGTCGTGACACGGCGACCGTTGCGTTTTCTCCCGGCCATGGTTGCCAGAGCGGAACGAGTTGGTCTTCGTAATTTTCAAATACGGGCGAAAGACCATCGAAAGTGACATTCCATACCGATGAGGCAACCAGCCGCCAGCGTTCCGTCCAACTCGCGTTTTCGGGTGTCTCGAGGGTGAACTCTTCTGAAGGCGAAAGCTCACCTTCCCATGACACCTCGTCAGCGTTCGGTCCGAGACGAACTTCAATCGCTCCGTTTTTCACGTTGCGACCGGCGCTGACAACCTTTTCGCCTTTCAGCAGAGGAATCTGTAGCGCCGTGGCCCGGCCTTTCGGGGAGAGGCGGGATACCGTTGTGCGAACGCGCCACACGAGACCGAGCTCGACCTGCCGCTCGACAAGGATAGCGTGGTTGGTGCGGGGATTTTCGTAATTTGCGGCGGAGGTCTCTTCTCCTTCTTCGCGCATCCGAGAGAAAAGAACCTGGTCT
>Ga0181594_10003494_pt1 | contig 14211 bp, 12 predicted proteins | sample 071ome_18_FD_145603 | JGI IMG/M metagenome (GOLD analysis project Ga0181594, IMG submission 145603) | Coastal salt marsh microbial communities from the Groves Creek Marsh, Skidaway Island, Georgia - 071413BT metaG (spades assembly) | ecosystem: Environmental > Aquatic > Marine > Intertidal zone... | reverse complement strand
AGCGCGGATTCTGGAGTGGCCTACTACCTCTTCAGCCCGCTCGGTGAGATGAAAGAGGTCATCGTGGCCGCCGTGATCGCATGGCTCGCCTATCCGTTCCTGGCCGAGCCCTCCTGAATCGACTGGCTCCCCCCTCCCGCCAGTCGTAGGTGCAGGGAGCACCGCATCGCCCGGGCCATGGATGGCTCGGGCGATTCCTATTTCACGAGCAGGTTTAGCTAGACCTCGACCCGGCTGGGGTGCTGCTCGCGAGCCAGTGCCTCGAGTTCCCGGGCTTCAGGTTCCTTCAGCATGCGACCGGGCCATGGCACGAGGCCCGGTACGCGCGCCAGGTAACGGCGGTACGCTTCACCATGAAACACCAACAGCTTGCGCTCCTCGAGGCGCGAGCCGACCACGAAATAGCCTGTGGCGAGCAGGGCGCTGATCAAACGTGCGGCGTCCATGTCGCGCGTCCAGATCAGCAGCAGCGCACAGAAGTACCAGGGATGGCGCACGAAGCGATGCAGCGTGGTGATGTGCAGCGTCTCGTCGTCGGCGATCGTGCCACGGCGTGCGCGCCACTGGCGCAGGCCGCTGAATTCGCCACTGTCGTAGCCGGAGAGCGACCAGGCGAACAGGGCTGCGGCGAGCAGGGCCAGACCCTGCGCGAGCCATGTCCAGGTTCCGGTCCAGGCCCACAACAGCGGTCCGTTCCAGGTCAGCATCAGCCAGACCGGAGGGACGAGCAGCACAAGGGCGAAGACGTTGTAACCGAGGCGGTAGGCCGGCATGGCCTGCGGCCAGCGTGCGGCGATGCGTTGCTTGACGCCGAGCGAGGCGAGCAGCGAGTGCAGCGCGAAGTAGCCAAGCCAGAGCAGGGCGAGCAGGACGAGGTGCGAGGTCACGCGATCTCCGGTAGGCGGGGCGAGGAGGCGCGCGGTTTCCCCTGTGCCGCTGGCGACTTACAATGCCGCCCCTCCGAGGCCCCCTATGGGGGCGCGTCAAAGCTAGCACAGGACCCCGGCCATGGGCTTCAAATGTGGAATCGTCGGCCTGCCGAACGTCGGCAAGTCGACCCTGTTCAACGCCCTGACCCGGGCGGCCATCGCGGCCGAGAACTACCCGTTCTGCACCATCGACCCCAACGTCGGCGTGGTGCCGCTGCCGGATCCACGTCTGGATGCCATCGCCGCGATCGTGCAGCCAAAGGAAGTGATCCCGACGACCATGCAATTCGTCGACATCGCCGGGCTGGTAGCTGGGGCCGCGCAGGGCGAGGGGCTCGGCAACAAGTTCCTCGCCAACATCCGCGAGACCGACGCCATCGCCCACGTCGTGCGCTGCTTCGAAGACACCGACGTGGTGCACGTCGATGGCGCCATCGACCCGGTGCGCGACATCGGCGTGATCAACACCGAGCTTGCGCTGGCTGATCTCGACACCGTGCAACGCGCGGTGGAGCGCGCCGGCAAGGCGTCGAAGTCGGGCGACAAGAAAGCGCTGGCGCAGAAGGCGCTGTTCGAGCGCGTCGAGGCGCATCTTGACTCCGGCGCACCGGTGCGCGCGCTGGAACTCGACCACGAAGAGCGCCTCGCGCTGCGTGAACTGCACCTGCTGACGGCCAAGCCGACGGTCTACATCGCCAACGTGGCCGACGACGGCTTCGACACCAACCCGCATCTCGACGCGGTGCGCGCGCTGGCCGAAGAGGAGGGCTCGGAGGTGGTGCCGGTGTGCGCTGCCATCGAGGCCGAAATCGCCCAGCTCGCCGAGGATGAGAAGGCCGAGTTCCTCGCTGACCTCGGTCTCGACGAGCCGGGGCTCGACCGCGTGGTCCACGCCGGCTACCGGCTGCTCGGCCTGCAGACCTACTTCACCGCCGGGCCCAAGGAGGTGCGCGCCTGGACGGTGCGCATCGGCGCCACCGCGCCCGAGGCTGCGGCCGTGATCCACACCGACTTCCAGCGCGGCTTCATCCGCGCCGAGGTGATCGGCTACGACGACTTCATCGCCTGCAACGGCGAGCACGGCGCCAAGGAGGCCGGCAAGCTGCGCCTCGAGGGCAAGGAGTACGTGGTGCAGGACGGCGACGTCATGCACTTCCGCTTCAACGTCTGAGCGCCATCAGCATCCGAAAAGAAAGGGGCCCGGAGGCCCCTTTTTTCATTTGTGGGTTCCAGGGATCACTCGACGATGATCGTGATCGGCGCCGACTTCACCGGCGGGTCGTGCGGCACGTGTCCGTGGTCACCCAGCATCAGCTGCAGCGTGTGGGTGCCCGGGGCGAGCTCGAGCATCACCTCGGTCTGGCCGCCACCGAAGTGCTTGTGGTTGTCGTCACCCGGCAGCGGCTTGCCGAGTTCTGGGTCGCCGGCGAGGTCGATCAGCAGGTGATGATGACCGGTGTTGGCCTTGTCGACCCCGGCGGGGGCGACGCCCATCCCGGTCAGGCCGAACTGCACCTTGACCGGGCTGCGTACGCGCTCGCCGTCGGCGGGCGAGATGATGTAGGCGCGGGCGCCCTCCGGAGACGGCGAGGCGGCCTGGACCAGTGGGGTAAAGGCAAGCGTTGTGGCAATCGTGATGCCAAGGATTTGTCTGAACATGTGAACCTCCGATTGCATGTGGATGGGCCCGCGATCACAGCATGCAGCGCCAGGTTGCGGGCCTGTAGACAGCCTAGTCAATCGGTGAGGTGCGTGCCCGGGGATGGTGGTCTGGCATGGCAGGCTGGGGGCGTGTTCGCTTGACAGTCCCGGGGTCAGGCGGGACAATGCCGGCCCTCGAATGGCTATGTAGCTCAGTTGGTTAGAGCACATCACTCATAATGATGGGGTCGCTAGTTCGAATCTAGCCATAGCCACCAATCGACTCAGGGGGTTAGCGTATCGCGCTGGCCCCTTCGCTTTTCACGGTGGGAAAATTGTCGGGATTTTTCCTCTCGATCTTCCGCACAACCTCCCTCGCGAAGACCGTTCCTCGATGATTCGCCGACGGCTCTAGCCGTGAGCAGGGCGTGCTGCCGCGAGACTTCATGCTCGCTGGTTGCCTCTTGTGTGAGGAGCGCCTCGATCACCTCCGGGCCGGCCAGCAGCACGGTCCCCAGCATCGCGGCAAGGCGCGCCGACCCACGCGAGCCGGGAGGGCGCATGACGCTCTTCGCGCCACCGGGGCTGGACATGCCGGGTGTGGGCTACGAAACTATGCGCAAGCATCAGAGTGGCTAATGAATTGGTGGCCCGTGGTGGGTCAGCGGTTCGGCGATGGCGTTCAACCCGCAGGGCGTCTCAGTTACATGGCCTCACATTCCCTGCCCGCCACTAGATCCCCCCTCCGTTGAGCCGCCCTGCAGGCACCGAACAGGATGTTGAACTTGCGCCGATGAGCGCACGGTCGCCGTCCCTGCTCAGACCTCGGTCGATGTGGGGTGGCGCGCTGCTGGCGTTGTCGACCGCGGTCCTGTACGCGGCCACGGGGATGCTGGGATTCCACTTCGCGCTGCCACCCGGCAACGTGACTCCCGTCTGGATTCCCTCGGGCATCGCCCTCGTCGCGATACTGGTCCTGGGGCGGACCGGCGGGACGGGCGTCTGGCTTGGTTCGTTTGCGGTGAACCTGCTCAATCTCGGCGTCGCGGGGGTTGCGCCGGCAGTCGCCGCGGCGATCGCGACGGGCTCGACCCTGCAGGCGGGGATTTGCGCCGCATTGCTGAGGCGGATCGTGCTCCGCGGCGCGGAAGTGGAAGGTGCCGGCGACAACCCCAGCCGCGTCGCGCTGCGCTGCATCGCGATTCTTCTGCCCACCTCGCTCGTCGCCGCGATCGTCGGGGTGGCCGCGCTTGTCGGAAGCGGCTTGGCTTCGGGCGCCGCGAGCGGAGAGCTCCTGGTCACCTGGTGGATCGGCGATCTGGCGGGGTTCCTTCTCGTCGGCATGCCCCTGCTCACGGTGCGAGCGTTCATCGCGGCAGCCGGGATCGCGACGCTGCCCAGCGCCGTGGCCCTCGCTGCCTCCGTGGCAGGTGCGGGTTTCATGAGCGCGACAGTGATCGCCCAGTTGGACCGCGACACCTTCGACCGTCGGCAGGAGGCCATGGCGGCGGAAATCACGGAGCTGCTGGAACAAGCGCTGGCGTCCCATGCCCTCTACGGAAAAGCCGTGGGTGCCCTGTTCACCGTGGACGAGCGCATCGACCCAGAGCGGTTCGCCGCATTCAGCGCGCTCATCCTGCAGCCCACGAAGGAGGCAAAATTACCGGATTCGGTGCGCGCCGTATCGTATCTGCCGCGGGTGAGTGACGCACGGCGCAAGGAGTTCGCGGACGCCCTGCGCGCGCGCGGGATCGCCGGTAACGAAATCTGGGAGATTGGACCCGACGGCGCTAAGGTCCCGGCGCAAAGGCGGCAGGAGTACTTCCCGGTCCAACACATCTATCCGCTCAAGGGCAACGCCACCGCGCTCGGGTTCGACATCGCCTCGGAGCCGGTGCGCGCGCGGGCGCTGCGCAGGGCACGCACGGAAGACCGGGACGTCTCCACGGCACCGCTGATCCTCGTGCAGGATCCGGTCCCGGGAAAGTCGCTGCTGCTCGTGAGCCCGGTGTGGCGCGATGCGCTGGCCCCCGACCTGACCGCTCGCAGCCAGGAGTCGCTGGCCGGCTATTCCTCCGTCGTGATTCGCCTGCGCCCGCTCGTTGAGGGCGTGCTGCGCGCGTACGGGGCCATGTCGATTGATGCGGGGCTGTTTTTCCGCCCCCCGGACGAGGCCGATGCGGAGTTCGTGGCCGGGGTCGCGGGCGGGACCGGGATCACTGATGCGCCTGATTGGTTCGCAGACTGGCACCGGGAAAACGGCTTCGAGTTCGCGGGCCACTCGTGGAGCGTGGTGGTCAGGCCGCCTGTTGGCGCGATCTGGTGGGCCAGGGGCTTGGGCACGACGGTCTGGGCGCTGCTGGTTTTCTTTCTCGCCCTCGCCGGCGTGATCGTCCTGCATGCGGCCGGGGAACGAAAAAGGCAGCTCGTGGCCGCCAGAAGCGAGGCGAGATTTCGCGGTCTGCTCGAGTCCGCGCCCGATGCGCTGGTGATCGTCGACATGAAGGGGCGCATCGTGCTGGTCAACGCGCAGGCCGAGCGCGTTTTTGGTTACGCGCGCGAGGAGATGGTAGGGCAGCCCGTGGAGCTTCTCGTGCCCGAGGCTGCGCGCGACGTTCACGCACGGCATCGCGCGAAGTTCGCGCAGCAGCCGCGCCTGCGGGCCATGCAGACGGGCGTCGAGCTGCACGGCCGGCGCAAGGACGGCACGGAGTTTCCCGTCGAGATCGCCCTCTCGCCCTTGGGAACCGGGGCGGAGGCATCGGTATCGGCCGGGATACGCGATATCACGGAGCGCAAGCGAACCGAGGCGCTGGTGCGCGACGCGCACAAGCTGGAGGCGATTGGCCAGCTGACCGGTGGGTTGGCGCACGATTTCAACAATTTGCTGGGGGTGGTGGTCGGCAACCTGGATGAGATCGGCGAGCAGTTGCCCGAGGACGGGAAGTTGCGCCGCCTCCAGCGCACGGCGCTGGATGCGGCGCTGCGCGGGGCAGAGGTGACCCGTTTGCTCCTGGCGGTGGCGCGACGTCAGCCACTGGAGGTGAAGCGGCTGGAACTCGGCGAACTGGTGGAAGAGATGCTGCCGCTGGTGAGGAGTTCGGTGGGCGCAGCGGTGACGGTGCGCTCGCAGCTCTGGGATGGTGAGTTGGCGGTGCGGGCGGACGCGGCTGGATTCTCCAGTGCGCTGCTCAACGTAGCGATCAACGCGCGCGATGCGATGCAGGGTCAGCCGGGTGAGCAGCATCTGGTGCTGCGCACGCGGCAGGTGAGCATCGCTCCCGGAGAGGACCCAACGCTCAACCCGGGGGAATTCGCGCTTGTCGAGATCGAGGACAACGGTCCGGGGATGAGCGAGGAGGTGAGGCGGCACGCATTCGAGCCGTTTTTCACGACCAAGGAGCGCGGCTCGGTGCGGGGCACCGGGCTGGGGCTTGCGATGGTGCTCGGCTTCGCCGAGCAGCTTGGAGGCGCGGCGCGCATCGACAGCCGGCCCGGTGCCGGCACCACGGTGCAGATCTACCTGCCGCTGGCGCGGCGTGAGGACGCAGCCCCGGGTGCGTGACCCGGTCCGTCAGGTGTTCGGGGTGACGGAATATGGCCGAACTCGGCCACATGTCGGCGAATCCCGATTTTCCATAATGCGCAACTTCCTGACCGAGCTGACGGCCGACTGCGATGCCAGAACGCAGTGGAGACCTGTTGAATGAATCCCATCTGCCAGGCGAGGTCAGGCTCCCAAAATAATGCCAGCGGCGATGTGCCTACCATCCAATGGCATATCCAGTTTGGGCATGCGTTCGATCAGCCCATGTGGGACAAAACAACCATGTTTTTTCTTGATGTGGTGTATCAGCGTCTCGGCAAATTCTGACTCGATGGGGCAGTTCAGGAGGTAGCCGGGCGTGACAACGCACTCACCTGAGGGGTGGTCCGTCGAGTAACCGATACCGAAGGCGCCCAGGATCTCACCACTCTTGCCGTCGGTGGCGAGTTCTTGAACTTCCAGGACCACAGGAACAAGAGCGCCTTCGCCGTATTCAAGGTCGTACATGAAGTAATTCTTGTGCATCTGGCGATCCTTGGTCGCGGTGTCTGGGTCGCGTATCACTCACGACTCAGGAGGAGCCGTTAAAGCTCCTGCACCCTTCGGACCAAGTTACGGGGGCCTGGCGCGGACCGCTTGGCTTTACATGCCAGAGACGTGGCGACTCATGCCAGTGTCCCGTAGTTGACGACCGGTGCAGTGCACGGCCCTCAGCGTCAGCATGCCAAAATCCGATCTAATCGTCTGTCAACTGCGTCACATTTGGAGGAATTGGGACGCCAAGTCGTGCGCGGTTCGGAGACGATCTCCGGTGCGTTAAAGATGCCCTGGGCGGAGGCTGCCTGGGGACTCCTACGCACCTCACATGCGGGAAATCGAGGGTGTCGGTCCTGCACATCAGGCACTTGGAGCAACGGACGTCCCGATAATTAATATTAAATACAGTCGGCTATGATTTTACATTGGCTTCTCATAAAGATGGGGTCGCTGGTTTGAATCCAGCGACAACCTCCAAATGACCTCCTGGCATCGCATGCTGGACCCTGGAAAGCCCGCCTAGCGCGGGCTTTTTCCTGTCGATGCATGCGTTTGGCACAGCGTGTTCCTGCTTGCTGTTGTCTGTAAGCCTCCGCTTACACCTGCGACGCAGATGCCTTACATGAATTTCCATACCAGCGGACGAAATTTTCATCCGCCGCTGACTGCGTCTTGACGCCTTCCTGTGGAGCATACGGTGAGCCGCGGTGCGCAGAGAGATTGTAGCTGCGGTACTTCTCGCATGGCCCGGGTGTGCTGTGCGAAGACCCGGTTGTGACAAATGGAGGGAGTGTCATGCATATCCGATGGATTCATACTTTGCTACTGAGTGGTCTCTTACTGGTTTCGATTCATGGGGCAAGGGCCGCGCTCGATGCGAACAAGCTGCCCGATACAAAACGGACACCGCAGGCGCTCTACCTGAGTGCCCAGGAGGCGTTTGAGTTGCGTTCGTCAGGTCAGGATGTGGTGCTGATCGACGTGCGCACCCGCGAGGAGGCGATGTACCTCGGCATGCCGACGACCGCGGATGCATTGATCCCGTTCATGAACATCGACGCTCGTGTCTGGGACCCGAAGCGCAAGGCGTTCAGGCTGGTCATGAATGACGAGTTCGAAGCGAGGCTCAACGAACTGCTGCATCGGAAGGGGCTGGATGCCGACGCGAAGATCTTGCTTCTTTGTCGTTCCGGCAAGCGCAGCGCCCGTGCGGCCAAGTTCCTCAATCAGCTCGGCTATTCGAACGTCTACACCGTTGTCGACGGTTACGAGGGTGACATGGCCAAGTCGGGTGAGGTGAAGGGGCGGCGCGCGGTGAACGGCTGGAAGAACGCCGGCCTCCCGTGGACTTACGATCTCGACCAGAGCAAGTTCTTCTTCACGGACTAGCGAAAGAAACGCCCACGACTGCTTGGACCGCAGTCGTGGGCGTGCTCCGTTTGGACTCATTCGCGTCCAGGAGATCGGAAAGCCCGCCGAGTGCGGGCTTCTTGATGTCGGCACAGGATGCGCTCGACTTCTCACTGCGCTACTTGACCGCGTCGCTGTCGTCGTCGGTCTGATGTCTGGCGGGACCGGTCAAGCCTCTGTGCGTGGCTTCCCGTAGCTTGGGTCTGCAATCCATCGCCATGGAGCAGTCCAATGCGCGCCACCCGGCCCGTCGTTTTTCTGATGCTGGCCCTGACTCTTTTCCTCTCCCCGGCCGTCCATGCCGAGCGCCTGTTCGGCACGGTCGTCGACGTCAGTGACGGCGACACCATACGCATCAATGCCCAGGGCATCCACAAGATTCGTCTGAAGGGCATCGATGCGCCCGAGATGTCGCAGCCCTTCGGATCGGAGTCGCGTCAGCACCTGGTCGAGCTGACCTTCATGAAGCGCGTTGCGGCCGAGTGTCCGGAGCGCGACCACTACGGTCGGCTGATCTGCACCCTCTACGTCACCGACCCCGACTGCAAGGACCCGTGGTGTGCCCTGGAGTACGACGTGAACCTGGCCCAGCTCGAAGCAAGCCAGGCCTGGTGGTATCGCAAGTTCGCCCGCGAACAGACCGAGGAACAGCGGCGGCGCTACGAATCCGCCGAAAGGCTGGCGCAGGCGCGGCGGGTCGGGCTCTGGTCCGACCCGGGGGCGATGCCGCCGTGGGAGTGGCGGCGGCGGTGACGGTTAGGCCCCTTCCTTGAAGGACGAGTAGATCAGCCCGTAGCCCAGCAGTCCGAACAATCCTGAGAACAAGATCACGAACACCCCGAGAAAGAGGTAGAGCAGGATTCTGGAAAGCAGCGACTCCTGTTCTGGGGGATTGGGCTTGAGCACGCTCCTGTGGGGTGGCTCCGGATCGTAGAAGATCTGGATCTCATTGCCCGATACGAGGGCGTCCCAGCGTGATTTCTCGAGCGTGTTCGAATCCCGTATCGTCTCACCCGTCGCGAGCCTGAAGGCGTACTCCACGACGTAACGGGTGGACTTCGAACCGCCTCCGCTGAATGTTCGTTTGCCCGTCACGGTGGCGGTGGTGGCGATCCCGTTTGCAACGATCTCGTCGTGGTCCTGAGTGCTGAACCAGATCATCAGGGGCACGGACAGGGCAATGGCGATCATGACGACGCCGAACACCATGCGTCCAAATCCGTGCCGTACCGCCTGACCGAGGCTTCGGGTTGGCAGGTCCTCCATGGAGGTGGGGCGTGGCGTGCCCTCAGGATCCCACCATTCCCGCTCCTCGAGGATCGATTCGGGGTCGGTGCTGTAGACGGGCAGGGGAAAGCTCGTTTCGAAGTCGATTCCCGGCTGCGACGCCTCGAAGTGGAGTTCCCAGTAGCGCACGCTGTGGTCGCCGGTCAGCCGGGTCGTCCACTCCGGCTCGTCTGGCAGTTTGAACTCGAGAGGCAATTCGGTGGTGCGGCCAGGAACCGTGACCTGCCGGGATTCGCTGTAAAGCTGGTAGGTGACATGCGTCCGACTGCGGCTCTTGCCCGTGCCCCGCGATTCCATTCGCTCACGCAGGTAGCGCAGGGTCGCCGTGCACGACGAAAAAGGAACCGGGCTGAGTCGAACCACGACGGTGCCCCCCGGTGAAAAGGGAAACCGGTCGAAGCGCAGCGTGCTCGTCACGTACTTGCGATCCTGAAGGTAGAGGTAGACGGTGTGGAGGATCACCCAGACCAGGGCCAGGTCGAACAGGGCCACCACCAGCATCGGGACGACGGCCCCGAAAGTGGGAGTGAAAAAGACGAAGTTGGCGGGAACGACGAACAGGGCCATGACCGGCACGGCACCGATCTGCCGACGCCAGCGCAGGTGCATGGTGTCCTGGATGCCCGTTTCGTCCCAGTCAAAATCGGCGAACCACGGGCTGGTTGGATGACGGCGACGCCTGGCGAGGACGCGGCGCCGTTCGCGCATGCCTTTCCAGCCGGTCTTGATGACGAACAGGCCGAACAGGACGAACAGCACGCCCATCCCGAACATCACCTGGAAAAAGCTGTCCGACGTCTCGTCCTGTGCCGGCAGGAGCTCCCTGCCGAACAGACTCGCGATGCCTATGGCGGCCAAGAAGATGCCGAGAAACACCGTGCCACCACGGTTCGCGGTCGGTGGCAGGCGTCGATCACCCTTGCCCTTGAGTTCGATCCGTTCCATGGACTCCTCCCTCATGAACGTGTGCGGGGGATCAGGTCAGGATGCGGTAGTTGTGCCTCGAGCCGGGGACCACGGTGGTGAGCTCCTCGAGCCGGAAGGTAAAATGCTCCTCGATCTCCTTGCAGAAGGCCTCGGTCGCCAGCGTCTCGCCCTGTTTGGCGATGTCTTCGCCGAGCTTGCTCGCGGCGTTGACCTCGCGGCTGTAGACGTCGCTGTCGCCGATCCGGAGCATCTTCCCGTAGCCCAGGCCCACGCACAGCAGCACCTGCTCCTCCGGTGACTTGTCGGCGTTGTGGCTGGCGCACACCTCCTGCATCTTCAGGGCGGCCCGGTAGGCGCTGTCGCAGCGCCGGTAGATGCACAGCAGGCTGTCGGCCTCGATCTTGATCAGGATGCCGTCGTGGTCGGCGACGACCGGCAGCAGCAGCTCCTTCTGCCGCTGGATCACGCCCAGGAAGTGAATGATCCCGAACTTGTCGACCTGGCGTGAGAAGCCGGCGAGGTCGGTGAACATGACCGCCCAGGTTTCACCGAAGAGATCCCAGATGCGCCGGTCGATCGCCTCGACATCGGCACCGGGCTGGGCACGCTGTTCAACCAGTTCCCAGAGGCGTGTTTCGCTCCACTTGAGATCGTAGGTTTGCATCGGCGTCTCCCTCGCAGCCTGAAGCCGCCTTGCCGAGGTGCTTCATGTCTGAACCACGATGGGGGCAAGGCGCCAGTTCCGTCTCTAGAGAAGTTAACTAGCCCCAGATGGTGCAACTGGCAAGTCGTCGCGGTGGGTGCTTTGGAGCGTCGCGCTGCCGCGTTCCGTAAGCAGGGGGTGACGGGACGAAGTGGCGTCAGCCGTTGAAATGCACCGTTCCAAGATCGGCAACGTCGTAGCCGTGCAGCTCGGCCGCCTTGTCACGGAACGCGGCCGAGCGACAGAACGCGAAGAAGCGTTGCAGCGGCGGTTCGAACCAGGTGCGTCGGTCGATGAGCAGGTCGAAGCGCTCGCGGATGATCGGCACGAAATCGAGGCGATGCCGCCGTGCGAGGCCCTCGAGGCCGAAGGTGGCGTCGGCCTTGCCCTCGAGCACCGCCAGCGCGGCATCGGTCTCGGTGCGTGCCGGTGGGGTCATCTCGACCTCGTCGGGCCCGACCCCGGCCTCGGCGAGGAGGTGTTCGAGCAGCCCCTGGCTGCCGGCCGCGGCCTGGCGCGGCACGATGCGTCGCCCACGCAGCCCCGCGATGTCGTTGGGGGCATCGGCCTGGCCGGGCGCGACGATCAGGCCACGTTCGCGCCAGGCGAATTCGAGCAGCACGACCGGCTGGTGCGCGAAGCGGGTCGTGACCAGGGGCACGTTCCACTGTCCCGTTGCCACGTCGTGGACATGCATGCCGGCGGCAATCGCCTGGCGGTTGGCGAAGCGCTCGATCCCGTCGAGGCTGCCGTCGAAGTAGGTGGCCAGCCCGGCGCCCGACTCGCGCAGGGCCCAGTCGAGGAGGGGGTCATGGCTGCCGGCGAAGACCTGGGCGCGCTCTCCGGCGGTCGTCTCGTCGCCGCCCGAGGTGTGATGGACGAGCCAGGCCTCGATGGCCTCCCTGGGGAAGAGCAGCTTGCCGGTGACCCGCAGGCAGGGGACCTCGTCGGCCGCGGCGAGCTCGTAGACCTTGCGCTCCTTGATGCGCAGCAGGTCGGCGAGTTCGCGCGTGGTCAGAAATTCATCGGTGGCCTGGGTCATCTGCGAATCGAAGGCTGCGTTGCATGTGGTTGTGGTGATGGTTGCAGCTGGACGCGGTGGCGGCAATGGGAGCTGCTCGGTGGCCCAGCTGGCCATTGGGGTCGAATACCCGGCTCATATGTATGCAATTAATGACGATATTATGCATTATTTACATCAATGCACTAGTATATGAAAAATTCACTGTACTTTTGACGCCACGTCATCGCGCCCGGATCACCCGATATGCAGGACTTCGCCGAGTCGTTCAGCCTTGCCTTCGGCCTCGTGCTCGCGGCCGACGCCGACCTGCTCGAGATCGTCGGCCTGTCGCTGCGCGTCAGCCTGAGCGCGGTGCTGATCTCCTGCGCGCTCGGTCTGCCGCTCGGCGCGGCCGTGGCCATGGGGCGTTTCCCAGGGCGCCACGCGTTGATCGTGCTGCTCAATGCGCTGATGGGCCTGCCGCCGGTGGTGGTCGGCCTGCTGGTCTACCTGATGCTTTCGAATGCCGGGCCGTTCGGTTGGCTGCAGCTGCTCTACACGCCGACGGCGATGATCGTCGCCCAGTCGATCCTGATCACGCCGATCGTCGCGGCGCTGTCGCGCGAGGTGCTCGAGCAGCTGCACGACGAGTACGACGAGCAGTTCCGTTCGCTCTGCCTGCCGCCGCACACCGCGGTCGCCGCGCTGCTGTGGGATGCACGTTACAGCCTGCTGACCGTCGCGCTGGCCGGCTTCGGTCGCGCCATCGCCGAGGTCGGTGCGGTGATCATCGTCGGCGGCAACATCGCCCACCTCACCCGGGTGATGACGACCGCGATCGCCCTCGAGACCTCCAAGGGCGACCTGGCGCTGGCACTCGCGCTCGGCATCGTGCTGATCACGATGGCACTGAGCGTCAACGCCGCGGTGATGGGCCTGCGCGCCAGCGCGGCCCGGCAGGCCTACGCCTGAGGCAGCGACGATGATCGCGGATTTCACGGCACTGACGCCAAGGCTGTTGCCGCTCGTCGCGGAGGGGCTCAGCTACGAGGTGCGAGGCGCGCGACTGATCGACGGCATCGACCTGCGCCTCGACGACCCGGGTGTGACCGTGGTCATGGGTCCCAACGGGGCGGGCAAGAGCCTGCTGCTGCGCCTGATGCACGGACTGCTCGAGCCGAGCGTCGGCCGGCTGCGCTGGAACGGTGTGGTCGTCGACGAGACGGTGCGCAGTCGCCAGGCGCTGGTCTTCCAGCGTCCGGTGCTGCTGCGCCGCTCGGTGCGCGCCAATGTCGAATTCGTGCTGCGGCTCAGAACGGGAGCGCAAACGCAGTCGGCGATGCACTGGCTCGAGCACGTCGGCCTGGCCGAGGTGGCCGAGCGGCCGGCACGACGGCTCTCGGGCGGCGAGCAGCAGCGCCTGGCGATGGCGCGTGCGCTCGCCCTGGAGCCCGAGGTGCTGCTGATGGACGAGCCGACCGCGAGCCTCGATCCGGCCTCGGTGGCGACCATCGAGGCGCTGGTCGACGAGGCGCGCCAGGTCGGCACCAAGGTCGTCTTCGTGACCCACGACATCGGCCAGGCGCGGCGCCTGGCCGACGAGGTGCTGTTCCTGCACCGCGGCCGCCTGGTGGAGCACACGGCCGCCGCGACCTTCTTCAACGAACCCGCATCCAGCGCGGCTCGGGACTACCTTGCCGGGCGCCTGGTCCTCTGACACCCGCATCACGCAACGGAGATCGCACCATGACCTGCAACCGCTGGCTCATCCTGGCCCTGGCTTTGCTGGTGCCCCCCGGCATGGCGCTGGCCGGGGAGAGGTCGATCATCCTGCAGTCGACCACCTCGACCGCCAATTCCGGTCTCTACGACCACCTGCTGCCGATCTTTACCGGCAAGAGCGGCATCACGGTCCACGTCGTCGCGGTCGGCACCGGGCAGGCGATCAAGAACGCGCAGAACGGTGATGGTGACGTGTTGCTGGTGCATGCGAAGTCGGCCGAGGAAACGTTCGTCGCTGAGGGCTACGGCGTCGCGCGCTTCGACGTCATGTACAACGATTTCATCGTCGTCGGCCCGCCCACCGATCCGGCCGGGGTCGGGGGGATGCGGGACGCGGCCAGGGCGCTGAGGATGATCGCCGACGCCGGGGTGCCGTTCGCCTCGCGCGGTGACAACTCCGGCACCCACAAGAAGGAGCGCGCGCTGTGGCGCAAGGCCGGGGTCG
>Ga0181594_10003490_pt1 | contig 14217 bp, 12 predicted proteins | sample 071ome_18_FD_145603 | JGI IMG/M metagenome (GOLD analysis project Ga0181594, IMG submission 145603) | Coastal salt marsh microbial communities from the Groves Creek Marsh, Skidaway Island, Georgia - 071413BT metaG (spades assembly) | ecosystem: Environmental > Aquatic > Marine > Intertidal zone... | reverse complement strand
TCCAGATGGTCCGTACCCCTCGTGGTTTGAGGTGCAGCAGTCGGGCTACCGCACGCTCGTGGGACGCTACGTTGGGCAGTTCGGCAGCGCTCGACCAGTGAGTGAGATCTCGTTTGATGGAAAACACTTCCGGTTTGTCGTGCCACCGCAGTGGGAACGACGCACGAGCAACGTGGTCTATGAAGGGACGCTCGACGGTGAGGTCGTCTCTGGCGAGACCAACGGCGATGACGGCCAGACCATCCGCTGGCGGGCGACCCGAGCCCCAGACCTCGAGCGAGCGGGTGACGCCGTGCTCGGGAAGCCTGTGGTGCTCTTCGACGGGAAGAGCCTGGCAGGCTGGAAGCCACAGTTTGCCGAGGCTGACAACGGCTGGCAGGCACGCGATGGGCTGCTCTCTAACGTGCAGCCGGGCAACAATCTGATCACCGAGTCCGCCTTTGAAGACTTCGAGCTCACACTCAGCTTTCGATATCCCAAAGGCAGCAATAGCGGGATCTACCTCCGCGGCCGCTATGAAGTGCAGGTCGAAGACAGCTTTGGCGAACGGCCGGAGAGCCACCGCATCGGTGGCGTGTACGGCTTTCTCACACCGAGTGTGAATGCAGCCAAGCCACACGACGAATGGCAGGAGATGCGGATCCGCCTCGTCGGTCGCACGGTCACAATCCATCTCAACGGAGAGCGGATCATCGATCGCCAAGAGATCCCAGGCGTCACTGGCGGCGCACTCGACAGCAACGAAGGTGCTCCCGGGCCACTGATGCTCCAGGGTGACCACGGACCTGTCGACTACCGCAACATCGTGATCACACCGATCAGCATGCAGTGAAGACACCGTACCGAGAGCCGCCTACCGCGTGGCCGGACCAGCCTCCGCTACCTCCCGCAGCGGCACCTGCTCCGGCGACATCAGGTATGCGATCAGGTCACGCACGTCGCTTTCGGGATACGCCGCGAGCAGGCCATCGGGCATCAGGCTCTTGGACTGCACGACCTGCTCGTCGATCTCGCGACGATCGAGAACCACCGTTTCGCTGGCTGTACGGACTGTCAGCGTGCGGTCGTCTGACTCACTGATCACACCGGTCAATGAGCGACCGTCAGCCAGCAGGAACGTGACCGCGCGAAAGCCCTCGCCAACGCTGGCGCTTGGATCGACGATGTTCTCCAGCAGGTAGTCGAGGTTGCCCCGATTGGAGCCGGTCAGGTCTGGCCCGAGCGTTCTCCCCTCTCCAAAGAGCACATGACAGCTGGTGCAGTCGCGAGCAAACAGGCCACGGCCTCGCGAGCGATCCGCAGCCGCCAACGACTCCCCAGAGAGCCTGGTTCGCAGCTGCTCTGCCAACTCTTTTCGGTCGGCACTGGTTTGACGAACCTCTCCCCATACAGCAACGAGCCGCTGTGTGAGCTGCGGATCACCAAAGTCAGCCATCTGCCTGGCATGGAAGGCCGACACCTCATCTCTCCTCAGGCGTCCAGACTCCACCGCATCGAGCAGGGCCGATGCATAGCTCGGGCGGGTCACCAACAGATCGACCAGAGCACGGCGATCATCGGGCGCGAAGACGCCAAGTCGCGCAAACGCCACGGCAGGTGTCTGCGGATCATCGAAGCGGGCCAGGCCCTTGAGGGCTGCGGCAATCACGGAACGGTCGCCCAGCAGGCCCTGCAAAGCCTTGGCGGCATCCTCCGCATCGGTTGCCGCAAACGCTTCGATCGCTTCCCGCCGGGCCTCGGCCGTCGCAGAGCCATCAAAGGCAATCCTGCGGACTTCTTCTGCTCCACGCCCCTCACCGAAGACGATATCGAGTTCTCTCAGGCGGCCCTGCAGCGAGTCACCACTGACAGCTGCGAGCTGTTGCGACAACGCGGCGTAGCCTGCTGGTGCTGCTGCTCGTCGCCAGCCCCGCAGACCATCAGCAAATCCAACCAGCAGCTGCTCCCGAGTGGTCTCGTCAGCCGCAACTGCAGCCCGCAAGAGGTGAAGACTCGCCTGCGGCTGCGTTTCCACCAGGCCAGCCACGCGGCGGGCGAGATTCTGCCGAAGGCTCGGCAGCTGCGTTGTCACGGCCAGTGTGGCCGCCCGCTCCGCATGCCTGCTGGATGCTGCCGCCAGCCCATACCAGATCAGCTGGCCGAATCGGGCATCTGCGGCGAACCTCTCCTGCGACGCCAACGCTTCAGCAAGCTCCCAGGAAGCTGCACCCTCAAGCCGCGCGACCGCGGATGCCAGATGCAGTTGCACCGGGGCAGCAAGGTCGTCGCCTGCTTGCCTCACGAGACGACTGACAGCCTCCGCCGAAGGCTGACGACCACCACGTCGGCAGCCATCGACAAGCAGCCGCACCGCCCAGCTCCGCACGAACGCGTCGTCATCGCCGAGCCGTGCAACGAGAAAGGCCTCATCAAGCACCGGCAGTCGTGGATCGGTCTGCTGGCCCCCGCCAATCGCCGCCAGTGCCCAGATCGCCCGTAGCCGATGCAGCGGATCGGCTGCCTCTTCGGCCTGAGACCGCAGCCAGGCGGTGTCCTTAGCGAGATCCCTCCCCTGTCGGCTGCGGTGCTGCCATTCCCGTACGGCAGCCCGGCTCCACCACTGATTGCTCTCGAAGAGCGACGCGCGGAGTTCTGCGGAATCGGCGGCTGCCAGATCGGGCGGTACAGCATCGGTGGGCTCACCATAGATCAGCTTGTAGATCCGACCACTCGACCGATGCACGCCATCGTGGTCGTGACACTCCCCGGTGTCAGACCAGTCAGCGAGAAACACGTTGCCATCCGGAGCGGCGATCAGATCCATTCCGCGATAGAACGGATCGTCCATGAAGCAGAAGTCGTCGCCATGACCTGCGGTGTAGCCTGCTCCGTCTGGAGTCAGCAGGTCGTGATTGATGCGACGACCATGGAGATTGAGTGTCATCACGCCGCCGTGATACGCCTCCGGCCAGCGAGCTCCCTGATAGATCATCAGACCGATGTGCGCATGGCCTCCACCGGCGGCACTCGTACCATCGGAAACACCATCACGGACATCGCTCCACGACTCTCCGGTATCCCAGTGCACATGATCCGCCACCTGCGGCGTGAGGCCATAGACATGTGGCTCAAGATCCGTGCCATACATCCGCTCCACATGCGAGCCATACACCGCGTGCCAGAGGTGGCCGATCACGGTGTTGATGACAAACGTCTCCCCATGGGCATCGAAGTCGGTGCCCCAGGAGTTGGTCATGCCGTCGAGGACCTTCTCCACCACGCGATGAGTCGGATGGTATCGCCACACGCCTGTGTTGATCTGAATCCGCTGTGAGTCGGTGGCGGCTGGCACCCCAATCTTGGACGTGCCCTGGATGCCGTGCCGCCCCCAGAGCCAGCCGTCGGGCCCCCAGGTGAGTCCATTGGCCGGCGTGTGGCCAACACTTGTCTCATCCAGTCCATCGAGCACCACTTCCGGTGGACCATCAGGCACGAGGTCGTTGTCGTGATCCGGAATGAAGAGCACCTGCGGCAGGTCAATCACCCACACGCCCCCCAGGCCCACCGCAACGCTTGTCAGCCGCGTACCTCCCTCCCAAAACACCGTCCGCTCGTCATGCTGACCATCTCCATCGAGGTCCTCAAAGACCACCAGCCGATCCCGCAGCGAATCGTCCCAGACGCCGAGGCCATTGCCGGCCCAGGTGTAGTTCTCAGCCACCCACAGCCGGCCTTGGCCATCGGTGGCCATCGCGATCGGATTGCAGACATCAGGCTCAGACGCAAACACCTCCAGCCGAAAGCCGGGGGGCAACGATGCTGTTGCCGCCGCCTCCCGGGCAGCCATCGGCTGAGCGTCCGACGTCTCCGTATCGGCGGGTGTTGGAAACTCCGCAGCGGACGTGAGCGTTGAGAGGCTCATGACCACTGCCATCGCCGTGACTACGCCAACCGACCGAACGCCTTGAGCTACCCTGTTCATACCGCCTCCCCCTGCAGAAAAACCGACTGTTGCCAGGGCGTATCATACGCCGCCGCAGGCAGGGAGGAGAGCCTGCCCCGCTACACGAGCTGCCCAAACTCAAAGCGGCTCAAACGGCGGTTCATCCAGGCCCGCAGGCCGATCGCTAGTGCGGCCAGCAGCCCAAAGGGTAGCAGCTTGAGCCACTCCCTTTGCGACAGCGTCTGCTCAAGATTCAGGAGCACCGCGATGGCGATTCCGCCAATGCCAACACACGCATAGACAATCACAAACGCGATGAAAAACTTGGCCAGCGGCGCACGGATCGTAAGCACCAGTTCGACCACCGAGACGGTGATCACAGCCAGCGCGACGGCTGCGGCCGCAAGCGGCAGCAGGGTCCACCACTGCCCGGTCTGGAGGCCAATCCCCCCACCGATCACCGCCACCATCACGACAACCGGAAGCCGCATCTGTCGCGCGAGCAGGCCTCGCAAGGCGGCGAGATACTCCTGCCGAGGCAGGAGGCTGCCGATCTCTCCTGGAATCCGTGCAGCCCGATCGTGCCAGAGCATCACCGGCTGCATCCACACCCCGACCACCGCCAAGGCGGCGACCGCAACGACGAGCAGCTGCCAGTTCTCCCGAAAGGCAGGAACGGTCAGCCGCATCATCAGCGGCCCCAGCAGAAGGATCATCACTCCCTGCAGCAGCACGCGGCCGAGTGGCACCGCGAGCATGCCCTCCAGCAGCAGCTGCCTGCATCCTTCAGGAGACTCACTGCCGCTGAGCCGATCGAGCCTGAGGGCCTTTCTGGCGATCACCGGCGTTGGCCCCCAGAGTTTGCTTGCTTCCTTGAGTGGTTCGCGTCTGCCGCCGCGTCCCAGCTGCTGCCACACATCACCCCGTGTGGAGGTCACTGCGTTCGTACGACCATGGGCCGCCAGCGACACGGCATAGCAGCCAGCCGCCCGCCAGCTGATCACCATCAGCAGGCCAACCGCCGCAGCCACCAGCCAGGTGGTGCCCGTTGGCTCATTCGTGGCTAGAAACGTATCCAGCCACACCCACCACCAGCCCAAGTCGACAATCGACAGCGGGACGAGAAACGCGAGGCACCAGGCAAGGCTCGCTGGCAGCACCAGGATTCCTGGCATCACGCGTCGGCGATCCCACTCAAGCACCACTGCCGACAGCATCGTCGACAAGGCTGCCCAGAGCACCGCCGGCACCACGGCCACCTGCACCCGCCAGAGGCAGACAGCGGCCACACCCGTGAGAGCCATCAGCAGTGTGGCCATGGCCCTCCGATGCGCCTCGGCATAGCCCGGCACCAGCGTGGCAGAGGAGAGGACAAGCATCCCCGCCATTGAGATCACCACAAGCGCTGCCACAAACATCGTCACCGCCAGGATGCCCCAGGCGGCGGAGAGCCGGCCGCGGTCGACGTGACTCACGCCAATGGTCATGCGCGAAAACAACTTCGTGCACAGCGGACCTGCCTCAGGCCCGAGAGCCAGGCCCCGCGGCGGCGCGAGCAGCACGCGGAGGGAGGGATGCTGCCGCAGCTTCGTGAGCCGCTCGGAGTCGAGCAAAGGCAGCCGCTGCCCTGCATCCCGTGGCAGGCCCCAGACTTCAAGTCCTGGCATCGAGACCACCATGTCGACGAGCGAGGCAAACCAGTCGTCTGCTGAGTCGGCGTCGAGGGCAAACAGGTCTGACGTATACAGCTCTCGAATCTTTGGACTGCCCCGCAGGGGCGCCAGCACCGCGATCGACGTTTGGCCGTGCAGCTCGATCGCTGCAAACCTGGGGAGCCTGCTGGCTTGTTCAAGAAAAAGTGCTGCTCCCGTACCTGCCACGGCAGCCTCCGGCCCAAGCCGACTCTCGGGCGGAAGCTCAATCCGACAGCCCTGCAGGTTTGGCATCTGTGAAACCGCTGAGCGAATCCTGTCGGACGGCTGCGTGAAGAAGCCGGCATCGAGCCCGACGTTCTCGACCTCGGTGGGCGATAGCGGACTGCGACGCGGGCCTCCTGTGAGGCCAAGCTGATACCACGCCATCAGCCGCGAATGCTGCCAGGCCGGTTCAAAGATGGGCGTCGGCTCAAGAAAGATGACGGCGTTGACTGCAGCGAAGACCACACTGGCTGCAATCAGCTTCATCCACCAGGCTGCCACGTAGCTCTTCAGACACGCAGTCACTGGCCTCATGGCAGGCCTCGCTCTGTGAGGGCTGCCGATACCGCATCGCCATGCTCTCGACCAGGAGGATCGCACGCCCCGCCGTGCAGTTCGATAAATAGCTCTTCGAGGTTCAGCAGTTCGACGGCGCACTCGGCACCCGCTGCTGCTGCCCAGGCCTGCCAGCGGGCCACCCCGCCATCACTGAGCGTGGCGGAGAGCGTGCGAACATCCCGCTCCATGTGCAACAGGCCACCCTCGGGCACCACGTCTGGCAGTGGTCCCGCCGACGTGATCCGCACTCGCTGCACCGACTCCTTCAGCTGGTCCATCTCCTCAAAGATCTCCACCCGGCCGTGCTTGAGCAGGGCCACATGGGTGGCGACCCGTTCCAGGTCGGCCGTGATGTGCGTGGAGAAGAGCACCGTCTGCGAGTGGTCACTGCCCGCCGTCTCATCAGCCAGCTGAACGAGTGTGGCCAGCAGCTCCCGCCGAGCGACCGGGTCGAGCGCCGCCACGGGCTCATCAAGCAGGAGCAGTTCCGGCCGATGCCCAAGGGCCAGCACGAGGCCCAGCTTCTGCGTTTGGCCGCCGGAGAGCGTGCCCGCCCGGTCGCGCCGCTCAAGGCGGAAGCGATCGAGCAGCTCCTCCGCCCAGGCCTGATCCCACTGTGATCCGTAAAAGGCGGCGGTGTAGCGGACCACCTCGGCAACTGACATCCAGGGGGCCACCCGCACCTCCTGCGGCACATAGCCCACACGACGCTTGGTGGCCGCCTGCATCTTCCAGGGGTCATCGCCGAGAACACGCACCTCGCCCGCATCAGCCTTGAGGAGGCCAACGAGTGTTTTCAGCAGGGTGGTTTTGCCGGAGCCGTTCACCCCGAGCAGACCGACGATCGTGCCCCGCGGCACGATGAGATCGAGGCCTGCGAGCACCTCGTTGTGCGTCCGCCAGTTCGAGCGAAATCGTTTGGTGAGCCCGCGGATCCGCACCGACTCTTCGCTGCTCATCGTCAGGAACCTCCTTGGCCGCGATCTGCCTGCGACGAATGTGGTGCCTCTCGCACCGCAGCCTTCACCACCGCCAGCGTCTGTTCGAGCGTGAGGTCGAGCTGCCGGGAACGTGCCGCCAGTTCGTCAGCCACCGGACGCAGGGCCTCCTTCCGGGCAGCGAGCGACGCGATCGCGGTCTGGCAGACCCGCATCCCCTTGCCACGCACCCGCTCAACCACGCCATCCGCTTCAAGCTGTGAGTAGGCCTTGGAAACGGTCATCGGGTTTACCGAGATCATCTCGGCAACCGCGCGAACGCTCGGCAGCAACTCTCCGGCTACCAGCTGCCCACCAGCCGCGAGTGCCGAGATCTGCGAGACCAGCTGCCGATAGATCGGCACCCCGGATGTTGGCTGAGCAGAAAATGGAAGTGGACCGCCCATGTGTATCACTATACCAATACACCACATACAAAAACACAGCCCGGTGGACCTCACCCCAGTCCACCGGGCTGCGAAAATAAGGCATTACCGTTCTTGGGGAATTTCTCCGTCGCTGCGATGCCCCAACTGGTGCAGCACCTCAACAGAAACCGTGTTGGCGATCCCGCGGGTTGAGCCGTCGCCCATCCCCACCATCATCATGCCGGGATGAAAGCTGCCAAAGCCGCCAACAAAGAGCGGGTCTGGCTCTTCCTCCGCCTCGACGCCACTCCGCTGCGGTGGCTCGCTGACAGAGGATGTGTTCCGGAGGGTTGCCCGTGTTCCTGAGATCCAGCCTAGATTGGGCTCGCTGAGAAAATGCTCGCCGATCAGCAGCGTGTTCGAACTGCCGTCCTCAATGTCGCTAAAGCGGATCTTGCTGTTGAGAAACAAGACGCCGGTGTTCGTGCTGTCAATCGGCGCCTCAACGTCGTGATGACAGCCTGCATACGTGGTGCTCGCAACATTCTCGTCTGCCGAGAAGGCAAATGGCTGCGGAGAAGACGGACACATCAAAACAGAGATACGGGCTTCACGAACCGGCTTGTTCGCATCGCCGTAGGCTCCAGCGGCCTCCTCAAAGGTGCGAGACAAGGCCGTCTGTTCCAGATACGGAAGAATCCTGACGATCCAGCTGATGTCAGTTCCTTCTTCAATGCTGCGAATCGGACCATCGGGATTCGTCACACCAGCAGGGAAGTGCTCCAGATGAAACTCATGGTTGTGCAGAGCGAGGCCAATCTGCGTCACGTTGTTTGCACAGCTGCAGCGGCGGGCAGCTTCTCGAGCAGCCTGCACGGCAGGCAGCAGGAGGCTGACAAGAATCCCGATGATCGCGATCACGACCAACAGTTCAACAAGCGTAAACGCTCGGCGGACACGATGAACGTCGCCGCGAACCGCCAACCAGTTGGCAGATCTAAGACACGAGAGCCTTCTCATGGAACATTCTCCTCAGAAGTGGGTGAATCGACTTGTGCAGAAAGAGTTCGGTCTGGCTGACGCAGCTGGACATCACGATGGCGGCGGACCGCCCATGGACCTTCGACGGGATAGGAGGCCACGACTCTCAGCGTCCAGCCGTCGCTCTCGGCAGTGCCATCGAGCACCAGCTGGCCCGCCACTGAGCCAACAATCTCATCCGCCGGCAGGCTGATGGTTTCGTCCAGGTCGTCGGCAGCTGCCACGCCGCCTGCGGCGATCCTCGCATTGGCCCGTGCCATCGCCGCGTCGATCAGCAGTTCCACCTGTCGCAGGTGCTGCTCGCTGCGAAACTGGCCACGAGCGACGAGCGATCCCCGAAGCATCGTGAGTGCGATCAGTGAAAACGTGGCGAGACATGCGACCACGGCCACCAGGACAGCTCCTCGACGCTGGGTCGCTCGCTGCTGACGAGAGCCGATCTGCCTCTTCTGCAGACGGTGCGTCATGGTGCGCTCTCCTTGCGAGGATCGTCCTCGCCGCTCGCATCAGAGAGAGCAGCATCCGCGGTGCTGGCTGCCTCAAGATGGATTTCCAGGGGAGCCGCTGTTGGCTTCACATCGCCCTGAACTGACGGCGGAGGCGTGACCCCATGAATCCGCACACAACCATTCTCAAACGATGCCGACCACTGCATCGGCACCGAGACAACATAGTCTTCGTGCACTCGCCGGCCTGGCACGACAAGGTTGCGGGTGAGCCCCTGCTCTGTGACGAGATAGCGGACCAGATCACCATCGGTGAGGGTGAGCTGCAGCAGCTGCTGGCCAGGCTCCACGTTGGCGTCTGCCTCACCGATCGTCACGGCCACGGCCGCTCGCACGTCGTCACGAACGTCGCGGGCAAGCCGCATCGCCGTACGATCACGCTCAAACTCTAGCCGAGACGCCGACTGCTGACGCATGCCGGTGTGCACCAGACCGGTCGCCACCGCCATCGCCACCCCGAGCCCTGTCATGACAGCCAACAGCTCGCCAAGAGACGCGGCTCCTCGCGGAGTGCACGTGCGCTGCATCATGGCCGCACCTCCTCTGGAGATGTCGGTTGATCAGCCATGTCCTCAGCGAGCCAGACCGCGAGCTTCAGGGGATGTTCTCGACGACCAACGTCATCCCACGTAAGCATCAGCACAACCCGCTCACCGAGCAGACTTGGCTCACGCTCATAGGCCAATACCACCCCAGGCAGGCGACGCATAGCCGTTTCTGACGGCTCAAGCCTGTCGAGGGCCGCTTCTCCGCCCGCAACAATCCGCTCCGCCTGGTTAGCGAGTTCTTCCATCGCAACCCGCTCCCGACGCGATTCTGCGAGCAGACGCTGGTGCCGCACGTAGAGGGGCACGGTTGAGGCCATCGCGCCGACGAGCAGCGAGAACGCGACCAGCAGTTCAAAGCTCGACATCCCGCGTCGGCAGGCTCCAGCAGGCATCGGCGCCGTGCAGCTTTGGAGGCGTCTCATGAGAGTCCTCCCACGAGCTCGTTCAGCGGTCCGAGCACGGCGAGTGACTCGATCAACACCAGCACGCCCATCAAAAACACGCCCACAGGCACAAGGAGCTCAGCAGTCAGCGTCCATCGCCGACGTCGCCGTTCGCGACGCCGTGTGGCCACCGCATGCAACAGCCAGCCCCGATCGCCGGACGAAGACAGTCGAAAAAACTGCTCGGCCGGCACCCGACCGATCAGACGAGCGAGCGTGACACTGCTGTCTTCCTTGGCAATCAGATCAAGCTTCTCAGCCAGCCGACGATCACGCTGACAGGCAGCCAACTGCCCGGCGGCGACATCCAGCGGCATTCCTCCCGCCACTGCCACACTGAGCAGATCGACCGCTGCAACAGCCCGCTGACCACGCTGAAACGGCCAGGCTGCCCACCGCCGTAACCGTCGAGAAACCAGCAAGAGCACGCCAAAGATAATCAGAAGCGGCAGCAGCGATGACACCAACGCCACCGGCCCGCTGACCGCAAACGCCAGCTGCAAACTTGGCGGGCGTTCCATCCCAAAATCGTCAACGATCTTGGCGTAGATCGGCACGATCTTCAGCGACAGAAACCCTGCCGTCGCAAGGAACATCACCAGCACCACCACCAGATAGCCAATCGCCACCCGGTATCGCAGGGAGAGCGATGCTTGACGATTCACTGTCACCGCCACCATCTGAGGTAGCAGGCCCGTCTGCGTCCCAAACTGCACCGCCGCGGCATGCTCATCCAAGAGGGTCGACCGTTCGCCAGCCACCACACTCTCGAGCGGCTCGCCAGCACTGAGCCGCTCCGCCAGCTGCACGACGCGACCCGCCTGATGGTGCCGCTGGCTCGCGGCCCATGCAGCCAACATCGGTGGCATCGCCACAGCGGCTTCAGCACAGCCAGCGAGGATTCGCAGAATCGACGCAGACTCCACACCACTGCATGCCCGCCCCGGCAGCAGGTTGAGGACTCGGGTTGTGAGCGGAAACAAGTTCATGCGTGAGCTGTGATTCGTGGACTCGCTGGGAGACTCGTGGGCCTGGAAAGCTTCTGTGTGGCGTGGTTACGAGAGGGCACTGACGAGTGAGATCAAAGGCATAAACAGGGCGATGACAATCAGACCCACAAACAGGCCAACCGCACCGATCGCCACAGGGCCAATCAGCCACTGGGTAACCGAGAGGCCACCCTGGCTACGGTCGTGGTGGCAGTCAGCGATCGCCGAGAGCAGGATGCCCGCTGCACGCGGTTCATGCGACAACGCTTCGCGGGCGGCGAGCGTCATCGGCCCCCTCCGGCTCGGCTCCGACACCGTCTTCAGACTGACCTTCGCGGCAGACGCCGCAAGCTGAACCGCATCCTCAGCGGGCAGTTCGGCCTCAGCGAGCAACCCAAGTGACCGAGAGAAGATCTCAGCAGCACGCGCACCTCGCGGCGATCGTGTGATCATCAGCCACCGCCCTACGATGATCAGGGCCGCTGCAATCAGGGTTGGCCCCCAGATCGTGGCCATGAACTGCGCCAGAGAAATCACCGCCCGCGTGGCCCAGGGAAGCTCCAGGGCAAAGTCTTCAAACATCGAGGCAAACATCGGTACCACCAGCACCGAGAGCACCGAGATCACAAAGATCGCCATGCCGACCACGATCAGTGGGTAGGCAATCGCTGCCCAGCCTAGCGACACCGTCGATCGTGGACGTTCTGCGGCATCGAGGAGCGCCGGCAACGCGACCTGGCTATCTCCCCGATGTGTAAACAGCGGCAACCAGCAGCGTGTGTCTGACGCTGCAGCACGCGTGGCCGCCGTCACATCCCCCGAACTGAGCGCTCGCGACATCAGTTCCCATGGACGCCCTTGGGCCGTCGGCAAGTCTTCCCCGACCGCACGCGCGAGATCAGCAGCATCCCGATGGCGTTCAACCGCATCACGGGCATACCGCTGAAGGACTCCGTCGCCACCGCGCGAAGAATGGTCGCTCATGATCCAGGACTCCACGGAGGAGCCACGGGCATGCTCGCCATGGTTTCAAACAGCCGCGTCAACGGCACAAACAGGGCGATGCCATAGAGCAACACCATCACGCCAGCGATCATTGCAGCCATGACGGGCAACAGCCGCGTCCGTCGCTCAGCAACCGCGTCGGTGGTCTCGCGGTAGAACGCTGCGAGCGTGCCCATTCCAACGGCCTGCGACGAGCCTTTTCGCCCTCGCAGGTAATGGGCCAACGGTGGCAAGGGGCGAGAGGTCGCGAGCCCGGTGACCGGCTGCAGATCGGCGAGAATCGCATCCCGCCGCTCACGCGAAAGCGAGCAGGAGGCGGCGATCGAATCGAGTTCACAGGCAACCGCAGCCCAGCGTCGTGACATCTCTCTCTTTCGCTGCCCCGTGGCTCGCCAGATGGCGATCACCGCGGCAACCACCACTGCTGCCACTCCGGCCGGCCACGCCACCGCGTCGTAGACCGGCGTGGCCGGCACCTCAGGCTGCGGCAGAGCGACCTGAATCGGCTCGGCAAGGCGATTGATCTGAGGGTCCTGCACGATTGCCATCAGCACAATTCCCACCGCCGCACACACCGCAACCCCAACCGGATAGCTGACCGCAACCAGGCTGTCCCACCGTCGACGGCGATCGGCAGCGACGATCCGCTCCAAGAACCCGAGCAGGCTGCGGGCATCCGCCCCAGCGGCTGCCAGCCGCATGACGCCCCGAGCAGGCGGCGGCACAATCGAGACGATGGCATCAACAGCCTCCGGCGTGTCGCTGCCATCACCATCGCGGAGGTTTCGGGCCACTGCCTCGAGCGCGTCGGCCGACTGCTGTTCCACGCCCGATGGCAGTCCCACACCCACCCGCATCGCCACCGCCATCACATCGGCAGCATCCGCTGCTCGCGCAGCCGGCGTTCGCAAGGAGATGTGTTCGGGGGTTGTCATCTGTGGCTGTACTTAGACGCGACTCGACGATGGGCAAAGGTCCGTCATCTTAAGCGGCATCACGCTCTCACTCGCCGGTGCGATCCGCCCGCTCTGTCCGAAGAGCCGACAGGCCGAGGGCTCGGCGTCACCCCATCCCCTCACAACATCGGCTACCACATCGCACATTACCCGCTGCAACTGTTTTGCTGCAAACAGAGCTCGCGTTTTCGTCAAAGGTCCCAGCGTGACTATTTCGGTATCTCGTTAAGCACTTCGTCATGCAGCCAGTCGAGCATGCGATCAGGCCAGTGTTGGATGCTTGCCCGCTGTGAACGCAGCCCCATCCCGAAGCCGTGGCCTCCACGGGCGTAGATGTGGGTTTCGTAGTCGACACCAATCTCACGAAAACGCTGCATCAGATTCAGCAGCACGCTCGTGTGGGCATCGTCACCGGCGATCAGCATGAAGGCCGGCGGCGTGTCCGCTGGCAGCTTCGAAGGGATGCCCACTGGCCCCGGATACACAAGCATCTGAAAGTCTGGCTTCCCAAACTCTCGATCAACGGGATCCGCTGCAGCCGGGTCACCCTCGCCTGGCTTGTAACAGGTGATTGAGACAACTTCGCCACCAGCAGAGAAGCCGAGCATGCCAACCTTACCTGTCGTCAGCCCAAACTCCTCTGCTCGCGACCGCACCATCCGCACAGCCCGCTGCCCGTCTTGGAGCACATGCTCCTCAAACTTGTAGGGCTCGCCCGGCTGCCGCGACAGTCGATACTTCAAGACAAAAGCGGCGTAGCCGTTTGCTGCCAGAAACTCTGCCGGATCGACACCACCTCCTTTGAAGCCCAGTTTCGAGAGGCCGCCACCCGGCGCAATGATGATGCCAACACCATTCGCCTTCTCCGGTTCCGGAAGAAACACCGTCAGGCTTGGATTGTGAATGTTCGTGATGCTCCACCCTTCCTCGACCTCTGGCTCATCCTTACGGTCTTCAAAACCCGGTGCGCCATTCTCCCAGAGTGGGATCACGGGGGGCTCGTCGGCCCGCACCATGTCCACCCCCAAAGAACTCACACACAGAGCCAGTGGCATCAGCAGCAACGCAGAACGCAACATCGTCATCAGAGAACTTTCCAAACGGAGAAAGTGAACGAAGTCCGAAAGAGAAAAACAGCAGCGGACGATCAATCGATCTCCGCCACCGCACGAATAGGTGAACCGTCACGTCCGACGATCTTCAAAGG
>Ga0181594_10003489_pt1 | contig 14219 bp, 12 predicted proteins | sample 071ome_18_FD_145603 | JGI IMG/M metagenome (GOLD analysis project Ga0181594, IMG submission 145603) | Coastal salt marsh microbial communities from the Groves Creek Marsh, Skidaway Island, Georgia - 071413BT metaG (spades assembly) | ecosystem: Environmental > Aquatic > Marine > Intertidal zone... | reverse complement strand
AAAAAGCCTCACTACAGGGTTGTCGTCGCAGACAGCGCTGCGCCCCGTGACGGGCGCTTCGTCGAGACCCTCGGCTACTACAAGCCGCTCTCCAATCCGGCGCGGCTGGTCATCGACATGGAACGCGTCGATCACTGGTTGAGCGAGGGAGCGAGCCCATCCGGTACGGTGAAGTCGCTGATTGCCAAGGCACGCCGCGGAGGTGATGGCACTGTCGCCGTCGGTGTCGAAGATCCGGAGGAGGCGAAGGTCAAGCGCGCGGAGCAACTCGCTGAGAAGCGTGCCGCCGAAGCGAAGGCTGCCGCGGACAAGGCTGCCGAAGCCGAGGCCGCCGCAAAGGCTGCGGAGGAAGCGGCTGCAGCGGAGGCGGAAGCTGCGGAGGCGGAGGCCGAAGAGGCCCCCGCGGAAGACGCGTCCGAAGGCGAGGAAGCGGCAGCCGAGGAGGCACCGGCCGCCGAGGCTGAAGTCGCGGACGAGGAAGGGGACAAGTCCGAGTAACCCTCGGACGACGCTCCATCATGGGTCGGCAGGACCCGACTCACCTCGTCGTCGGTCACCTCACTCGACCGCACGGAACCCGCGGCGAATTTCTCTGCGGAATTCTTACGGACCACCCCGAGAGCGTGTTCGCTCCCGGGGTGGTTCTGTCTCTGGGAGGGTCGGAGGACGATGCTCCTGACCCGGACCTGCCCCCACTTCGGATCGAGTCGTCTCGCAGCTCACCCAAGGGCGCGCTCGTCACGTTCGGTGGGATCACCGATCGTTCGCAGGCCGAGCGCATTCAGGGCTGTTACCTGTTTCTGCCAATCGAAGAACTCGAGCCGCTACAGGACGGGGAGGTCTTTTACCATCAGCTCCTGGGCATGTCGGTTGAGACTTCGGATGGTGACACCGTGGGTGAGGTCGTGGAAGTTTTCGAGATGGGACCCACTGACTTGCTCGAGGTACGGAACAGCACCGGCGTGTTGATGATCCCTTTTCGCCCGGAGATCGTGATCGAGATCGATGTGGACAGGAGTCGACTCGTGATCGATCCGCCGGATGGTTTGCTCGAGCTGTGACGATGCGGATCAACATCGTCTCGATCTTTCCCGGGTTCTTCGAGGGGCCGCTCGGTCTTTCCATTCCGGCGCGGGCAGCAGATGCCGGACTGGTGGAATACCGGCTGGTCGACCTCCGATCGTACACGCACGATCGGCATCGAACCGTTGATGACCTGCCCTATGGTGGTGGTGCAGGGATGGTCATGAAGCCGGAGCCCTTCTTCGAGGCCGTCGACGATCTGGCACCGCAGGGCCCGATCGTCCTTCTCTCCGCACGGGGTCGACCTTTCCGGCATGCCGATGCGGTGCGCTTCAGCGTGGAGCGCGAACTCACTCTCCTTTGTGGTCACTACAAAGACGTTGACCAGCGGGTCGCCGACTACCTTGCCACCGACGAGGTGTCGCTCGGGGATTTCGTGGTCTCGGGTGGGGAAGTCGGGGCACTGGCGGTTACGGACGCTGTGGTCCGACTTCTTCCCGGAGCGATCGGTGATCATGATGCCGCGGCTACCGACTCGTTCTATGACGGACGGCGTCTGTCGGCCCCGTCGTACACGAGGCCGCCGGAATACCGGGGCCACTCGGTTCCTGAGGTTCTCCGCTCGGGCGATCATGCCAGAATCGAGGCATGGCGGGAGTCCGAGGCCGACCGGCTCACGAACGGACGACGGATTCAGGACAGGCGCGTCGAGGGTTAGGGCCTCCGCCGTGAGGCGGTACTAGAAGTCGTCGAGACCCTCTCGTCCACCTTCCTTCCAGTCCGGCCTCGGGCCGTTGGCGAGAAAGCGAACGGCGTCTACGGCGGCATCCACCAGTGCGGCCATGTGGTCGAAGTCGATGAGTTCCACTTCGTCCGACGGCTGGTGGTAGTCCGGGTGGAGGCCGAATGACGACATCGTATGGGCCGGGATCCCGAGCATCGCAAAGGCGATGTTGTCACTTCGGAAGAAGAAATTCTGATCGATACGTGGGTCCGGGACGATCGGCGAGCCGGATTCGGCAAGGTAGTCACCCATCGTCGTTCGCTCGTACCCGGTCAGCCACGCCTTGCCGAAGCCACCGACCGCTTCGTCGGGCCGACCGATCATCTCGATCTGAAGGTCGGCGACGGTCTGATGCATCGGTATGACGGGGTGCGCGATGTAATGGCGTGTGCCCAGCAGTCCCATCTCTTCGCCGGTGCTCAGGAGAATCACCACCGTGCGACGCGGCGCCTCACCATCAACGAGGTCTCGCGCGATCTCCAGGACGGCGGCGGTCCCGGACGCGTCGTCGTCCGCACCGTTGTAAATGGAATCAGGCACACCTGCGGCGTCCGATACCGGACGCCCGATCCCGACGTGGTCGAAGTGTGCCCCCACGACGATCGCCTCGTTGGCGACTTCGGGATCGGCGCCCCGGATGATGCCTATGACGTTCGACTCGGAGACGATGACCGACTCGGGCGGGAGGGCGTCCCAGTCCTCGTAGTCGATCTCCATCACCATGCGTTCCCGGACCCCGTTATCCGTTTCCTCGGTCATTCGGGCCATCGGCACCGTCTGCAGGTAGCCGCCCTCGTCGCCGGCGGGTTCGACTCCGTACCGCTCCAACTCGGCCGCAAGGAACCCGGCCGCCCGGTGGGCTCCGGCACTCCCCGTTCGTCGCCCCTCCATCGAGTCGGCAGCCAGGGTGGAGAGGAGGGCTTCCAGCCGCTGTGCTCGGCTCCATTCCGAGTCGTCGAGTGTTGTCCGGGTCGAGGGGGCCGGGGCAGCCTCCTCCCCTCCACACGCGGTGATCGCGATCATGACCGCAGCCATCAGGATCCTTCGGAAAACCCTCCGATGGGAGTCCGGGAAGGACGGCAGACGAGCAATCGTGATCTCAGAGGGTGCGGACGGTTTCATGAGCGTTCGTGAGAGGAGGGACGGATGGGTGGCACCCGCGGGGGGCTTGCCCAAGTTGGTCGTCGCCGGGGTTCACGTCCATCACCGACCTCATTATCTTCCACGACTGCACCGGAAACCCTGCGAACGTGTCGTTGGAGTCCACCATGTCCGACATCATCAAAGAACTCGAGAAGGAGCAGCTCCGGGACGATGTCCCCGAGTTCTCTCCGGGCGACACCGTGCGTGTGCTGTACCTCGTTCGCGAGGGCGCGAAGGAGCGCATCCAGGCGTTCGAGGGCGTATGCATCGGGCGCAAGGGTGGTGGTGTGGATGAGACCTTTACGGTCCGCAAGATCTCGAGTGGGATCGGCGTCGAGCGCATTTTCCCCCTCCATGCGCCGACGGTGAGTGGGATCGAGGTGGTGCGCCGAGGCCGTGTTCGTCGTGCGAAGCTCTACTACCTCCGTGGCCGCCGTGGTAAGGCCGCCCGTATTGCGGAGAAGCGTACCGCCCGCTGATGGATGCCCGGCTGTGAAGCCGGAAGATTCCGGGTCCAAGCGGCCCCAGGACCTGCTCGAGTTCGAGCGACGGTTCTGGGGCCGCGGCCGTTTGGTCGCGGGTGTCGATGAGGCGGGTCGTGGTCCACTCGCTGGACCTGTCGTGGCCGCGGCCGTGGTTCTTCCTCAGGGCATGCTCGTCCCGGGTGCGGACGACTCGAAACGGCTGTCGCGGAAGAGGCGTGACGATCTGTTCCATGTCATCATGGACTCGGCTCTCGCGTGCGGTGTAGGAGCCGCCTCGGTGCGAGAGGTCGATCGGCGCAACATTCTTCAGGCGACGACCCTGGCGATGCAGCGTGCGATCGTTGGCGTCACGTCGTCCGGCTGCGCGATCGTCGTCGACGGACTTCCGGTGAAAGCGCTGGGCCACGAACACGAGGCGATCGTGGGCGGTGATTCGCTCGTCCATTCGATCGGATGTGCATCGATCGTCGCCAAGGTGATCCGAGACCGCCTCATGATCCGGCTTGCCGATCGCTACCCGGGTTACGGGTGGGAGACAAACATGGGGTACGGCACGCCGGAGCATCGTAGCGCCATCCAGCAACTCGGACTGACGCCGCACCACCGTCTGTCCTTTACCAGCCTGCAAATCGGCTTGACGCTGTAGAGGATGCCCATGTGCTGTGCCGGAGCGGTGGGCGTGGGGTATGACAGCCGAATGTACGCTCGGTAGTTTGACCCCCCGAATCTTCGCCTCGAGTTCTTACGCACCATGAACTGTCTTTCCTTCGTTCGCGGCATCGTTCCCAGCTTCCTGTTGCTTTTCCTCGCGGCTCCTGTGGCGGCTCAGGCCGGATCCGGACCCGCGCAGCCGGTCTTCGTCGACGGTCAGGCGCAGATCGTCGATGCGTTCAACGATCCGCAGATGTGGTTGCGGCACGACCTGTGGGTCGAGACGGAGTTCGATTCGGATGGCGACGGGCTGCTCGATCGGGTCCACGTCGACGTGACGCGTCCCGCCCAGACGGACAGTGACGGTCTGCTCGTACCGGTGGTGTACGAGACGTCCCCCTACTACTCGGGTGTCGGGACACTCGGTGAGCAGTACTTCTGGAACGTGCGGCACGAGATCGGTGCCGAGCCTCCAGCGCGCGGTGAGATGCCGCCCATCGCTCACCAGAGTCGACGCCCCACGATTTCGAACACTCATGTCGGGACGTGGGTCCCGCGAGGATTCGCGGTCGTCCACTCTCAATCTCCCGGTACGGGGCTCTCACAGGGCTGTCCCACGGTCGGGGGGCCGAATGAGTCGCTCGCACCGAAGGCGGTCGTGGACTGGCTGAACGGCCGTGCGAGGGGGTACACGCAGCCGGTCGGAGGTGAGGAAGTCGAAGCCTACTGGTCGACCGGCAAGGTCGGGATGACGGGCACCTCCTACAACGGCACGCTGCCGCTCGCGGCGGCCACCACGGGAGTCGAAGGGCTCGAGGCGATCATCCCGATCGCACCCAACACGTCCTATTACCATTACTATCGCTCCCACGGACTCGTTCGGGCTCCCGGTGGATACCTTGGTGAGGACGTCGATGTACTCTACGACTTCATCAACTCCGGCGACCCCGAGCGTCGAGCGTGGTGCAACGAAAACATCCGAGACACCGAGATGGCGGAGGGGCTTGATCGCGTCACGGGGGACTACAACGAGTTCTGGGCCGGTCGGGACTACCTGAACGTCATCGACGGGGTTCGGGCTGCGACGCTCATGGCACATGCGTTCAACGACTGGAACGTGATGCCGGAGCACAGCTATCGGATTTCCGAAGCCCTGAAAGCGCGCGGGATTCCCGTTCAGATCTATTACCATCAGGGGGGGCACGGGGGGCCACCACCGCTCGAGCGAATGAACCGATGGTTCACACGTTACCTCTACGACGTGCCGAATGGAGTCGAGGACGACCCGAGAGCGTGGATCGTCCGCGAGGGTGTGGAGGGGAACGATCCGACTCCCTACGCTGATTATCCCAACCCCGAGGCGGAGGGCGTGACGCTCTACCCCACGGGAGGCGGGAATGGGATCGGACAACTCTCACCCGTTGCAGCCGACGGCCCCGGCATCGAGCGCCTCGTCGATGACGTGAGCATCGATGGTGCGGCGCATGCCGGCGCCGCTACATCCTCGAGCAGACTTCTCTACGCGACGCCCGAGCTCACGCAGGATGTCCACCTTTCGGGAGTCGCCACGCTCACCATTCGGGTGGCTGCGAATGCCGAGGCTGCGAACCTGTCCGTCTGGCTCGTGTCCCTGCCGTGGACCGAGGGGGGGACGACCAACGAGAATCTGATCACCCGTGGTTGGGCGGATCCCCAGAACGAGGGTTCTCTGCGCGAGAGCACTCCGCTCACGCCTGGTGAATTCCGATCGCTGACCTTCGAACTTCAGCCGGACGATCAGGTGATTCCGGCGGGCCAGCAGATTGGCTTGATGATCTTTTCCAGCGATCCGGAGTTCACCCTCTGGCCGGGGCCCGGCACGGAGCTTCAGATCGATCTGGCCGGAACGTCGATCATGCTGCCGGTCGTCGGAGGGTTGGCCGGCCTCGGACGAATGATCAGTGAATAGGTCCCGTATCGCGGGGCTGCCCTCGGCCCCGGACCGATCACTCTAGAAGAGGTCGTGGGCTTCGAGCCCGAGGCGAAACTGGCGTTCGATTACGGCCTGCCAGCCTTGGGGCCGGGCATTAAGCAGGTTTGTCACGCCCATCACGAGATCGAGGCCCCCCGGCAGTGTCAGGGAGCCCTGCGCGTCGACTGACACGAAGCGTTCCTGCACGCCGAGTATTTCCCGGCGGCCAAATTCGTCGACGGTCACGATCGGGGCCGCGCCGGTTACGACGGTCGTCACGCTGGCTCGGAGGCCTTCGAGAAGCGGGAAGGCCCGCCCGAGGCGGAGGCGGCCCGAGTGCCTTGCGCGGCGGTCGAGAGGTAGCTGGTCGTCGAGTGAGCTGGCATCGAGAAGGGCGTATTCGACCAATCCGTCCCACGAACGGGTCCGGCCGGATGCAGACAGCTCGAGGCCGCGGGTGCGAGCTCTGGAGAGGTTCCGAGGCGAGAAGATGAGGAGACCCGAAGGATTGTTCCCCACGAAGCTGGTCTCGATGAGGTTCGCGATGCGGTTTGCATAGACCTCCAGGCCCAGAGAAAATCGGGCCGATGGAGCCCAGTCAATTCCGGCTGTCAGGCTCCACGAACTCTCCGGCTCCAGGTCGGGGGAGCCCTGGACGGTGTAGCCCGCGCCGATGTTGGCGAAATCCCAGGCCAGTTCCTTGAACGACGGGGCTCGGAATCCACGGCCGATCATGCTTCGGATTCGGAGGGAGGAGCGGGGCATTGTCGTAACACCGAGTGTGGGAGATGCCGCGTTGCCCCAGCGATCGTTGAAGGTGCCGCGCACGCCACCCGTCACGGTCGTACTGCCGAAGGTCCACGCATCGTGACCGAAGAGCTCGAACTGGTCGTCCGATGCCCGGTCCTGCAGGATCTTGTCGGGCGACTCGATGGCGCGCCGGGATGCCTCGATACCGATGTCGAGCTGGTGGCCACCGAACGAGCGCGAATGCGTGACTGCGGTCTCCCACAGGTCTTCGACCTGCTTCTCGTCATCGTTCCCCGAGATGGGCGCCGTTCCCCGTGCTCGACGAAAGAGGTGCGAGTACCCCTGGACGAGCACCCGGCTGGTCCACTCTCCCCCCAGGGCCGGGATGGTCGCTTCGCTCCAGGCTGTCACACCCTCGTTGTCGTTGAAGCCCGAAAAGCCGCCGCCGACCGGCCAGCGCTGACGTTCGCGCACGTACGAGACGTCTGCGCGGGCTCTCAGTCGTCCGGGCGTGCCCGCCCGGAGTGTGGAGCGCAGGTCCCAGACCCGCGAGAAGGCATCCGCGCTCTGATCGAGGCCGGGAACCTGCTGCTGCTGTCGCCAACCTCCTGTCGCGCGCACGACCACGGGACCACCGCCGGACACGGTCACCTCGCCCTCGTGCCTTCCCCCGGACCCGGAAAGCGCTCGTGCCGTCGCCTTCAGACCTCGCTCGGGCGCCTGCGTAATCACGTTGATCACTCCCCCGAGGGCATCAGACCCGTACAGCGTGGAGAGTGGACCCTTCACGACCTCGACGCGCTCCACCCCGGACAGCGAAACTCTGCTCAGATCACGGTTCTCGAGTAGCGCACCATTCGCCGGTTGTCCGTCGATGAGGACAAGGACGCGGGAATCCCCGATGCCCCGGATCTGGATCGACGAGCCGACAGGTGCCTTCGCAGTCGTCTGAATCCCGGGCATCTCGTCGAGAAGCTGGTCGGCGGAAGGGGCACCCGAAATCCGGATCTCCTCGGCTGTTACCTCCGAGATCGGGATGGCGATCTCGGACCGTCGCTGGGGCCGACCCCCTGCCGTGACCAGAACGGCTTCGAGCTCCAGTGGATCGGCCTCGAGCTCGAACCTCCAGTGCTGGGCTTCGGCCTCTTCGTAGGAAATCCGAAGCGGCCGATGGCCCAGCGATCGGATCTCGATCCACCCCGGGGGCTGCCACGCCCCGGGCAGGGCAAACCGACCCATGACATCCGATTCGACTCGCGCCACGGCTTCCGCGTCGTGGTTTCCGGGACGCCAGAGGATCTCGGCAGACGGGATCCCCGCTCCGGAGTGCCCGTCGAGAACCCTGCCTTCCTGGGCCGAGGCAGGTGCAGCCAGGAACAATCCGGCCGCGACAGCGACCAGAGTGCGGATCGTCACTGGATCTGTTCGAACCTCAGCGTCGGAAAGCCCGATTCACCCGTCGCACTGTAGTAATCCACGATCTGCACCTTGTAGACGGCCTCGTCGACCTTCACGAGAAACACGTTGTGCGTGGGCCAGAGACGCTGGTTGCCCTCGATGTCGTACCAGAAGACACCTCCTGCGCCTTCGATCGAGCCCGGAAAGGCCCCGCTGATCGTAGACAGGAACGCACCGTACTCCGGCGCATTGTCCGCCTGGGTCAGCGCATTGAAGTCCTCCGTCGGATCCAGAGGGAAGGTTCCCGCGCCGCAGGCATCATTGAAGTCGATGGTGAAGAATGGGGTGAGCGTGACGTCCCAGTCACAGGCAACGGGTGCAACCACGGAACCCGAGCTCAGGTCAACGAAGCCGGGACCCATGGAGAGATCGACCATGATCGTTCCGGCGTCCCCCAGCGCGCCTCCCGCGTCCTGATGGCGGTACTCGACCGTGATGCTCGACGGCGTCTGTCCCCCCATCACCAGCTCCGAGATCCGGAACAGGGAGAATCCACCATCCGCCTCCTGAACCTTCCATGCCGCTCCCGGATTTGCGACGAGGTTGTTCGAGAGAAAATCGAAGCGGAACCACGGTCCCGTCACGTCGGGGATCAGTCCGTCCTGAACGAACGTCGCTCCCGCAATGTCGGCCGAGGTCACGGCTGTGAAGGCGGCTTCGGCATCCGCGGGGGTGAATGCCACGACTTCACCCTCGGTCGCGGTCGCGTTGTTCTGGAGGTTCGCCCCGGATACGCTGCCCGGCCCTGCCACCCCGCCGTTCAGCTTTACCCCAAATCGACGAAACGCCATGTCCCACTCTTCGGACGAACCGGGATCGGTCACGGATACGAGGGAGCCGCCATCGGAGAACGTGAAGTAGGAGAAGCTGACCGCCGACGATGCATCGATCGTGAGCTGCCCCTCGATGAACTGATCTTCGGGGTTCGTGATCTCGCTCTCGCACGCAGTGGTCGAAGCAGCAGCACAGAGGAGCACGGTCGCGCGAGTGAAGAGGGACCGGGACATGAAGGAAACAATCCAGAGATAGAGTCGAGATTTATGACTCGAGACATTCGAAAAGGCCGTTCCACATGACAATTCGGTTCATTACGGTGCGCGAGTAGGGGCTTGTACGGAGGGGAACCGGGTGCTTCACGACGCGGGTCGGCCGCGGTCCGGGCGGCGCCTGAATCGGTGTTGAGCGCGCGGTCGCCCGGACTCGCTTGCCGAGGTCTACGTCGTTTCGGGAGGGTTCGGACGGAACCGGCGAAACGTCGCCGCCGCCATCCATCCGACCAGCCCGAACCCACCGACGGCAGCGAAGACGTGCTGGTGTCCCGCCAGCCCGGGGGAGCGGTCCAGGAGCAGGCCCATGAGCGGACCCATGAACACGTCCGGTGTGAATCCGATAAAGGACACGACTCCGATGGCGCTCCCGGTGAAGGCCATGGGCACGGCGCCTTCAGCGAGCAGTGCGAAGTACACACCACGGAGTGCGTAGACGCCCACGCTGGTCGTGATGATCGCGGCGAAGAGCATCCAGGCGACGCCGGGACGCAGTGCGCCGGACGCGATCAGCCCGCTGCCGACGGTGAGAAATCCGAAACCCCAGAGTACGACGCGGGACGAATCGATTCGATCTGCCGCGTATCCTGCGGCGATCGCCGTCACCGCGCGCATCCAGAATGACAGGGTCCCGATCGCTCCGGCCTCGACGTCGTCGTATCCGAGTGCGTCTCGGGCCAGAAGCGAGAAATCGTCTGTCGCCTTGTAGCCTACGTACGCGCACACGACGATCACGGCGTGGAGCCATACCGTCGGCATTCGGACCGACGCCCGAACCCCCGCCATCGAGAGTCTTGGACGGTCTGTCGTGTCCGCGGTCGAGTCATTGCCCGGAACGATGAGGTAGACGAGGACGGCGATCAGCATGGTGAAGCAGGTAAACACCCAGATGACCCCTGAGAACGCCGACGCTCGTTGCTCGAGGCTCGCCACGTCCGGGGCGACCGGCAGCAGGCGGGCGTAGACGAGCACGGTCGCCGATGCGATCAGCGCGGCCAGAAGACCACGCCCACCGTCCAGAAGACCGAACGCCCGTCCCTGAGCGCGAACCCCTCCCCATTCGCGGGTAGCCCGCAGCATCGCCGACCAGAACAGGAGAATCGTCGTCGCGCCCCAGCTACCCCAGAGCACGTTCATGACGTCCGTCGAAGGGATCCCGGCGAGCACCACCCCTCCGAGGCCGGTCGTGGCCAACGCGGATGCCATCAGGGCGCGGGCTGAATAACGGTCGGCGATCGGCCCTCCCGCGAAGTAGGCGATCATCGCGACCAGACCGTAGACAGAGAACGCGATCCCCAGCTCCAGGTTCGTGATCCCGAACACGTCCAGCAGCGTAGGTCGGAAGACGCGCGCGAGGACGAAAGGCAGGAGAAAGACCGACTCGCCTGCGGCCATCAATGCGACGATGATCGCCGCGCGGCGGAATCTGGAAACGTCGGGCGAGCGTGGAGCCAAGAGTGCGCGGGTGTCGGGGACCGGCACGCCCAAGCTAGGGGTTGGACGTCCGGGTCGCGAAGTCGAGTACATGGGGGCGGGTCCGGCCTTTCCCGCACGGGACAGGGCTGCGACCGTCGGGGCAGTCGTCTCGAGCCGCGAAACCGAATCTCATGACATCCAGCGAGTCATCCGACGCGATCACCCGGGCGTCCACGCTCGGCCAGCTGCTCGCAGCGCGTGTCGCCACGTCACCGGTGGCCGAGGCCCTTCGGTTCGGCGATAGGAGCATGACCTACCGAGAGCTGGAGCTGGAAGCTCGGAGAATGGCCGGCACACTGCGGCGTTGGGGGGTCGAGCCGGGGGATCGAATTGCTCTGCTCCTCGACAACGGGCTCGACGCACCGGTGGCGTGGTTCGCCGCCGCTGCACTGGAGGCTGTCGTCGTCCCGATCGACACACGCCTCGGAGCGCGAGATCTGGCGTGGGTCCTGAACCATTCCGGCGCGTCGGTCGTGGTCGTCGGTGCCGGCCGACGTGCCCAGGTTCACTCGGTACGAACGTCCGTGCCCGGGGTCCGCTCCGTTCTCGAGCGGTCGGATGAGGCACCTGGACCGTGGACACGCGCTGCCCTGAACGACGGCTTCGGACCAGAGATGGATTCCACCGCATCGATCGGCCCGGAAGACGCGGATCCTCAGGCCCCGGTCGCCATCCAGTATACATCCGGCACGACGGGATTTCCGAAGGGCTGCGTTCTGCACCACGGATACTGGCTTCGCCTCGCCCGTACGATTCAGTCGCTCTCGGGCGTGACGTCGCGGGACGTTCTGATCACCGCGCAGCCACAGTCCTACATGGACCCGACCTGGAACCTCGTCCTGGGGGTGCTGGCAGGTGCACCCCTCGTGATCCTGCCGCGCTTCTCGGCCTCCACCTTCTGGGCCGATGTCTCCCGGGCGGGTGCAACATTCTTCTACTGCATCGGAACGATGCCTCTGTACCTGCTCAAGCAGCCGGAGAATCCCGAGCTGGACCGTGGGCACGATGTCCGGCTCGTCTACTGCTCCGGCATCCCGGCCGTACACCACGCAGAGATGGAACGGCGCTGGGGGTGTCTCTGGAGGGAAACGTACGGCAGCACCGAGCTGGGTGTCGTGCTGGCGGCCCATCCGGAGGACGAACACACCGTAGGGTCGGGAAGCATGGGGCGACCTGTCTCGGGTCGGGATGTTGCCGTCGAGGTTCAGTCGGACACGCCATCCGGTGAGCTTCTGGTCCGCGGTCCGGACACCATGCTGCGGTATCACGAGGACGAGTCGGCAACCGAGTCGTGGACGCAGCAAGGCTGGGCCCGGACGGGGGACATCGTCCGGAAGGTCGATGAAGGCTATGCGCTCGTGGGACGTACGAAGGACATGATCCGGCGTGGTGGGGAGAATATCTCGGCTGCGGAGGTCGAATCCGTCCTCAATGAGCACGTGGGTGTCCGGGCTGCAGCGTGCATTCCGGTGCCCGACGAACTGCGGGGTGAGGAGGTGAAAGCCTATGTCCTGCCCGTGGCTGGCGTAGCGTTATCAGAGGCCGAGATTCACGCGTTCGTGGCTGCCCGGCTGGCGCGCTTCAAGGTGCCCCGCTACGTCGAGGTGGTGACCGACTTTCCGATCACTCAGTCGGGCAAGATCGCAAAGGGTGATCTTCGGGCCTCGCGCGCCGACCATGTGACCGGGGCCTGGGATGCCAGTCAACGATCAGTCGGGGATGCGCCGGAACTCGGTCGAGTCGCCGATCAGGGATCAAACAGGGACGGTACTTGGATATGACGCACGCTCTCACACCGGAAACCCGGTCACTCCTCGACAAGGTCTCGGAGCTGAACCTTCCCCCTCTTCATACGCTCACTCCGGACGAGGCGCGACAGATGAGGGGAGAGGTCGCTCGCCTTGCTGCCTCTTCTGAGGTCGAGCCGGTCTTCTCGGTGCAGGACCGGCGGTGCGGAGGAGCGGGTGACGCAGCACAGGACGTGGAGCGATCTGTCGGTATCCGGGTGTACGAACCCGAGGGTTGGGTGGAGGGAGCAGGATCCATCGCCTACTTCCACGGAGGTGGATGGGTTCTGGGAAATCTGGACACGCACGACGCGCTATGCCGGTGCCTCGCCAACGCATCGGGGTTCCGGGTCGTCTCGACCGACTATCGACGTGCACCGGAGGCGCCACACCCGGCGGCCATCGACGATGCCTGGGTCGTCACTCGCTGGCTGGCGGAGGAGGAGTCCGGCCCGCTCGTGGTGGGTGGCGACAGTTGCGGAGGTCACATCGCGACCGTCGTGGCGGCCCGGGGGCGGGACTCTGGCATCTCGATCGCCGCGCAACTGCTTATCTATCCGGTCACCGACCTCAGCTCCTTCGATCGCCCGTCTTACGAGATGTTCGCGGAGGGTTACTGGTTGACCCGCGCGTCCATGGGATGGTTTCGCGACCACTATCTGCCCCTCGGGACCGATCCAACCGACCCTGAGGTGTCTCCGCTGGGCCGGGATGACCTCAGGGGTCTGGCACCCGTGGTCATGGTAGCCGCTCAGTGCGATGTCCTCCGCGACGAGGGCGAGGCGTACGGGCAGCGCCTCAGGGAGGCGGGGTGTTCTGTCGCGTATCGTTGCTGGGAGGGCGTCATCCACGGCTTTGCTGCCATGCCGGCGGTCTTCGGTGAAGCTCGTGCCGCGTTGACATGGGCGGCCGATGAACTGCAAGCCCTGCTGGAGGCGGTGCCGTGAGCCGCCCAACTCTGGAAGAGATCCGGGAAGCCTTCGGGACCTCGCATCTCACGTCGACATGGACATCCGTCGGCCAGGATCAGATCGACTCGTTCGCCGAAGTCACGCTGGACGATGACTGGATGCACACGGACCCGAAGCGGGCGCGCGAGGCTGGACTGGGTGGGACCATCGCGTTCGGCTTCTGGACGCTCTCGCTGCTGACCTACTTCCTCCGAGATGCTCTGGGTACGGCGTATCCTCTCGGTGCACGTCTGGGCTTCAACTACGGCCTCGATCGAGTCCGCTTCCTGTCACCGATCCCCGTGGGAAGCCGCGTGCGTGGACACCTCCGTCTGTCCGACGTCCGGGAGAAATCGCCGGGCCGGATCCTGTTGACGTTGAACGTCGACGTGGAGCGGGAGGGTCAGACGGATCCGGCGATGGTCGCGACCTGGCTGGTGCTCCTCGTGTTTGGAGACGACTGACCCATCCGGGCTGCCCGAAGTTGAGCGCAGAGTACCCTCCTCGGGCCGCCATCATGGTGGACCCGGACCCTCGAATCGAGCGCCGGGAGGTCGAGGGGAGGGACGGTTCTGTCTGGCGGCAGTTCTTCATCCGGCTACAACCGGTGTCCGAGAGGGATTAAACTCTGGGTGACCCGGTAGCTCAGCTGGCAGAGCAACTGACTTTTAATCAGTAGGTCGTGGGTTCGAGCCCCACCCGGGTCATTGGCGAG
>Ga0181594_10003484_pt1 | contig 14235 bp, 5 predicted proteins | sample 071ome_18_FD_145603 | JGI IMG/M metagenome (GOLD analysis project Ga0181594, IMG submission 145603) | Coastal salt marsh microbial communities from the Groves Creek Marsh, Skidaway Island, Georgia - 071413BT metaG (spades assembly) | ecosystem: Environmental > Aquatic > Marine > Intertidal zone... | reverse complement strand
ATGGAAAAAAGAAGAGAAGCGAAAAACTCTCTCTCTCTCTCTCTTTTCGGCAGGGTCGAGCTCTCTCTCTCTCTCTCTCTCTCTCTCGCTTAACTTCTCTCTGTCTCGGCAGAATACTCTCTCTCTGCGCCCGTGCGCGCGAGTCGTGCTTCTTCTATTTTTGTGTGTGAAGAAGGGACAGAGAGAGAGAGAGAAAAGAGTTTTTCGCTTCTTTTCTTCTTCTTGGTTTCGGCCGCCCTTTGTTCTTTTCTCGTTTTTTTTTTCAAATGCGATTTTTGTTCTTTTTTCTCTCAATTATATTTCTCCACAAAAGAGCACAAAAAACAGCTCTCTGCGCGCGTTTTCTTCCACTCGCAACGCACGAACGACGCGGAGAGAACACGCGTTTTTTTGCGAGAGTAAACAACGAAAGAGAGAGAGAGACGTTGTTCGGTGTCGATTTTGTGCGTTTGTTTCTTTTCTCGAGAGAGAGAGAGAGAGAGTTTTTCTTGGAACGCTAACGGTTGGTTGAAAAGAAAAAGAGATCTTTGAACGTGCGCGCATTATTAAGAGCGGGAGAAGAAGAAGATAAAACAACAATCGCAATGAGCGGCAACGGGAACCCGTTCCAGCAGCAGAGCTCTGGTGGAGGAGGCGGCGGCGGCGCGTGGGGCGGGTCGAACGCCGGCGCGGCGAAGACGAGCGTGAACATCGACGACGACGACGAAGATTCCACGGAGTTTTCGAATCCGTTCGCGCCACCGCCGGCTTCGACGTCTGCTTCTTCTTCTTTTCAACAAGGACAATCCGCGGGAGATTCTTCTTTGGCGTCGGCGAAACAACAACCAGTAGCGAGTAATAACAATAATACGAATAAGAAAAGTGCGACGGACGTGTACGAAGCGCCGACGGGCGCGGTCGCGAGAGACTCGGGGATGGACACGTTTGGCGCGTACGGCGGCGCGTACGAAAACGCGGCGACGACGACGACGACAAATCCGCAACAACAAGAGAAAAGAGGTGGAGGTGGATTATTTGGAGGCGGATTTGGGTTTGGCGCGTTTGGTAGTGGTGGCGGCGGCGCCGGAGGAGGAGGAGGAGGAGGAGGAGATAAGTCTTTGGCGGCGCAAAGGAAAGAGCTCGAAAAGCGCGAGGCGGACATCGCGCGGCGCGAACGCGAACTCGCCTCGAGAGAAGCAGCCATGCGCGCCAACGGTGGCAGCGGAGGACAACAAGTCAATAACTGGCCGTTTAAATTCTGGGCGATCGCTTACCACAACATCGATGCGGAAATTCCTCCCCAACATCAAAAAGCCGTGCGCGTGTGTTACTACTCTTACGTTTGCTTAGTTTTGGCGTTGTTCATGAACCTTCTCGCCGTCACCGGCGCGTTCGTCGTCGACGGCAGAATCGTCTCTTGGTTAGTCGCCATCATTTACTTCCTCGCCGGCGTCCCCGGCGCGTACTTTATCTGGTACCGTCGTCTGTACATGGCGGCGAAAAACGACTCGGGCTTAAAATTCGGCTGGTTCTTTCTCATGTACCTCGGCCACTTGGCCTTCATGGTCTACGCGTGCATCTCCCCACCTGGATCCGCCGGCGACCAGTGGTCCTTAGCTGGAATGATGGTCCTCAAATCCGCTCTGAGTAAAGACAAAGTGTTGGGCGGATTTTACGCCTTTGCGTTTTGTTTATTCGTGTTGGACGCCGTCTTATCGGTCGTCTCGATGAAATTGGTGTGGACCAGTTTTCGAGCCGGCGGACACAACGCCAGCACGGTGGGCGCGCAGATGGGCGCGCAAGCTGCGAGCGGTGCCGCGGGCCGCTCAGCTTTGCGCTCGATCGTTTAATTTTTATACATTATATATAAATATATCATACGTTTTTTTACGTCCGATGTGCTATTTTTACGTGAATATTCCATCAACGCATCTCTTTTTTTTTGCACTTTTTCGACTTTTTTCATCGTCATCGACACTCTTTTATCCAATTCGTGTCCCCCCCCCTCAATACACGCGCGATCGATCGATCAATCAATCATGTCGTCTCCGCCGCCGCCGCCCTCGAACAACGATGCTTCGTTGTCGTCGGCGTCGTCCGTCGGCGAACGAGAAAAGAAACAAACCGTTTGCGTCGTCGGCGCCGGCATCTCCGGATTGTCCGCAGCGTACTTGCTCCATAAAACGAATAAATTCGCCGTCACGGTGTACGAGAGCGAACCCACCGCGGGTGGACACGCGCTGACGCACTTTTCCGAGCACGCCGGAGGTGACGTCGATCTTGGATTTCAAGTGTTCAATTTAACCACCTACCCTCATCTGGTCGGCTTGTTCGAGGAGTTGAACGTGAAACACGAGCAAAGCGACATGAGTTTCTCGTTGCAAAGCGAGAAAACAGAGTGGGGGAGCTTAGGTTTGAGCGGGATCTTCGCTCAAAAACGAAACTTGCTCAATCCAAAGTTTTGGAACATGATACGAGAGATTGTTAAGTTTAAAAAAGTGAAATACGACGTGTTGGAAGGCCCGAAGAGGGCGTATTGGGAGAAGAAAACGTTGGGAGAGTATTTGCGGGAAAACGGATATTCCAATTACTTCCGCGACCACTACGTGTTGCCAATGTGCGCGGCTATTTGGAGCTGTAACGACAAAGATGCGCTCGGGTTTCCGTTGAAGCCATTGATTACTTTCTGGGCGAATCATCACTTGTTGGAAATTTTCGAACGACCGGTGTGGAGAGTGGTGAAAGGACGATCGAAGGCGTACGTGGAGGCAGTTTTGAAGGCGTTGCCGGACGGGTGCGTGAAGACGGGGAGGTACGTGCACACGGTGCACAGATATTTCGACGACAGTTCAAAGTCAAAAATTAAAGTGAAAACGACCGAGACTGCGCAAGCGGCGACCGGGGAGCAAACGAAGGAGAAGTTTGACCACGTGATTTTTGCCTGTCACGCGCACCAAGCGTTAGCGATGATAGGGAAAAACGCAACGAAGAAAGAGTTGGAGATTTTATCGAATTTTCGCACTACGAGGAACGAGGTCGTGTTACACGACGACCCGCAGTTCATGCCAAAGAATCGAAGCGCGTGGGCGAGCTGGAACTGCAAATCTACCGGGGAAAAACGTGAAAACGATTCCGTTTGCGTCACGTATTGGGTAAACTTGTTACAAAATTTACCTAAAGGCGCGAAGGACGTCTTTGTTACGCTAAATCCAACCGAGAAAATCGACGAGAACAGGGTGGAGTTTCGGAAGTATTTAGGGCACCCGGTGTTCAACGAAGATGCAATCGAGGCGCAAGAGAACTTGAAGATTAGCTTGCAAGGGGAAAACAATACGTGGTTCACCGGCGCGTGGTTGAGGTATGGTTTTCACGAAGACGGCATACACTCGGCCGTGGAGATGTGTAAGAAACTTTTAAGGAAGGACGATGTGGTGCCATGGATGCCTAGATTTGACGTCGAACCGAAACAATCATTGCTTGGTTCTGCGTTTCTGAGCATGTTCCGAACTATTGCTGAGAAATGGATGCCTCCGAATGCGAAATTGACGTTTACGTTACCCACCGGCACCGATTTTTCCATCTCCGGTAAGAGAGACAAGAGGAAGCCGGTTCCAGACGAAGTTCGTTTGACCGTGTTCAGCGAAAACATGTTCAAACAATGTATCACGAGACAGGATATCGGACTGGGTGAGGCGTACATGAATAACGATTTCTCCGGCGACGTGATGGCGTTTTTGGATTTGATTTGTTCCGGCCACCCGTCGAAGCAGGAAAAATCAAACAGGAAGAAAGGTTTGTCTAATCCGAAGAAGAATTGGTTCAACCCCAAAGAGCTCGTTGCTGCAATCTTGTCCATCATCGGCGGCGCCGCAGAAATGGCTGCGCACAAAGCGTTGTCGAACACGAAAGAAGGGTCGAAGAAGAACATCGAGTACCACTACGACGCCGGAAACGCCTTTTATTCCTTGTTCTTAGATAACACGTTGCTATATTCGTCCGCGGTGCACGTGAAGAATGCGGACGGGATGCCGGCGGAATTGAACGGCGACGATAACATGTACATCGATAAGCTTCTCATGAATGGTGACCGAGAAATGACGTTTGAGGAGAAGGAAAGACACCTCGAACAATCTCAGTACGATAAAATCGACGCCATGATTGCCCGCCTTGATTTTAAGAAAACCGATACGGTTCTCGAAATCGGCTGCGGTTGGGGGCAACTCGCCATTCGTTTGGCAACGAAAATAGGATGCAAGGTCACCGGATTGACGCTGTCCAAAGAGCAAGCCGCAGAAGCGCGCGCGCGAGTCGCTAAATTGAAACTCTCGCACTTGATTGAAATCAAAATTCAAGACTATCGCGATGAGACGAACGTGTACGATAAAGTCATCTCTATTGAAATGCTCGAGGCGGTTGGACACGAGCACTTGCCAACATTTTTTGAAACCGTTCGAAACTGCCTGAAACCAAATGGCACGTGTGCAATTCAAGTCATCACCATCCCTGATGAACGATACAAACAGTATTGCGAAACTACTTCGGATTTCATTCGCGCGTACATCTTCCCGGGAGGGCATTTACCGTCCATCTCAGCCATGAAAAATGCCGCGCCGAACGGACTTTCCTTAGATTCTTACGACGACATTGGTTTGCACTACGCGGTTACGTTGCGTTTATGGCGAGAACGCATGCTCGTTCACAAACAAAAAGTCATCGACCTCGGGTACAGCAAACGCTTCGTGCGCATGTACGAATTTTATTTCGCGTATTGTGAAGCAGCGTTTAAACACGGACTGATTGGCGATTTACAAATGACTTGGAAACGCGATGGAAGCAATTTAGCCGTCTTAAAAGCAAAAGACAAGGAAGATAAATTGAAATCCAAGGAAGCGGAGTCGTCCCGTGCCGTCCTCGCTTTCCTTATCTTCCTCCTCTTTCTGTTATTCGCCGTCTCCATGCTGCTCTCCACCGAGCGAGCGAAGGAGCAATACACCGCGCTGATTCTTCCACTCCTCCAAAGAAAAGGTTCGTTAGTAGATAACCCGCTCGCTGCAAGTGTCGTCGCATTCGTAGCAATTCTCGCTTTCCGATTCGCGCTCGCGCGACGATACGTAATCGGAGACGTGGGGGGAGAAGAGGCGAAAAGATTAGCAAAAGACCGTCTGGCGGAGATGCAACGCGAAGGCGGCGGGAGAATCGGAGACGGGTACGCTGCATGATAGAGAGAGAAAGAAACAGAGAAGAAGGAGGAAAAATCTTGTACATAACCTTAGCTTCTTAGCTTTAAACGGAATTATTTATATGATCATTAAGAACCATGAAAGAATGAAACACATACATGTCCTCTTCGCGACTTCACGTGTGTCGTCCTGTTCTTCGCAATGTCAAAGGTCAATGAAAAAACAAGAACAATTTTTCGTCAAGTCACACTTTAAAAAGAACGCGGGCGCGCGCGGTTCAGACTGCCGCTTTCACTGCTTTTCGTAATAATCAAAGCGCGCGAGGCGCGATGTTGTTCGAACGAGGCGGCGGCGCTAGGAACCAACCGTCTTCTTCGAAAGCACCTCCGACGACGACGACGACGATTAATAATAATGACATCAGTGCGAGCAACGGCACCACCACCAACGCCAACAGCCAACGCGTCGACGATAAAAGCGTCGGAAAAATCGTCGGAGGCGTAGATAACACGTACCACCTCGTCCGAACGATCGGCCGAGGCGCGCACGGACAAGTGTACAAAGGCATCGAGGCGACGACGAAGAAAGTCGTCGCGATAAAAGAGATTTCCCTGGCTGGAGTTTTGGAAAATGATTTAACTCTGGTTACCGGAGAGGTGGACCTGTTGAGTTCTTTGCGACACGAAAACGTCGTGCGATACATAGAGGCGATTCGGGAGGACCAACACTTGTACATCGTTCTAGAATACTGTGAGAACGGGTCGTTAGCGTCCGCGTTGAAGAGTATTTCATCGAATCTCGGCGGTGGGTTTGGACCGTTTCCGGAGAGTTTAGCAGCCGTTTACGTGTATCACGTGTTGCAAGGTTTGCGATATTTACACGAGCAAGGTGTGATTCACAGAGACGTTAAAGGGGCGAACATTCTGTGCACTAGAGATGGAGTGGTAAAGTTAGCTGATTTCGGCGTGGCGACTAAAGTGAATACGGCGACGGCAGCGAGTAAAGTTGTTAATGTTCACGAGAATAGTAACGCTAATAACAACAATAACAACAACAGTAGCACTAGTCATAGCATCGTCTACGCGCGGTCGCCGAGTTTAGAACAACAAAATTTGAAAAGAGAGGAGGAGGAGACGGCTAAGCTGATCAAAAGTCGACGGTCGCAAATGGCGCTGAGGAATCGTTTGTCGAAGGAGAACAGCGAAAGTGATGCCAGTAATTTATTTGGCAGAGAGAAACTGGTGCCACCGAAGAAGGAAAAAGTTGGAGGAGGACAGTCGCTCGGGTCACCTAATAATTCACCAAGGGGAGGAGTTGCTAAGGAAAATACGACCGATAACATTGGGTTAGAAACGCCGACGGCGAAAAGCCTTCTGAAATCTCCGGGCAGTCACGGTGCGTCGCCTTCCTCGTCGCGACCCTTCAGTGATAACGTCGGTGGTTCGCCTTATTGGATGGCACCAGAGGTTATCGAAATGAATGGTGGTGTTACCACTGCTGCTGACATTTGGTCCGTTGGATGCACATTGATTGAGTTGTTAACCACAAAGCCGCCTTATTTTGATTTAGCGCCAATGGCGGCATTGTTTAGAATGGTCAGAGACGACATACCGCCGCTTCCAGCTTCAGCTATTTCCAAGCAGTGCGAAGACTTTTTGAGGCAGTGCTTTCGAAGAGATGCGTCGACTCGGCCGACTGCAAGAGAGTTGTTGAAGCACCCGTGGATTGAAAATGTTCGAAACGAGTTAGCTTCGACTTGGCTTCCGAAAGAAATCAGAGACACGCACAACGCTTTGATGGAATCCGATGTAGAACAAGAAAATAATACCAACGCCATGCGAATTGGAGATGGGCTAGCTTGCGCGGTGGATAAAATGGTTGCTGACGTAGAATACAGAGATTCTGTCTATTTTTCCTCGGAACGACCGGTATCGACGAGCAAGATGAATGTCGATGAGGAAAAGAGCGGTGCCGATTTGCGGAGATTGAAACTTGAGAGACGCGAATTAAAGAAGAAGCTCCGAAAAGAAGGTGACGAACAACCAGATTTGAAAAAGTTATCGACGATTGATCGCGCGACGGCTGCGCTTATGGCAGCAGATGCGGTTCTAGATAACGAGAAAAAAAGAAACATACAGGACAGCAGCGATTCGGATTCGAATCTTTCTTCTGATGAAGAGAGCGATTTCGATGATAATAAAAATGGAGCCACCGCGACAGACTCGAGCGGCGCGAACGGAAGCCGACCGGGATATAAACGAAACAACATGCGCATAGACGTGAAAAATTTACCATCATCAATTACTGCCAGTGATAGAGGGGCACTTTTGAAAGAGTGGCTCGATATTCGCAGTGGACGGAAACTCGCAGGCACGGCGCTCAATATCAATAAAGGTCACAGGTCCTCCGCTTTTCGCAATTCGGGGGAATCGGATAACGATAGTTCTGGTCCATCGACGCCAAAATCCAACGTCGGGACACCGCTCTCACACAATGGTGGCGATCATCTCAGAGACGAAAAAGGCTCTGATCAACAAAATAGAAGCAGCTTCGAAGACAATGATGACTTTCCTTTGAGTGGAGCGAGGCTCACCGGCAACGCTTTGCTTCGTGCAAATCGCGGCTTTTCGCGATCGAGTTCTTATGATGATTTATACGGGTCATATGGTACATCTCAGTTCGATGAGGCTCACATTAACGACTCATGGGAAGCGCTCGCCGCTGCAATGGATTTGAAAGACAATGGTGCGGTTGAAAGAGCAGGAATATCAGTGAAAGATTCCATGGAACGTTACCATCTCATGTTGGACGGGAGCGGTCATCCGATCATGGAAGAAAGCGCGCATGGGCACCACCAACAAAATGGCACTACCGCATCAAAGACAACAACGAAGACCCACGCGGCAACCTCGCTCGATGTGGAAGAATCTTACGGCTTGTGTAAAACTATTCCCTCGCGCAGAGTGCTGTCGTCTGTTGCTGATATACTGTCCAATGAATCGCCGGAATACGATCGATCCAGATGTGTTGCACTCGAAGCACTTGTTTTTACCATGCGCGCAGCGGATCAAACGAGTCGACTCGCGTTAGCCAACGCACTCGTGGCGTTAGATGTGTGCAGATTCGCCAGCGTTGTTGCCGCGAAAGACTTTGAAGTGTCTTCTCGAAGAGCAAAGATTGCGGCTTTAAACTTGTTGGAATCAGTGGCCAAGTGTCAAGTACCTGCGTTTTCTGCTATTGCGCCGAGCATCGCGCCTGGGATCGCACAAGCTTTGTCCGTTGGGTATTTTGGCGAATCTGGGAAAGCGTTGACGCGCACCGCCGTCGATTGCGCTCGAGCTGTCTTTATCCCTCCTAAACCTCGCGAAAGAATCCAAGCAGTGCGAATGCGCCAGGCAATAGTATCTTTGAAGAAAAAATTGCAAGACCGATCGCGTTTCGACGAGAAGGAGTTACGAAATATCGAGCGCGAGATTCGTCAATCGGATATGGAAATAATAAGAGCGGATGCGGCGCAGCTCGACGCGACGTGGGCGAATGTGCGAGCGTTGGCCAAAGCGAATGTCTTCCCGCATTTGGTACAGGCGTTGGGTCAAACGCATTTTGGCCATCTCGAAGAGGCGCAGGTAGCAAACGAAGATCCGGCGACGTTTACGTCCTCCTCAACCGTTACGAACGAAAAGATCGCCGATTTCATCGCCAGCTTGTTGAGCAACCAAGCGATGACAACGAAAATGCTTTCTGAAAGTATAGGCAGCGCGCTCGAAGCCGACCGTGAGAGGAAGAATGACGAGAACGACGACGGCGATGAGAAGAAGAAAAACAAAGCCAAGTCTAAGAATAGTGGCGGAGAAGAAGATGATAACGACGGCAACGGCGGCGGAGGCGGCGATGACGACGAGTATCTCGCTCTGTTGGAGCAGAACGCCAAAAGAACCGGTTTCAAATCTTTCGACACTCAAACGAAAAACTTGCTCTGCGACATCGGCGTCATCCACGGCTTCTTGGCGCAAATCTGCGTCGTTTCGAAGAAAACCAGAGAAAAATTAGCGACAACTATCGAATCTCTGACAGAGAATGCCGACACGTTGGATCGATTACAAAAATCGGGATGTATCCCCAAACTCGCGCAACTGATTGAAATCACGTGGAGAGAAGATAACGACGATGATAACCAAATAGGCTATCTCGGTTTTGATGCCGAACGCGGCTCAAAACGCGCAGGAGTGATCAATGTCGATTTACTTTATGAATCTGTCGCTTGTAACGGTCGAACCCGAGCGGCAGCGTTGCGAGCGATTCGAAATCTCTGTGTCGCTTCGAAATCGTACCAGCAGCAAGCGGCGACGTGTCACGCGAGTTGGGTTCTGTGCGAAATCGCCACGAGCGGCACGGAATCGGAAAAAGACGTCTGTTTGCCCCTCCTTTGCAGCTGCATTTCAGCGTCTCGGGCGGCGAGAGAAAAGTTGGTAAAACACGGAATCTTAAACACTCTCGTCTCGGTCATTGATCAAGACGGCAACTGTGAGCGCAAAATTCTCGCTCTGCAAGCCTGCGTCGTTTGGCTCAACGCCGAACCTTGGGAAATCGAAGCGCGTTTAATCACGGCGGACGCCTTGGACGTCTTGGTCCACGCCTTGGAATTTTCCGTGAAAAACAAAAGCAACATCAACGGTGAAAGTACTCTCCACGCGCTCGCTAAATTGATCGGCGAATCCAGTCGCCTCTCTCGAGCGGTGAGCGAGCAGGAAAACGTCATCGATTCTGTCCTCAACGTCATCCTCAACGAACCATCGGTTCGAGAACCGGCGGCAACCGCCGGTTGCAAACTCGCCGGCTTAAAAGCTTTGGGCCACTTGATCGAACACGCGGACAAACCGAGAGACATCGTGCAACGATACCAATTGAAAAAGAAGCTAGAGCAGCTGGCGAGAAGTAAAAACGAGGTCATCGTCGCGCAGTTGACCGATAAGTTGATGCGAAGGTTAAACGTTTGATCAGAACAGAGAGAGAAGAGAAAGCTCGTCGTCGTAGTTATTAGATAGATAGAACAGTTTAGTAGAGAAAACTACGTAGTCGTAAATAAAGATTTTAATTGGTCGCACGTACGAAAAACTGCTTTTTGTGATCTCATATTCTGCTTTTTTTCGTTCGAAAGATGATTGTTTAGGGTGTCACATTAAAAAAAGAAAAACCAGGTCTTTTGGGGGGTTGATCCGAACGCGCGAACGCGCTTGATCACGCCTACGAGGTCTTCACAAAACACACTTCGGAGGACACCGATTACAAAAAAATAACACAGCCTCCTGATGTTATTCCGAAGAATCAGCGTCCAAGCGGCTCGCTCCGCGGCGAATGCCGCGGCGACCGCGAACGTCGTTTCTTCTTCGTCTTCGTCTTCGGCGACGACGATGATGTTCAAAGCGATTGCGGGGAAAAACACCGTCGGAGGAGCCTCGGTGATGAACAAAGTTTTCTCTCGAACGATGGCGATGTCCGCGGTGGAATTGTCCACTTTACTCGAGCAACGCATCTCGAACCACTACACGGATTTGAACATCGACGAAATCGGGCGAGTTTTATCCGTCGGTGACGGTATCGCGCGCGTGTATGGGTTGAACAAGATCCAGTCCGGGGAGATGGTTGAGTTCGCCTCTGGGGTGAGAGGCATGGCGTTGAACTTGGAAAACGACAACGTCGGCGTGGTGTGCTTCGGTTCGGATACGACGATCAACGAAGGCGACATCGTGAAGAGAACTGGTTCGATTGTGGACGTTCCAGTCGGGAAAGGTATGTTGGGCAGAGTCGTTGATGGTCTCGGTAACGCCATCGACGGTAAAGGGGCCATCACGGACGTGACGCAAAGACGGGTCGAGTTGAAAGCGCCGGGTATCATCGTCAGAAAGTCTGTGCACGAACCAATGCAAACCGGTTTAAAAGCGGTGGATTCGTTGGTGCCAGTTGGCAGAGGACAAAGAGAGTTGATTATCGGCGATAGGCAAACCGGAAAGACGGCTATCGCGATTGATACGATCATCAACCAAGCGAGCGTGAACGCCTCCGGCGACGAAAAGAAAAAGTTGTATTGCGTGTACGTCGCGGTCGGCCAAAAGAGATCCACGGTTGCGCAATTGGTGAAAACTTTGAGCGACAAAGATGCGTTGAAGTACTCGATTATTGTCGCGGCGACGGCTTCTGATCCGGCGCCGTTGCAGTTTTTGGCGCCGTACTCCGGGTGCGCCATGGCGGAATACTTCCGCGATAACGGCATGCACTCGTTGATCATCTACGACGATTTGTCCAAGCAATCTGTCGCGTACAGACAAATGAGTCTTTTGTTGAGAAGACCGCCAGGACGCGAGGCGTTCCCGGGGGATGTCTTCTACTTGCACTCGCGTTTGTTAGAAAGATCGGCGAAAATGTCCGACGACGTCGGCGGGGGCTCCATGACGGCGCTGCCGGTTGTCGAAACGCAAGGCGGCGATGTGTCGGCGTACATTCCGACCAACGTCATTTCCATCACCGATGGCCAAATTTTCTTAGAGACCGAATTGTTCTTCAAAGGTATTCGACCAGCGATTAACGTCGGTTTGTCCGTCTCCCGTGTCGGCTCCGCCGCGCAAATGAAAGCCATGAAGCAAGTTTCCGGTTCTTTGAAGTTGGAATTGGCGCAATACAGAGAGGTTGCCGCGTTCGCGCAATTCGGTTCCGATTTGGACGCCGCCACGCAATACTTGTTGAACAGAGGTCAGCGTTTGACCGAAGCTTTGAAGCAAGGCCAATACGAACCGATCCCGGTCCAAAACCAAGTCGTCTTCATCTACGCCGCCACCAAGGGTTACTTAGATAAGGTTGCGGTCAAGGACATCGCCGCGTTCGAAGCCGGCTTGATGAAACAAGTCGACTCCTCCCTCTTGGAAACCATCCGCTCCGAAGGCGTCATCTCCGAAGCCACCGATGCCAAATTGAAGGATTTGTGCACCAAGTACACCGAAGGCTTCTTGTCCGCCTCGGCGTAAAAAGCGCCGAGGAAGAGAGCGAGAGAGCCGTCGCGCTTTTCGGCGGGACGGTCGCGACCGAACTATAATAAAAACTAGTAAAATATATACCATAAAATACTACATGAGAGAGAAGACGACGACAACGACGACTCGCTCTGGTCTTTCGTTCGAGACTACGAGGAGAAGAAGAGAAAGATGCGTAGAGATGGAGAGAAGAGAGAGAGAGCGCCCGTGTGTTATAAAAAATGTTTAAAAAGAGAACAACTTTACATCCAATAAAAAGCTCTTCTTTGTTCTTTTTTTTTTCTCGAGTCGTGCGTCGCTTTTGTTTGAGACCACACACGCTCTCGCTTTATCCCCACAAAAAGTGCTTTCTCTCGCGCTCTCGCAAAGAGAGAAACGACACGACCACGCGTTCACGTTTGATCGGAGAGAACTTCTCGCTCTCTTTCGTCTTTTGTTGAAAGCGCGCCTTCTTTTGTGAAACAAAGGCCCACACAAAGCTTCTCTTTTTTTCTTTGCGTACGAGTGTATAAAATTGGAAAGAAGATACGATGGCGTCGACGTCGATTTTAGCGTCGAGTGGTAGTTGTTTGAGCGCGCGCGGCGTTTCGCCGCGACGAACGCTTCGCGCGGCGGCGAGCAAAACATCAACCGGCAAGAGCAATAATAACAGCGCGAGGATTGCGGCGTTAAAGGTCAGAGCAGATTCGTCGGGGGTTGGCTACGTCCAACACGCGGACTTGTACGACGGTTCCAAGCAGACGCAGTTGTACTCTGGTTTGCGAGGCCAAGCGTTGAACGCGAAGGAGAAGGAGTTTCCCACCATGGCACAAGTTTTAGCGAAGATACCGAAAGAATGTTTTGAGAAAGATACGGCGAAGTCGTTGATGTACGCGGGGATTTCGACGGCGATAACGTTAGGCGTCGGGTTGGCGGCGTGGGCGACGTTGCCGTTCACGATGTATTATTTGCCGGCGTGGATCGCGTACGCGTACGTGGCTGGAACGGCGGCGACGGGGTGCTGGGTTGCCGCGCACGAGTGTGGTCACGGTGCGTTTTCCGATAACCGAACGATTCAAGATACGGTTGGGTACATCTTGCACTCGTTGTTGTTGGTGCCGTATTTCTCGTGGCAACGAAGCCACGCGGTGCACCACTCGAGGACGAACCACGTGTCGGAAGGGGAAACGCACGTACCTGCGCAAATGGGGAGCGAAGAGGCTAACTTTACGTTTGGTTTGAGAAAGACGGTCGGAAAAACGTTGTTTTCTGCGTTGAATTTAGTCGGCGTGTTTTTGTTTGGGTGGCCGTTATATTTGTTGATGGGCGCGAGCGGCGGTCCGGTGCGAGGAAAAACGAACCATTTTGTGCCAAAGATGGGCGCGAGTGGTAAGCACGCGTTGTTTCCAGGGAAGTGGGAGAACAAAGTGTGGTACTCAGACATAGGCGTAGCGTTGACGGTTGGATTGATGGCGTACTGGGCGATGCAAACATCCTTTGCGACCGTGTTTGGTTTGTACGTCGCGCCGTACTTGTTCACCAACTTTTGGTTGGTTTTGTACACGTGGTTACAGCACACGGACGTGGATGTGCCGCACTTTGAAGGCGACGATTGGAACTTAGTGAAAGGGGCGTTCATGACCATCGATAGACCGTACGGGAAGGTGTACGACTTTTTGCATCACAGAATCGGGAGCACGCATGTGGCGCACCACATCAACCACACGATCCCGCACTACAACGCCGTGAAGGCGACCGAGGCGATCAAACAAAACTGGCCGGATTTGTACTTGTTCGATCCGACGCCGATTGCGCAAGCAACGTGGAGAGTTGGGAGCGAGTGCGTGGCGATCGTCAGAAAAGGTGACGAGTACGTGTTTTCCAACGAACCTTTGCCAAAGTTGGCTTAAATAGGACGGGAGAGAGCGAGAAGATGTTCACTGCTGCTTTTCGCACGCGCTTGTTTTTTTGTTTTAATCGAACAAATAATAAATATTACCGTGTACTTAATTGTTAATCATATTAAATCGAATCTATTTCTATCTCTCTCTTCTCTTGAGGAGGGATACAGA
>Ga0181594_10003483_pt1 | contig 14236 bp, 10 predicted proteins | sample 071ome_18_FD_145603 | JGI IMG/M metagenome (GOLD analysis project Ga0181594, IMG submission 145603) | Coastal salt marsh microbial communities from the Groves Creek Marsh, Skidaway Island, Georgia - 071413BT metaG (spades assembly) | ecosystem: Environmental > Aquatic > Marine > Intertidal zone... | reverse complement strand
GTTCGAGAAGGCGAGATTGTCGCCTTGCTGGGACGCAACGGCGCCGGCAAGACCTCGACTCTTCGGGCCATCGCCCGCGTCGACGATCCCGCGCTCAGGCAAGGCGAAATCTGGCTCAATCACCAGCCGCTTCACGACATGAAGGCGCACCAGGCATCGCGCGCCGGTATCGGACTGGTGCCCGAGGACCGGCGGATCATCCAAGGCCTTACGGTCGAGGAAAACCTTCAACTCGCCCAGATCGCGCCACCAATCGGCTGGTCGATCAAGCGAATTTACGATCTGTTCCCGCGCCTCGGCGAGCGCCGCAATCAGGAAGGCACGACCCTTTCCGGCGGCGAGCAACAGATGCTGGCGATCGGTCGGACCCTCGCCCGCGACGTCAAACTACTGCTGCTGGATGAGCCTTACGAGGGTCTCGCTCCGGTCATCGTGCAGGAAATCGAGCGGACCCTGGAGCAGATCAAGAAGCTCGGCATGACCACCATCATCGTCGAGCAGAACGCGATCGCGGCGCTGCATCTGGCGGATCGCGCGATCATTCTGGACATGGGCCAGGTGGTTTTCGACGGCGTCTCCCAGGAGGTGCTGGATAACGCGGATCTTCGCCAGCAATACCTCGCGATCTGATCCATCGCGGCGCCGGAGCGCATCTCGATGTTCGAGGACCAACAAGCCTCCATTTCCACGCTGACCCTCAGCACCAAGGTCGAGGAAGAATTCGTCTCGCCGCTGACCGCTATCCGGGGCGCCTTGGAGATCCTACGTGATTTTCCGGATCTCGCCGCCGCCGAAAGAAGGCAGTTCGTCGAAACCGCCCTGAGCGGCTGCGCCAAGTTGGAAAACGGCGTCAAACAACTTGCGGAAACGGTCTACGACGCCGGCCGGTCATCCGCGCCGAAGCCTTCGCAATCGCAAGCCGAGGCGCCGGCTGGAATACCGGAGACCTCTTCTCACACGTCACCAGTGCCCAACGACAATCGAATCCGTTTCCTGGAAGATCTCGGCATCGTGGAAGTTGACCTCGCGAACCTGCGATTTCGTGATTCGGGCGAGGTAAACGCCTTTTATGACGTGGTGGACGCGCGGGTCGAGAAGACTCGTCGCAAGTGGTTCTTCATCGTCGACTACACCGCCTGCGCGATCTGGCCGGAAGCCTGGGTCGCCTTCGCCCACCGGGCCAAGAAGGTTAACGCCACCTACTCGAACGGAACGGTACGGTTCAGGTCGACCAGGATCAACGGTGGAACCTTCTCCGATCGCTCGGAACCGACGGGTTCGGAATCCGACTACCTTGCCTCCCGGGATGCCGCGCTGGCCCGCGTCCACGAGTTACGATCCGCGGCACGCTAAGCACTCCGACATCGCGTAGGCACCAAGATTACACGTGCTCCGTGCGCGTTAGGCGTCAAGGGTGCGGCCAACGATACGGGGCGCACCGCTATCCACGACAGGGCTGATCATTTCTCCCGCGCCATCCGGTCCAAGGACTCACCAAGCGCCTGATCGAGAATTCCGGCGGCGGTGTCGATCTCCTCGGTGGTAACGGTAAGCGGCGGTGCGATGCGCCAGACCGAACCGCGTTCTGGACGACGGCGAATATTCATCGACAGGCCAAGTTCAAGACATCGCTCGGTGGTCATCGCGCCGAGCTTGTGATGCGGCACCCGGCCCTCGCGATCCTCGACCAGCTCCACGCCCAAAAGCAAGCCTCGGCCCCGAACATCGCCGATCACTTCGTATTTCTGTTGTAGGTCCAGCATCCGGTCACGCAGATAGCCGCCGACCTCGCGCGCCCGCTCGATCAGATTCTCGCTTTTCAAGGTCTTCAAAACCGCCACGCCGACCGCCGCCGGCAAGGGATCGGAAACATGACTGGTGTAGTGCGAGAAACCACGCTCATACGCCTTTGCCTCGATCGCGTCCGAGGTGATGGTGGCGGCGAGCGGAATTCCGCCGCCGAGGGTCTTGGAGACGGCCATGATGTCCGGCACCACGCCGAGCCCGTCGGCGGCGAACCACTCGCCGATGCGTCCGAAGGCGGTTTGCGCCTCGTCGAAAATCAGCATCAGACCGCGCGCGTCGCATTCTCGGCGCAGCGCCTCGAAATAGCCTTCCGGCGGCACGATCACCCCACCGGCGGACAGGATCGGCTCGGCGATGACCGCGGCCGGCGCCCCGGTCCACTGCATGTCGATCATCCTGAAGCCGATCTTCATGCAGGTGAGATCGCAAGCGTCTCGGCAATGCTCCACCGGACAGCGATAGGCATTGGGCTCGGGGATCGCGTAGACTCCCGGCAGGCTCGGGCCATGATTTTTGCGGTCGCTGGCCATCGAAACCGCCGCGCCCCCACCGCCCGCGCCATGCCAGGACCCGCCGAGCGCCACCGTCTCGTAGCCGCCGGTGGCGAATTTGGCGAGTTTCAGAGCCGCCTCGTTCGCCTCGCCACCGGTATTGACGAACATCGACTTGGACAGCGGCGCCGGTAGAATCTCCGCCATGTCCTCGGCCAGTTCAGCGACGGTGTCGGGGATCATGCCGCTGAACAGATGGATCGCGTTGTCGGCGCTGCTTTTGATCGCCTCGACGATGGCCGGATGGTTATGGCCGAGGGTCGAGCACATCTGACCGGAGGTAAAATCCAGGATCGCCTTGCCGTTCCGGTCCCAGACCCAGGATCCCTTGGCCCGAACAATGATCTCGGGAAAGGATTCCGATGTGTAACGGATCATATGGTCGCCTAGAGCGGGTTGGTTCGCGAAGGGCATGGAGGGTCTCCGAAACAGAGCGATGATGCGAGTGTGCCTGATTTCCAGTGCTTGGCAATGGGGGAAAGGCTCTTCGACCTAGCCGCCCAGTGCTCCTTTCATCGCCGCGAACAAATCCACCGACCGCCGCGCTTCCTCCAAGGTCAAGTCACCGAAGGCGAAGCGGCAGAGGAAGTAGTTGATGCCCGCCGCCTCCGACTGTTTCCGGATGGTCTCAGCGACCTCCTCCGGGGTGCCAGCGATGGCCTGGCCGGCCTCGATCAGTTCGTCGAATGTCTCGGGAAAGGAAACCCCCACGGGCGCGGAACCATGGCGATCCCAGAGCCTATAAAAGGCGGCGCGCCAAGGCTTATAGGCACGACGCGCCAACGCCAACGCCGCCTCCCGTTGCTCCGCGACCACCACGTGCCGTGTCATCCCGAGGCGCGGCAGGTCCGCCTCCGGGCGCCCCGCCCGTGCCCAGGTCTCACGATACCGGTCGGTTACCGCGCGAACCTTTTCCGCCGCCTGGTTGGAGATGATGTTGATGGCGTTCTCCGCGGGCCAGACCGCGCTGTCCGGCAACCCGACACCCATCCACAGCGGCGGGTGCGGATTTTGAACCGGCTTCAGGACCACGGGCATGGCCTCGACATTGTAGTAGCCACCCTTGAAGTTGAGATCACCGCCCTCCGCGCCGAGAGCCAGGCCTTGCCGGATCAGATCGAAGGCTTCGCGATACATCGCCGGCGCGTTTTCCGGCGAGATCCCGAAATAGGCGTTCTCGATTGGCGAGATGCCGCGCCCGATGCCGAGATCCAGCCGCCCGCCGCTCATCTGGTCGAGCATGCAGATCTCTTCCATCAACCGGATCGGGTGATACATCGGCAGACAGAACACCATCGCGCCGAGCCGCAGCCGCTTGGAGCGCTGGGCCGCCGCCGCCAAAAACACTCCAGGCGAGGGTGCCGCGCCAAGGTCGGTCGCGTGATGCTCCGCCAAGTGATATCCGCGAAAGCCGGCCGCGTCGTAGGCCTCGATCAGCGCGAGGCGCATCTCGTAAAGCTTGGCGAAGTCACCGTTCCCGTGGTCCAGATGATCGAATACCCCAAACTCCAAGATCGCCTCCCCCGTTGATTCATCACCCGCTCATATATCATGCCCAATCCGTTCCCCGAACGACCGGCTGTCATTCCGGTGGGTCGAATTGCTTTCCACCACCGGCTCCCTACTATGTAGCGAAGATTGAACAAACTGGACGGAACCCATGGCCGACCCCATCGAGCTCGAGGTTTTCACCGACTATGTCTGCCCCTGGTGCTATCTCGGCGACAACCGGGTGAAGAAGCTGAAGCGGGAGTACAACATCACCGTCAAGGTGACGCACTTCCCGCTGCACCCCGAAACCCCCGCCGAGGGAAAGTCGCTGGCCGACCTGTTTGGCCGCGGCCCCGAGGAACTGAAGGCGCGGCACGAACAGATGCAGGGCCTGATGAACGCCGAGGGTCTGCCCTATTCCCAGCGCAGCCACACCTATAACAGCCGGCTCGCCCAGGAGATCGGCAAATGGGCCGAGACCCAGCCCGGCGGCGAGGCTATCCACGACAAGTTCTTCGAGGCCTATTTCGTCGAGCGCCGCAATGTCGGCGACGTGGAGGTGATCATCGACGTGGTCAGGGCGGCCGGCCTGGACGAGGCCGAGGCTCGGGCGGTCATCGCCGATCGCCGCTTCAAGGAAGCGGTGGACGAGGATTGGGCCAAGTCACGCGCCATCGGCGTCTCCGGGGTGCCGACCTTCGTTTCCGACGGCAAGGGCGTGGTCGGCGCGCAACCCTATGAGGTTCTTGAGCAATTGATTGCCGCCGTCGGCGCGGAGAAGCGGGCGGGGTAGGGGGCGGCGTCCTCCTCTAACCCGATAGACCCTTCGAGACGCGGTTTCACCGCTCCTCAGGGTGAGACCTTACCATCCACTCACCCGGAGGAGCGACCAACAGGTCGCGTCTCGAAGGGTCTTTTCTGTGAAAAGAGGACGCCTGCCCTCGGTTTGAGTCAGGGACTCGAGAGAGCACCGCCCCCCCTGCATCGCCGACCTGATCAACCCTCATCCTCCCCCATGACCCGTGCCGCGCCGGAAACGCGGATTGACGTCCCCGGCTCGGCGGGAATATCGACGGTCAACAATGACCGCATGCCCATGTCCTCGCCCTGGACGATGGAGATCTCGCCGCCGGAACCGGCGACCCCTGGCCAATTGAGGTCACGCAGGTAGCCGCCCAGTGCCGCCGCCGCGGCCCCAGTGGCGGGATCCTCGAGCACACCACCCGAGGCGAAGGGATTGCGAACGTGAAAAAGTTTTTCCGTCTCGGCGTAAACCAAGCTGATTGTTACCAGACCCGCCTCGCGCATGAATATACGACCGTCATCCAGGTCATAGGACATGCGCCGCAACGCTTCGCGATTGTTCAAGCCGATCACCAGATGTGTCGCGCCGGCCTCGGCGATGGCGGCGGGAATGCGTGGATCGAGATCCTCCCGCGCGTAACCGAATAGCGCCAAGGCGGCGTCCCCTAACTCTGGCGCGGCGGGGGTGCTCTTGGTGGCCGGTGACTGCAGGGCCGCCGCGATCCCGGCTCCTTTCCGCGTGCCCTCCACCGTGATCGTATCGTTGTTGAGCTGGAGAGTAAAAACCCCGTCGCCCTCACGACCCGCGAGCGCGGCGCCCAACGCGATCGTGGCATGCCCGCAGAACGGAACCTCGGTTTCCGGCGAAAAGTAACGCACCCGCCATCCCTCCGGCACCGGCATGGCGAAAGCGGTTTCCGAGAAACCGACCTCGGCGGCGATCGCCTGCATCCGATCCGGGCTGGGCAGGGTATCGCCGATCACCACGCCGGCCGGATTACCGCCGCGGTCACCGTCCGCGAAGGCGGAGATACGTTGAACAGTCATGACAAGTCCTCTCAACTCAAGCGCAATGGGGGGATGGGAATAGGCCCAACCGAAGGGTGGGATAATAGAAATTCACATTATCCAGGGACATGGACTAAATTAGGGTGAGGAAGTGAATTTAATGCGATATGGAAGGTAAAGTTTTTGAATTACATTCATAAAGAAGGCTATCTTGCCGACACGGTAGATCAAAAACTGATAGAGGCCCTGAACACCAACGCTCGCCGCTCCATGCGGGATCTGGCCAAGCTTGTGGGGATGTCCGCGCCTAGTTTCGCTGATCGAATTCGACGGCTAGAGGATGTAGGCCTAGTGCGCGGCTACACGATCGAACTGGACCGCAAGGTCATGGGCTATCCACTGCAAGCCCTGGTCCGGGTTAAGCCGCTGCCCGGTCAGCTTCACCTTGTCGAACGGATGATCCAGGAGATGCCCGAATGCGTGGAATGCGACAAGGTGACGGGCGAGGATTGCTATATCCTGCGGCTTTGTCTGCGCTCGATCGAGCAACTGGACCCGGTGCTCGACGCCTTGCACGACAAGGCCGAGACCAACACCTCGATCGTCAAATCCTCGCCGGTTCCCCGCCGCGCGCCGCCGCTTCTTACACGCGACTGAGGGCCTCGGATCTTACGCCGCGCGCGCGGCGTCGACACAGGCGGTGGCGGCCATGTCAATGATCGCTTCGGCGTCGATGCGGTAGGTGCGGTAGAGATCCGGAAGATCTCCGGACTGGCCAAAACTGGAAATCCCCAACGGATAGACCCGCCGGCCACTTGCCGAACCGATCCAGCTTAGGCTGGCGGGATGCCCGTCCTGGACTGTTACGAGACCCGCATGGGGCGACAGGCGGGAGAGCACGCTCTCCAGATGACAGCGCGCGCCGCCGGAGCCATTGGTCGGCCTGCCCACCGACCGCTGCCAATCATGATACAGACGATCCCAGGACGTAATCGCCAGCACGCCGAGACCGGGAATTTCCTCGGCGAGCACGGCATGCGCCTCCAGAACCTCGGGCGCGACCGGTCCGCTAAACACCAGAGCGCATTCGGCGCCCTCGCCGGGTTCAACCATCCAATACGCGCCGGCGAGGATGTCCGCCTCAAGTTCCGGTGTCATGGCGCGCTCGGGCTGATCCAGGGTCCGGGTCGACAGCCGGAGATAGACCGAGCCGCCGTCTTCGGCCTGCATATGCTCGAAGCCCCAGCGCATGATCGCCGCCATCTCGTCCACATAGGCGGGCTCGAACGAGGTGAGGCCGGGTTGACCGATGCCGATCAGCGGGGTGTTGATCGATTGATGCGCCCCACCCTCCGGCGCGAGCGTGATTCCCGACGGGGTCGCCACGAGCATGAAGCGGGAATCCTGATAGCAGGCATAGTTCAAGGCATCGAGGCCGCGGGCAATGAACGGATCGTAGAGCGTCCCGACCGGTAGCAGCCTTGTCCCGAAAACCGGGCCCGACAGCCCCAAGGCCGCCAGCATGGTGAAAAGGTTGCTCTCGGCGATACCCAGTTCGAAATGCTGGCCACCGCCGTGACGCAGCCATTTCTGGGCCGAGGCGACCTTCTCGTCGCGGAAAACGTCGTTGCGGACATCCAGGCTGAACACGCCGCGCTGGTTCACCCAGGGGCCGAGATTGGTCGAGACGGACACATCCGGCGAGGTGGTGACGATCCGACTGGCAAGCGCCGAATTGCCGCGTGACAACTCGTGAAGGACGTTACCAAAGGCGGCTTGTGTCGCGGCCTTGGCGCGATATTGCGGTTGCAGGCTATCGGGGACCGGCACCTTGGCCGCATCATAGACCCGCGAGCCGGGCTTGTTGAACGGCGCGGCGGCGACGAATTGGCGCGCCCGTTCCTCGTCGATGCCGATATTGCCGAACTTCGACCATTCCTCACCCTCGGGCACCCGCATATCGGCGCGAAACCGGTTCATCTGTTCGAGGTTCATCAAGCCCGCGTGGTTATCGCGATGCCCGGCGAGCGGCGTGCCGTGGCCCTTGATGGTGTAAGCGATGAAGCATTGCGGGGTGTCGTCCTCGACCCCGTGGAAGGCTTCGAGCACGGATTCCATGTCCTGGCCGGCGAGGTTGGTCATCAACGCATGCAGGGCGATATCGTCATGGTCCTCGAGGATCGCCTTCATGCCGCGCACGCCGCGCAGATCGGTCTTCAAGTGTTCTCGCCAGGCGCCGGGCTCCCCGGACTGTCCCTTGAAGGTCAGAGCGGCGTAGAGATCGTTCGGACATTCATCGATCCAGTTCCGCAGCACGTCGCCGCCGGTTCGAGCGAACACCCGCTCCAGTTTCTTTCCGTATTTCAGGAGCGTGACGTTCCAACCGACATTGGCGAAAAACTCCTGGATCTTGCGGAACAAGCCGTCGGACACCACGCCGTCGAGGCTCTGGCGGTTGTAGTCGATAATCCACCAGAGATTGCGCACATCATATTTCCACCCCTCCAGCATCGCCTCGTAGACATTACCCTCGTCAAGCTCGGCGTCGCCCATGACCGCGATCATTCGGCCCGGACCCTGATCTTCGCGGTCAGCGTCCTGAACCAGATTATGCAGCCGCGTGTAGTCCTGAACCATGGAGGCGAACAGGGTCATCGCGACCCCGAGGCCGACTGAACCGGTGGAAAAATCCACTTCGTCCGCGTCCTTCATCCGGCTCGGATAGGATTGCACCCCACCGAGCGCGCGAAACCGCTCCAGGGCTTCCAGGGACTGACGGTCCATCATGTATTGTATGGCGTGGAAAATCGGGCTTGCATGAGGCTTTACCGCGACCCGGTCCTCCGGGCGCAGGGTATGAAAATACAACGCCGACATCACCGTCGAAACCGAGGCGCAGGACGCCTGATGGCCGCCAACCTTGAGACCGTCACGGCTCTCTCGGATATGGTTGGCGTTGTGGATCATCCACATGGCCAGCCAGAGAACCTTTTGCTCCAAGGCTCGAAGAGTTTCCAGATCCTTGGGCGTGACCAGCGGGGGGGTCGTTCCGGTGACGGGCATGTTGATTTCCTAACGCCGACAGAAGTCGTGTCATAGCAGGACTCTGGCCCACGCGACATTTCCTGTCGACATCACCGAGCAAAACGACCGAAAGAACATTCTTCACCAGCATGAACCGGACAAATTGCGGTGTCGTGATGATGCATGGGTTGCATTGTTGCCCGACAAAACCCGCTTTCAGGTTTCAGTGCATCTTTCGGAGTTCATCTTCCCGCGAAAATCTCAAGCCCTTGGCCATGGAACGGGCGATCTTCCGCGCCGCCCCGACCGTGTCCGGCGGACCAAAGCGATATCTCCGGCAATCTTTCCGGCCCCCAAGGAGAGGCGCCGTCCAAAGTGTTCCAACTCGTCTCATGCATGTGACGCCACAAGACGCCGCCTGGTCCCATGGCCGGATGCAGAGCCAGAACCAGATCGAAAGGCGCGTGGAGGGGCAGTTCTGGCCCAAACCAGGCATGCGGACTGCACCCCGGCTCTGGGGCAAGACTGACGGTGAGTTTGCGCGCCGACCCGGTGAGGCCGATCCAAAGCGGCGCCAATGCCGGCCCCGGCGACTAGGCCTCGAGCAAGGTCTCGGCCTCGCCCGACGTCCGAGGCGCCGCGTGGCCCCGAAAGCGCCATTGCCGGATCCCTGGTTCGTGCGCCCAGGGCTCGGGAACCGGGGTTTCTCCCACGGGCACCGGACTCCAGTCCGGCGTATGCGTTAAAACGCCCGGCCACTCCAAGGCTTCTCGAACAACGCCATCAATGTCGATCACCTGGTAGCGCAACCCGTCGGTATCCAGAGCCATCTGGACAAGATGGAGATACTCCACCCCCTCGGGCATGCGATGCGCGGTCCCGGCGCCCGCTGTCGTGATCTGCAACACGCCCCGATGGACCTGAACGTCGAATGCGAGGATGTGGCTGCAAAGATAAGCCGTGACATCGTGCGCCACGAACAGTTCCCAAAGCGGCGCGGCGTACTCGCGGCCAATCTCGCGCTGATAGGCGCCGCTGAAGCCGTTGACGGGAAACACCGGGTGATGACCCAGAACCAGCTTGTACCGGGCATTGGCATTGGCGGCCAGGGTCCGTTCCAACCATTCCGTTTCCACATGCCCTTCGCCGCCAAGCGCCATCGCCGAGGTATGAATGAAAACCAGCAATAGATCACCACGCCGGACGAAATAGGCGAGCCCCTCTTGCCCCACCGGCCCATTGCGAGGAAGTTCCGGCAACATCTCGGTGAACACCCGCTCGCTCATCACGTCATAGGTCGCGTGATTGGAGGTGGTATGAAAAACCGGCGTCTTGGCTCGGTCGATCCAATTGGTCTCCACGTCAAGCCAGTATCGCCATTGCGCGCGTAAGGCCGCTTCGTCGGCGGTAAGCCCGATAATCTCGTCACCCAAAAACGCGATGAACTCGGGATCCGGCATCAGACGCCGGGCGACCTGGTTGACCGACGCGAAAGTCGCCTCGTGCCGCCCGCCGGGCACACCGGAACAGCTATCACCATAGACCAGAAATTGGTGACCGGTTCCTCGTGGCAACAATGCGGGGAACATGTCGAACTCCGAAGAAGGTTCGGACTCGCGCGGTACGATCCGGGATTGAAGAATCGCCGCTAGTGTTAAAAAGGGCTTAGTCCGCCGCCGCGCGTTTGCTCGGCCCCTTGATGAAGTCGCCATCACGCGGCGTGTCGGACACCATCCAGGGATCGCCCTTGGCGTCGAGGTAAAGCTTGCGCTGTTCAGCCAGGGTGAACGGACGCGAGCCCAAGCGGCCGAATACCGCGATCTGGCCGCCGGTCTCATCCACCGCGCGGTCGCGAGCCAGTCCCTTGGAAAGCGCCAGAGCCGGTGACTCCGTATCCTTCCAGGCGATCAGCTCCGGCTTCGGCTCCGGGCTGTAGCCGTAGAACCGAGGCTGGCTGTCCGGCGAGGTCATCTGGATCACCTTCAAGCCGCCAACCCCATCCGCGACATAGGCGAAGAGCGAGGCATTGGTGGTCCCGAGGATCACGTCACGGGCATCGACGATCTTGCCGTCGGCGTTGAAGATCGAGTGCAGCGCCGGTTTCGCCGGGTTTTTGATATTGACGATCGCCAGGCCCTCTGCGCCGCCCGCCACATACGCGTAGGTGCGCGCGAGATAGATCCGCTTGGCGTCCTTGAGCGGGATGCGCGCGCCTTCGATCGCGACCGGATCACCGGGGTTGGTGGCGTCCAACACCTGGAGTCCCTGGCGGTCGCTCACGAACAGATAGCGGAACTGAAGCGCCGTCGCCCGCGGGTCATCCATCGCGATGGTCTTGGCGACCACCGGGGCCAGCGGGTCGGTCATGTCCAACACCACAAGGCTATTCTCGGTGGTGATGTAAAACCAGTTACCGGCGATGGTGATGTGACGCGCGCCGGTCAGTACCCCGTCCGGGTTCCAGGTCAATGCCCGCTCGAAGAAATTGTTGCGCGGCTCGCCATCGGCCAGCGTGTTCACATCGACCACGATCAAGCCCTCGACCGCGTCGGTGACAAAGGCGTAATTGTAGATCGGGTGGAACGGCTGTTCCTGATTGGTGACCCGCATCAGGTCGCCCTTGTTGCGATCCGGCGCGATGGGCTGTTCCGTCGGCAAGGCCATGCAGGTGGCGTTTTCGCTCTTTACCCGCGTGCCATGCCCCAGGGGCGAGAACGGCGCGGTGATGATCCGCTGCGAGATACCCTTATTCGCGATGCTGGCCACGTCATAGGCCTGGAAACCGCCCTTGCCTTCGGCGACGAACAGATACTCGCCCCGCAGTTGCAGGCAATTGGCGACACCGGGGCTGGAATGATAGTAGCTTTCCTGGAGCTCGCGACCCTCGTCCAGATGATCCTGGTACCAGTCCGGATAGGCGTATTTCTGCAGGTAGCTGCCGATCACCGCCTGGGGCTCGTCCCATTCGGTGACCCGGATCGCCTCGATGCCGTCCTCGCCTCCGACCCAGGCGTTATAGCCGACGAAATTCACGAAATTGGTGCCATGGAGGAGCAGTTGCGCCATCCGGGCGTTGTTGTCATTGGTCTCGGAGAGATGGCAATCGCTACAAGTCTTGGTCTCGGTCTTGCGCACGGTGTGCGGGAAATGTGGCGCGAAAGCCTGGCTGGAAAAGCCGGACGCGGCGATCGGCGGCTGCTGGATGTAGATCTTCTCGCGGTTGATGTTGGTCGAGGACAGGATCAGCGCCGAGGTTGAGCGGATCGGCGCGATGGTGTTGCCCTTGGGCGTGGCGTGAATGCCGAGCTGGAACATCTGGTCGCGCACGACCTGCGGGTTATAGGTCGCGTAGTTGCGGGTCTCGCCGCCCTCGAAGTGATGGCGTTCGGTCTTCCAGTTCGCCTGGATCGGCAGATGACAGCCGCCACAGCTGGTGGTCCAGGAGAGATGGCAGGTGAAGCACTCCATCTCCTCGTCCTTGTGGGCGCGGTCATCCTTGGCCACGCCCGGCCCCCAATTCTGGTTCGCGGTATCATTGGAGACCAGCTTGGCCCGCGCCGCCTTGGCGTTATAAGCGGCGTGATCCGGGTTGACCGAATCCTTGACCAGGCTCAATTCCCATTCCAGCTCTGGCCACAGCGCCGAGCGCTGATAGAGCTTGTCGCCGCGCCACTCAAAGCGCTTGGAGCCATCGGCATTGCGAGTCAGCGAGAAGTCGGTGCCGCCCGGCGGTGCGGCGGGCCCGGAGCTGCGCAGGCTCGGATAGTCGTCCGCCGTGCCGTGACAATCCTTGCACGTCACCTCGATCGCGTTCGCCACTTCGCCGTAGAGATGGCCGTTGGAGTGCGAGTCCTGCTCGAAGTGACAATCGACGCAATGCATCCCCACGTCGAGATGGATCGACGACATATGCACCGCTTTTTCGAACTTGTCGGGATCATCCGGCTCGACCACGTTGTTCTCGGCGTCCAGCAGATTGCCGGCCTCGTCCTTCTTGAAAATCGCCCGGAAGTTCCAGCCATGGCCGTGATAATCGGCGAACTGGGTGTTCTTCAGATCCGGGTTCATCTCCGAGACCTGACGCAGGAAGGCCGGATCGCTCCAGAGGCCGCGGATCACCGCTTCCTCGGGATTACGCTCAAGCATCTCATGCATCTCGGCGTTGCTCGGATAGCGCTGTTCCTTCGGCCACATGGACGGCGCGTCGGACTCATAATCCCACATTGTGTAACCGAGATAAGAGTTCAGGAACACGTTCGGCTGATGCATGTGACAGATCATGCACTGGCTGGTCGGGATCGCGCTGGTGAATTCATGCTTCAGCGGATGCCCGGACTCGCCCTTGGGAATGGTCGGATCGACGGTCTGGGTCTCGCCGCGATGACCGAATTGGGCATAGGGGCCGGAATGCCGGGGGTCGCGGTCATTGGCATAGACCACGTGACAGGACGCGCAGCCCGAGGACCGATAATCGCCGGGCTGCTCGTTGGTGCCCAGGAACCACATCAGCGGGTCGTTGAGGCGAGTCTTGGTAATGTTGATCACCGGCACCGCGATCCGAAGTCCCGTTCCCGGCCCCCGGTTGGATTGCTTCAGATCCGGGCGCCCCGGTTCCTCGAGCCGCTGGATCTGGCCGAGTGAGTTGGGAATGCCGATTTCCGGGAACAGGTTTAGGATATTCCGTCCGCCGCGCTCAAACACCCGGAAGATATCGCCCGGCGGGATTGCCTCCCAGGCCGGCAGAGGGACCAGTTGTTCCAGCACCCCGGTCTTCTTCATCTCCTCGGTGACCGGGATCGCGGCCTGTAGGATCGCGGTATTGCCGTCCCGGTCATAGGCCTCGCCCATGACGTAGTTCTTCAGCGGTACGATGCCGTTATTGTACGAGGCCCCGCCCCAGAGCATCGCGCCGGTGGCCATGATGCTGCTCTTGGCGGCGCGGATCTCGCGGGCATGGCAGGCGCCGCAAGCCTCGTCCACCACGCGATAGTCGCTGGGATTGACGAAGCGGACATATTCCGGGCTCTCGCGATTAAGCAACGCATAGGCGCCCGGGGGATTGGCGCTGCTCGGATAGTTCCAGGTCTCGGGCAGGGTCGGCAGCAAATGCGCGGCGTCCATGGCCTCGCGATAAGCGGTGTCCGACGGCGCGCCGTTGGCCGGTCGAGTAACCGCCACGTCGCCCCCATGGCAATCAACGCAGCCGAGATTGACCGAGCCCGAGCGATGCATGCTCGGCTCGTCGGTTTTCTCGTGACAACTCATGCAGCCGGCGGACTTCTTGTCCGCCTCGGCCTTGGATTGTCCGGCGGGCGCCGGCGGCGTGGTGGTATAGGTGACGTGCCGTGGTTTCTCCGGCCCGCCGGCGGCCAACGCGTCCCAGGATCCGAGCGCCGTCAGCCCCAGGATAATCGCAACCGCCAATGTCGAGATTGCTCGCATCACCGGCGCCTCAATAGGTCAAGATCAGGTTGGCGAGAACCGAATAGAACGCGTCTTCATTGGCCGCGTCGGCGCCGTAAAGCTCACAGAACCCGTCACCGGCGAAAAGC
>Ga0181594_10003470_pt1 | contig 14269 bp, 9 predicted proteins | sample 071ome_18_FD_145603 | JGI IMG/M metagenome (GOLD analysis project Ga0181594, IMG submission 145603) | Coastal salt marsh microbial communities from the Groves Creek Marsh, Skidaway Island, Georgia - 071413BT metaG (spades assembly) | ecosystem: Environmental > Aquatic > Marine > Intertidal zone... | reverse complement strand
CGATTGCACGCAGGACGGACACCCGTCGGTGCAGACGCACGAACGCACAGCTGCGGCGGTGGCACCCATCCACTGGTCGGCGACCTCGGCTCCGCGGAACGAGAAACCCGCACCTCCCATGAGGCCGTCGTAAATGAAGATGGTGGCCAGGCCGGTATCGGGGTGTCGAATAGTCGAGACGCCGCCGATGTCCCACCGATCACACGATGCGAAGAGCGGAAGAAGTCCGATTGCCGCATGTTCGGCCGCATGCACAGCACCGGGCAGATCGTCGATCCCGGACGCAGCGACCGTCGCATCCTCGATGGTCCACCACACGGCTTGGGTGCGAAGGATCCGCTCGGGCAGTTCGAGATCGTGCACGGCGATCAAGGTGCCGTCGAGCGCCCGGATCTCATAGGCGACGGTTCGCGACGTCACATCCACTTCACCGATAGCCATCGTGGCTCCCGTGCCGGGCCAAAGTCGATGGGTGGATCGAATTCGAATATCGCTGACGTCTCGAGCGAATGTCGTGTAGTCGACTTCCTCAACGCGAGCAATCGCGACGGCATCGTCCAAGTCAAGGGAGCGGACCGTGTGCGAGACGCCCTGATGGACGTACACCGCACCGGGGTGGACGTGTCGGTGTGCCGATGAGGCATCGATGGTGCCGAGAAGCCGGCCGGTGCCTTCTTCGACGATTCGCACTGTGTCCCCGGCACCGCGAAGGTCGGTCATGTCGTGTGGTCGCTCGCGTGACGTCCAGTACCAGCCGTTGGGTCGTCGGCGTAGCAATCCCCGATCGCCCAGGTCGGCGAGAACCTCGACCGCGTTGTCCGGAAAGACGTGCTCGTCGTCGGTGATCGGCAATTCGCTGGCGGCGGCGGTCAGATGAGGTGCGAGAACGTTCGGGTTCGCCGGATCGAAGACCGTCTCTTCGAAGGGTTGCGCGGTGATCGCTTTTGGGTTGTGGACGAGGTACGTATCGAGCGGATCTTCACGTGCGACGAACGCGGCAAGCGCGGGGTCGGTTCCACGTCCAGCGCGTCCGAACTGCTGCCACAGGGATGCTCGAGTGCCGGGCCACCCCGCGGTGATCACGGCGTCCATCCCGGCGATATCGATGCCGAGCTCGAGAGCGTTGGTCGTAGCGAGCGCACGGATGCGTCCGGAACGAAGTCCCTCTTCGAGTTCTCGCCGTTCCTCAGCGAGGAATCCCCCGCGATACGCGGCAATGGCATCGGACGCTGTCGACTTGACGATTGAATCCGCTGGAATCTGCTCACGCACCAACGATGCGACGTACTCGACGGCCCGCCGGCTGCGCAGAAACGTCAAGACTTGGCTTCCTTCTCGAACAGCTGCAGTAGTCAGTGCCGCCGCATTGCGTGTGGCCGAGGAAGCGTCGTCGTTGTTCGGTGGCTGCCACAAGATGACGGTTCGCTCGGGTGACGGTGAATGATCGGTGGTGATGGCTGTGACCGGTGCTCCGATCAAGCGCGCAGCAGACCTTTCGGGGGCACCTGAAGTTGCAGAAGCAGCAATGACGATCGGCTTACTTCGGTGGTGTTCGGCCAAGCGGAGAAGCCGACGCAAGACCAAACTCACGTGCGCTCCGAATACTCCGCGATAGGCGTGGGCTTCATCGACAACGACGTAACGGAGATTGCGGAACAGGCGCGACCAACGTTCATGACCGGGTAGCAGCGAATAGTGGAGCATGTCGGGATTGGTCAAGATCACGTTGGCATGGCGTCTTGCCCAGGCTCGTTCGTCCGCGTTGCTGTCGCCGTCGACCGTTGCCTCTCGGATACCAGGAATTTCGAGATCTCTCCACGTGCGTCGTTGATCGTTCGCGAGCGCTTTTGTGGGTGCGAGGTAGAGAGCGCACGGGTCGGCAAGCGCTGATCCACCGCCATCGAGAATCGACGTGATGATCGGCATGGCGTAAGCGAGGGACTTTCCCGAAGCCGTTCCCGTCGCGACGACGACGTGCGAACCGTCGATGGCCGCTTGTGCTGCCTGAACTTGGTGAACCCACGGCGACACGATTCCCTGTGAGCGCCAGGTGTCGATCGCCGCTTGGGGAAGCCAGCTGGGCCACGGCGCTGTTTGCCCGGGACGAGCCGGGAAGTGCAGAACGTGCCGAATGGCCTCGGGGTTGAGTGACGTCCATGCCTGTAGGGCAGGCGATGCAGACGAGTGTTCCGACACCGCCTCATTGTGACCGCCGGGTGTGCCATGGTTGGTGCATGTCCGGACCCGGGGGCCACGAATCCACCACTGTGAACGTGGCGAGTAGCGCGGTCGGAGCGGCGTCGGTGATCACCGTGACCGGTGAGGTGGACGCGCACACGGCCCCTGTCGTCCGCGATGCTGTTGAAGCCGTCATAGCGCCCCAGGCTCAGGTGGTGGTGGACCTCAGCGGGGTGACTTTCCTGGACTCCACGGGACTGGGAGTCTTCGTCACCGCGCTGAAGCATCTCCGAGAAACCGATGGATCCCTGGATTTGGTCGTGACGTCCCCCCGAGTGCTCAAGGTGTTCGAATTGACCGGTTTGGACGTCGTCATCCCCATACATGAGGAGTTGGCCTCGGCGCTGGGCTCCTAAGGGACTTCAATCTGTGGCCAACGCCACGTATTTCCCGTTGTCCGCATGCCGGACCCGACCACCACGTGACGCCCGTCTTGCGTAGACTTCGCCGGATTGCGAGGCGGGTACGGAATCTCTCGAGGGTGCCGGGCGCTGCCATAGCTGACACCGAGGAGAAAAATGATCGAGTTGACCGGGAACAACGTTGTTCTCGTAGCCATCGTAGCCGTCATCGGCCTCGCCGCTCTGGTCGTCGCGGGCATCCTGGTGCGCGAGGTGCTCGCCGCCAGCGAGGGCACGCAGCGCATGAAGGAGATCGGCGCCGCTGTCCAAGAAGGTGCTGCCGCCTACTTGAACCGGCAGTTCAAGACTTTGTCCATCTTTGCTGTTGTGGTCTTCTTCCTGCTCTTCCTGCTCCCGGCCGAAACCAACGGTGAGCGGATCGGCCGGAGCATCTTCTTCCTGGTCGGTGCCGTCTTCTCGGGCATCACCGGCTACATGGGAATGTGGCTCGCTGTGCGCGGCAACGTCCGCGTTGCCGCCGCCGCCAAGGATGAAGGCGAACAGCGCGCGATGCGGATCGCCTTCCGCACCGGTGGCGTTGCGGGCATGTTCACCGTCGGTCTTGGTCTCTTCGGCGCCGCGCTGGTGGTTCTCGTGTACGCGGGTGAGGCGCCCAAGGTCCTCGAAGGCTTCGGCTTCGGCGCGGCCCTGCTAGCTATGTTCATGCGTGTCGGCGGTGGCATCTTCACGAAGGCTGCCGATGTCGGCGCAGACCTCGTCGGCAAGGTCGAGCAGAACATCCCTGAAGACGACCCCCGCAACGCTGCCACCATCGCCGACAACGTTGGTGACAACGTCGGCGACTGCGCCGGCATGGCAGCGGACCTGTTCGAGTCCTACGCCGTCGTTCTCGTCGCAGCCCTCATCCTCGGTAGTGCTGCATTCGGCGAACTCGGCCTGGTCCTGCCGCTGATCATCCCGGCGATCGGTGTCATCACCGCCGTGATCGGCATCTTCACCGTCTCACCCCGTCCGACCGACCGCTCGGGGATGTCCTCCATCAACAGAGGCTTCTTCATATCCGCGGTTATCTCGGCGATCCTCGTCGTGGCGGCTGTCTTCATCTGGGTGCCCAGTAGTTGGAGTGACATCGAGGGTCTGGGTGGCATTGCCGCTTCTGAAGCGGGCGACGCATTGAGCCCGCAATTATTCGTGATCGCCGCGGTGTTCATCGGCATCGTGCTCGCCGCCGTTATCCAGCAGCTCACCGCGTACTTCACCGAGACCAACCGTCGCCCGGTCGACGATGTCGCGAAGACCTCGCTCACCGGTCCGGCCACGGTCATCTTGTCCGGTATCTCGCTCGGACTGGAGTCCGCCGTCTACACCGCGCTCGTCATTGGTGCGGCCGTCTACGGCGCCTTCCTCTTGGGCTCGGGCACGATCCTGCTGAGCCTGTTCGCCATCGCCCTTGCGGGCACCGGCCTGCTCACCACGGTCGGCGTCATCGTCTCGATGGACACCTTCGGTCCGGTCTCGGACAACGCGCAGGGCATCGCTGAGATGTCGGGCGACGTCGAGGGTGAGGGTGCTGCGGTGCTCACCCGGCTCGACGCGGTCGGTAACTCCACCAAGGCCATCACCAAGGGCATCGCTATTGCGACTGCCGTCCTCGCCGCTACCGCACTGTTCGGTGCATTCCGCGAGGCAGTCTTCGGTGCAGCCGAGAGCACATCGGCTGCCATCGGCGGCACCATCGGCGAGATCGGCCAGAACCTCCAGTACTACGGCGTGCTGGACGTCGCCAACCCGGCCAACCTCGTTGGCCTGGTCATCGGCGCCGCAGTCGTCTTCCTGTTCTCCGGTCTGGCTATCAACGCGGTTTCGCGTGCGGCCGGCGCGGTGATCTTCGAGGTGCGTCGTCAGTTCCGCGAGATCCCCGGCATCATGGAGGGAACGGCTAAGCCCGAGTACGGCAAGGTCGTGGACATCGTCACCCGCGACTCGCTGCGCGAGCTCATCACTCCGGGTCTGCTCGCCGTGCTCACCCCGATCGCCGTCGGCTTCGGTCTCGGCGTGGGTGCCCTCGGCGCCTACCTCGCCGGCACCATCGCCACCGGCGTTCTCATGGCGGTCTTCCTGTCCAACTCCGGTGGAGCCTGGGACAACGCCAAGAAGTTCGTGGAAGACGGCAACTTCGGTGGCAAGAACTCCGAGGCGCATTCGGCCACGGTCATCGGCGACACCGTTGGTGACCCGTTCAAGGACACCGCCGGCCCGGCCATCAACCCGCTGATCAAGGTCATGAACCTCGTCGCACTGCTGGTCGCACCCGCGGTCGTCACGCTCAGCATCGGCGACGGCGCCAACCCAGCCATCCGCTGGGGCATTGCGATCGTTGCTCTGGTCATCGTCGTTGTTGCCGTGGTCATCTCCAAGCGTCGCCCGATCGCTGTGGGTGACCAGGAAGGCGCCAACGCCTAGGAGCACCAAAACCGATAATCGGACGCCTGCCCGGGACCTCCATTCCCCTTAAGGGGAATGCCCGGGCAGTCGCCGTTTTTGGGGGCGGTGCGGGGTTGACAGCAGCAGGTGTCCTACCGTCAGACTCCGCCGCGGTTCGATCCAGCCGGGTCGGTCCTCGGGAATAGCGGAAGGATGCCCACGTGCCAGACAACACCCTGGTGATCGTCGAGTCGCCAGCCAAGGCGAAGAAGATCGCCGGCTACCTAGGTGACGGTTACACCGTGCTGGCTTCGGTGGGGCATGTCCGTGATCTTGCTTCGAAGGCGTCGGAGATCCCCGCCGAGGACCGCAAGAAGCCGTGGGCCAAGTTGGCCGTGAACGTCGATGACGCCTTTCAGCCCTTCTACGTGATCCACGATTCCAAGAAGGCCACCATCAAGGAACTCAAGGCTGCGTTGAAGGACGCAGACGAACTCCTGCTCGCCACGGACGAGGATCGCGAGGGTGAGGCCATCTCGTGGCACCTGCTCGAGGTGCTCAAGCCCAAGGTGCCCGTCAAGCGGATGGTCTTCAATGAGATCACCCCCGAAGCGATCCGAGATGCTGTCGACCATCCACGTGATCTGGACATGCGACTGGTGGACGCTCAGGAAACGCGCAGGGTGGTCGACCGTCTCTACGGCTATCCGGTATCCGAAGTGCTGTGGAAGAAGATCGGGCGCGAAGCCAAGTCGGCTGGTCGTGTGCAGTCCGTTGCTGTTCGCCTGGTGGTCGATCGTGAACGAGAGCGCATTGCCTTCACGCCGGTCGAGTACTGGGGAATCGACGCTGAATTCCTGCCGGGTCCGTTCCCCGGTCGCCTGACGGCCGTGGAAGGCGCGAGGGTCGCGACGGGCTCGGACTTTGATGACGACGGCCAACTCTCACGCGAAGGTGCTGTGCATCTCGATCAGGCTGCTGCCGAATCGCTCGCCGCCGGCCTGCAGGGCCGCAGTTTCACCGTCGATTCCGTCGTGCAAAAGCCGTCCTCTCGTAAGCCCAAGGCCCCGTTCATGACATCAACGCTTCAGCAGGAGGCTTCGGGTCGCCTGCGTTGGGGAGCCCAGCGAACGATGAGGGTCGCGCAATCGCTGTACGAGAACGGGTACATCACCTATATGCGTACGGATTCCACGACGTTGTCCGACCAGGCGATGAACGCCGCTCGAACGCAAGCCCGAGAGCTCTACGGCGCGGAGTACGTTCCCGATCAACCTCGCCGCTACGACCGTAAAGTCAAGAACGCCCAGGAAGCACACGAGGCGATTCGCCCTTCGGGAGATTCCTTCCGGACTCCAGCCGAAATCTCGGGTGAGTTGGTGGGTGATGAATTCGCTCTCTACGACCTCATTTGGAAGCGGACAGTGGCCTCGCAGATGGTCAACGCCCAAACCGCAACCACCACCGTCAAACTTTCCGCCCAAGCACAGGACGGTCGCGGTGTCGAGTTCACGTCATCGGGCACGGTCATCACCTTCCCGGGTTTCATGGCTGCGCTGAAGGATGTCTCCAACGACGACGATGAGCGCGAGTTGCCCGCGCTTACCGAAGGCCAGAACGTCGACGCCGACTCCCTTCAAGCCGAGGGGCACGCGACCAAGCCGCCGTCCCGTTACAACGAGGCTTCTTTGGTGGCCAAGCTTGAGGAACTCGGGATCGGACGCCCGTCGACATACGCGTCGATCATGTCGACGATCCTCGACCGCGGCTATGTGTGGAAGAAGGGGTCGGCCCTCGTGCCGAGCTTCACGGCGTTCGCCGTGATTCGGTTGCTAGAAGAGCACTTTGCCGAACTCATCGACTACGACTTCACCGCCAACATGGAGAACGTCTTGGACATGGTGGCGAATGGCGATATCGATCGGGTTCAGCAACTCGAGGCGTTTTGGCGCGGTGGGCAGAGCGTTAATGGTGAGTTCCCTGGAGTGAAGAGCCTTACGGAAGATCTTGGTTCCATCGATGCGCGAGGAATTGCGACCTTCCCCATACGCGACAGCGACGCGAACCTTCGGGTGGGTCGATACGGCGCCTACGTTGAACGCGGAGAAATCCGGGCGAACGTGCCCATGGGTCTTGCTCCCGACGAGTTGACTGCGGTCAAGGCCGAGGAGTTGTTGGCCGAACCCTCGGGTGACCGCGAGCTCGGAGCAGATCCCGAGACCGGCTTGATGATCGTTGCCAAGTCCGGTCGCTACGGACCCTATGTCAGTGAGGTGCTGCCGGAGGATTCTCCGAAGTCCGCCAAGCCGCGAACGGCTTCGCTGCTCAGCGACATGAAGCCGAGCACCGTCACTCTCGAAGAAGCGTTGAAATTGATCCGCCTCCCGCGGGTTGTGGGTGTCGATCCCAGCGATGGTGAGGAGATCCGTTCGCAAAATGGCCGCTACGGCCCCTACCTGACCAAGGGAACGGACTCTCGATCGTTGGAATCCGAAGAGCAGATCTTCTCGGTCACGTTGGAGCAGGCGCTAGCTCTTTTTGCGCAACCTAAGCAGCGCCGCGGCCGTGGACAGGCGGCGGCGCCCCTGCGTGAGGTGGGTACCGATCCGACGTCGGGTCGCTTGATCGTGGTTCGCGAAGGTCGCTTCGGCGCGTACGTAACCGATGGTGAAACGAACGCGACCCTGCGGGTGGTTGACGATCCGATGACGGTGAGTATCGAACGTGCGAGTGACCTCATCGCCGAGCGCAAGGCCAAGGGTCCGTCAAAGAAAGCTGCGCGAAAGTCATCGAAGAAGTCTGCTAAGAAGTCGACCAAGGCGACAACGCGCGCTAAGGCCACGGCCGGGCGTTCGAGCGGTTCCGACTAGCCATGACCGGCTTGTTCATCGTCTTCGAAGGTGGTGAGGGCGCGGGCAAATCAACACAAGAGGCGCTGTTGGCGCAATGGCTCACCGAGCGCGGTGAGCGTGTGGTGCGAACACGTGAACCCGGTGGAACTCCAGCCGGCGAAGCGATTCGGGCAGTTCTCTTAGGTAATGAGTACACCGGGCTCAGCGATCGGGCCGAAGCGTTGCTCTTCGCGGCTGCCCGGGGTGAGCACGTGGCTCACGTCATCGCACCCGAGCTGCAACAGGGTGCGATCGTCATCTGCGATCGCTATTTGGATTCCTCCGTCGCCTACCAGGGATACGGACGTGACCTCGGGGTCGATCGAGTACGGGACTTAAGCCTGTGGGCGACCGGTGGATTGCTTCCCGACCTCACCATCGTGCTCGACGTCGATCCCAGTCTCGGACTATCGCGAGTGGAATCCCCGGACCGTTTGGAATCGGAGCCCATCGATTACCACCGCAGGGTGCGCGATGCCTTTTTGGACATCGCAGCGAAGGAGCCGGAAAGGTACTTGGTGGTCGATGCATCTGGATCGAAGGACGAGATCGCTTCGACCATTCGTGCTCGAGTCATCGAGTTGCTCGAGGAATCGGCGTGAATTCCCCGGCTTTGTGGTCTTCGTTGATCGGCCAAGACGAAGCGGTTGCGTCGCTGCAGGCTGCCGTTCGCGACGCTCATCTGCCCGGTGACTCCGGTCCGGCGATGACCCACGCGTGGCTCGTGACAGGTCCGCCCGGATCGGGTCGGTCGCGTGCGGCCACCACCTTCGCGGCCGCTCTCGTGTGCGAGGAGAGTGGGTGCGGCCAATGTCAGGCTTGTCGGACCGCCGCTAAAGGTGGTCACGCCGATGTCCACGTCGAGATCCCCGAGGGATCGGAGATCCTGCTGGAGCACGTGAAGCCTCTCGTGCACATGGCTGCGCAGGCGCCGATGACCGCGACGTGGCGGGTGATCGTCATCGAAGACGCCGACAGGTTGAACGACCGTGCTGCGAACTACCTATTGAAGGCTCTCGAGGAGCCTACGCCTCACACGGTGTGGGTGTTGTGTGCACCGAGCGTGGACGATGTCCTGCCCACGATTACCTCGCGCACCCGACATGTGGGTCTGCGGACCCCGCGAACGGCGGCCATCGCCGAGATGCTGGTTCAGGAGTGTGGCGTGGACGAGACGATCGCGGCGTTCTCGGCGCGGGCATCGCAGGGCCACATTGGTCGGGCTCGAGCGTTGGCGACCGATGCGACCACACGCGAACGGCGCCAGCAGTACCTTCGCGCTCCATTGGACCTTCGCGATCTCGCCTCGTGCGTTGTGGTCGCTGGCAACGTGTTCGAGACCGTATCCGCTGTAGCTGACTCGCGAGCCGATCGACTCGACGAGGAAGAGACCGACCTATTGAAGTCTCGCTTCTATGCCGATGGTGTCACCCGGCTCACGGGAGCCATGAAACGGTCGCATGATTCCGAAGCCAAGGAACTCGCCAAGGAGCAAAAGCGGCGACGCAAGCGCTTGGTCGTCGACGAAGTAGATCGAGCCCTCGTCGATTTGATCGGGCTGTTTCGTGATGTCCTCGCAGTCCAGACCGCTGCTCGGGTGGACTTGATAAACGACGAAATGCGACCTCAGATCGAGCAGATGGCGGCTGGTTCAACCGATGAAGAGACGGTGCGGCGCATCGAAGCCTTGGAACACGAACGCATCGTGTTGTTCGCGGGTGGGAGCCCTCGAACGGTCTTGGAGGCCGCAATGGTGCAGATTAAGGACCCGCGCATTCGCGCCGTGGTCGCCTAGATTTCCGAGGCCTTGCGCAGCCCGTGCGCATATGCGATAAGTGCGGATGCGGCTGGTTCGAGGACCTCGTTGACAGGACGCCCGACGTCGGGTTCGGCAAGAAGTCGAGCGGCCGCAGCCAAGAGGACGTCGTAGGCAGCCGATCCTCGGTCGAGTTGCTGGCTCACGGCGTACGCCGCCTGCTGTGCGTTGTCCGCAGCTGAGGTGCCGGGCATCTGGCGAACCATCTCGTCGAGAACACGAAGGCGGTCAGCGAGATCGTTCAATGTCGGCGCTACCTGCGCATCCGCGGAGCGGATCTCACGGGCCGCGTCGTTGTGCAGAGGTTCCACTGCGCGAACAACCTGGACGGTTTGAACGCGCACGGCCGTATAACGGGCAACTGATGCATAGCCGATGGCACCTCGGCGAACTAGGACCGGTGGTGAAGGGATAGCCGGAGTTGCGGAGAAGGGGGTGAGTCTGCGCCACGAGCGCCCACCGATGGTCGCCGCAACAGCTCCCATTGCAGCGATGGCGAACCACACGACTCCGCCCGGACCGGTCGCCAGAATGTCGATCACGCCGACGGTGGCAGCGGAGGCACCCACCGCGGTCCCGCCGATCGTCATGACCTGGGACTGGACTTTGCGGGCGTTGTACGCGCGGCGGGCACGGCGGGACTCGGCTGCGCTCCTTTTGGCTTCACGCTCGAGTTCGCGTCGGCCGACCGGAGTGCCGCGAAATGCGTCGACGATGTCTAGGCCCTTGCGGATTCCGGCGTCCACGGCAGCGGCGAGTTCTGATGCGTCTCGTTTGCCCTGGCCCACAAGGAGAGGTTACGTCGCGGGTTACCGTGTCTGCCATGCACGCACAGCATTGGGTGATCGCCACGGTGTTCGCAGGGCTGACGCTAGTGGGCTGTTCCCGTGCGCCGGAGCCCGTTCCGCTTCCGGAACCGTCTGCCACTGAGAGCACGGCTGAGACCGATGAACTCGCGCAGTACTACGAGCAAGAGTTGGACTGGCGTGATTGTGGAGACGCCGAATGCACTCGAATCACGGTCCCTTTGGATTACTCGAACATCGATGGTCGGACGACCGAACTCTCCGTCACGCGCGTGCCAGCCACCGGTGACGCCATTGGATCGCTGCTGGTAAACCCGGGTGGTCCCGGGGGAAGTGCTTTCGACTATGCCCGGGCGGCGGATTACATAGTCTCACCCGAGATCCGTGAGTCATTCGACATCGTCGGCGTCGATCCGCGCGGGGTTGCCAAGAGTGATCCGATCCGATGCTTCACCGATGCCGAAGTCGATGAGCTGTATGCAGCCGATGGCACCCCTGACGATGCGACCGAAGCCGCGCAAGTCGTCGAAGACTCTCGCCGATTGGCGCAGGCGTGCGAGGAGAATGCGGGAGCTGTCTGGCAGTACATGGACACAACGGCCAACGCCCGCGATATGGATATCGTTCGATCCCTCGTGGGTGACCGTGTGCTGAATTATCTCGGTAAGTCTTACGGAACAGCTATCGGCGCAACATACGCGGAGCTTTTCCCAACGCGCGTCGGACGAATGGTTCTTGACGGCGTGCTCCCGATAACTCTCACCCAAGAGGAAGTGACGTTCGGTCAAGCGGTTGCGTTCGAGGAATCCGTCCGTGATTTCGCCGCTGATTGCGCCGACTCTGGTGATTGCCCATTCCCGGGAAGCGCATCCGACGTCGAGACTGCCCTGCGGGACTTCCTTGCGAATTTGGATTCGCGCCCTCTTCCCACCGATAGCGGTCGCGAACTCACCCAGTCCCTGGGAAATTACGCGGTGCTTTCTTTCCTTTACTTCCCTGGTGGGGACTACCCGCGACTGCGCAACGCGTTGGGAGATGCGGTCGAGGGCGGTGATGGGACTGCACTCCTGTCGCTGGTGGACGAACGCGTCAATCGGGCGCCCGATGGCCGATATCTGGATAATTCGGCGGATTCTTTCTTCGCTGTGACGTGCGCGGACATGCCTTACGACGGCACGGCGGAGGACGTGGCCCGGTTGGCGCAGGAGTGGCGTGCACAAGCCCCCACTTTCGGAGAATCCTTGGCCTGGGGATTGCTCACCTGCGCGAACTGGCCGGTTGAGTCAGAGAGGTTCGACAGCGTCACCGCTCAGGGTTCAGCGCCGATCCTGGTGGTCTCCACGACGCAGGATCCTGCGACGCCGTATCAGTGGGGTGTGGATCTCGCCCGGTCACTCGACAACGGGCACCTGATCACGTGGAACGCCACCAACCACACGGCCTACAAGGAAGGGTCGTCCTGCGTTGACGATGCAGTGGATGAGTATTTGTTGACCGGTGAAGTACCCCAGGGCGACCTCTCATGTGAGTAAACAGATACCCTCAGGGGGTATAGGTATCTCAAGGGAGGCAGCGTGGCCGGTTACACCTCTGACAAGGAAGCGCTAGTCAAGCGTTTGAAGCGCATCGAAGGCCAGGTCCGGGGATTGCAGAGGATGGTGGAGGAAGACACCTATTGCATCGATGTCTTGACTCAGGTTTCGGCTACCACCAAGGCGCTGCAGTCCGTAGCTCTGCTGCTTCTCGAAGACCACCTCGGTCACTGTGTTGCCCATGCTCTCGTGGAGGGCGGAGAGGTAGCGGACGAGAAGGTCAAGGAAGCATCCGAGGCGGTTGCCCGCTTGGTGAAGAGCTAGAAGGGCCTAAAGAACATGACAACGACCACCTACACCGTGCGCGGGATGACGTGCGGGCATTGTGTAGCAGCGGTGACCGAGGAAGTTCAGGGAATCTCCGGAGTGAGCGGGGTCGAAATCGATCTCGTCGAAGGCGGGGATTCTCCGGTCACTGTCTCAAGCGAGTCACCTCTGGATGTTGAAGCGGTTCGTGCGGCTATCGACGAAGCCGGGTATGAACTAGTCGGCTAGGAGAACCTTCACCATGGCTACGACTCAGATCGATCTCGACATCGGGGGGATGACGTGTGCGTCGTGCGCGGCCCGGGTGGAGAAGAAACTGAATCGGATGCCTGGCGTGGTGGCGACCGTCAATTACGCCACCGAGAAGGCCCACGTCGAACTACCCGAAGGTACGTCAGTCGACGACGCAATCGCAACAGTCGAGGCAACCGGCTACACAGCTCAGACGCCGGTAGCACCTCAGAACGACGACGCTGACGTTCGCGAGGATCCTGATGTTCTCGAACTGCGTCGGAGAGTGACGGTCAGTGCAGTGCTTACCATTCCGGTGGTTCTTCTTGCGATGATCCCCGCGCTGCAGTTCGACTATTGGCAGTGGCTGAGCCTGACGCTGACTGCACCCGTCGTCGTCTGGGGTGCGTACCCCTTCCACCGTTCCACGTGGGTCCATCTCCGACACGGAGCCGCCACCATGGACACGCTCGTGTCGATGGGGGTCGGGGCGGCGTTCCTGTGGTCGCTCTATGCACTGTTCCTCGGTGGCGCCGGTGAACCCGGGATGCAGATGACGTTCCACCTCCTGCCGACGCGTGACGGTGGTTCGCAGGAGATCTATCTGGAGGTCGCCGCCGCGGTCACGACCTTCATCCTGCTCGGCCGCTACTTCGAAGCGCGTGCCAAGCAGCGAAGCAGCCTGGCATTGTCGGCACTTCTCTCGATGGGTGCGAAGGACGTTGTCGTCCTTCGTGACGGAATCGAAGTGCCTATTCCGATCGACCAACTCAGTGTTGGGGACGTCTTTGTCGTCCGCCCGGGCGAGAAGGTCGCAACCGATGGTGTCGTGGTCGACGGACGCTCGTCGGTCGATATGAGTCTGCTCAGCGGGGAGCCTGTTCCGGTGGAAGTCGGGCCAGGGGGTGAGGTCGTCGGTGCCGGCATCAACACAAACGGACGTCTTGTCGTGGAAGCCACCCGGGTCGGTGCTGACACGCACCTCTCTCGGATAGTGGCTCTCGTCGAGCAAGCTCAAGCGGAGAAGGCGCCGGTTCAGCGGTTGGCCGACCGAGTCTCCGCGGTATTCGTGCCTATCGTCATCGTCCTAGCGATCCTGACGGCGGTCGGCTGGATCGTTGCCGGCAGTGGAGCGTCCTTCGCGTTCACTGCTGCGGTCGCAGTTTTGATCATCGCGTGTCCATGCGCCCTCGGCTTGGCGACTCCCACTGCCCTGCTTGTAGGAACAGGTCGTGGAGCACAGTTGGGCATTGTCATCCGAGGACCCCAGATCCTCGAAGCTACGCGCCAGGTCAACGCGATTGCACTCGACAAAACCGGAACACTGACCGAGGGACGCATGACGGTCGTGGACGTGCTGGCCTCAACCGATCGGCCTACCGACGATGTCGTGACTCTGGTGGCGTCCGTTGAGTCGGGTTCCGAACACCCCATCGGTCTAGCCATCACTCATGCCATCGATAGCCCGCGTCCGGTGGAGTCATTCCATAGCGTGCAGGGTTTGGGAGTTCAGGGTGTGGTGGACGGCGTAGCCGTTTCGGTCGGACGCTCGACGTGGCTTAAAAGTGAGTGGTCGATCACCATTCCTCCGTCGGCGGTTGACTGGTCAAGCTATCAACAAGGTCTTGGGCGCACTGTCGTC
>Ga0181594_10003466_pt1 | contig 14270 bp, 10 predicted proteins | sample 071ome_18_FD_145603 | JGI IMG/M metagenome (GOLD analysis project Ga0181594, IMG submission 145603) | Coastal salt marsh microbial communities from the Groves Creek Marsh, Skidaway Island, Georgia - 071413BT metaG (spades assembly) | ecosystem: Environmental > Aquatic > Marine > Intertidal zone... | reverse complement strand
TCTTCTTAACTGTAAGTCAACTGCTCTATCAGGAATGTATAAGTCACCTCCTGGAGTTTCCATATCATTATAGAAATCCTCTAGGTCTTCTCTATTATGAAGAGTGACAATATATTCCTTCATTTAATTAAGCCTCTAATTCTAATACAGTTAATGTGACGGCAACGTTATTTGTGCTTCCTGATTTATTCTTAATTGCTACTGGGATAATATTACCTGTTTCTAACCAACCCATAACAGCAGGACCGAATTTAACTGTTTCAGCACCTGTTGTAATGACTTCAGCAATTACACCTGCGTCAGGAGAAGGATCGGTTGTTTCTAATCTTGATGCATCTGCTGTTCTTGAAGCAGTATCAACATACAACCTTACCCAAGCAGCATGTGAAGTTTGAATTTTCATTAATCCAAAAGCAGGGAACCCATCAATATCTGTGTTTGATGTTGCATCGTTTGCTAATGAAGTTGCTGTCGTGGTTTTTGTTGTTCTTGTTGAAAGACCACCTGAACCACCGCCACCTGCGGCTGCTTCAACAACGATTGTTCCTGTCATGCCTCCATGTACAGAACAGATATATTTGTAATTACCTGAGAAGGATGCAGGAATTTTCCAGAATAATGTTCCGGCATAAGCACCGCCTTGTGTAAAGTCGGTATATACAATATTATTATTTAGTTCAACAATACCTTCTGATACATCAACACCACCTGATGTTTGAATTTTAAATGGATGTGTTCCACCATTGTCATCTGTTAAATCAAATCCAACCGTAGTACCAGCCTTAACATAAATTGTTGGGTTATCTGTTGTTCCGTATTGGTCAAAGCGATATGCACTTGAGCCGTTTGTCGTTACTTTTAATACAGTTGCTGCATTACGGAAAATGTTTGAGAATTGTGACCTATCAGCTAGGATTGTTGGTTGTTGGTCTATATTTCCATAATCTGGAGTAAATGTTACGTTTCTCCATGTTTGGTCATTATTGAAATAAGTTAGAATATCTCCGCCTTGTGGATTACTAATTGTTGTATCAGTAATACCGGACATTGTGGTTGAACCGCCACCGCCTTGAGCAACCCAAGCAAAGTCAGAACCGTCCCAACTTAACACTTCATTAGTTTGAGCACCACTTACATTAAGGTGAGCACTTACGTCGTTATCAGAATATGAACCACCACCTGATTGTGATATCCAAGCATAGTCAGAACCATTCCAACTTAATATATCATTTGTGCTTGCGCCTGAAGTATTTAAGTGAGTATCGACATTAGCTGTTGTAAACGCTGTAGGTAATGCGGCCCATTGATAATCTGTTCCACTCCATTGTAATACTTCATTACTTTGAGCACCTGAAACGTTTAAGTGAGCACTTACATCATTATCTGAATATGAACCACCACCTGACTGAGATATCCAAGCATAGTCAGAACCATCCCAACTTAAGATTTCGTTTGAACCAGCTGAACCTGCATTCAGATGAGCATCAACATCAGAATCACCATAGGAAGTACCACCTCCGCCACCTTGAACCCAAGAATAGCTTCCGTTTGCACTTGTGCCAAGAACATAACCATCAACTTCGCTATTTAATATATTGGCCGAATATACAAATGAGTTTAGTGGGTCTGTGTAATTTGGAATTGCGCCTGCTGAAGTATCTGAAAGGACTTTTCTCCATGCTGCGCTGTGAGCGTAATATATTGAACCTGTATCATGAGCATGTCCTATTGCTCCATGATAAGTACCTGCATCAACAGCATCAAGTTCTACTTTTGTGTTGTATAAGAATGATATCTTGTGGGGTTTACCATTTAAATCAATATTTCCATTTGTATCAAATAGATTTATTGGATTATTTGCATTTCCCAGTGCAAGATATAACTCGTTAAAGTTATCGTTTGTTTTATCGAATGCATTTCTTAACGGATCACCTGTTCCGTCATTTGCTGATGCACCGATATTAATTATTTGCTTGGCCATAGCGTTTCTTTCCTAAAAATTTTAAAATTAATTTATATTTATTCTTAATAAGTAATATCGTAATTATTCTCTAGGTACTTATTAAGGAAGTTTCTCATATCTGCTGAGACAGCGTGTCCTACATCATCTTTGATAAAGATTACCGTATCATAATCAACTATTAAACTGTTTGTTCCGTATGTTGCTCCACCTAAGTTTTGCGAACCTGCCCAACCTTGAGCCTGTGCAAATCTGTATACACTATCCTGTGCTTTCAAGAAGTCAACACCTAATGCAGTTCCTCCCATATATGGAACAACATTATCTTGTAAACCATTCATTTGAACAATTCTTCTCTGAGGAATAGGTACTTCTAATGTATCATATCCGAGGTTAGTATATGCTGAACCTGTCTGTTCTTCATTAGATGGGTAATAGAAATTTCCGTTTCTATATTGTTCGTCGTGAGTTTGTGATATCATACAGACGATAGTATCAACTGCAGTATCATCAATTTCAACTGCTGCTCTCAATGCAAGAGCACCACCATTTGATTGTCCTATAATACGAATCTTAGTATCATCAACATTATTATATATTTTTAACATTGTGATAAGTTCGTCTAACATTTCAATATCAGGACCTTTTGAAGTTTCATTCGCAATATTCCAAGAATTCGCAAATCCATCAACTCCGATTAATATATGTCCTGGCAGTGTAGCAGTTAATGATGAAACCATACCTGAACCGTTTCCACCATTACCGTGTAATAAAATAGCAACTGGGTAAGGAGCAGAACCTTGTGTAGGCATTGCGATTGTCACATCATAATCGTGGAATCCTTGACTCCAATTTTTCGTAATTGTTAAATCTGTTGCCGAACCTGTACTTAATGTTAATCCGCCCGTTCCTCCAGGAATATGGTCGGCCGATACATAAGTACTATCAGCAGTGTAATTTGTGACTGAAGATTCAAGTGCTGTAATCTCTGCTTGGTCAAATGGTGAACCGTCTCCATCATCATTAAACATTCTCAAGAATCTTGGTTTCATACTTGAACCAACATAGGCTTTAAAGATAAAGTCACCAAATAATTTTGTACCTGCTAGGTGAACATTTTCTTTTAATAATTTTTCGTATTCTTGTAATGGTAAAGTAGATTTAATTTGATATGAATACTCTTGATAGAAATCACTATCTTGTATTCTTGCACCTGAATCGTAATATTCTAAAGCAGTGTTTGCTGTTTGTCCTGGCTGTATTCTATATCCACTTAGATGAGAATTCTCTCCTGCCCAGAATCCTGATGTGACACCTTGTTGTGTTGCTTCAACCCAACCTACGGCAACGATGTCATTATTTGCATCTCTCAATTCACCTTTACCGTCAGCAAAGATAGAAGGACCTGTGTTAAGACCTGAACCATAATCAACATATCCAAATCCTGAAGATAAAATATTAACTTCTTTAACTCTTCCTATCGCAAATTCTGTTTCAGCATCAATAACTGCGTTCTGACCATATACTTCATCTGTTGAATAATCTGTCTCTACAGCAACAACTTCATAGTCAGGTTCAGGTGAACCTTCAAATCTTATATCTTCACCGTCAAATCCATAATAATCAAATGGCTGAACAGTAATACTTCCTGCTTCCAAGTTTGTGGATTTAACTACACCTACAATATTTGTACCTACACCTTTAATACGATCGCCGATTGAGAAATTACCTGCTACTCCACTATCGCTGAATTGAAGAATCTGATTCTTTCTTTCGAAGTTTTTAAATACGCTATCCTGAGCAATCGCAAATACATCGTTTGTATAATCAGCACCTGGGTTAATATTTAAGAACCCATCAATTGAACCTACCGTTAATGATTGAATATCAAATGCATCTGAAAGAACTGTATTTAAATTCACAGGACTTGCAGTACCTGAGAATGGGGCATTTGCTTCGTAATCAGCAATATTTAAAACTGTATTTAAATGTGGAGCAACAGTATCAGTAATTACATTCGCAATTGAAGTATCTGAAATCCCAGAAACAATTACATCTTCAGAATCTGCTGTGTCAGGATATAAATCTCCAGGAGAAGATTCATTCTTTGCTGTAATTTGATTACCGCCACTATTCACTGTGACAACGAATTCGTCTGAACCTCTTACAGTTGTAATAACACTAGTGATATTAAATTGCTGACCTGCATTCATTTTAAATCCAGCAGCCGCAGCATTTTGTCCAATGACAGTACCTATATTACCACCTTGGTCTTGAACAGTTTCACCAACAATATAATTTAAATCAGTGTTATCAAAAATAAGAGATTGGTTAGAAACTAATAACCTAGTGTTATCTATTGTATAACCATAACCGCCATCAAGTACGTCGTAATTAATTCTTCCTGTTGTTTCGTTAGAGATTGCTGTAACGATTGCTTTACCTGAGTTTCCGTCTTTTTGTTTAACATCAAGAATCTCACCAACTGACCTTCCTGTTAATCCTTTTGCCTGTTCGTCAATGATAAACCCAGATAGTGAACCATTTACTTTACCGAATCCAACAACTTCTCCAGCAATCTTTGTTGTAATATCTTCAAACTTGGCAAAGTTTCCTTTAATACCATCAAGATATACAACAGCCGTTTTAATACCATTTAAGATAAAGAAGTTAACCGAACGAACTGATGCTTTTGCACCAGAGAAGGCACCTGTAATATTGCGAGATAATAAATCGTAGTATGTATATTCTTTTCCACTCTTTGATGTAAACTGATTTAAGTTTGGAAACATCTGTAAGTATACACCTTGCTTCCATTCAGAATCAGAAATTTTTGCCATTCTTTCTGCAGGGTATATAATTTCAATATCAAACTCTTGATAGAAAATAGCAAAGAATAATTCTATACCACGAGCAGTACCTTTTGACCTATATAAGTCAAGGATATTCTTAATAATAAATTTAATAATATCTGATTTAAGTGGTAAGTCAGCAAGAAACTTTTTCTTGAAGAATATAATCATACTCTCCAAAGTAGAATCTACATCTCTTGTTTCAAAATATCTTCTTTGTTGATAGATGTGTTGATTTTCTTGAGTTTCAGACCACTTATAATAATCTTCCACTAATTGAACAAGCTCAGGGCCATCTTCCCTATAGATGGCAGGGAATTGGCGCTTAATGAAAAGCGATATGTTTTTGTCTATTTCGCCCTGGGCCATTTTAATTCTCTCTTATTAATAAGATGATGTTGTCGTTGCACTAGGAGGATTTGTTGCCGAAGCTGTTGCTATCGGTTTTGAATATTCTTCCAAGTTCATATTTACTTTAACATCTGTATCACGAATAATAAACACTCTTCCTTGTGGTGATTTAATATCATCCGCTTTTGTCTTTGCCGTAATTTTAATTGCTGAACCTGTAAATGTTTCAACTTTAAAGTTTGTTAATTTAACTTCACCTTTTATATAATCAACTGTTCCTGCAGTTGGATTAATAATTTGTGGGTTTGTGACTTCATCAGTAATTGTCATAATATTACCTTGCCCATCATCTTGTAAGAATACACAAGTACCATCAACATCAAATACTGTTGACTTAATCGCAGGTTTATAATCTACGAAACCGTTTGTACTCTTGAAAGGATAAGGCTTAATTAGTTCAGCTTCAAATCTAAATGTTGGGTTTGTATTAAAATTAAGCGGTGGTGCATATTCAATAATTGGACATATATTCAATTCATTACTTTCAATACCTACATCTAAATCATCAATTGAGCCTGATAGTTTAGATGATCTTAATGTTTTATTAAACCCTTCAAGCTTGTCATCAGAATAACTTGTTATTGCACCACGTACTAATGATTCTAATTCTGCTTCTGATTTTTCTGTATTCTTTTTACTATAATTTACATTAACAGTCATATCAGCATATAAGAATTGAGTTTCAATAAAGATAGGCTCAATACCTAATGGAGCTCTTTCTTTTAAATATGCAATATAAGAATTAGATAATGTTGAAGAAATAATTTCTGTATTGTCATTTAAGAAAACTGAAATCGCAACTCTTCCAAATTGAGGTGGGTCAAGCTGTTCTCCACCGTAAGCAGAGACCGCAGAAATTTCAGGGAATGCTTGTTGTAATAATACTTCGTAATCTTTTGTTGTGACTGCTCTTTCTTGAACCTGTAATGCTTTAGGAGCAAAGTATCGAATAGATTCCATTGATTCTCTTTCAGCACCACCTGCAGCTGCCTGAACAACTGTTGCTGATACAACAGCGTTATCTCCGATAGTACCTGTACCAAAATTAGAAGCACCGTTAGGTTCTTCACCTGAACAGATTCTATATCTTACTCTTACATCTTCAAATTCTTCAGGCTGTAAACCAAACTGATTCTTACCGAAGTAAATTGAATAACGATCATCGAGATAAGGTTCTAAATAAAATACTTTATCTGTAGGCTGAACACCAAAAATAGTATTTGCTCTTGTGAATACGTTTGCATCGTCAGTTGCTTCAGCATCAACAAACACAACAATAGAATCAGTATCCACTTCGTTGTTTGTTAAATAAACTCTTAATACTCCATCAGCATCAACAATAAATCCTTCTCTTTGGAAACTCTGTAAAATTTCTCCTTCAAAGAATGGAACATTTTGTACTTGATATACACCTGGCGATGTTCTTCTTGCTGTGAAAGCTTCATTAGTAATAAAGTTATAACTTTCACCTTGATAGTTAGCAGACAAAGCAAAGTATTGAGGAACAGTAATTGTAGATTCGGTGGCAGTGCTATCTGTAATTGTTAAATTTAAAATGGCTTTTGCTGACTTACGAGATCTTGGAATATAATTTAATTCTTTTGCATGAGAAACGATTGAGTTCTTGAGGACGGCAGAGTCAAGAAACATCTCGTTAAGTGCCATGTTTGTATAGAAGTTATTTTGATAACTGTTAAATGAAAGTACATCAAGTAAAGCAGACATATTAGAACCTTCAAAGTTATAATCTTTAAACTGCGTTTGTGTTTGAAGATATACTTTAAACTGTTCTTTAATTGCTGCGAAATCTAATTCGGTAATTGGAGTCTTTGGATTTGCCATCTCTATCTATTCCTTTTTAATATAACATCTAAATTAATTGGTTGTTGTTCATTTTGAACATAGAACATAATTCGGACTACAACTTGACCACTGTCTAAGTCTCCTGAAACGTATACGTCCAATAATTCTGCTCTTGGTTCATATGTCTTAATTGTAGATGCTACTCTATCTTTTATAAGTTTCATTGTGCCGGGTGTAAGATTTTCAAAAAGCATATCTCTTATGCTTCCACCTAAGTATGGTTGCATAGGTCTTTCACCACGGTCAGTTAAGATTAAATTTTTAATTGCATCTTTAACTGCGTCTTCGTCTTTTAATAAGGCAATATCTTTTGACACTGGACTTGTGCGAAGGTCTTTATGAAAATCTGAATAAAGATTAACCTTCTTTGCTTTCGGTGATATGTAATCTGCTATTGCCATTTATAATATTTCTCTTAAATCTAAATGAATGAAATCGTCGTATTCTTTAACATACTTAAATCCATTTTCAAAAGCTAATTCAATAAATCTTGCTGGGTCATCCATATCTTTATTGACATCAATAACCATTCCACTTAAATGAGAATTGTCTTCAGCATAACCTTTCTTTTTATTGTAAGCTTTACTTATCCAACCATTTCTTATTGTAAACTTTTCAGAACTTGCTAATGCTGTATGTACTCTTTTTAGATATACTTTAACATCAAGGTCAATTCTCGTATATGCGTAAATTCCGTCGCCTTCTTTTTCATCAAATACTTCTTGAGAAAGGTCAACACCAAATGTTGAATCGCTACCTTTAAATACTGTACCACATCTTGGAAGATCTCTGTAATCTGCCGCAGTGATAGGAGCAATATTTTTAGGCGGTTCACCAGTGTTTGTAATTACATTTCCACCTGTCTCAGTCCATCTGCCTTCTAATCTATTTATTACCTCTTGACGAGTTGTTGGTGAATACCTTATAGCTCCACCTCGTATTGCTGACGACTCATTGATTTGTGATATCCTTTTAAGGCGGCTAACGATCGTCGAATATCTTGAAGTATAATTATCAAGTGGAGAATTGATGTCCTTTATAAGAGCTTCTATGTTGCCAGCAAGAGCACATATACGAGCAATAAGATATTGTATTTCTTCAATCCCAGGAGAATTAAATAAACTTACCGCATAATCAATTAATCCTAATACTTTATCTTTAATCTTTTTCTTATTTGCATCAGTAAAGAACGCGCAAGATTGTTCTCTTACTGTCATAATACCTTTTACAACCTTTGAATCCACAAAAGTATCAAATCCTTCGGTGATAGCAGCAGGGTCAAAGTTGTCTATTGCATCTTGTACTTCCTGGAAAATTCTATCAATTACATCACCTATCTTCTTTTTAACTTCGTCTATTAATTTATCAATAATTTCTGCGACAGTTAAATCTTTAAGTCCATCATATCCTCTTTGTATTTTACTTACAAAGTTTAGAACAGAAGCAAAGAGTTCTTCAACCTCTCCAATCAAATCAAAGAAAGCATCAATTGAAGCAAAGAGCGAATCAAACCTATCACAGAATCCACCTAAGATACTTGTACTGAAATCGTTTTTATAATATGAATCTAAATTACGAGCAAGCTTTGGTGTATTGACTTCGTTAATAAATCCGTCTGCAGTGTAATTATAATTTTGTAAAAAGTCGGCCATTTCTAAATTAGAAATATTGCCTCTTTGCCATCTTCCTGCGAGGTCAGGATAAGAATCTAAATTACCAATCTTTTGTCTTAATAATCCATTTAAATAATCGGTTGCATTATATAATCTATCACCATATTTGTTAACTGCTCTTGAAAGTGGATTTACTTCCGCTTCGTTTACAATACTTTGTGCAATCTCTTCAGTGACAGCATCTATTTGTGCAAGAGTATATCTACCTTGTGAATCAGTTAAAATCGCAGGGTCAAGATTTAACTTATTCTGAGTTGTTTGGTCATTTCTATCAATACATACTTCAGCCATTATATGATACTCCTAGTTGAGTCGGTTGCTGTATCATCCAACGGTGATAGTACTCCTGAAGCGTATCCCATCGCAAAATATCCTTGAGGAACAATTGATGTTGACTTACTTGGCGGTTCAGGCATTTTTGCTAAAGCCATACCCCATGCTCCTAACCCAATTGGTATAAAGTCAGAAATCAATGATGTGAATGGGCTTGTTAATACTTTAGAAAGAAACTCTGGACCGTTTCCTGTAGGATAAGCCCAACCTGAAGTAAACCCAGGTAATGGTGCTGTGATAGGTGTACTTACAGCAGGAGGTAATAAAGCAGGTACACTTGGAATATTTACTGCGGCAACTGGTACACTATATCCTCCATTGTAAGATACAGGACCTGAAGGTAATGGCGCACCTATTGTTGTAAAGTCACCTCTTGTTGCTGCGACTGATGTTGCGATAACTGACGGAGTATTAACAACTGTGCTTGCAGTTAAAGCTCCTGTATTAATAGCGGTTGTATTCCATACTCCAGCAAAGCTACCCGTTGCTGCTGCGATATTCATCGTAGGTGTTGTTAAACTCCAACCAGGTGTCCCTGCAGATCCTGAGAGAGGCGTTGGAGGAAGTAAACCACTTGCTAGGTTAACAATATTGGACGCAGCTAAATGAATGTCACCAGGAGAGGATAACTTAATTGCTTTATTTGAATATACATCATAAGTATTTAATGCGCTGTTTTTAATATTTTGAGATACGAAGTTTAATTGTTTTACTGACTCAAACTGAATTTCTTTTTTCGCAAACGCAGTCATAATACCTGCATTTGCTTCGAGCTTAACATCTCCACCTCTTAACTGAACTTGTTCTCCACCATTTAAGTTCATTTGACCACCAACACCAAACTCGGCATTTCCGTGGACAAGCATTCGATAATCACCTTCTATTTCTTCAGTCTTATTTCCTTTAACATAAACATGTGCATTACCATTTATCGTAACGACACTGTGTCCTGAAGATTCATGTTTTGTTCCAATGTTAACTTCATAACGATCTGCGGTTGCTTTTTCAGAAACAGTTCCTTTTGCATCTATTTGAATATATGCACCACTATTGTGATGAATCATAATCCTTTCTGCACCAGGAGAATCATCAATTTCAATTGAATGTCTTGCTGTTTTAATTACTTTATTATATGGATATTTTGCTGCGTAAGCTGGTGTAGGTTCGGCCCAAGTATCATCAGAGTTAGCAATCTTTTGGTCATGTACGCGATTAGCTGCCATTCCCAACAAATATGTTTCTAATAATTTTTCACCTGTTGCTAATTTATCAGGACCACCTCCTGCGTTGAAATTACGAGGAGCATAAGAACCACCTAATAAATCTCCATCCTTTGCTGCGATAACTCCATATCCATCAGCCACAGGATTTAATTCTGTATTATAAGTGCCAGGAATTAAACCAAGTATCATAGGATGTTGTGCTGACTTACCGTCAAGAAACATTCCATATACAAATGAGTTTAAAGGTGGAGGAGGATTGTTTGGGTCATAACTACCCGAAGCGCAAAGAGCCCAAGGTAAATCTTTTGTTTCAATATCGGAATGTGTACCGTGTATACCAAATGCTCGTACTTGGACTTTGCCTTCACGAGATTCGTCAACGTTATTTTCAACAATTCCAATAAAGAATTGTGGTTGTCCGATACCTGTTGTGCTTATCATACTTCAGTTTCCCAATCATACTTAACAAGTTTAAGAGCTGTCTCTAAACTTTCACCGTTAATATTATTTCCTACTGCATATATTAAATAATATCCACTTAATCTTTTATTCTGTTCAGCTTCCAATGAAGCGTTAGATTCTAAAATAGAAAGATTAACTACTTCACCTGGTTTTAAATCTATTCTTCCGCGAATAACTGCAGTACACATATTCTCCATCATATGATAATGATATGCTATTCTATTTTGAATAATCTCAGTCATATGTTGGTCTTCTCTTGGAATCATTCCATCTTTGGCTTCAAATCCTTCAGGAGACCAATCTCTATAAACTATATTCTGTGGTGCATTATCATATGTAAATGTTTCTTTAATAAAATCATCGCTATGCTTACTTCCTGAAATGCCACCTACTTGACCTTGCATTCCTTTATAAGAACCTTTCTTTTCTAAATAGTCATAATTAAAAACTCTTTTCTTATGAGTTGTTAAATCAATCTCCATTACTGTATTCTTATATGCACCTGCTCGCATATCATTAAATGTATTTACGTGAGCTGAATTTTTAAAGTCTTCCAACGTTTCAATAATTACTTTACCTTCTAAAGGATTCCTATCAACTATTGGAGTATATTTTAAATTCTTAATTTCTTTCTTTTGTGCTTCAGCTAAAAGCCATTCATCCGTCACAAAATTATAACCGTCTATTGTTTCAAAGAATCTATAAGTTGATGACTTTGAACTTTTTGTGAAAGCTTTTCTACATAAAAAGTTCATTGCTTCCTGGGGAGTATAGTCAGGAATAACTAATCTCATAACTCCATCTGATTCTTCAATATTAAATTTTCTTGAAGATTCTAAATTTGGTTTAAAATATTTCTTAAATAATTGGTTTGCCGCATATGATGCTTTCTTATTTCTAAATGCAGTAATAATATTTTGTATGCCTGCTTTATAAGATGACTTTGTAATAAATTTTAGAGTATACTTATAAGTATCTCCTGATGAAGTTTGTTGAATTAAGTCAGCAACTTCAATTACTTGTAGATTTAATTCAACCTCAGTTTGTAAATCATGACACTTAAGAACTATATTTAATTCTTCTTCTCCACGAATAGGAAGTTTATTTAATAAATTAACGCCGTCTAATACTTCTATTTCCCCACTGATAGCAACTTGTCCAATTGATGCAGACATAGAAAAATGCGGAATCATACCGGCAATATTTTCTGTATCACCTTTATATGATTTTAGTATTGCTTGTTCAATTGTGCAATATCCAGGGTTAAAAGTTTCCATATTATGAAGAACCAGTTATGCTTCTTGTAAATTCTGTTTTGAGCTGATTTAAGTATGAGTTATCAAATAAGAATATTTCTTTCTTGTTATTATTAATAGCTTCTTCATATTCATAGATACGATAAGGCACCCAATCCTCAGGAACAATTCTTTTAATAATAATCTTATCACCACGTTCAGTACGCATAATAACGCGGTCCTCTCTACGAAGATAAATTGTTCGGAAAGATTCCGGTGCTAATACTATGTCATCTACTGCTGCCATTTGCTATTCCTATACTTTTTTGATATAATATAAAATGTTTTCATCAATTGTTTCGTCTTTAGTCCAATCAATCACATCTTCTCCGACTTCGCCAGATTGTTCGGCATATTTGTAAACAAGGTAATCGTTAAACGTTTGTGCATCCATCGGCCATTCGTAATATGGGTCAATAATATTATTCGCCATATAAACTAACCAAACATAATCAACTGAACCGTAATAATCTAAAGCAATATCTTCTGCTTTTTCTCCATCCTTAACTGTATAAGAATAATATACATAAGGATTATTTGCGACTGCTCTTACAAAAGAAGCTCGTCGAGTAATGTCTCTAACTTTTCTTCCTTGATATTTTACGATTGGAAAATCTTCGAAATATTTTTTACTCATTAGTTGGTGTTCCTCCGCCTACTCCTGCCGCATCGTCATTTGTTGTTTCAGGTGCAAGGTCAAAATTAATACCTGCAGCAGATGCAGCACCATAATCTTCTGCGGTTTGAATCTCGAGTTCCATAAATTGCATTTGTATTGATATGCCAGAAGGTACACCACCTTCAGCGATTCCTAATGCTCCACCTTCTGCATAGTTCACTGTAATATTACTACACATACAAGGTTTAAATCTTGGAAAGTGATCTTCATTTACTCCTAATAGATTTATGTATACAACTGAAGGATATTCTAAATATGCCTTTGATAGTCCTGAGCTTCCTGATAAAAGCTTTTGAGCATTATCATCATTTGGTGCAAGAGATTGTGTTCTTGGTAATATTTTAGCTTTTACTTTTTTAACAATATCACGTATACTGTCGGCTTCGGCTGCGTTTGCTGGATATAATTGCCAATCAAAAGTAAAAGAACGAAGGTCAACTCCACTGAAGTGTAAAGTTGTTAAAGGGTTAGTGACAGCTCCCATCGCCGCACCAATAGATTTATCCCCAAGACCTAAACCACCAAGTACACTTGTTCCTAATGTACCAACTACTCTTGCGAATACTTTAGCATTTTCTTCATTAAAGATTCCTGAGAATGCATTACCTTCACCGCCACCTCCAACAACAGCACCTGCCGTTCCAGCAATTGCATTACCAAGTTTCTTTAGCTCACTCATTATACCATCGCCTTTTGCCAAACCAACTCCTTTTGAAACTAAGAACTCTTCAATAAAGCTTCTTTCAAAACTAGAGATTGAAACACCTGTGCTATCGGTTAAAGTTTTTGGTATAGGTAATTCTAAAACAAATGATTCTTTTTCTTGGGCTCGACGTCGACGTTGTCCTGCGCTTGTCCATTGTGTAGTACCAGCTTCGGCCGAACTACCTTCAGCGGCAGGACTTAAATTACCAACCTTTGAACCACCAACGACTTCTGAATAATCGTACTTCTTAAATATCATTTGAATCCCGTGTGGGAATGAAGCAGAAGGCCATTGTAGTCGGTCAGTACCTGTCTTATTACTATTTCTTGTTGTTAAATCTGGTCTTGCCATTCTGTTTTCCTTGGACTCCTTCCGACAATTTCTAATAAATATGTATACGGATAATTTTATTATTTATAACGGAAATCGGAAAGTATATTATGGCATATAAGGGTAGATTTAGACCAAAGCATCCCGAAAGGTATAAAGGTGATCCTACAAAGATTATTTATCGGTCTTTATGGGAATTTAAAGTATTTAAGTGGCTTGATTTACATAACGATGTTATATGGTGGCAATCAGAAGAAGTGATTGTTCCATATCGTTCTCCGATAGACGGTCGTATACATAGGTACTTTCCTGATGTGATAGTACATAAGAAAGATGGTTTAGGTAATCCTCAAACAATTATGATTGAAATTAAACCAAGCAGTCAATGTGTACCACCAAATCCTGCGAATAAAAATAAAACAAAGACAGGTAGAATATCAAGAAGATATTTAAACGAAGTTAAACGATATGGTATTAATGAAG
>Ga0181594_10003461_pt1 | contig 14279 bp, 29 predicted proteins | sample 071ome_18_FD_145603 | JGI IMG/M metagenome (GOLD analysis project Ga0181594, IMG submission 145603) | Coastal salt marsh microbial communities from the Groves Creek Marsh, Skidaway Island, Georgia - 071413BT metaG (spades assembly) | ecosystem: Environmental > Aquatic > Marine > Intertidal zone... | reverse complement strand
AGGCGCTCCTCGACGCAGCGTGGGGGTCGGGCAAGCGGGGTGAGTCCACCTCGTTCACGACCCCCGATGGGGTCGAGCACGACGCCACGGATCTCGACAACTTCTCCATTGGTCCCGTCGTGATGGAGGCTTTGGGCTACGAGTGCAAGGCTCGGGACAACACCTACAACGGTGAGACTGACCTTGATCAAGAGTTCGTCTGGGAGGTCTGGACTCCGGTTGATTCCGACTCCGACGACTGGATCTGGGACGAGGATGCTGTGATCCTCATCTACGCCCACACGGGCTGCGATGTCCGTGGCGGCTACGCGACCCCCATCGCAGTCCAGTTTGAGGACTGCGGTTACAGCATCCCCACTCACTTCGTGGTGGACTTCCGCGCAGCCGATGACGCTACCGAGGAATGGCTCGACCGTCACCACAACGAGGACGAGTTCTCGCAGGGCTACACCAGCAACCCGCAGTACCACTTGCAGGAGTCTGTGGGCGAGTTCGTGTCCCACAACCCCGAGGCTCAGACCCTCACCTTCAAGAACCCTCACGAGGGTGAAGGAGAGCCGGAAACCGTCACCTTCGGGTACGACTTCTGGGTCTGATGGGAGGACTTTTGGCTCCTGTGTCGATTACTTTGCGTGAGGGGGGCCAAACGGGGTGGATCTCTCCCATTACTTGTGGAGGGTGACCCCCTTTGAATCACCACGCCTCGCATTGAGCGGGCACTGGAGATGCGATGTTCGACCCGATTTATGAGCACCCGTCCCCCTGCGCGTACCCCTACGCGGACTGCGACTGCGAGGTTGAGTCCGACACCACCGACCCCCGCGTTGCGGGAGCGATGGATCTCGTGATGCTCGCGGACGCGGGCCGCCTTGACCGGGCTGACGATGTGCGCGTCGTCCGGGCGAGCGAGAAGCGCGACCGCCCCCTCCTCGACGCGGCGGTCGTGTCGGCGGTCGGTGACCGCACCTACCGTGTCCGCATCCTCCTCGCGGTGGGGGGCGAGCGCGGTCGGTTCTGGTGCGAGTGCCCCGACCACCGCAAGCACACCCATGTGTGCAAGCACATCGCCGCTGTGGCGAACCGCTACATCGCGGCTCGTATCGACAGAAGCCCCCACGCCTCGCATTGAGCGGGCACTGGAGACACCATGACCATCAAGTCCATCATCCACGACATCGCCGCAGTCGTCCTCCTCTCCACCGAGGGTGGGGATGAGGCGGTCGAGAAGCGCGTGAAGGCGCGTCTTGCGGGGCTCAAGATCGGTCGGGCTTGCTCCCGCTGCGGCGGGAGCGGCCACTACTCCCGCAACGCTGCGGGGAGCACCACCTGCTACCGCTGCGGGGGTTCCGCCTACTCCGCTCCCGTCAAGAAGGCGGAATGGGTCGATGCACTCAACGAGGCTCGGGCTGCTGCTGCCGACGGGTCGCTGGATCACTACCTGATGGTGCTCCGTGGCCGCCGCCTCGCCAAGAAGGCGGGTGACCGCTGCATGGCGGCGTGGCAGGACACTGGAATCAGCAGCCGCTACCACTGGAGTGTTTCGGCTGACGCGGCAAAGGTGATCGGGAAGGGCGGCACTCCGACCCCGGATCAGGCCGAACACCTCCGGGTTGCCACGCTCAACGACATCATGTGCAGGGCTCACAAGTCTGTCTCGGAGTTGGCTCGCACGAGTCCGCGTGACGCTGACAAGTACAGCGATGCGATGGCTCGCCTGCCGGAAGTCCTTGACCGTAGCCTGCGGATCATCGCGGCGGCTGCGATCCTCATCGACACCGACCTTCACCCGACCATCAGGGACACGGGGGGTGCGGGTGCCCACCTCAAGGGTGGTTCCGTGTTCATCCCGGTTCAGGGTGACCGGGTGGCGGTCGTCACCGATGGTGCTCTGGAGGTCGTGGCTGTTGAGGCAGCCCGTGACCTCTGGCGTGCCGCGTCCTGACCACACCACCGACTTTCGGTACGACACGGCAGTGGATTCGACGCACTCCGCTGCCCCACATCGACGCACAACCACAACCATGGAGGCTCCGATGCCTATTCCCCGCGAGACCCTTCCTGCCAGCACTTCGACCGAAACCGTCACCTCCGTCGCTGAGTCCCGCTCTGACGAGCATGACGCCGCTGACAACCGGTACTTCGGCATCGACATCACGAACGATCTGGAGTCTGCCGTGTATCGGCTCATGCTGGCAGACAAGGCGATGGCCCACTACCCCTCCGACAAGAACCACGCCCACTACGGTCGCTGTTTTGCGGAAATGACCGCTGAGGTGGACGCGGTGCTGGCTGACAAGCCTCTCCCGTCGCGGATCATCGCTCTGGACGCTCGGGTATCCGCCCACCGCGCCTTGGAGGCTGCCCCGAAGGCCACGCCCGCCGACACCCTCCGACATATGGTCGCCGCCCGCGCCCGGCTGGTGGTTGCCAATGCCGTCCTCAAACGGCTGGCCGATGCTGCCATCGCCAACAACGCTGCGTACAAGCCCTTCACGCTGGATCTGGAAGCCCCGATCGAAGTCACGCTGGGCAGCGCGGACCACTACACCATCAGCAGCAACTACGAAAACATCGAAGTGGACGCTGAAATCGAAGTGGGGGGCCAGACCATTGACATCAAGGCCGTAGTGAGCCCGGAGGATCTGAAAAGGGAGGTCATGCTGACTGATGTGACCGGCACCCTGCCGCTGGGAGCCGCGTTGGACGCGCTGCGCCGGTACATCATCTACGCGGGCAATCCCCTTGAGGCGATGGAGGCGGTCGTGGACCGCCTGACCCCCTGACCACACACCGGAGTTCACCATGCAGACCTTCGTTCCTGACGGCACTTCCTATGCCGCTTCGGCGGCGGTGCTCGACCGCGCTCGCCTTGGCAAGCAGAGGGTCGAGTGCATCCAGATCCTCCACGCACTTGATCCCGGCTACCGGAGCCCGAAGACGGGCAAGCCGTCGTCGTGGCGCAACCACCCCGCTGTCAAGATGTGGCGTGGCCACGAGGGTGCTCTGGCTCGCTACGCCCTCGCCTGTGTCGAGGAGTGGGTCGGTCGCGGCTATCGCGACATCAAGTGCAGGCCGCAGTTGGAGGCTTACGCTGACCGCTTCCCCGATGACACGCCCCCGGCGTGGTGGGGAGACGAGCAGGTTCACCGCTCGCACCGCTCGCGGCTGATTCAGAAGAAGCCCGACCATTACCGACAGATGTGGCCGTCTGAGGTCGATGACCTTGACTACCACTGGCCGGTCTGATCACAAAACCGAGAAATATCGGTTTGGGGGGGCCAAACCGGTCCCTTCTCTCCCATTACCCGTGGAGGGAGCCGCGTCGGTTCTTCTCCGCACACCACCGCGCCCCATCGAGGGGCCACACTGGAGGCCATCATGGCTATCACGAACGCAAACAACGCCGCTCTCGCCGCCCTCATCGCTGACGCCCGCGTCGGCACCTTCACCCACATCATCACGACCAAGAAGGGCGAGGTGCGGGGCGGAAAGGCCAACCCCAAGACCTACGGCGACGACACCGTTGCCACCACCGTCGTGACCGGGTTCAAGTACATCCCGCTCGTGGAGCGGAGCAAGGACGAGGCTCTGGCCCTGACCGACGCGGACAAGGACGCTGTGGTCGCCCGTGGCCTCACGGGCTGGGTGCGCGTCTGGAAGAAGTCGTCCAAGGTGGGCGACCTCAAGGAAGTCGCTCGGGGTCTCGGTCTCGATGACAGCGGCACCAAGAAGGATGTGGTCGCCCGTCTGGAGGAGGCTGTGCCGGGTGGCATGGTCGAGCGTCTGGTGACCCGTGCAGATGTGGACGAGGCGCACACCGCGCTCCTCGCTGACCTCCAGCGGACGCTGGACGGTGAGACGAGCCCGAAGAACGCGCATGTCTACGAGCCTCTGGTCGTGGACGGCCAGAAGGTTCGGGGCGGTCGCGTCTACAAGGGCAACCCGACCGGGGATGACGCCGCCCTTCCGGGCACGATCTACATTCAGGGCATCATCATCGCCAGCAAGGTGCTGGTGCCTGCGGCGAACGGCCCTGTTCCGGCGTCCAAGTCGGGTCCTGTGTCTGTCGCCAAGAAGGCGTTGCGTCGTCTCCTGTCGGTCAGCCGCTATGTCTCCTACGCGCTGGAGCCGGGTAGCGACTTCTACCTCGCCGCTGGCGGGGCGGCGGTCGCGGCTGCGGACAAGGACGGTCTGACCGTGGATGCGGCCAAGGTCGCGGGGATCAAGGCACTGATTGCGGCCTGATTTCCGATATTCGGCGTTCAACCTGAAACATTTGCCTGCATGGGGGGCCAAACGGGTTGGATCTCTCCCATTACTATCCGGGGGGCGGGGGTTGTCCCCGCCACCCGGAAACCCCAAGTGACCCATCGAGGGTTCAACGGAGTCTGACATGCCCAAAGACGCTTCCCTCTCCACCAAGACCTCCGCCATCAAGTACCTCAACGGCGACAAGAAGTTCTACGGAATCTCCGCAGCCAAGAAGAAAGCAGCAAAGAAAGCCTATAACAAAGCCGTCAAAGAGTACGGCAAAGCCTTCTGCAAAGAGTACATCGGCTAACCACCCGTCTTCCACTATGCCTCACTGAGAGGCCAACGCTGGAGTTCACCGCCATGACCAAGACTCTCTCCGAATCCGTCGTCCTCCCTGTTGCCCTCGCAGCCGTACTCGGTGAGTACGGCGAAATGCTCTACGAGTCCGGTGGCGGACTCTCCGGTCCAAAAGGCAAACTGCTTGTCGGCGGCGTCGAGATCGCCGTCAAGCCTTCAGCAACCGTCGAGTCGCTACTTGGCGAACTCGCCGCGAAGGGCGTGACCCCCGGCTCTGCCTACGGTGTCAAGGTTGCGCTCTGCGTAAAGAAGATGCCTTTTCCTCTCGTTTCCGAGTTGTACCCCGTCTTCGCGCTCGCGTAGACGGGTCTGTGGGGGCGGCGTGTGCCGCCCCCGTCTTCCACTATGCCTCACTGAGAGGCCAACGCTGGAGCCCTTCATGTCCCAAGACGAACTCGCCGCCACCAAGGCTGAACTCGCGAAACTGCAAGCGAAGTACGACCACCTGTTGTTGCACTCAAAGGCCAAGAGCGCCATCAGCAACGCGCTCCCCAAACACCAGCAACACCTGTTCTACTCCCTCCACCACGAGGTAGTCAAAGAACTTGTCGCGTTCAAAGAAAGCAAGGGTGACTACCCCGCTGGCGGTGTGATCCCCGGCTTCCATGAATCGCTGACCGAGAAGGTCTCGGTGGAGGCGCAAGCCGCCTACGCGGTCTACCACAAGACCCCCAAGTACATCCACATGCCCTCCGAGGCTGACAAGGTGGCCGCTGGGGTCCAGCACCCCGACTACAAGATCAAGTTTGAGAAGCACTTCAAAAAGAAGTGCGACATCTGCGGCGAGGCCGTCGAGTACGACGAGCAGTACGCCTCGATCACGAAGTGCTACCTCACCACCACCCACATCGGGTGCGTCCCCGTGGGGTTCATCTGCACCGCCAAGCACCAACTCGCTTCATAGGAGTCGTCCATGAGCGCACCCATCAAGTGCTGGATGAAAACTTCCGACGGTGAAGAGGGCGAGGTCGTCCTCGACCCGCGCCTCGCCCGCTACCTTGATGTAGCGTCCTTCGCACACGGGTCAGGGATGGAATGGCCACAAGAAAAGCCCGAGTCCGAAGATGATGATGAAGGCTGGTTTGACGACGAGGACGACGAGGACGAGCCAGTATTCCTGTCGGTCATCTTCCATGACGAGGGAAGCATCACGGCAGACGGCTACGAGGTCATCGAGCACCGTGGGGTTCCTGATTGGGCCTTCAACGGCGGTTTGCCCACAAACTGACCTCAAGGGGGGCCGTTTGTTCCCCATCGCTCCCATTACCTGTGGAGGGAGCCGTCCTCCGACCAACCCTGCGCCTCACCGAGAGGCCAATCCTACGGAGTTCACATGAACCGCTCTGAGATCACCGACGCTATCCGTCGCCTGTCACGCGATGTTCGTGCCATGCAGATGGTGGGGCCGAACCCCATCGCCCCCAACTGCCCCCAGCGTGGGGCCTACGGAGTCTCGCAGTGGGCTCGCACCACGAAGCACTTGAAGTGGAAGACCGCCCCCGAGGGCTGGGACAAGTTGGCCGCTCGTGAGGATTCGGGGGAGGAGATCACGCCCTTCGTCGTCATCTGGAAGGGTGACGACGGGTTCTGTGTCCCGCTCGATTCGGATTGTGCCGTGGCCCTGTACGCTGCCCCATCCCAGCGGGAAATCGAGGAGATCGCTGAGTGGATCACAGACGAGTATGAGGAGGCTTCCGGCTGGTAGTCGGCCCCAGCCGGAAGCCTCAAGGCCCCGTTCTCCCCTTTGTGGGAGGGCGGGGCCTTTCGTCGTTTCGGTGAGATCAAGTCGGAGGGCTTGTCGTAAATCGGCAAAGCACCGTCGAGGTCCGACCAGCATATAGTCGCACTTCGGTAGCCTTTCGATACTATCCAGAGGGATACCAAGACCTCTCTCTCTCATGGAGCGGCCCCCACCATGGCACGAACCCTTACCGCATCTGACCGCAAGTCTCTCATCAAGTTGGCGAGCACCCTTCCCAAAGGCTCCCCCGAGCGGAAGGCTATCCTCGCTGGGTTGGCGGACTCTGCGTCTCGGGGGACCTTCAAGAAGGATGCTCTCGCTGCACTTCCGAGCCTCAAGGGCGAGGTTGAGGATGCCGTGAAGGCGTTTGCCAAGGCGCAGGTGGAGAGTTGGGATTCCTCATCCGATGCCACCGACGAGGAGACCCGCGCCGAAGACCTTGAGGCATGGTTTGACGAGTTGGACATGGCGGTCGATGCCATCAAGGCATGGAAGCGCAACTTGCAGAAGGCTCTCAAGTAGTCTCTGCCCCCTACTCCACAAGCAAGCCCCGCTCCGTGAGCACATCGAACCAGTGAGGTTCGGGCTCCGGTTGCGGGGCTTGTCGCGTTTCGGGGGGTTGATCTCGACGCCACCAGTCCTGTGACTCCAGATCGAGCCGGTCGTAGAGGTCCGCAGGCAGTTCTGCGAGCGCCCCTTCCTCAAACCACTCGCCGTTGCTCCGCAGATGCCTGCCGTTCATGTCCCGGTGGATGATCTTCTCACGATGCCCTTCGCCGGGTGCATGAAGGATCAACCGGAGCCTGTGCGGGCTCCCGGTCTGAAGTTCCTTGATCCGCTGGTGGACATGCTTCGACCTGCCCACTTTGATGTCACCGGTCACCTCCATCTGGAGGATGTACAGGTCTTTGCCTCTCATGTTCCACCAGTACCCGCTTCGGGTGGGTACTGTTTGCCTGCAAAAGGAGATCACCCCATGAGTGACACCGAAACCGTCGATCCCTCCGAGATGTCCGTGGCTCCCGAGATCATGGCCGCACTCACCCAACTCAGGCAGCGGAGCGACCTGCTCATCTCGGAACTTGGTCGGATGGAAGTCCGCAAGGTCGCGATCGTCAACGAGATCAACATGCTGAACGCCAAGGCCACGGCTCTGCTCAAGCAGGAGAGCAGCCGTCTCGGTATCCCCGACGGTGCGGAATGGCGTCTGACTCCCGAAGGCAAGGTGATTTACGAGGGGGCAAACGAGCCCTCCTGATCCGGTACAGGGGTCAGAGGAGGATTGATGTTCGACAGTCGTGAACAACGCAACCAAGTTCAGGCTTGGGTGGACGCTCAACCCGAGTGCCCCACCCGGAAGCAGGCCAAGCGCCAGTTTCCGGGTGTGGATCAGAAGCACATCCGGGCGGCCATTCAGTCCCGCAAGGATCGCGAACAGGTAGGTCAGTTGTGATCCCGCCCGTGCTCATGGGGGCGTCCCCCGCCCTGTACGACTTCATCGGCAGGTTCGTTTGTGGCTTCGCCGCCACGGCGTCCGTCATCGCGTTTGTTCGTGTGGCTTCGGGTGGCTCCCCCGCTCCCGAGCCACCCATGTCACCAGAACCGCCCATGTCAAAGGTCATGGTGAAGGAAACCGTGCCCCCCGTGGTCGAGGAAGACCTCTCCCGACACTGTGACCTCGCGCCTCCAGATGGGTTCAGTGATCTCGTCTACAAGGTAGCAGATCACTGGAGCATCAACCCCCGGATGCTTGCTCTCACCGTGTACCGAGAGAGTCGGTGCGACACGGGTGCTCTGGGGGCGGCAGGAGAAATCGGGCTGGGTCAGGTGAACCCGAAGGTGTGGGTACCCACGCTGACCCGTGAAGGGATCATCGCCACGGTAGATGACCTCTACGACCCAGAGGTCAACCTCCATGCGGTCGCGTTCATTCTGGGCGAGATGGATCACATGGCGGAAGGAGACACCCTCGATGCCGTCCGACGCTACAACGGGTCAGGAAGCCGCGCCCGCAAGTACGCCCGAGAGCAGACAGCCCTCTACGAAGCCATGTGGGGAGAGACCGCATGGATCAGAGAGGGTTGCTGACCTCTCCGTCTGTGACCCCTCGCTTCGGAGCAACCCCACCTGTGATTGGGGTGGGTGTTCCGAGAAGGCCGTGCTGGCGAGGCGTTGGGTCGATCTGTGGCTTCCGGTCTGCGAGAAATGTGCTGCTACCCCCGATTAGGGGGGTCAACAACCGGTCGCTCCCGGTATAGATACTCACACAAGGCTCATTGACATCACTGGACTGCAACCACCCCGTGCGCGGACGCCTGCCCCCCCTCTACCCGGCGTCCGCCCCCCCTCGCAGAAGGGCCTGCGAGCCACAGGGTGGGGACGGGTGAGGGGTCGTGAGCCCTACCCTCACCCGTCCAATCATCAAAGCACGCAAGGCGAACCGAACGCGGCGTGCCCCGGTTAGTGGTTTGCCGGGTACCACAGCGGCTTCGTACCTCAGCCGTGTGTTGGCGCGGAGTTGCCCGACCCGCGTGTGGGAACGATTCGGTATCGGGCACCCTTCATGGGAGCGTGGCGGAATGGTTTACGCGGGAGGTTCAAAACCTCCTGACCTTCATGGTCTTGTGGGTTCGACTCCCACCGCTCCTACCACATCAAACGAGTACGGGTTGACTCGCGCCCCTACAACCCCCGCACAGTCTCAGCGGGGAAAGGCGAGCAGGAGGCACTGACGGTGCGGCAGCAAAGGACACGCTGCCCACATCACGGCTGGGTTCACAGGCCAAGTCCAAGCCTGTCGGGGTTCGACTCCCTGCTCCGCTGTCACAGGAAAGAACAAAGCCGTGGTGTCCGTCTTGGGGATTGGCCTGATCCCCTCCCCGGCGTTTCCGGGGTTTGGTCGTGTGGCCCGCACGACGGTAGAGTCAGGTCAGGGCACCCCCCCTAAATCAAGCCCCGTTCGTCTAACGGTCAGGACGCTGGGTTTTCATCCCAGAAACAGGGGTTCGATTCCCCTACGGGGTACCACGATGGGGCGTCGTTCAATGGTAGGACACCGGTTTTTGGCACCGGCTATGCGGGTTCGACTCCTGCCGCCCCAGCCAGTTTGCTGGCTCCTCTGCTTCGCGCACGCTTTCTTCTTTCTTTCTTGTTCAGCGTGCGGGGGCAGGGGCGTCAGCCTGCCGCCGTGTAGAGCAGCAGGCCGACGAAGAAGAACACGCCGATCAGCCCCAAGGTCATCATCACCAGACCACATCCCGAATCGTGATCTGGGCCAGCGAGTCCCAGCAGCAACGCTTTCCAGAAGTCTTCCACGGCCTACTTGCTGCTCTCGTTGAGAGCCTTGACCACGGCTTCATCACTCATGCCCTTCTCCATCTCGTCCGCGATGGCGAGGATGAGGTCTTCAACGAACTGCTCAGGGTCGTCGCTCTTAGGCTTTTTGTCCGGCATCTTCGGCTCGTCTTCGGCAGCAACGATGCTCATGACACCCTTGATCAAGTGGCTGCCGCCGTACCCGAAGACATAGGCATCCCCGAGTTTGCCTGACAATGCGGACAGTGCGGCGTGCTTGGCGAGGCCCTTTGCCAGCGTGACACCTGCACCTGCCATGCCTCCTGTTTTGATCGACAGTGCAGCCACGCCGACCTCGACCGCGAGCCCTGCGATGGCCTTCATCTGCTTCTTGGAGGGTGGCTTGCCGCTCTTGATGTTCTTGAGTGCGCCTCCGACCTCCTCGATCTCGTGTTCAAAGTGGTGGATCACCTTCTTTGCGTACTTCTTCGGAGCCTCCTTCATGGCCTTGGCGGCACCGGAGGTAACTTCCTTGCGGTAGTCGGGGTCGGCCACGAACTTCTTTGCGTCGTCGGGCAAAGACTGAATCTTCTTCTTGGCCGCGTCTGTCAGTCCTTTGGCCTTGTCCATCCAGCCGGACAACTTCTTGGCGATGCCCTTGTCGTCGCCACCCTTGTCGTCGCCACCCTTGTCTTTCATCTTGGCTCGGATCTTCGCCTGCTCCTCCTTGGGGAGCGAGGTGAACTTGACCTTGTTCCCTGTCTCGGGATGCTTGAACTCCTGCTCCTCCAAAGGCGTTGATGCCACGATGAACCGAAGCAGGTCGCGCCTATCTGCGCTCCCTGAAGGCATGGTCGAGGCCAACCGGATCAAGGCCGAACGGTCTGATGCAGTAATGGTTCGGGGCATGGTGCGTTCACTCCTACTTCTGTAGGTCTATAGCCTTCCCATTGGGGGGGTGTTCATACCTCTTGACGGGTATGTTCCCTCCAGACGAGGAAACATACCCATGCCCATGTACGAATACCGCTGCCCGAACCCGAAGTGCGGCCACGAGTTTGAACGCCTGCTCAAGCACAGCGAGCGGGACGACCCACAGGCGTGCGAGAAGTGCGGCGAGAAGCAGGCCAAGAAGTTGATCTCCCGGTCCTCGTTCGCGTTGAAGGGCGGTGGCTGGGCTGACGACGGATACTCGTCGTGACCGGCAACCCGCTGTTCGCACGGCTGCCTGAGCGGTTTCAGTGGACGGCGCACAACCTGATCGCCCACCCTCTGTCCGAGATCCTGTTCCAGATCGGGCTGGTTGACTGGAGCAACCGAATCCACGACTGGACGATTCCTGCCCACGAGACGGGCACGGGGAGGGGCTGATGAACCTCGACATTGGCGACAAGGTTCGATTCAAGACGGGCGCGTACAGCACCCTCAAGATGGGCACTCAGGTCGAGTGGCGGCTGGGGCTGGAAGGCTTGATCGGAGAGGTCGATTACAAGCACTGGCGCGGCGGAAATCTGCCGGACCTGTACCGGGTGCGGGTCCACCACCCCAAGAGCGGGATCACGCTCACCGACGATTTCGACATGGACGAGATCGAGGGTCCGCTCGTGGAGGCGGGTTTCGGCAAGCAGCCCGCCACAGACAACGCGGTGACGGGGAGCCTGAGCCGTGATCCCGAGTGCGACCCATGACCCACTTCCTTCTCGGCATGGCTGCGGGCGTGTCCCTGTGCTCGCTCGTCTTCGGCTACCTCGTCTACCACCTCTACAAACTGTTCAAGCATGGAGCCTGATCCCATGAGTAAGGAATCACACTGGACATTCAGCCGGGGGCGGGGTGGGAGCACCCGCTCGGACGGGGTTTCTTTCAGCCCCGCTTTGAAGTGGGATGGTGATGTTGACGACCCTCCCATCCGAGTCGTGGGGAATGGGGAGGAATGGTGTTGGGAGATCCGATTCCCCGGAAAGACGAGGTGTCGCCGCGTCAAGCCCTCCAAGGAAGGGCTCTACACCCCCCTTGAGGTCCAAGCATGGATCGACCGCAAGTACCCTTTGAAGGGGGACGACCCGCTCGCGGACACCTACGAGGTGGTCTACACCGGATACGGTGACGGGATGATCGGCGGCCCCGACGGTCAGATGTGGCTGTTCAACATCAACGACTACAAGGTGACATCGGAGGGAGACAAGTGAGCAGGGTAAACAAGTTCAAGATGCGTGGAGGCCACGAGGTCGAGGTCGTGACCCGTGCTCCGTCGAGGAAGCGACAGGCGCGGGAGTCCCAGCGTCCGATGTTCGGCGGTCCAGAGTCCGCCCTCGGTGAGCGTGTCCAGAAGGATCTGGACAACGAGGTGGTCTACGCCGCCCTCGGTGACATCTTGAACCGGGGTGAGTGATGTCTCAGTGGCGAGAAGACGACCCCCGCGAGTCCGTGATGACAAGTTCGGCCCTGACCGATATTGACTTCACCACCATTGTGTCTCCTCGTTCGTTCGGGTTGTCCGTCTACACGGATGACGACTTTCGGGTCACAGGGGAAGCCCTTGTCGGAACCAACCTGCACCGAGGGGACGGAACAGACCCCGCCCACATCCTCAAAGTAGAAGTCGTCCCTGAAGGCGTCCTCGCTCATTGTAGGACTTGGCGAGAGGGGGATGTGGCCGTGAACCCCGAAACGGGTTCGACATCGAAGGTCCGCCGTTCGGTCGCTAACGGTAGTCTGTTCGCGGGCTTCATAGAAGGTAACCGTTACCTCGGAGGTCGCATTCAACCTTGCCCTCCCGAAGACAGAGCCGTTCTCGGAGGAGGAGGATGATCCACCCGTGGCCTCCCACCACCGGGGTCATCGTTGACCCCTGCCGCCACTGCGGGAACCGGGCTCCGCTCGACCCGTCTGACCCGGAGGATCGCTGGTTGGAGCGGCGGAAGGGACAGGGCTGCCCCGAGTGCGACGGCACGGGCATCGAAGTCCTGTGCGAGCGGTGTGGCGAGGCCATGAAGCCCATCTGCGGCGGGCGTGACCCGGAAGCGACTTGGGCACCTGACCCGCCAGACTGTCGCCGGAACAACTGGACGGACAGGCGAGCCTTCGCGGAGATACCCCATGCCCCTTGACCCCCTGTTCTGGTTGCTCGTGCTCCTCGCCTGCCCCTTCATGGGGGCACCGTTCATCCTCATGCACCACTTCGCCTTCTTTCACACGCACAAGCACCTGTTGAAGGGGAAGCCCCGCCCCCCGCTTGATCTGGGTGACCTCAAGGATGCTTGGTTCTGGGGCGTGGTGATGTTCGTGTTTCAAGTGGTGATGTGGAACCTCTGCGGTTGGGGGGCGATCCAGTCCTACGGGGTGGTTCTGTTCCTCGGAGTGCTCCAGAACGGCTGGGAGGTGCTGGCCTTTGAGCGCGAGAAGCGCCGGAAGGGGGGCTGATGCCCCGGTTCAAGGTCAAGGAGAACCACCACGAACGCTTCCTGTCGGGGACCCTGATGCTCCACCATCCAGAGGAGTTCGTGAAGGAGAGGGTTCTGGAGCATGTGTACGACGCGGGGGTCTATTGGACGGTCACGATTTCTGCCTGCGAGCGCGTGTGGGATGACCGTGAGATCACAGCCTACACGCCCGAACTGCGTCGGAGGCACTTCCCCGACCCGGACTGGCTGGGCGAGGAGATTCCCGAATGAAGATCCTGCGGTATCTGCCGAAGGCCATCTCCAGCCCGATCCGCTTCGTGATCCGGGTGTGGAAGTTCGTCAAGCGGGTTCGTAGATGGTTCCGCCCGAAGAAGCCTTCCCGCTACACGAGCGACTGGCCGTCCGTGTCGAGACGGTACAAGGAGTCCCGAGGCTGGACTTGCGAGGAGTGCTCCTTGTCGCTCAGGAAGCCGGGAGATCAACACCTGCTCCATGTCCACCACAAGAACCGTGACTCCCTCGACAACCGGGAGTCCAACCTCGTCGCCCTGTGCGTGCAGTGCCACTCAAAGAAGCCGGGTGTCGGACACAAGCGGCTCCGTACAGCGGCCATGAACGATGGTCGTTGGGAGAGGATCGACAGGATGCGAGGGAAGCGATGGCTACCGTGGTGACTGGGGACGATGTGCGCCTGCTTGTCCGCAAGACGGGCGGGAAGTGGGTGGCGGTGCGGGACTCAGAGGTGGGCTCCCTCACCCCTGCGGATTGGCAGGAGGCTCTGGTGCTCCCCGGAAAGAACGATCTGGCGTTCGTGATGGCGAACATGATCCAAGACCGAGCGGAGGTGGCCGTGCCCCTGAAAGAAATCCGAGATGTCGTTCGGAGTTGTCCCTTCATCTTCGACGGGTCGGTGTTCCACCTGCCCCGTCCGACGAGCGTGGGAGCCGGGATGGCTCGACACCAGTGGTTCAAGCGCAGTGGCTACGCGGGCACCGTGATCATCGCGTCACCCGACAAGTGGAAGGAACTGGAAAGGAAGCATCCCGTCTCGGTATTGTACGAGTACCGAGACGGAACCTATGGAGTGGGCGATGGCTGAATACGAGTGCCAGCGATGCGGTGAGACGAACCTCCACGGCCTCGCTGGGGGTATGTGCTCCCCCTGTCTGGAGGAGTTGCTTGCGCTCAGGGAGGGGGACGCCGTGGAGTGGTGGCACCACAGCGGTTCG
>Ga0181594_10003457_pt1 | contig 14284 bp, 13 predicted proteins | sample 071ome_18_FD_145603 | JGI IMG/M metagenome (GOLD analysis project Ga0181594, IMG submission 145603) | Coastal salt marsh microbial communities from the Groves Creek Marsh, Skidaway Island, Georgia - 071413BT metaG (spades assembly) | ecosystem: Environmental > Aquatic > Marine > Intertidal zone... | reverse complement strand
ATGGTGCTGACCGCCCAGGCACCTAGCTCGTCGGCAGCTTTGACGATATCGGTCATCTCGTGGACGACCTCGTGATAGAGCCGGGCGTTGCGCCCAAGCGGTCGCCGGGCCGTTCGGTCTGCTTCGTCCGCCGCGGGCAGAACGGGATACAGATTGACGATGACTTTCGGTAGCGGCATAAGCAACCCTCCCCAGGTGTCTGATGCTTGGCTCGATGCGGTCGGCGTTACGACTATACCGCAGCCTCTGCAGCCGATCGCCTCGGGTCGCGCGGCCACGTACGGCAACCTTCGTTGCGGGACCCCGGAGCGCCGCTCATAATCGAACCAAAGCAATCACAGGCGACATCATGGATACCAGCATCGAACGTTTTGGCGAGGTTTCCCTGCTGCAGATCCGCGGGCGGCTCGACCAGGCCACAGCGGGGAGGCTTGCGGATTCGCTTGCAGCGCTGGTGACTGACTCGGCCGCGCGCGGCGGCGCCATCGTGCTGGATTTCTCCGGCGTCGATTACATTTCCTCGATGGGACTGCGCAGCCTCATGCTGACGCGCAAGCAGGCTGAAGCGGGCAGCGTGGACGTAGTAATCACCTCACTGTCAGAGCCAGTGCGCGAAGTCTTTGCCATCAGCCGCTTCGACACACTGTTCAGGCTGTTCGATGAGCCGCTGGCCGCTCTCGCGGCGCTGTCGAGTGATGCGGCCGAGGCCTATCGCAAAGAACAGCCTGTCGCTGCATCGGCCGAGGCAGCCGAACCGGGCGGTCTCGGCGTGCGCTTCTGGGGAACGCGCGGCTCGCTGCCGACAGCACTCGACAGCGCGGCGTTCCACGAGCGCATCATGGAGGTGTCGCGCCGGGTGCGCGCCACCCCGGGCGAGAGCGTGGAGTCGCTGGTCAACGCGCTGCCTTTCCACCTCCGTGGAACCTACGGCGGGGAGACTTCCTGCGTGGAGATCGAGAGCGCCCACCCGGAGTACGCAGTCTGCGACATGGGTTCCGGCGCCCGCCGCCTGGCGCTCGACTGCCTGGCAAAGCACGGCCCCGGGGCGCCGCAGGTGTACAACGTGTTCCAAAGCCATGTGCACTGGGACCACATCATGGGCTTCCCCTTCTTCGTCCCCGCCTATATCCCCGGCAACATCGTCCGGATCCACGGCTGTCATGCGGAACTCGAGGCGGCCTACCGAGGGCAACAATCGTCACCCTGCTTCCCGGTGCACTTCGATGCGCTGGCCAGCACCACCGAGTTCGTCACCCTCGAGCCCGACCGGCGCTATGACATCGGCGGCCTGACGGTGACGCCGTTCCGTCAGGTGCACTCAGATGACTCCTACGGCTATCGCTTCGAGCGCAACGGCTATACGGTGGTCTACTCCACCGACTCAGAGCACAAGCTCGACGACCATGCCCATCTCGACTACATCGTGAGCAATTTCAAGGACGCCAACATTGTCGTCTTCGACAGCATGTACTCTCTGGCCGATGCGACCTCGCTGAAAGAGGACTGGGGGCACTCGTCGAATATGGTGGCTGTCGAGCTCTGCCATCAGGCCAACGTCCAGGAGCTCTGCCTTTTTCACCACGAGCCGATTTATTCCGATGCGCAGATCGATACCGTGCTCGAAGAGACCCGCCGGTACGAGGAAATCGCACGCGGCGACGCACGCGCCCTGACCGTCACGGCCTCCTATGACGGCCTGCGTATTGCGGTCAACGCCGTTAAGGCCAGCTGAACCCTTCCCGGAGCAGCATCAGCCGTGCGCAGTCAGACCATCACGCATTCCAACGAAGACTTCGCAACCGCGGCGCCCGGCATCGAGGTCCGCGATCTGGATATCGCCGCGGCCACCAACGGCGAGTACACCCTCGCTGTTATCCGCATCTCGCCCGAGGGCGCCAGGGTGGACGCGCTGCACCGCCACGACGAGCGTTTCTCTCTGGCTTATGTCCTCAAGGGCTGGCTTGATGTCGAGTTTCAGGCATTGGGGGTGGAGCACCTCGGCCCCGGCACCGTTGTGCCCGCTTTCAATGCGCCTGCCCATAGGGAAATCGATGCCGGCGACGGCCTCGAGCTGCTCCTGCTCGTCACGCAGAAACCCATGTGTGACGGGGAAGCTGAGCACATCGTGCTCCTGCGCAAAGACGATGCTCCTGCAGCTGTTGAGAAACAGGCCTGCCGCGACTTCGGTCTGGAGACCCTGAGCGGAGGCCGCATCTCGGCCCGCGCGCTGCGTGCTCCGGGCCTACTGGCGCAGCGCGACAGCAGCCCGGATTTCCACTGTGCCTACATCGCCTCCGGGTGGCTGGAACTGGACCAGGGCTCAGCATCCACGCAGCGCCTGCAGGCAGGCGCTGCGCTCGTTAATCAGGTGGATTTCGGCGATCGGCTGCGGACCTGCAGCGACGATCTGCTCGTTATCGAGATAGAAACACCGGCCGCGCAACAGCTCTGAGCTTCCTCGCCGGCGCCCGGCTGCCGTTGCCCTCTGCCGCCACACCGTGCATTCCGCCTCGAAAACGCTCAGGTGGAAGCGAGGTGATCTCGGGACCGTTCATGACCGCTGGCTTTCCAACAGGAACACTGAATAAAATATTTAATATTCACCCTCGCAAGCTCGCCGTAGAAAGGGACTCACTACTAGCCTCATGTCCTCACCAGCACACGTGCCGCCCCCGGCTGAACCGCGCGACCGCATCCTCGATGCAGCGCAGGAACGCCTGATCCATTACGGCTATCACAAGACCACCATGGCCGAGATCGCGGAAGACGTGGGCATGTCGGCGGCTAACCTGTATCGCTATTTTGCGAACAAGGAAGAAATCGCCGCGGAATGCGCATCGCGCTGCATGAACGAGCGCTTCGAACGACTCCGCCGACACCTCGCCGATCCGCGAAAAAGTGCCGCAGAGAAACTGATGGCCTACGCCAGGGAGCTGGTGGACGACAGCCACGCGCTGGCCGGCGAGGACTCCAAGATAGGCGAGCTGGTGGCGACCATCATGCGCCAACGCCCCGCGCTGGTGCACGAAAAGCTCGCCGTGCATTACGAGCTGATCGGCGGGATCCTGACCGGCGGCATAGCGCGCGGAGAACTGGCGGTCGCGGACATCTCGAGCACCGCTCGCGACATCTACAGCACCCTGATGTTTTTTGACGTACCGCTGTTTGTCGGTCTGTTTGACCGCACGGAGTTCGAGCACCGGGTCGAAGGTATCGTCAGACTGATCCTGAACGGCCTGCGTCCCCGGAACGCAGCCCAAAACTGAACCCCTAACCCCAGGAAAACCAGCACATGATGAAAGGCTTCGAGGCCGCTTTTGCGAAGTGGGTCGTTAACAACAGGACGGTTGTCATGCTGCTGAGTGCCGCGCTGGTCGGGGGCCTCAGCGTGGGCATGGGTCGGCTTTACTTCGACTCCAGCTATCGGGTCTTTTTCAGCAAGGACAACCCGCAGCTGCGTGCGTTCGAAACCATGGAGCGCACGTTCTCCAAAGCCGATAACGTGGTGTTCGTACTCGCGCCCAGCGACAAAGTGGTGTTCAAGCGCGACACCCTGAAGGCTATCGAAGAGCTCACCACCGAAGCCTGGCAGGTGCCCTACTCAAACCGGGTCGATTCCATCACCAATTTCCAGTTCACCGAGGCGTTCGAAGACGATCTCGTGGTCCGCGACATGGTCAAGGACGCGCCAGACCTCAGCGATAACGCGCTCGCCAAAGCGCGCCAGGCCACCCTGACTGAGCCCGCCCTGCTCGACCGTCTCATTAACAAGGACGCCTCGGTCACCGCCGTCGCGGTCACGGTGCAGATCCCTGACGGTCAACGCACCATGTCGACATTGGAGATCACCGCCTTCGCCCGCGATGTGGTTGCGAAGTTCGTCGAGAAGCACCCGGACATTAATGTCTACCTGACCGGCATGGTGCTGATGGACAACGCCTTCACCGAAACGGCGATGCGCGACTCGACCGTACTTGTCCCGATCAGCTTCGGCATGATGATCGCCATCATCGCGATCCTCGTCGGGGGCTTCTTCGGCACCTTTGCGACCGTAGTCATCATCACCGGCTCTATCCTCGCCTCGCTTGGTGCCGGTGGTTTCCTCGGTTTTCCCATGACCGGCCAGTCGACGTCAGCGCCGATCATCATTCTCACCGTGGCGGTGGCGAACTGCGTCCACCTGCTGACCACCTATCTCCATGACCTGAAGCAGGGCAAGACCAAGGTTGCGGCGATGGAGGAAAGCCTGCGAATCAATCTGCAGCCGGTGTTCCTCGCCAGTATCACGACCGCCATCGGATTCCTGACCATGAACTTCTCCGAAGTGCCGCCTTTCCGGCATCTCGGCAACATGGTCTCGGTCGGCGTCGTGGTCTCTTTCCTGCTGACCGTCACCTTCCTGCCGGCCTTCATGACGCTGGTCCCGGCACGGGCCCGGGCGCAGAAGGAAGATGACTACGGTCGGATGGATCGGCTGGCCGATTTCGTCATTCGCAAGCGCAAGGCTCTGCTATGGACGTGCGCTGTGGTGATCGTGCTGCTGGTGGCAAACATCCCGCGCAATGAGCTGAACGACAACTTCGTGCACTACTTCGGCAAGTCGATCCCATTCCGTAACGACACCGATTTCATGATGGAGAACCTCACCGGGATCTACATTATCGATGCGTCGCTCAATGCCGGCTCTTCGGGCGGAATCTCTGATCCGAAGTTCCTGAACGATGTCGAGCGCTTTGCCGAGTGGGTGGAGCAACATCCCGAAGTGGTTCACGTCGATCGTTTCACCAACATCATGAAACGACTCAACAAGAACATGCACGCCGACGAGCAGGCCTATTACAAGCTGCCTGAGGATCGCGATCTCGCCGCGCAGTACCTGCTGCTCTACGAAATGTCCCTGCCTTACGGCCTTGACCTGAACAACCAGATCAACGTCGACAAGTCGGCCACGCGGGTGTCAATGATCCTGCGCGACATCACCAGCAACGAGATGATCCAGTTCAGCGAGGCCGCGCTGGCCTGGGCCGACGAGAACCTGGAATCTGTTGAAGAAACCAGCGTTGCGGGCACCATCCTGATGTTCTCCCACATCGGTTACCGCAACATCCGCGCCGTTCTGTTCGGCAACAGCGTCGCGCTGATCCTCATTTCCGGGATCCTCATCGTCTCGCTGCGCTCGCCACGGATCGGCGTCGTCAGCCTGCTGCCTAATCTCGCCCCCGCTGCCGTCAGCTTCGGGCTGTGGGGGATCTTCGACGGAGAGGTAGGTCTGTCACTGTCTCTGGTCGTCGGCATGAGCTTCGGCATCATTGTCGACAACGCCGTGCACTTCCTGTCGAAGTACCTGCGCGCCCGGCGTGAAAAGGACCTCGATCCGACGGCCGCCGTGCGCTATGCGTTCCGCACCGTCGGTCGGGCGCTCACCATCACCACCAGCACTCTGGTGGTGGGCTTCGGTGTGCTGGCGACATCCGCCCTGGAGCTGAATTCGGGGATGGGCCTGCTGGCTGCGGTGATCATCGGTATCGCGCTGCTCGGTACGTTCTTCCTGTTACCCCCCCTGATCATGAAAATTGAGGAGAAAGACATCCATGCGTCATCCAACGACAGCCCTGACGGCCCTGCTGGTCGTCCTGTTGCCGCTTAGCAGCCCGGCAGAAACACCGGAAGAGAAAGGCCTCGCAATCGTGCAGGAAGCGGACCGCCGGGATACCGGCTGGGTCGACGCGACTGCTGCGATGAAAATGACTCTGCGCAATGCCCAGGGCGAAACCAGCGACCGCGAAATCCGCCTGAAAACGCTCGAGGTGACCGACGACGGCGACAAGAGCCTGTCGGTCTTCGACTCGCCCAAAGACATCAAGGGCACCGCGTTCCTGAGCTACACGCATGCGCTGACGCCGGACGACCAGTGGCTCTACCTGCCCGCGCTCAAGCGCGTGAAGCGCATCGCGTCGGCCAACAAATCAGGCCCCTTCATGGGCAGCGAATTCGCCTACGAGGACCTGACCTCTCAGGAGGTGGAGAAATACACCTACAAGTTTCTGCGTGAGGAAGCCCTCAACGGCCGCGATTGCTTCGTGATCGAGGCCTTTCCGGTGTATGAAAATTCCGGCTACACCCGGCAGGTCGTCTGGCTCGACAAGGAGATGTATCAGGCCGTTAAGATCGACTTCTACGATCGCAAAGACGCGCTGCTCAAAACGCTGGAAAGTTCCGACTGGAAACAATATCTGGATCAGTTCTGGCGCCCCGGCCGCATGAACATGGTCAATCACCAGACCGACAAGAGCACTGAGCTGCTGTGGGACTCATATGAGTTCAAAACGGGCCTGGACGACCGCGATTTCGACCAGAACACGTTGAAACGCACGCGCTGATCGCAATCAGCTACCGCACGGGATGACCTCGATGGACCCATGGAGAACACACTGATGAACCCGCTCCATCGAATCATCTACATCAGCCTGGCGAGCACCCCGTTTTCGGATGAAGCGCGCGAGGCGCTGCTGGAAAAAGCACGCGACCACAACCGCTCGCGCAGCATCACCGGTGTGCTGCTGTGCGCAGGCGATAAATTCATGCAATGCCTGGAAGGGCCTGCGCGCGCGGTGACCGATCTCTACCGGCGCATTGAATCCGACCCTCGTCATCACGGCGTCGTGCAGATGCATGTCGGCGAGGGCCAGAAGCGCATCTTCTCCGACTGGTCGATGGCCTGCCGCACCACGTCAGAAGAGGACTTCGAGGCCCTGTATCGCGAACTGCGCGCCCCCGGGGCCAGGGGAGACGAGCTCCCGCGCGCCATGCTGCGCGTATTCTGGGATTACAGTCGGCGCGAAATGAACGACTGAGCTGCAACGCGCGGCGGTGCGTGTGCCGCCGCCGCTCCTTCAGCAGCAGATCCGTTGACCTGAGCGGCGCGTACCGCTTGAATCCTGTCTCTTGTTTACCGAATGGAGGTCCGGCGTCGTGCACACTGGTTTTTCTGACGCAGAGCGCGCTTTCCAGGCAGAGGTCCGCAGCTTCCTGCAGGAAGCCTTCACCCCCGACATGCGCGCCCGCATGGCGGCGCCGGACACCTATAAGTCCGGGATGACCGCCTGGATCCAGCGTCTCAATGAACAGGGCTGGGCTGCGCCCGGCTGGCCACAGGCCTGTGGCGGCACCGGCTGGAGCGACACCCAGCGCTTCATCTTCGACCACGAGCGCTCGGCGCTCGAGATCCCGGATGTATTTCCCTTCGGACTCAAAATGGTCGGCCCGGTCATCTACACCTTTGGTTCGGATGATCAGAAGGCCACGTTCCTGCCCCGCATCCTCTCGGCTGAGGACTGGTGGTGCCAGGGGTACTCTGAACCCGGCGCGGGCTCCGACCTGGCATCCCTGAAAACCCGCGCAGTGCGCGACGGCGATGACTATGTCGTTAACGGCGCCAAGATCTGGACCAGCTATGCGCACCTCGCCGACTGGATGTTCTGCCTGGTGCGTACCGACACCGAAGCGGCCCGCCCGCAGCAGGGGATCAGCTTCCTGCTGATCGACATGACTACGCCCGGGATTACGGTGAATCCGATCATCTCTATCGACGGGCACCACAGCCTGAACGAGGTCGAGTTCCGCGACGTGCGGGTCCCGATAGGGAATCTGATCGGGGACGAAAACAAGGGCTGGACCTATGCCAAAGCGCTGCTCAGCCACGAGCGCACGGCGATCGCGGGGATAGCCGACAGCAAGCGCGAGCTCGCCCGCATCAAACGTCTGGCCCACTCAGAGCTGAAGGACGGCGAGCCGCTCATTGCCGACCTCGACTTTCAGCGCCGCCTGGCTGACGTCGAACAGGAGCTGATGGCGCTCGAATACACCGAGCTACGCGTCCTTGCATCCGTCGCAAGCGGCGGGGCGCCCGGTGCGGAATCGTCGGTACTGAAGATCAAAGGCACGGAGATCCAGCAGGCGCTGCAGACGCTGCTCATGGATATCGCCGGGCTGTACGGCGGCGCCCTCGCTGAAGACCTGCCGGCAGAGGTGCTGGATCACGATTTCGGCGATCAGGCGCGGGTGCGCTACATGTACGGTCGCGCGGCTTCCATATACGGCGGCTCGAACGAGGTACAGAAAAACATCATCGCCAAAGCGATCCTCGGTCTCTAGGGGGACGGCACATGGATTTCTCTCTCCACGAAGAGCAGACGCTGCTGAAAGACAGCGTCACCCGATACCTTGAGTCCAATTACGATTTCGCCGAGCGGCGCAGGATTGCCGGCACAGCATCAGGCTTCAGCACAGAGCACTGGCAACAGTTTGCCGAGTTCGGCTGGCTGACTGTACCGATCGCTGAGTCCGTGGGCGGCTACGGCGGGCGCATCGAGGATACCGCGCTCATGATGGAAGCCTTTGGCCGCGCGCTGGTGCTGGAACCCTTCAGGGACACCATACTGCTCGCTGGTCAGCTTATCGCCCGCAGCGGCAATGCTGCTGCGGTGGAAACCGTCCTGCCCGCGATCATGGCCGGTGAACATCAGGGCGCGCTCGCAGCCCACGAACGCCACGGCAGGCAGAACCTGTGTCACGTCGAAACCCGCGTGGAGCGGCGCGGAGAGCAGTGGCTCCTTAACGGGAGCAAGGCTCTGGTCAGCAACGGCGCTGCCGCTGACAGTCTCGTGGTCACCGCGCGAGAGGCCGGGGCGACCCGCGACTCTTCAGGCATCAGCCTGCTTCTCGTCCCTGGAGACTTACCGGGCGTCAACCGCCAGGCGGTGCCGATGATGGACGGCAGCCGCGCCGCACAGATCACCTTCGATAACGTGACCCTGTCGGCTGACGCGGTGCTCGGTGCGCCCGGCTGCGGCTGGGCACTGCTGGAGCCCGTGGTCCAGGAAGCACGCATCGCCAGCTGCGCGGAGGCTCTCGGAATTATCGAAATCCTCGGCGAAAAAACCGTGGAATACGCGCGAACGCGCAGCCAGTTCGGGACGCCCATCGGCAGTTTTCAGGCCCTGCAGCACCGCATGGTCGATATGTTCATCGCCGCGCAGCAGTCGCGCTCCATGCTCTACCGCGCCATCTGCGAATACCAGCAGGACGAGGACTCCGCGCCGGCGACGCTCGCCGCCATGAAATCATTCATCGGGCGTCGCGGCCGTGAGGTTGGCGCCGAAGCCATTCAGCTGCACGGTGGCATGGGGATGACTGACGAACTCGACATCGGTCACTACGCGAAACGCCTGATGATGCTTCACCAGCTGTTCGGCGACAGCGACGCGGCGCGGGCCGAGTTCTGTGCCCGGAGCTACGCCGCCTGAGACGGATTTCCCGGTTGCACCTTGTCGTTCATGCTCGATCGCGAACCAACGCCGAAGTCGCGCGCTGGATTCAACGTACTCGCCCCAGCCCAGAAGACCGGGTAACCAGGCGCGCTTCCGGAGTCCCGGGAGCGCTTGTTCTGCAAGACTTCTGGATCCACAAAGCCGCCATGTACCGGGCCATCGCGGTTTGCGGGCCGGAGGTCTCAACCACCTGCGTCAGCACCCTGGCAAGGGACCTCGTGTTGCAGACAACCGCTGTACCAGATGCTGTCTGCTGAGCAACGGTTGGCGTGAGGTGCGGCCAGCAAACTGCTACCACGCGCTCCAGTGTCTGTTTCGAGGGCGCTGTCATAGAGGTTCGCCGGATGTTCATAGGCCCAGGATTCTACGGACCACAGATGAAAGCTCTGTGACAGGAAAGCCTTCTGGCGCTCACAGACACTCGCTGGCTGAACGCTGTCATAATCCTGTAATGAACGCTTGCCTATGATCCCGGCCGGCTCGGCTGGGGCAACCAGTCGTTCAAAATATTCATGCTCTTTCGCTTTTGAAAACAAATTGTTACGGCTGTGCTGAACTACATTGCACCGCATCAAGAGCGACTGAGCTGCCGTCGCAGTCGATGCCAGCTTCCCAGGCACCACGTTTGAGAGATCCGGAATGGAAATACTGAGCTACCGAAAATCGCTGTTGGCCGGCGTTATGGTCGCAGCCCTGTCTGGCGCGGCGTCCAGCGTCGCTCAGACGCCAGTCGACGCCGTGACCACGGCGGGAACCCAACGCATCGAAGAAAACGCCGAAGCGCAGGAAGCAGTCGACATCCTCAGCGACGCGGTCAGCGATCTCGCCGCTGAGTACAAGCAACTCAGCAAGGTCGTTGAAGGCCTGGAGGTCTACAACGGCCTGCTGCAGAAGCAGGTCGACAACCAGAACGCCGAAATCAACGCGTTGAATGACTCGATCGGCAAAGTAGCGCTTATCGAACGCCAGATCGTGCCGCTGATGGTGCAGATGGTCGAAACTCTCGACGCCTTCGTCGCGCTCGATGTGCCTTTTCTGCTGGAAGAGCGCAGCGGACGGGTGGCGCGCCTGCGCGCCATGATGGAGCGTTCGGATGTCACCGCGGCCGAAAAGTTCCGCCGCATTCTGGAAGCGTATGAAATCGAAAATGATTACGGCCGCACCATTGAGGCCTACAAAGGTTCTCTCGATCTGGACGGCGCCAAGCGCGAGGTCAATTTCCTGCGCGTCGGGCGCGTTGCGTTGCTCTATCAGAACGATGGCGGCGAGCTGACCGGGGCCTGGGATACGGCAAGCCGGAGCTGGCAGACCCTGGCACCCGAAACCTACCAGCGGGAGGTCGCCGCGGGGCTCAAAATTGCGCGTAAACAGACTGCGCCGGATCTTCTCGTTCTGCCGGTCGCTGCGCCGAACGGAGGTGTCCAATGAGCGCCCGCAAGCTCCTGCTGCGCACGGCCCTGCTGCTCGGCCTGACCACACCCCTGCTTGCCACCGCAGCGCCCGGTGATGCGCTTTCGCTCGACCAGCTGCTCGAGCAGGTCAAAGCCGGCCGCGTGCGCGATTCTGAAGAGAACAAAGCGCGACAGAAACAGTTCATGGCCGACAAGTCTGCGCAGGCCGCGCTCATTGCTGAAGCCAAGCGTGCACGCACCGAGCAGGAAAGCCGTTCCAAAACGCTCGAATCCAGCTTCGACGCCAATGACGCGCGTATCGCCGAGCTTGAGGTGGCGTTGAAAGAGCGCCTCGGCTCACTGAAGGAGCTGTTCGGAGTACTACAACAAGCGGCCGGCGACGCGCGCGGTCAGTTCGAGAGCTCGCTGACCCAGGTCCAGTACCCGGAACGCTCGGCATTTCTCGAAGACCTCGCGCAGAAAATGGGTCAGACCAGCCGCCTGGCTTCGATTGAAGAGATAGAGCAGCTGTGGTTTGAGCTGCAGCGGGAGATGACCGAGTCCGGCAAGGTCTCGCGCTTCAAAACCAAAGTCATTACTGCCGGCGGCGAAGAAGTCGAACGCGACGTCCTGAGGGTCGGCGCGTTCAACGTGGTGTCAGACGGCAAGTACCTGCAGTTCGTGCCAGAGACCGGACATCTGGTAGAACTCGCCCGTCAGCCCCAGCAGCGCTACCTCGACCGCGTCAAGGGGCTGGAGAGCGCGCAGAGCGGATTCGCGCCGTTTGGCCTGGACCCTTCACGGGGACAGATACTGTCACTTCTGGTGCAGGCGCCTGACCTGAAGGAGCGCATCGCCCAGGGTGGCGTCGTGGGCTATGTCATCATCGGTCTCGGCGCGCTGGCGCTGCTGATCGCGCTGGAGCGTCTGCTCACCCTGAGCATCACCGCCTTACGTGTCGGCGCACAGGCGCGTCGGCCGGATCAGCCCGGCAACAATCCGCTGGGCCGGATCCTTCAGGTCTATCAGGGCAACAGGGCGGCAGATGTCGAAACCCTCGAGCTCAAGCTTGGCGAAGCCATCCTGAAGGAAACACCGCGCATCAACCGGATGCTGATGTTTCTGAAGATCATCGCTGTCGTCGCGCCGCTGCTCGGACTGCTCGGCACCGTGACCGGCATGATCATCACCTTCCAGGCCATCACCCTGTTCGGCACGGGCGATCCGAAACTCATGGCCGGCGGTATTTCCACCGCCCTGGTGACAACCGTTCTCGGTCTCTGCGTCGCCATTCCAACGGTGCTGCTGCATACCCTGGTCGCGACCCGTGCGCGCCGTCTGACCCAGGTTCTTGAAGAGCAGGCGGCAGGCATGATCGCCAGCCAGGCGGAACAACACGCCGCACAGACCGCCTGAGCACACCTTGGAAGCGCTTTTCTATTACTTCCCCGCACTGCACGCAGTGCGGGAATTTCTTGAACTGGGCGGCCCTGTGCTCATGTGGATAGCCCTGCTCACGTTGATCATGTGGACCCTGATCCTGGAACGCATGCTGTACTTCGCTGTGCGTTTCAGACGCACCGCGACAGACTGCATCCAGCAATGGAACAGCCGCCCGGAGCGTCGCTCGTGGAACGCGCGACAGGTGCGTGAATACCTCATCTCAGTTGCCAGCCAGGAGCTCGAGCGCAACCTGCCGCTCATAAAAACCTGCGTGGCGCTGTGTCCCCTGCTCGGCCTGCTCGGCACCGTGACCGGGATGGTTGAGGTATTCGAGGTCATGGCGCTGTCCGGCTCGGGCAACCCGCGCTCGATGGCAGCCGGCGTATCCAAAGCCACCGTGCCCACCATGGCCGGTATGGTGGCCGCCCTGTCCGGCGTGGCCATGAGCGCCTGGCTACAGCGCCGGGTCGCCCGCGAGCGCGAACTGCTCGGCGAGCACCTGACGATGGACCACTGAATCCGGAGACTCTCTGACCATGAGAAGACCATTCGCCCGCTCCGCCGCTGAGGAAGACGATTCCGCGATCGACATCACCCCGATGCTCGATGTCGTTTTCATCATGCTGATCTTTTTCATCGTGACCGCAACCTTCGTCAAAGAGGCCGGCATCGACGTCAACCGACCCGATGCGCCCACTGCCGTCAAGCAGGAAAAGGCCAACATCCTGATCGCGATCGACGCGAATAATGAGATCTGGATTGACCGCCGCAATATCGACGTGCGCGCCGTGCGTCCGAATATCGAGCGGCTCCACGCCGAAAACCCTCAGGGTTCGGTCGTCATCCAGGCAGACAAGGAGTCGAAGACCGACACCCTGATCAAAGTCATGGATGCCTCGCGCGCGGCCGGCGTGTTCAACGTTGCCATCGCGGCCAACGACGACTGAACACAGAGCTCATGAGCGCCTTCACCCAGCCTGAGCTGTCCGGCGACCGGGGATTCCTGCCCCGTCTTGCGCTGGGCCTGATTGCGGCCGCCGCGGTGACGCTGCTGCTGTTCTGGGTCATGCAATACCTGATCGCCACGGCCGACCGCAGTCTCGATGAAGCCAAACGCGGCAGTCTGCTCGACTTTGTGCGGGTCAAGCGCGCAGAGGTCGTCGAGCGCAAACAGACCAAGCCAGACAAGCCACCGCCGCCCAAAGCGCCCCCGCCCGAACCGCCGGCACCGCAGCTCGATAAGCTCAAACCGACGGCGGAGAAGATCGCTGTCGGCAGCGCGCCGGTTGAAACCGAAATCGAACTCACCGGCGGTGGGTTCAGCCTCGGGGTGGGTGAAGGCGATTACCTGCCTATCGTTAAGGTTGCCCCGATCTACCCGCAGCGCGCGCTCTCGCGCGGGATGGAGGGCGAGTGCGTGGTGGCGTACACGGTGACCCGTTCCGGAACCACGCGGGATGCAGCCGCCGTTGAGGGGCAATGCGACCGCCTGTTCGAAAAAGCCTCGGTCGCTGCCGCACTCAAGTTCAAGTACAAGCCGAGAGTGGTCGACGGCGAGAGCGTCGAAGTACCCGGCGTGCGCAACAAGTTCACCTATCGCCTGGAGGACTGATCGGCGTGCAGCTGAAAATCTTACTGCTGTGTGTCGCAGCAGCTCTGTCCGGCACGTCGCTCACGTCGCCCGCCGCAGAAGATCAGAAAACCAAGCAGACCGCAGCGCTCAGCCAGCCCGTCTACGATGCGCTTAAGGAAGCGCAGGAGCTCATCGAGAGCAAGCAGTACAGCGGGGGACTTGCGATCCTCGAGAAGCTGCGCAGCAAGGGTAAGCGCTCCGCATACGAAACCGCCCAGATCTGGAATCTGACGGCGTACGCCCATTACCTTCAGGAAAAATACCCTGCCGCCATCAAGGCGTACGCCGAGGTGCTCGCGCAGCCCGAGCTGCCGGAGGCCCTGGTGCAGAGCACGCTGAAAACCCTGGCTCAGCTTTATTTCACGGTTGAGGATTACAAACAGGCGCTCGCCACCGTGGACCGGCTGATGGCGGCGCTGGCTGATCCCAGCCCGGATATCTACATGCTGAAGGGCCAGGCGCACTTCCAGCTCGACGAGTTCAAGCAG
>Ga0181594_10003454_pt1 | contig 14291 bp, 17 predicted proteins | sample 071ome_18_FD_145603 | JGI IMG/M metagenome (GOLD analysis project Ga0181594, IMG submission 145603) | Coastal salt marsh microbial communities from the Groves Creek Marsh, Skidaway Island, Georgia - 071413BT metaG (spades assembly) | ecosystem: Environmental > Aquatic > Marine > Intertidal zone... | reverse complement strand
GTGGCCATGGTCTGCAGTCACCCAGCGCCCTGCCCCGCGCACGATCGCAACCGGTGTGCCTTCGTCACCCTCCCCCATCGCCAGCGAGGCCATGGCAGCAATGGAATCCGCAATTGCGATGACCGTCGCCTCAAGGGTGCGCCCAAACAGGTCGCGCCCAACTCCGCGCCGGTCCTCGAGCACTTGCAGACCCGCACAGCCGATTGCCGCGCCGGTCGTGCCGATCCGCCAGGCCCGTCCCATAGAATCGGCGATAACGACTGCCGGAGCTACACCCGTGATATCCAGCAGTTCTTTGCGGATCGCGCGAGCGCTAGCGTCAGGATCGACGGGCCAGAGCAGCACGGATTCGCCGCCCTCATCGGCAACATTCGAGGCATCGATTCCGGCATTGGCCAGCACATGACCTGTGCAGTGCCGGGCGATGATCGCAGGCACCGTTGCGCGCAGAAGCTCGCTGCTCTCTTCGAGAATAAGTTGGATGGAAGCCGGATCGCGCTCGGTTTCCGCTGCAATCCGCCGCGCCTCATCGCTCACTGCCACGTCGGCGAGCCGAACCACGCGTCCTTCAACCTTTGAGACGACCTTTTGCGCCACCACGACCACGTCATCATTTCCGAGAGTCTCTCCGGCGTGGTCCATCAGCGACGCGATCTCGCGGGCAACCGACATGCCGGGCGCGAACAGCGGCAAGTCCGCAATCGTCGTTACACTCAATGCCGCCACGGAACTTCCTACCTCCCTTTCGCCCGATAAACTGTTTGCGCCTTGCCAGTGCGGCGCTAGGGGCATTGCACGCATCTACGCAACCAGAAACACGAGGAGCAGGCAGGCAATGGCATCGATAGCGGTAATCGGCGGCACCGGGGATCTTGGCAGGGGCATCGTGCGCCGCCTGGCCAAGGCAGGTCATGACGTGACCATCGGTTCGCGCAAGGCCGAAAAGGCGCAGGCCTCCGCAGAAGAGATGGCCAGCCTCGGACTGAAACTCGGTCATGCGGCAAATGAGGATGCCGCTGTCAGCAAGGATATCGTCATCGTCACGGTGCCCTACGAATCGCAGGCGAGCACGCTGGAGCTGATCAAGGACAAGGTCGGCAGCGCCATCGTCGTCGATACCACTGTGCCGCTGATGCCGCCAAAGGTGATGCGGGTGCAGCTTCCCGCCGCCGGATGCGCCGCACTGGAAGCCAAGGCGATCCTCGGCGACGATGTCCGTTTTGTCACCGCATTTCACAATGTCTCCGCCCATTTGCTCGACAGCGACGCCAAGGTCGATTGCGACATTCTAGTGTTTGGCGACGATGTCGAAGCGCGCAACACTGTGGTCGGCCTATGCCCCGGCATGGGCCTGCGCGGCCTTTCGGGCGGATCGCTCAACAATTCGGCCGCGGCCGAGGCGCTGACTTCGATCCTGATCTACATCAACAAGACCTACAAGGCCGATGGGGCGGGCATCCGCTTCACCAATCTTGCGGAAGCGCCGCCGATACCGTGAGTTCTTGGGTAATCATCCCGATAAAGGCCAGCGGTTCTGCAAAGAGCCGCCTGTCCAAAGCACTGGAGCCTGATCAACGCGAATCGCTCGTCGGAGACATGCTCGACCATGTCGTGCGCGCTGCGCAGGGAGCTTCGCATGTGACACGCACCTTGCTCGTTGGGCCGTCACGTCTCGGCATGCCTGAATCGATCCCGCTGCTTTCCGATCCGGGCAAGGGCCTGAATCCGGCGATCGAGAGCGCTGTGGCACAGATTGCGGAATGCGGACCTAACTTGCCGGAGCGACTTGTGATCCTGTTCGCCGACCTGCCGGAGGTGACATCCGAGGAGATCAATCTCCTTGCCGCAGCCCCACCCGGGACTGTCGCTATTGCGCCTGACCGGCACGAAGTGGGCACCAATGCCCTTTCCTTGCCTGTGGCTGATGCCGGACGTTTCCGTTTTGCCTTTGGCAAGGACAGCTTCGCCAGACATCAGGCGGAGTGCGAGCGCCTTGGCCTCGCCGCCGAGGTGATATTGAGCCACGGGCTGGAGCGCGATGTTGACGAGCCGGCGGACCTACCAGATGCAAGGGCCGCACTGCGCAACCATTAGGTCCGCGAGGGGAGAGAATTATGGACAAGAACGACATTGATCTGACCGGCAAGGTCGCAGTTATCACCGGCGGCGGCGGCGGCATCGGCCGTGCGATCGCTCTGTGCATGGCGGACATGGGCGCGGACATCGGCATCATCGAATCTATCCCCGAGCGCTGCGAGCAGATGCGCGAACTTGTCAGAGAGCGCGGGCGAAAAGTGTTCGCGGTCGAATGCAATGTGATGGAATCCGAAAAGCTGCGCGAGGCGATGCACGCGATCAAGGACCACTTCGGCCGGATCGACATCCTTGTGAACAACGCAGGTGGCGTCGCGCCCAGGCCCTTCGTCGATCTAAAGGAATCGAGTTTCCGCCGCCACATCGAATTGAACCTCGTATCCACGGTAATCGCCACACAGATCGCTGCCCAGGCGATGATCGAGCAAGGCGATGGAGGCGCCATCGTCAATGTTTCGAGCATCGAGGGCTCACGCGCGGCGCCTAATTATGCCGTCTACGCCGCCTGCAAGGCGGGCGTGAACAACCTCACTCGCACGCTTGCAGTGGAGCTCGCCGAGCACGGCATCCGCATCAATACCATTGCCCCGGACATGACCGACACACCGGGCCTACGCGGCAATCTCACCGGGCCTGTCGACGAGAGCAAATGGATCCAGCGCACGCCCGAACAGGTCGAAGGGGTGCGCCGCCGCATCCCGATGGGCCGCTGGGGCATTGCCGAAGAATGCGGACGCACCGCAGTCTTCCTCGCATCGCCGATGTCGAGCTACATCACCGGGACGACCATTGCCGTCGATGGCGGCACATGGGCCTCTAGCGGCTGGATCCGTTCCAGCGAGGACAAGTGGATTCTCCCGCCGGAAGACTGATCCGCCACTTCCCTAAAATTCGAGTCCAAATGAACAGGATTATCGCCGATGCCTTATGATATTTCCGTCGCCATGCCGATCGACCACGTCGAAACGGCCAATGCCTTCTGGTCCCACGATGCCATCATCACGGTCGCCAAGGTGGCCGATGAAGCGGGATTCGGCGCGGCGAGCGTCACCGACCACCCGGTGCCGTCATCGCGGTGGCTGGCGGCAGGCGGACACTTCGCGCAGGACCCGTTCGTCATGCTCAGCCTGATCGGGGGCGCGACCAAGCGTATCAAGCTGATGACCAACATCGTCGTCCTGCCCTACCGCAATCCCTTCGTAACCGCGCGCTCGGTCTCTTCGCTGGATTGCTTCACCGGGGGACGATTCATCTTCGGGATTGGCGCAGGTTACCTCAAGGCCGAATACAAGGCGCTGGGCGTCGATTTCGAGAACCGGAACGACCTGATGGACGAATATATCCGGGCGATGAAGGCGAGCTGGACCGGCGAGGATTTCACTTTCGAGGGCACCGGCTACATCGCCATGGGCAACCGGGTCGAGCCCGCACCGGCGCAGAAACCGCACCCGCCCATTGTGATCGGCGGCAATTCCAAGCGCGCCCTGCGCCGCACCGCCGAACTCGGCGATTACTGGTATCCCTTCATCGTTCCCAAGATGATTTCCGACACGGCGCGCACCGCCAACATCTCAAACGATGAGGAGATGAACGAGGCCATCGCCTACATGAATGAACATTGCGACAAGATCGGCCGCAAGGATCGGCCCGGCCTGATGATGGCAGGCGGATTCAATATGTCGGGCAACTGGAACGCGCAGGAGGCCATCGACCTTTATTCGCACCACAAGGAGCTGGGATCGGTGCTTTCCGGCTCGTCGATCGATGCAACCAGTGTGCAGGAGTGGTGCGATCATGCCCGCCGCTTTGGCGAGGAAGTGATCGCGAAGCTGTAAGGGCTAGCCAGTGTCGGCGATGGCTTCGGCAAAGGCCTGCACCGCCGCCACTTCATCGCCGTTCCAGATCGCCCCTGAAACGGCAAGGAAATCGGCACCTGCCGCGACCAGAGTGGCACAATTATCAGGTGTGATTCCACCAATTGCAACGCAGGGGATTTCGAACACAGCCTGCCACCATTCGAGCAGGTCCGGCTCGGCATGGTGGCTCACCTGTTTTGTCGTCGTCGGAAAAAATGCGCCGAAAGCGACATAATCCGCCCCTGCCTCACCCGCTTCCATGGCGAGATGGCGGCTATCATGACAAGTCACGCCAATCTGCGCCTCACGGCCCAAAGCAGCCCGCGCTTCGCCAATGGTGCCGTCCTGCTGGCCGAGATGCACGCCATCCGCGCCCAAGCGCTTGGCAAGGCTGATCGAATCGTTGACGATAAAGGCCACGTCACGCTCACCGCACACCTGTTGCAATGGCTCTGCTAGGCGCGCGGCCTCATGCTGGTCGATGCCTTTGACACGAAACTGGAACGCCGAAACCAGGCCATCGCCCGCAGCGATGGCGCGCGCGAGCCGCTCCGGAAATCTACCGTCCACCTCGAGCGGTGAAATCAGATAGAGCTGGCAGGGTGAATTGGTTGGCTCAGGCATGGAGGGCGCCTCTAGAGCAAATCATGTCAAGCTGCCACCATTCGGAAATGGTTCAGAACGACATCGGCACATTGCGAACCATGAAACGTATTGCACTCGCCACGCTCGCAAGCCTGATCCTCACCGCCTGCGCCGTTATTCCGGCTGCTCCGACGGATGCTGCTCCATCCGGATCTCCACTCGCCTAGGCCGCGCTCGGACAGCGCATCTATGTCGATGGCCCACAGGTCACGCCGCTCGAAGTGCTGGAGGACAGCCGTTGCCCGATGATGGCGCAATGCGTCTGGGCGGGGCGCGTGCGCATACGCGCCACGGTGCATCTCGGCACCGGCGATAGAACCCACGAGTTGACGAGCGGCGAGCCGATCCACATCGCCGATGGCAGTTTCGAGCTGGTCGAGGTCAGACCGGACACGAGCAGCGATGGTCCAATCGAGTCGGCCGATTACCGGTTCGGCTTTCGCTTCATGGGTGGCCTCTGACGCCCGACCGCCATTGGATCAGGCTACGCTGGCGGCGTATATTTGGTCGATGGCCGCGCCGAGAGTTGCGTCGAATTCGGCATCGCTCTGCTGCGCGCGGATATCCTGAAGCAGACCGCGGCTGAAGCTGGCGAACATGCCCTTGTTCTTGGCCAGCTTCTCGCAGGCCTCGTCTGTGCTGTACCCGCCCGACAGTGCAACAACCGCCAGCACTTTGGGATTGGCGATGACGTCGGCGTAGAGGTTCGGCTCGACCGGGATCGAGAGCTTGAGCATGATCTGCTGACCGGCTGGGAGTTCCTCAAGATTCTTGAGAATTTCAGCGTGAAGGATCTTCTCTCCCTCGGCGCGGTCAGCAGCCTTGATGTTGTATTCAGGCTCCAGCATCGGCATCAGGCCGGCGGCGAGCACCTGCTTGCCGACTTCGAATTGCTGCGCGACGATGGCAGCGATGCCCTTGGCATTGGCCGCGTTGATCACCGAGCGCTCCTTGGTGCCGAAAACGCCGAGACCCTTGGCACGCGTAAGCAGCGCATCGAGATCGGGCATCGGCTTCATCATCTGTACGCCGTCGGCCTCGTCTTCGAGACCCTTGTCGATCTTGATGAAGGGCACCACGCCGCGATCGATCAGCGCCTGCGGTGTCGGCTTGCCATCGATCTGCCCATCCATGGTCTTTTCAAACAGGATCGCGCCGATCACCTTGCCGTTGGAAAAGCTTGGCGACGTAATGATGCGGCTGCGCATCTCGTGGACCTTGGCGAACATCTCATCATCGCCCGACCATTCGCTGTCTTCTACGCCGTAGCCGCGCAGCGCCTTGGGGGTCGAACCGCCGCTCTGATCGAGCGCGGCGATAAAGCCCTTACCCTGGGCGATCTTGGCGGACATTTCGGCGGTGTTCATGGCTATAATTCCTCAGATAGGGAGATGTGCGGGGGCTGCTTAGCGGCGGGGCCGAATCGCGGCAACCACGCTAACCAAGTTCGTCCTCAGCCGGAAGCCTGCGGCTCGTCGGGCGGGCCTTTCAATTCGATCGTATTGCCCTCGGGATCGGCGATGTAGATACTTGGACCGAAGCCTTGCGCACCATAGCGAGTGGAAATGCGAGCATCGGCAATGCCGTGCGCGGCAAGATGCGCGAGAATCGCCTCGCCGTCCCAAGGGAGCACCTGCAGGCAAATATGATCGACATTGCGGCCCTGTTCGCCAGGTGGTGCGCCACCCTCGCGGCCAAGTTTGCCGTTCACGTCGACCAGATCGATCAGGGCATTGCCGGCGCGAATCTGCCAGAGGCCGTATTCCTCAAGCGTGCGTTCGAGTTTCGCGCCTAGCACTTCGTCATAAAAGATCAGCATGGCGGGTACGTCGCGTACCCGAAACACGACATGATCAAAGGCGACGATGTTCAGCATTCTCCTGCCGCGTCACTTCACCAAGGCGGCAACGCCCGGTAGCTCACGTCCTTCCATCCATTCCAGGAAAGCGCCGCCAGCGGTCGAAATATAGCTGAAATCCCCCGCCACGCCCGCATGGTTGAGCGCTGCGACGGTATCGCCCCCACCCGCAACCGAAGTCAGGGTGCCTTCCTTGGAGAGCGCCGCAGCAATCCGCGCCAGTGCGACCGTCGCGGCATCGAACGGCTCGGTCTCAAAGGCGCCCATCGGACCATTCCAGACAAGGGTGCGGCAAGTCTTTAGCACGTCACCCAGAGCCTCGACCGCCCGCGGCCCGACATCGAGGATCATCTCATCGGCGGCGACTTCGTGAACATTGCACGTGCGTAGGCTTGCCGGATTGGCGGCGAATTCCTTCGCCACCACGACATCGTAGGGCAGATGAACCGTGCAGCCCGACGTGTCGGCTGCTGCGAGGATTTCGCTTGCCGTGCCCGTCAGGTCATGCTCGCACAGCGACTTGCCGACATCGACGCCCTTGGCGGCAAGGAACGTGTTAGCCATGCCGCCGCCAATGATGAGGTGATCCACCTGGCCGACAAGGTGCTTGAGCACGTCGAGCTTCGACGACACCTTGGCCCCGCCGACGATCGACGCGACTGGTTTTTCCGGACTGCCTAGCGCCTTGTCGAGCGCTTCAAGTTCGGCCTGCATTGAGCGCCCGGCATAGGCCGGCAAAAGGTGCGCCAACCCCTCGGTGGTCGCATGGGCCCGATGTGCCGCGGAAAAGGCATCGTTGACGTAGAAATCGCCGTTGGCAGCAATGGCTTTGGCGAAATCGGGATCGTTCTTTTCCTCGCCCTTCCAGAAGCGGCTGTTTTCGAGGATCGCCACGTCACCGGGCCTCAGGATGCCGATGGCCTGTTTCGCGACATCTCCTGCAATCTCGGGAATGAACATCACTTCCTTGCCGATCACGTCTTCGACTGCGCCGACGACCATCGAAAGCGACATCGTCGACGAACGTTCGCCTTTCGGTCGTCCGAAATGCGCGAGCAGCGCGACTTTCGCGTCTTTCTCGGTCAGATCACGAATTGTCGGGGCGGCGGCTCGAATACGCGTGTCATCGGTGACATCGCCATCCTGCATCGGCAGGTTGAGATCGACACGCACCAGCGCGACCTTGCCGCTCACGTCACCGAGATCGTCAAGCGTGCGAAACGCACTCATTCCTCAATCCTCACTTCGTCGCCAACCGCAATCTCACCGTCGGAAATCACCCGGCCCAGCACGCCGCCACGCCAGTCAGGCGCGAGAGCCGCCATCAATCCGGGCTGTACCTCTTCCATACGCTGGCACGGATCGCATTCCATCGTGGTTTCGATTCGCAGGCTCTTGCCGATGGCCACGACCTTGCCGGCCTGACGCGGCAGCCGCACCCCTTCGACCAGCAGGTTGGCGCGGCGGGCCGACCACGGAAGCGCATCTGCTCCGCTCTTCCCAAGGTCGGCCATTGCCGCCTGCCAGCTTTCCGCTTCGATGAGCGAAACCTGCCGTAGCGGTTGCTTGCCGTTGACCGGCTTTCCCCGGCAATTGCCGTCGACCCCTTCCGCGGCAGTCACGTGCGCCTGTCTAATCTCTTCGATCATGCCGCGCGGACGGTCATGCCGAGCAATGCCTGCAAGCCGTCCCATCGAAGTTCCTCCCGTACGTTCTTAGAGGAGGCTCGCCATCTTGCCCGCGGTGTCGAGCATGCGGTTGGAGAAGCCCCACTCGTTATCATACCACGAAACGACGCGGACCAGCTTGCCTTCCATGACCGTCGTTTCGAGGCTGTCGATGGTCGAGCTCGCGGGATAGTGATTGAAGTCCGACGAAACCAGCGGCTGGTCGGTGTAGGCGAGAATGCCCTTCATCGCGCCTTCCGACGCGGCCTTGAGCGCATCGTTAATCTCGTCCTTGCTGGTGTCGCGCCCCGGTGTGAACACCAGATCGACGAGGCTGACGTTCGGCGTGGGAACGCGCACCGAGGAGCCGTCGAGCTTGCCGTTGAGTTCGGGCAGCACCAGACCGACTGCGCGAGCCGCACCGGTGGTGGTCGGGATCATGTTCTGCGCACCGCCGCGCGCACGCCGCAGGTCCGAATGGATCTGATCGAGCATCTTCTGGTCGTTGGTGTAGGAATGAATCGTGGTCATGAAGCCGCGCTCGATGCCAACCGTGTCGTGGCAGACCTTGGCCATAGGCGCGAGACAGTTGGTGGTGCAGCTGGCGTTCGAGACGACAACGTGGTCGGCAGTCAGCGTCTCGTGATTGACGCCATAGACCACGGTGTTGTCGACTCCGGTCGCCGGAGCCGAGATAAGGATACGCTTGGCGCCGGCATCGAGATGCGGGGAGGCCTTGTCCTTGTCCTGGAAGAAGCCCGTGCATTCGAGCACGATGTCGACGCCGTTTTCCTTGTGCGGCAGATTGCCAGGATCGCGCTCGGCAGTGACCTTGATGTGCTTGCCATCGACAACGAGGTCGTTGCCATCGACTTCAACCGTGCCGGGATAGCGGCCATGGGTGGAATCGAAACCAAACAGCAATGCGTTCGACTTGGTATCCGACAAGTCGTTGATCGTGACCAGATCGAGGCCGCAATCGGGCCGTTCCATGATGGCGCGCGCGACAAGCCGTCCAATGCGTCCGAAACCGTTGATTGCAACCTTGGTCGCCATGTGAAGAAACTCCTGCTTAGTTTTCGATTTTCTGCATTATTTGCGGAACGATAGCATCGGCAGTGAAGCCGAATTTCTCAAATAGCTGTTTTGCCGGGGCCGATCCGCCGAAGCGGTCTATACCGATGATTACGCCGTCACTGCCGACGTGGCGCTCCCAACCCAGCGTTGCTCCTGCTTCAATGGACACCTTGAGCACATTGGCGGGGAGCAGGTCGGACTTATAGGCTTCGTCTTGCGCCTCGAACAGCTCCATGCACGGCATGGAGACGACATCCGCCCCCACACTCTGCGCTTCGAGAGCTTCGGCGCAGGCCAGGGCAACCTCGACTTCCGAACCGGTCGCGACGATCACCACCTTGCGGTCGGCTCCGGCAGCCTTGAGGCGATAGGCGCCCTTGCCGCTCAGCATTTCACCGTCGCTTCGCACCTGCTTAAGATTCTGGCGCGACAAGCACAGTACCGAAGGGGTCTCAGGTGATTGCAGCGCGAGGTTCCAGCATTCCGCCGTCTCGATGATGTCGGCAGGCCGGAACACGTTGAGGTTCGGAATCAATCGCAACGACATCACCTGCTCGATCGGCTGGTGGGTTGGTCCATCCTCGCCAAGGCCGATCGAATCGTGCGTCATCACGTAGATAACGCGAGTCTGCTGAAGGGCGGACAAGCGGATCGCGTTGCGGCAATAGTCGGAGAAAATCATGAAGGTCCCGCCATAGGGAATGACGCCGCCATGCAGCGCCATGCCGTTCATTGCCGCCGCCATGCCGAATTCGCGGATGCCGTAATAGACGTAGCTGCCGCCGTAATTGTCGGGCGAAAACGCCTCCTGCACCTTGGCCTTGGTGTTGTTCGATCCGGTCAGATCCGCCGAGCCGCCGATCAGGTCGGGAACGTGCTGGGCCAACACATTGAGGCACATTTCAGAGGCCTTGCGGGTCGCGACTGTCTGCTCCTCTGCAAGCCAGGATGCAAAGACCTTGCCCGCCTCGTCACCTTCGGGAAGATCGCCCGACATTCGCCGCTTGAACTCGGCCTTCGCCGGGCTGTTGTTCAGCCGCGCCGTCCAGGCGACATGCTCGGCCTCGCCGCGATGTGCGAGCGATCGCCAGTCGGCGAGCACATCGTCCGGAATCTCGAACGGAGGCGAGTCCCAGCCAATGGAATCGCGGGTAGCCGCGATTTCGTCGTCGCCCAGCGGCGCCCCGTGGACGTCATGGCTGCCCGCCTTGTTGGGCGCGCCCTTGCCGATCACGGTGCGGCAGGCGACCAGCGTGGGCAGCGGCGATGCTGCGGCCTCGGCCAGAGCGCGATCGATATCGGCGAAATCGTGCCCGTCGCAGGAGATGGTATGCCACCCGGCAGCGCGATAGCGCGCGGGAATGTCCTCGCTGGTCGAAAGGTCGGTGCCGCCATCGATGGTAATGCGGTTGTCGTCCCACAGGACATTGAGGTGGCCCAGCTTGAGGTGCCCTGCCAGCCCGATGGCCTCGTGGTTGATACCTTCCATCAGGCAGCCGTCGCCCGCAATGACCCAGGTACGATGATCGACCAGATCGCCGAACTCCGCATTAAGATGCCGTTCGGCAATAGCCATGCCGACCGCCATGGCCAGCCCCTGCCCCAGCGGCCCGGTGGTGCATTCGACGCCCGCAAGCTCGTGATTCTCAGGGTGGCCTGCGCACGGACTGCCCAGCTGGCGGAAATTGCGGATGTCATCCATCGTCGGGCGCGCATAACCGGTCAGATGCAGCAACGAATAAATCAGCATCGAGCCGTGCCCTGCCGAAAGCACGAAGCGGTCCCGGTCTGCCCAGTCGGGACGGGCCGGATCGAACTTGAGGAATTTCGCGAACAGCATCGTCGCTACATCCGCCACGCCCATCGGCATGCCGGGATGCCCGCTTTTGGCTGCCTGAACCGCGTCCATCGAAAGCGCGCGGATGGCATTGGCCATGGGCGCGAGGCGGGCGGGATCGACGGTCATCGCGAAAGGCTCCGGAAAAACGGCTGTTGGCTGGCGAGTCGGACTTGGGGTTCCTTTAGGGAGCAGGCGCGTGCCGTCAAGTTTGCCCCTGCGGCTCATTGCACCGGAATGCGGCATGATTGCGAGACTTGTTCACAACATTCAGCCTCAACAGATTGCATTAGAGCTATTTTGAACTAGCCATAGGGCATGGAGGAGCGTCCGGTCGAAGAGCTTGTCGATCGCATCGGCGCCGCGCTCGCCCGCATTGAGCGGTCGGTCGGTCGCGGCGAAGGAGACCTGCGCGACCTTTCCGAGCGACATGAGCGGCTCAAGGTTTCGGTCTCGCAAGCGCTCAGGGACGTCGATGCACTGATCGCGAAGGCAAGCGAATGAGCAATGTCGTGCTCTCGATCGGCGGGCGCACCTTTTCGGTAGCCTGTGCAGATGGCGAGGAAGATCACATCGCCAACCTTGGCATTGCGATCGACGAGAGAGTCCATGCACTGGGCGACAGTGCCGGTCAGAACGAGGTGCGGATGCTGCTCTATGCAGCGCTGGTACTCGCCGACGAATTGCACGAGGCGAGCAACGCGCCAAATGCGGCCTCCGCTGTCCCGCCCGAATTGTCTGCAAAGCTGGAACGCATTGCCGGTTCGCTCGAAAATCTCGCCACGCGGCTTGAGCAATAACCATCGAACTCCTAAGTATCGCTGCGGCGGGATCTGCCCGGCACGAGCCGTTCGAACATCCCTGAGGCTATAAGCAATCCATGGGAGCTGTCCCTAGCCTGGCCCTGGCCCGGCATATATGGCGCCCACCTGACGTGAAGGCGTCAGAGGATTTCTAGGAAACCGACCCATGGTGGACCCGCCACCCTCTCTTGATAAGGCAAGGTTGAGAAGACAATTGCGCGAGGCGCGGCGCGAACATGTCGCCGCGCTGCCCGATGCGGTGCGTGCGCTGGTTTTCAGCCGCCCGCCCGCGCCTCTCTTCGAGCTGGTGCCTAAGGACGCAACTTCGGGCCTCTATCACGCCAACGAAGCCGAGGCGCCAACGCTCGGCTATGCCAAATGGTTTCATGAGAACGGCCACGATTTGGCGCTGCCATGGTTCGCAGATCGCCGATCGGCAATGCAGTTCAAAAGCTGGCAAAATCCCTATGACGAAGGCGAACTGGAGATCGGGCCGTTCGGGATACTCCAACCTAAGCCCTTGAGCGAAGATCTATCGCCGGACGTACTGCTTGTCCCGCTCGTCGGCTTTTCTGCGGAGGGCGACCGACTCGGTCAGGGCGGCGGGAACTATGACCGATGGTTGGCCGACCATCCCAATGTGATCGCGATCGGCCTTGCCTGGGATTGCCAGCGCGTCGATATCCTGCCTCGTGAAGCGCACGATCGGAAACTCGCCATGATCGTTACCCCGACCCGGATTTATGAGGCGCGGGCCTAATGCGCCAAAAACCAACCTGGCGCATTCCGGTAGGCGTGCTGGCTCTAGTCGCCGCACTGACGGTCTACGGGATTGCGGTCGCGACCTGGCTGCCGCCACTGATCGCGGATTGGCACGCCGCCCTGCAAGCACCGGTCTATCTTCTATTTGGTGTGCTCTGGCTGCTGCCCTTGCGTCGGTTCCTGATCTGGATGGAGACAGGCCGGTGGAGCGCGCCGGACAGCGCTAACGAGAGCTGAATGCGCAGGGCTTTCGCCTCGCTAGCGTTGATTTTCGCCCTGATTGGACAACCTGCCAAGCTGGAAGCGCATGTAATCGGCAAGGATGACCGGACCTACCTGAACGACGAGGAAGAGACGCGATTTTCCGCCATCGGCAAGGTTTTCTGTCGCGATCCGTCCGATCCGAACCTCAAGCACTGGACAACCGGGACGCTGGTTGGCGACCAGACGACTGTTTTCACCAGCGGGCACTTTGGAGTCAGGCCCCAAAGCCGCAAGCGCGGGGCTCACATCTTTCCACTCGAGCACTGCGAATTTCGCATCTATGCGCCCGATGGCGGCAAGTTTTCCGATGGCTATGCCTACAAGCGCTTTGCGATTGCCGGGGCGACCCGCGCACAGCCGCCCGATTCCTATGTTGATTACAAGGCCGACCGGGCAGACTGGGCCATCATAACCCTGTCAGGAAGCGGGGTGGGCGCATCATTGGCTAGGCCGATCAATGTCCGGACCGCATCGCTGGACCAACTCGTTGCGGAGCCAGAGGCGTTCCTGATCGCCTACCATGACGGGATAGAAAGGATCGATCCCGACCAGCGCGTGCGCTCACCGGATTGCGCGATCCGCAGGGACAGTCGGTCGAGCGACGACAGCTGGTTCCTTCTCAGTTGCGACACCAACAAGGGTTCGTCGGGAGGGCTCATCTTCGCACGCGACGCAAGCGATGAATTGGTTGCGCTTGGGTTCGCCACTGCCGATCGACTGGCCAAATCGCGAGACCGCAACAATTACGGGCAGCCCTTCACTCCCGATGTGCTGGCACTGATACCCAGCGCGGCCATTCCCTTCACGCCAAAGCCGCAAGATTTAAGCGTCGCACGTATCATCTGATTGTCTGGGAAAAGCCCAAGCCATGAAGAAAATGGCGCGAGTGACGGGACTTGAACCCGCGACCTCCGGCGTGACAGGCCGGCGCTCTAACCAACTGAGCTACACCCGCGCATCGGCTTGGGAGCCGCGCCACTAGTGCAGGGCGTGGGGGCTGTCAACTGCCAAGCTCCAGTCTCAGACGAAGCACGAACCCGAACGCCGCGTTAACCATATTTTAGCCTTTCGCTGCGAAAAAGCTCCTGGTCGCCCGCCTTGCGGGCAACAGGGGGAAATCCGATAGATGGCATATTGCCGGATCGCCGTTCTGGCCGCCTTGGCGTGGCCCACCGTCGCGCAAGCTGCTGCGCCTGCCGTCGTTACCGACAGCTCGGTCTACGTCGAGCATCGCGACGCTGAGAACAGCAGGCGGCTTGAGATTGCCGACAGCTTCGACAAGGGCGACCGCGTCGTGACCGTGCTTCGCTGGCAGCGCACGCAGGGCTCGGGCAGCTTCACCATTACCAATCCGATGCCGCGCGCAATTGCCTATCAGTCAAGCTCGCGCACCAACGAGACGGTCTCGGTGGATGGCGGCAGGACTTG
>Ga0181594_10003451_pt1 | contig 14306 bp, 11 predicted proteins | sample 071ome_18_FD_145603 | JGI IMG/M metagenome (GOLD analysis project Ga0181594, IMG submission 145603) | Coastal salt marsh microbial communities from the Groves Creek Marsh, Skidaway Island, Georgia - 071413BT metaG (spades assembly) | ecosystem: Environmental > Aquatic > Marine > Intertidal zone... | reverse complement strand
GATCGTGAACGTCGACACGGAGTTCCCATCTATCCGACCATCGCGGAAGCGCTGACGCAGGGTGGCAACAAACTGGATGTCGATGGAGTCATCATCATCGCCGAACACGGGGATTATCCCAGAAACGACAAAGGTCAAAAACACTATCCACGTTATCGTTTTTTTAAAGAGATGGTCGAAGTGTTTGAAAACAGCGGGCGATCCGTGCCGGTGTTCAACGACAAACATCTTTCCACCGACTGGAACGAATGCGTCGAAATGGTGGAGGATTCGAAACGACTGGAGTTTGCCTTCCTGGCAGGATCTTCGTTACCGGTCACCTGGAGGATTCCATCCGTGGACATACCTTGGAATGCCGACCTGCGCGAAAGCGTCAGCGTGTGTTATGGGGGTGTCGATTCGTATGACATTCATGGACTGGAAACCGCACAATGCATGTCCGAACGGAGAGCGGGAGGCGAATCAGGTGTCAAATCCGTTCACGCGGTGCGTGGAGCAGATATCTGGCCCTTGCTGGAAAAACGCGACTCAACACGCGAACTCTTGATGGCTGCCCTGGCACGCAGTCACCAATGCAAGGCGCCGAATGATTGGGCTTTCAAACCTCCGACATTGGATTGGATACAACAAACCAGTCCGGGCGCGGTAGCGTATTTCATCGAACACAACGACGGATTCAAGACCACGTTGTTCATGTTGAACGGTCTGGTATTGGATTTCACTTACGCCGGCATGATGGGCAATGGCAGGACCACCTCCTGCCAAATGCACCTGCCCATGCCGCCACGACAAACCACCACAGCTGATTTCTTCAACCCCCTCTCCCATCGCATCGAAGAAACCATTCTGTCAGGCAAGGCGACCTATCCGCCGGAACGGACTTTACTGACATCAGGCATGACCTTGTTTGGAGTGGAATCCCTTTATCGCGGAGCAGTCAAATTGAACACACCGGAACTGGACGTCCAATATCAGGTCGAACCATTATCCACTTACTGGCGTGGATAAGACGAACCAACATGCATCCCAGAAAGAACACCGCATGAAAAAACTAGCATTGATAAGCGTCTACCTCGACCAGAACACGCCCGCTCAACAACTCCTGGATCGTTGCCTCACCGGTTGGCCGTCTGAAGGTCGATTTGTTGAATCGCCTTTTGAATCTGTTCTCGTTCACGGACTTTCCCGCAAGAAACTATTGGAAAGCCGTAAAGGAGCTCCCAAACTGGTGTTGATGGACAATATGAAAGATGTCCTGAAAGAAGCCGACTGTTGGATTTTAGCCCCGGGCAAGGAAAACAGTTGGGCATGCTGCACCCAATACACCCAATTCATTGCGGACAACTACGGCGCCAACAAACCAGGCTGGGTTGTCGGTCCATCCGGAGGGCTTTCCCAAGAAGTGATGCCCTCCTTTGTGAAAGATGGCCGTATGCAAGTTCAATATAGTACCTCCTTGCCTTGGACCTGGCGTTTGCCGGAACAGGATATTCCGTTCGGCGCCGACTTGAAAGAAGTAGTCATTTTAGTGAGGGGAGCATTTCCCTACGCCGAACAGGAAGGTCTGGACGCATTACTCGCGCTGACCGCCCATCGGAAAGGCGGCGAATCCGGCATCTCAAAAATAACACACCTCGAGGGTAACGAAGTCTGGAAAGCGGCACGAGAGGGACGCTTCTCATGGGATGTCTTCTCGGCAGCCGTCTCCCGCACCAATAGCAAATTGGGCGATGCCACCATCGATGGTCGCACTCAGGATATTGTCGGTCTGGGCATGATCCCCAACATGGCAAAGGGAACACGAGCCTGGATCCTTGAACACAAGGATGGATTGAAATCAACGATCATCACCATGGACGGCGTGCTGAACGACGATCATTTTGCCGCACAAACAAAGGATGGCAATGTGGTGTCAGCACAATTTTATCGCCCCCCCAAACCCAATGACCACCAATACAGTCGCCTCATGGAACGCATTGTTCCTTTCCTCGCGGGCAAGGAAGCAGCCTGGCCTCTTGAACGGACTTTGCTTTGGTCAACAGTGTTGAACAACATGCAAACCATGAAACGGGAAAAAACCGCCGAACTGAACTGGAGTGGAGACTCTTTCGCGTATTCGGTCAACTCGCCGGTTTGGAAACCCTGATAAAAAAATCCCCCCATGCCTGACCAATCTCCCAAATCGATGGACCCGGTTTTCCTGAACTCCAAGCGCGAGACGTTTTGGATCCTCATCATTTGGGCGGTATTTGCCTTGTGGGTCGTGGGCATTTCCGCCTGGTTGGGGTACGGAGACGCAAAGGATGCTCCGGCAGAGACTGTGCTCGGATTTCCCAAGTGGGTTTTCTGGGGCGTTGCCATCCCCTGGCTGGGGGCGAATGTCGTGATCATAGGATTTGCCTCAAAGTTCATGAAAGATGATCCGCTGGAGGAACCACCCCAGTCCAACGCAGAGGAACAGGACTACCCCCCCCGGAGGCCCAAGTAATACCCCATGCAATCTCTAGAAAACCTCATCCAAAATGCCATCGGCAACTCCCAGGGCCAGAATGCGGCCCTCGGAAGTTTCTTTGCTTACATGCTCCTGGTGTTTGGACTTGCCTGGTTGGCCGGCAGGGTGCGTAGTTCCAAAAAGGAATTCGTCAGCGAATACTTTCTCGGCAGTCGAGGCCTGGGCATGTGGGCCTTTGCCTTGACCTTCGCAGCCACCAACGCATCGGGGGGAAGTTTTATGGGATTCCCCGCCTTGATCTATACGCACGGTTGGATCCTTGCGCTTTGGATTGCCAGTTACATGATTGTGCCCTTGGTCACCACCGGACTGCTGGCCAAAAGACTGAATCAGGTTTCCAGAAAAGCCAATGCGGTGACCGTCCCCGACATCCTCAAAGCACGTTTTGGCAGCGCTTCGGTCGGATTGGTGGCAACCGGTTTGCTGACATTCTTCATGTTCTTTTACCTGTTGGCCCAGTTCAAAGCAGGCAGCGAAATCCTGGCGACTTTGTTAAAGGACGTCGATACCTTTCAAACCGCGGTGAACTGGGTGGCTGGCTGGAAAACTCAATTCGTCCTGACACAGGCAACCGATGCCGACTATCTGCTTTGCCTGATCCTGTTTGCCGGTACGGTGATTGTGTATACGACTTACGGCGGGTTTCGCGCGGTCGTATGGACCGACGTCATGCAGGGAATCGTCATGGTGGTCGGAGTGATGGTGATGCTGGTACTGGCGTTAAGCCAAGTGGGCGGACTTACCAAGGCCACCCGGGAACTGGCTGAAATGGAACCTCCGCAAATGGGGAAAGTGGACATCCAATGGAAATCACCCCTGGCAGAAGACGTGGCTCTTCCCAAAGGCGTTTGGCTTAAATCATCGGAAAACCAAATACTCCGCGTGGCAGATCACACGATCCTGGAATCCGGGCAAACGGACTTAAGCGGAGTGGAAGTCCTCATTCAACCCGATCCCCCACAAAAGATCATCGACCAGGCGCTCGACCTTTCTCAATGGGGAACCGTTACCATCGCCACCAACTCGCCTTACGCCAGCGGCGCCGGACAAAAAGGTGTCTACGTCCGACCGCCCGGTCCCCACCCAAAAGAAGACGTGGGATTTCTTTCCCTGGGTATGGCATTTAGTTTTTTTGTGTTCTGGGCCTTTGGCGGCGCAGGTCAGCCCAGCAACATGGTGCGTCAGATGGCGTTCACCGACAGTCGGGTCCTCAAGCGATCCATCATCGTGGTGTCGCTTTATTACACCGCCATTTATTTTCCGCTGATCATTATCTTCTGTTGTGCGCGGGTGATTCTACCGGGTATGGAAATCGACCCGGACCGTATCATGCCGGAAATGGCGCGCACTCTATCGGTCAATGCCGGCATGCCCTGGCTGACGGGACTCATCGTGGCCGCTCCGTTTGCGGCGGTGATGAGCAGCGTGGATAGTTTTCTGTTAATGGTCTCCTCCGGCGTGGTGCGCGACGTTTACCAACACCACATCAATCCCGACGCCAAGGAAAAAGCGATCAAATGGCTGACCTACCTGGTGACCGCCTTGATCGGTCTCGCGGCTGTTTTGGCCGTATTGAACCCTCCAAAATATCTGCAGAACCTGATCGTTTTCGCAACGGGCGGTTTGGCGGGAACCTTTCTGATCCCCATGGCCCTCGCCCTTTATTGGCCAAAGGTCACGCGTGCGGGGATCATTGCAGGCATGTTTGGAGGGTGCGGCACTCACCTGATTTTGTATATCGCCGGATATGTGATCCACCACGAGTTCAAGGTCTATTCCTTCCTGGGGATCCAGCCCTTCATGTGGGACATCGCTGGCTCGCTCGTGGCAACCGTTCTGGTTTCAAAGATCACGCGCCCACTTGACGCCACTCTCGTCGATCGTTTTTTTGGTGATTCTTCCACCAAATAACCACCGGGCTTATTTGTTCCCCTTCATGCAGCAGCTTTTTCCACAAGCTTCGGCCTTTTCTTTTGGGCCGGATTCCTTGCACCCTTTTTCGCAGCACGCACCACCAGGAGCCAACGCTTGTTCCCTCTTCTCAGACTCGGCTGCATCTTGGGTCAAAACGGCAGGGTGCCGCACATCGTGTTCATCCCAACCATTCTTCGCAAAAGCAGAGATGATTTTGGCGTGATTATGTGCCACTTTGATTGCTTCCGGGGTGGTTCCTGTAACGGTAACTTTAATTCCTTTATCCGTCCGCTCAATTTTGTGCTTCATGTCGTCATAGTGCATGACCATTTCCGGAAATGCGGGATCCCATCGTCGCACCATCTTGCCGGATTTCAGGCGCGTCCTCATTTGACGGACATGTGATTTCAGAACACTTGCAAGTTTTGCATCATCTGTTTCCGTGACCGAGATATATCCATTTTCCGTCAGCTCCACACTTCGCACGATGGAATCATGCTCGGTAAACAAGGTGTGAATGTTGTCACGCGCTTCGACAGACATCGGTTGAGCGCTGAGCATCACTGAGCAGAACATGCTGAATACAAAAAGTTTTAAAATGTTTGCAGAACTGAGCATTTGAGTTTTCATATCTTTATAGTTAACTTTTACGTGACTATATGATCATTAACAAATTTTCTTGCACTTGCAAGTAATATTATTTTGAATGCAATGCATGAGTTCAAACCAACAGCGACGAAACATGACCAGTGAAGCACTGGACATGATTGCTGCACGCTTCAAAGCATTAAGCGAACCCACTCGGCTCAAACTAATTATAGCGCTGGAGGATGGAGAGAAGAATGTCACCGAACTCATGGAACTTGTTGGAACAACGCAGACAAACACCTCCCGCCACCTGCAAAACCTGACTGACTCAGGCATACTTGGGCGCAGGAAAGAAGGTTTGAACGTGTTCTACGTCATTGCAGACAAGTCCATTTTTGAACTGTGCGACCACGTTTGTGGCAGCTTGGAACGCCGTTTTCAATCACAACAGAACGCATTCAGAGGGTCATAACGTTAATCCACCCCGCCCGAGGCTGATGGCCTCTCAACCTTTTTCCCTCATGTTAAGCAAACTCTGCATGATATGGGCGCTCCTGGCGAGTTGTTCGCTATTTGGCCAGAATGCGGAGGAACCATTGCGTCCCCGACTCTTGGTGCTAACCGATATCGGAGGTGATCCGGATGATCAACAGTCGCTGGTCCGGTTGATGGTTTACGCCAACCAGTTTCGAATTGAAGGTCTGATCGCCAGCGCATCCGGCACTCCAGGGGAACTTAAAGAGGCCGTGACACGGACTGATTTGATCCGCCAGACAATCAAAGCATACGGAACTGTTTACCCCAACCTGTCACGCCACGAAAGCGGATGGCCCACGGAGGCCTATCTTGCATCGAAGGTCAAATCAGGCAATCCCCTGCGCGGACGCGACCACATCGGAAAAGGGCATGACACTGAAGGTTCTCGATGGATCATCGAATGCATCAACAAAGCTACCCCGCAGGATCCTTTGAACATTACCATCTGGGGAGGGCAGACAGATCTCGCCCAGGCCTTGTGGTCCATTCAAACCCATGGCACACCCGAGCAATTCAAAGCAGTTACAGGTAAATTCAGGGTTTACGATATCGCAGATCAGGACGGTATTGCGGATTGGATGAGGCAAACCTTTCCGGGAATGTTCTACATCCTGAACAAGGCGCCCAAAGGAAAGGACAAACGTGAAGCGACCTTCCGGGGCATGTATCTGGGCGGTGATGAATCGCTCACCAGCCGGACGTGGATTGATACCCACATCCGCAGCAAAGGACCCTTGGGAGCCCTCTACCCCACCAAGACCTGGACCGCCCCCAACCCTCATGGCTGCATGAAGGAAGGCGACACACCTTCCTGGTTCTTCTTCCTAAGCAAAGGTGGCAACCTGCCCCACGATCCTACCCAGCCAGGCTGGGGCGGACAATTTCGCAAAGCGAATGACGGATGGTATCAGGATATTGCCTCAGACGAATACCACCCAAGAAGCACCGTCCACAAATGGCGTCCGGACTTTCAAAAGGATTTCGCCTTGCGAATGTCGTGGTGTGTTGCGCACTGAGACACAAAGGGAACAGTCATTTTCCGCCTGCACAACATGATGAAAACTCCTCACGCATGAGTTCACGCTGGTGAACTTTGAACGCAAACTACGCCTGCGAACCGCATCCAGAGTTCCGATATCTCGGCGCACTCCAGAGAAGCGCCCCGGACTGCGGTGATTACGGCACCGCTCTGGATACATCAGGGAAACGTCAGGCCATTCATTTCTCACGTAAAAACCAACGACTTCGGGATACCACAACTCTCAAATTTTCCTGCTTGATCGAGCCGCAAACCTGCGACGATGATGAGTTCGCATGACCCAAGGCCGTTCCAGTCAGAAAAAGGAAAGTCTTTCCGGCCTCATTGAACGTGTCACCTATTTCAATGAGGAATCCGGATTCGTCGTGTTGCGTATCAAAGTAAAAGGCCGTCGCGACCTGCTGACCCTTGTTGGAAAATCCGTCTCAGCCAATGCAGGCGAATGGGTCAAAGCCGAAGGCGTCTGGGCTCGCGATCGTGATCATGGCCTTCAATTCAAAGCAGACAGCCTGGTCTGCACACCGCCGACCAACATTGAGGGAATCGAAAAGTATCTCGCCAGCGGGATGATCAAAGGGATCGGCCCGGTGTACGCCAAAAAAATGGTGGCCAAATTTGGAGACACCATCTTCGACATCATCGACACCGCCTCCGCCAAACTGGAAACCATCGACGGCATCGGCCCGGGCAGGCGTCGAAAAATCAAGGACGCCTGGCAAGAACAGAAAATGGTTCGGGAAATCATGGTCTTTCTTCACTCAAACGGCGTCAGCACCAGCCGTGCGGTTCGCATCTACAAGACCTATGGTGAGGAAGCGATCGAAAAGATTCAGGCCAACCCATATATCCTCGCCAAGGACATCCGTGGCATCGGATTCAAAAGCGCCGATCAAATCGCTCGCAAAATGGGCATCCCGGAGGATTCCATGCACCGCGCACAGGCAGGATTAAACCACGTCCTGATCGAAGCGACTTCCAATGGACATTGCGCATTACCGGAACAACTACTGATCGAGCAAGCCACCGAACTTCTGCAAGTCAATGAAAGCGTGGTTCAACACGGGCTTCAGCAATCATTGAATGCCCGAGATGTGGAAAAAGAATGCATCGAAGATACCGACCTGATTTTTCTTCCGGCCCTGAAGCAAGCCGAAGAAGTCATTGCTCAGCGCATCGGAGCGATCGCAGCGCAAAAGGCGCACTATCCACCCATCGACATCGACAAGGCGATTGAATGGATTCAGGAACGGTCACAAATCCAATTGGCAGCCTCGCAAATGCAGGCAATACGGAACGCCCTGGAACATCGCTTGATCATCATCACCGGAGGCCCGGGGGTAGGTAAAACAACGATCATTCGTTCCATTCTGAAAATCCTGCATGCCAAACACGTCACTTTTTCACTTTGCGCACCGACAGGTCGGGCCGCCAAACGCATGTCCGAATCAACGGGCTTCCCTGCAAAAACCATTCACCGGCTTTTGGAGGTCAACCCACGCACCGGCAAATTCAAACACAACGAACAAACACCGCTTGAAACACAGCTCCTGGTTGTGGACGAATGCTCGATGGTCGACATCCCCCTGATGCACCACCTACTCCGAGCGCTCCCAAGAGATGCACACCTGCTCCTCGTTGGCGATGTGGATCAACTGCCCTCGGTCGGCCCTGGCTCGGTCCTGAAAAACCTGATCGATTGTGGACTCACCCACGTGGTTCGCTTACAGGAAATCTTCCGCCAAGCCTCCGGAAGTCACATCATCACCAACGCCCACCGGATCAACCACGGTCAACTGCCACTCACAGAGGAGGACGAACCATCCAACGACTTCTTTTTCATCGAACGCGAAGAACCGGAGAGAATCGCCGCCACACTCGTTCAAATGATCCGTGATCGCATCCCGGCCAAATTCAAGGCACATCCCATTCGAGACATTCAGGTACTTTGCCCGATGAACCGTGGAAGCCTGGGTGTGCGCGACCTCAATCTGACCTTACAAAGCACGCTGAACCCGATGAAACAAGGAGACGCCTATGTCGAAAAATTCGGTTGGCAATTTCGTGTGAAGGACAAGGTCATCCAGACCGAAAACAACTACGATAAGGAAGTCTACAATGGTGACATTGGTCATATCCAAAAAATCGATGCCATGGAAAAAGAGATGACGGTTCAGTTTGATCAAAGGCAGGTCACCTATGATTTCGGAGAACTGGATGAACTTTCACTGGCATACGCCATCACCATCCACAAATCACAAGGCTCGGAGTTCCCGATCGTGATCACCCCCGTGGCGACACAGCAATACATGCTGCTCCAACGCAACCTCATTTATACCGGCGTCACCCGCGGCAAGAAACTCGTCCTGCTCATCGGTCAAAAAAAAGCCCTCGCCATGGCTGTCCGCAACGCAAAAAACGCCCACCGCTATTCCGGACTCAAACATCGCCTCAGCCTGGCCGCACAATTTGATGCGGAGGCTTGATGACGAGTCTGCGTTTTCCATATTCAGTTTTGAGGGTGGGGACGGGATTTGCACGAGAATACTCACATCGCTTCCCGGGATATCCAAAGCGGCGTCGAACCATCGCAGTCCAAATATTGACTGCTCTGGAGTACGGTGAGCATCACCGCTTTGGATACGATCCGGAAGCGCAAGCAGTATTCACGCCCTTAAATGGTAAACTTTCACGTGAACAAATTTACATGATGAGGAATGGAATGGCTTTGTGCTGAGAATTAGACCTAACCGTTTCCCTGAGGCATCCAGAGAGGTGCCGTGATCACCGCAGTCCAGAGTGGCCACTTTACGGGTTCGGTTCCTTGACGGGTGGTAGCGGGAGCATTAGGGTTCTCGGTATGGGATTAAAGATCACCATTCAATACTGCAGTGTTTGAAATTATGAGCCCAAAGCCGTCGGTCTGGCGGAGAAACTCATGAAGCTCAAACAGGACATTGCTTCGTTGACTCTGATCCCCGAGGGTGGTGGGGTGTTCGAAGTAACGGTGAACGATCAACTGATCTACAGCAAGAAAGCCACAGGCCAGTTCCCTGATCCGGATGCCATTCTCCACGACGTCCGGGCTTTGCGGTCTTAAGAGAGGAAACCGCTTTCCTAATCGCTCGAAACGATGGGAGTATCAATGCCGAGCCAACGGAAGGCCCCACCTGAGCCCACCTGTTTCCAGCGCAGCACTCCCTTCAGTCGATCAAAGGTTTCCGGTGCATAGGATGCCCGGGGCAGAGTCAGGCGCCACCCCTGCTCTACTTGCGTCCATACTTGAGCCTGGTTGGATGTGATCTGCTCGGTGGTGTCAAAGTAGTATACCTCCAGCACTTCGTCTTCGGAGGGAAACGCTTTCCAGTCCAGGTGAAACACTTTTTGCTCGGCATCATAACTGGCCCGGAACATATCTTTGGGTGCGTCAACGGGTAAGCGCTGAGCAGCATTCCGAATGCGAAGCGCCCATGGGGATTCGGAACCATGTGGCGCGTCGCTCGAGCGTTGCATGCTCAGTTTCAATTGAACCCCCTTCCCCGGCATGCAGGTTCGGGCGCACATCATCCAGTTGACTTTTGCGTTTAATTCGAATGCATCGGGAAGTTGGGCTTCCGGATGGACTTTCAGTTTGGTCAGCAACATACAGGTGCCTTCGTAGCCATAGACGTCCAATTGCAACATTTTCACGATCTGCGGCACTTCCCATTGGATGGGACCGGCGGTGATGCCTTCGGGTAGTTGCCAGTCGATCGAAGTGGCCACGCCTGCATCACCCCCATTGATCCAATAGGTATGCCAGGTCGGGTCATGTTTTAATTCCAGAGCCACCCACCAGGAATCTCCCGGGGCAACATGCGTGCGTTCACTCAGTAGCCGGGCCTCAACATGTCGGTCCCGCTGCGATTCGGATGCTCCAGTCAGGGATGGTTCTCCGCCCTTCATGTTGAGAGCGAGCAAACAAGTGAGGACCATCCAAGAAATCGCTCTGTTCCAAATTTGATTCATGTGTATGGAAAATAGTTCAATCAAAATCAGAACAACTCATGAAGTAACCGCAAGTCGGGCAGACGAGCTTGCATTTGTGATTGTGCAATTCGTGCCCGCATCGTGCGCAGTACTTCCAATACTCACCATCTGGATCCACTTCAGCGGATCTTTCGGGCTGTTCTTCCGGTAACGAAGCGTGTTGTTTTGACTCGGACATTGAATGCTCTGAAATCCAGGAATCAAGCAATGATGTCTTTGACCACGTTTCCGTATAGGTCGGTCAATCGGTAATCGCGGCCCGCATGACGGAAGGTCAGTTTTTCATGTTCCAATCCCAACAGGTAAAGAACGGTGGCATGCAGGTCGTGCATGTGAACTTTGTTTTCGACGGCCTGGTATCCGTATTCATCACATGCCCCGTAACTGCACCCAGGTTTCACGCCCCCACCGGCAAACCAGACAGTGAATCCAAACGGATTGTGGTCTCGACCGTTGTTGTTTTGAGAGAATGGTGTCCTGCCAAATTCCCCTCCCCACCATACCAGGGTATCTTCCAACAGACCTCGTGATTTCAGATCGGACAACAACCCTGAGATGGGTTTGTCAACCGCCCGGGCGTGTTGTTCATGGCGCGGCATGTTGGAGTGTTGATCCCAGCGTGGGTTTCCACCGTCATTGTCGCTGTAATTCACCTGGATGTATCGCACACCCGCTTCAGCCATTTTGCGGGCCATCAGGCATTGACGACCGTAATTGTCCGTTGTCTTTTCCCCAATCCCGTAACGTTTCAATACGGATTCCGGTTCCTTGGAAATATCCATCAGGCCGGGAGCCGTCATTTGCATGCGGTATGCCAGCTCGAAAGCGTTCAGGTTTGCGTCCATATTGTCGTCCGACGGACTCTGCGCAAGTTGCGTCCGGTTCAGCGCCTGGAGCAGTTGGAATCGTTTCAATTGCTCTTCGGTATTCAATCGAGGATTAACGATGTCCTTGATACCCGCATCGGAAACCGGTTGCTCGGCCTTCCCGATTGGAGTCCCCTGATGGATGGCCGGCAGAAAGGCATTGCCATAATTCTGCGGACCTCCCATGCGCGCGGTCGGGCAGATGGTAACAAAGGAGGGCATGTTGGCGTTTTCGGTTCCGAGTCCGTAACTGACCCAGCTACCCACCGAAGGGCGAACGGTATTCACCGACCCGGTATGAAGGAAAAGCGTGGAGGGCCCATGTGCAACGCCCTCTGTGTGCATGCTGTGAATGAAGCAAAGATCATCCACATGTTTGGCCACTTCGGGAAACAAGGACGAAACCGATTTGCCGGTTTGCCCGTGCTGTTGAAAATCCCAGAGCGGTTTCATCATCACCTGCTTGGTGGCTTTTCGAAAGTTGTTGAAACGATATCCCAGGATATCGACTTCCTTCTGATGACTGGCAAAGAGTTTCGGTTTGTAATCAAAGGTGTCCACATGACTGGGACCACCCTGCATGAAGAGGAAAATGACACGTTTGGCCCGGGCGGGAACATGAGTGGTCAAAGGCGCCAGGGGATTTTCGATTTGGTTCGAACCAGCATGCAACCCTGCCTGCATACCAGAGAAAGCCAAGCCTCCGAACCCGCATGCAACAGACTGCAACATCTGGCGTCGGCTACAGACCGACTGCTGAAACTCCGACGAATCGTTCTTTCGGTAAAATGGGGTTCTCATGATAGTGTGTATTATAAAACCGATCAGGACAATGGAGTCGAGGGTGAATTTTAGAGAAAACCCAACGCGCTTTGACGGACGTCACCGGATGATCCGGTCACCACATCTAAACCGTGTCTATCAGTTTATCCGCAGATGTCACAGATTTACGCAGATATAGAAGGAAGATCCATTCGAATGGCGGCTGAAATTTGGGACACTATTTGGTGAATCGCTTTGAAGAGGTCAAATCTGGATTTATACCCAATATCTGCGTTCATCTGTGAGGGTATGTTGTTTGTCATCGGGGCACCCTGCACACTCGGATAGCAACAATAGTTGCAGGTAAGGCTGAAAGACTGGCACCCTCAGGACCTGTTGGTACGCTAAACCGCAGGTGGCCGTGCTGGATACACTCGTAGATGACGCTTGGAGTTTTATCTCCGTTTCTGTGAATGAGTGATGGCGAAAAGCACCTACATGGGGACCGCCCCGCATACCTGAGTGCATGTATTCGCCTGCCAGCTTTCAGTCTGCCTGCATACTCTCACTGACTATGATCAATGATGCAATAAATACTTCTCGGGTGATCGGTTTTGATGCTCACCCTGATTCCTTCACTGCCGCTATTCTTAGCGGTCCAACTCCAGCTGCTGCAGTCGTGGAGAAAATGTTTAATAAAGTTCCCATGAACCGGTTGCTTCAATGGGCTAAAAAGAACACCTTGGATTCAGATATTATTGTTCTGGAAGCTTCCGGCAATAGTTTCCACATCGCTCGATCCCTGAGATCTGCCGGGCGTGAGGCATCTGTTTTGGAGAGTCGCCACATTGGAAAACTCAAGGAAGCTCACGCCAATAACGACAAGATTAGCGCCATTCGCATAGGTAAGGCTTATCTGGCAGGAACGGCTAAGATCGTCTGGATTCCCGATGAGACTACTCAGGAACGTAGGGATACATTTCATACCTACTCCAAGGCTGTCAAACGGTCGACTCAGGTGACCAATCGAATTAAATCCTACTTGTCGGACCACGGGGTGCGATTGAAAAGCAAAACCCATATTCTCAATCAGAAAGAATCCATCATGCAAGCGTGCCAGTGGTCTCCAAGGGAACGTTTGATCATCGAAGGGATGCTGATGGACCTACAAAATGCTCAATCACAAAGAGCACACTGGAACCACTTTATGGCTCAAGAAGTATTGCATGATCCCTTGCTTCTTTCCCTCACAAGGCTAACGGGAGTTCGAGAGATCGTTGCTTATTCGATAGGAGCGATCATTGGCGATATCAACCGTTTTGCCAGCCCCAAAAAGTTGGTTGCTTATATCGGTCTGAATCCAGCTTTTGATAAAAGTGGTGAAGGCGAATGGAATGGAGGAATCAAAGGGCATGGGCGGCGAGACTTACGAAGTCACTTGATTGAAGCAGCTCAATCGATTCTTCAATCCAATCACGACCTGGGCAGGTGGGGCAAAAAACTGATGGCCCGCAAAGGTTCCAGGAATCTTGCAGTTGCCGCTGTAGCCCGCAAGCTTGCTGTCGCCATTTGGTATCTCATGAAGGGGTTATGGTCAACCGTTGAGGAAGTCGAAGCAGGCATGAAGCTCAAGATCGGGAAGATGATTGGGAAAATGGGCAAAGAAGGACTGTCATTGATTGGTAAAACAAGAAAAGAATTCAAAGAGGAGATCGAACAGAACCTTAAAAAAGGTCGAGAGTACATACTGGATAGGGCCAGATCATCGCCACTAAAGAGTAGCTTGAAAGAGGCCTCTTAGCATACCCTTGACGCGTCTATTCTTGCGGGCAGGTCGAGTCCGTTACGCGTGGCGACCGGCGATGAAGCGAACGGGAGTTCGGCGTCATCATCGCCGCTCTTCCTGCCCACAAGAATAAACGGCGCGAAAATGCCCTTGGCAGGCTCTCTATGAGTAAATTATAACGGTGACTGCAAACCGAAATGAGATCAAACACCCCACAGCTGGCGCATTTTTAATGCCCTTTTAGTTGACAAACCACATACCTGACATCTACTGATA
>Ga0181594_10003440_pt1 | contig 14331 bp, 12 predicted proteins | sample 071ome_18_FD_145603 | JGI IMG/M metagenome (GOLD analysis project Ga0181594, IMG submission 145603) | Coastal salt marsh microbial communities from the Groves Creek Marsh, Skidaway Island, Georgia - 071413BT metaG (spades assembly) | ecosystem: Environmental > Aquatic > Marine > Intertidal zone... | reverse complement strand
TGGCTCGGCGGAGAAATCCGCGTGGAACATACCCATGTTCTGACCGAGGCACGCTACCTGGTGGGCGGCCCACGGGCAGCTCTGGCGCTGCCGCTGGACGGCGCCATCATGTTTTTCGCCATCCTGCAGGACGATGATTTTCCCGATGCCGTCCCCGGACCTGCAGATCCTGACGACGTCATTGCGCTGTACCACGCAACCCTCGGCGCCTGTCCCGCGCTGGCCGAGGCGGTAGTCGATGTGTCCTGGTGCGGGCATTTTGTGATGCACAGCTGCTGCGTGCCCGACTTTCGCGTGGACCGGGTATTTCTCGCCGGCGATGCCGCGCACCTGGTCTCGGCGGCGGGCGGCTTCGGCATGAACACCGGGATCCAGGACGGTCTCAACCTGGCCTGGCGCCTGGCCGCACACCTGAGGTTGCACGCGGACGCATCGATACTCGACGGCTACAACACCGATCGGCAGGAGGCGTTCGCGCTTGCGGGTGCGTTCAGTGACCGCGCGAACCAGGTGATAGCGCTCAACGATGCGGACACGCTGCGCAACCCGGAGCTAACTGCCGACAGCAATATGGCGGCGGCCGATCGCATGGTGGGAGAAGTAAGCCTCAGCTACAGCCAGGATCCTCTGTGGCGCGATTCAGGTGAGGCGGGCCTTTTCCGGGCCGGGATGCGCGTTCCCCCGACGGCGGATTTCAGCTGCGGCGAGGGTGCACCGCGCCCCTGGTCCGGGATCTACGACGGATTCAACTGGACGGTGGTGATCGCCGTTCCGGATCGCAGCGCGGTGCGTGCCGCGTACATCAGGCAGATAGATCTCGCCGGTCTCGTATGGTTGAACGCACGCGTGCGTCTCGTCGTCGCTGCGGGGGACGCGTTTGCATGGAATGCGCCCAGACCAACGGTGTACGTCGTCCGCCCGGACGGCTATATCGCCTTCCGCTCAGAGGCCGCACCCGGACAACTACCGGAGGTCAGTGCGCTTTCCCGCTGGCTTGCCGAAACGCTCGGCGGTTCGTTGCTGCCCGCCAACGGCTGACGGTCGGCACACAGCGACAGATGGTTGAGCACGCCAGCTGAAAGAGCCCGGAGGTGCGCACGTCGTCGCGTGCGCCCGCCTGGAGCAGGCGGATCAGAGCTCGATACGGGTGGTGAAAAATCCCTGGTCGACGTAGCGCTGACAGACCATGTCTGCATATTTCGCCGAGAAGAACCGGCCTACCGGATACACCCGCCCGCCGCGCATGGATACTGCTTCGGTATCCGGCACCAGCGCCGCAATCTCACCCGCCTGCGCCTCGCTCTGCGGCACGATCACGACCTGGTGACTGCCCTGGTCATCCGCGCCGGTCACGTAGCGGATCACCATCGCGCCGACTTCATCAATCACGATTGCCTCTTCGGCGGTCACCGTGTCATCGGCGTGAACGAAGTGCTGCAGCACATCGAGCAGTTCTGACGCCTGCTCGGTGGGCGGCTGGACCTGCAGATAGGCCGCCACGGCATCGCGCACCGCGAGGATGCCGACGCCCTTGGCCGGCGGCGCGGACAGATCGGGTATCGGCATCTGCCAGCGCTCGGCGAATTCCCGCAGCAGCGCTTCCTCACGTTCATCGACGTGGTCATCCACGAAGACGATGGCGCGAAATACCGCCATCAGCTCATCGATGCCCTTTGCTTCGCGCAGCAGACCCTCGCGCGAACGCTCGAGCTGCTCTTTGCGCCGCAGCTCCTCGAAGCGATGCAGCAGATCCTCGGCCTTAAGCCCCTCGAGGGCGGTCCCCGACATGTCGTGCAGCACCTGGCCCTTGTTCATCATGACGATGCGATCGGCCAGATCCACGGCCTGCTGCATCGAGTGCGTCACCATCAGCGTGGTGATCTGGTCGCGCGCGACAATCTCATGGGTCAGGCGAATAACCTGATCGGCGCTCTTGGGATCAAGCGCGGCGGTGTGCTCGTCAAGCAGCAGCAGATCGGGTTTGAGCCAGGTGGCCATCAGGAGTGTCAGAGCCTGACGCTGGCCGCCGGAGAGCGTGCCGATAGGATTATCAAGGCGGTTCTCAAGGCCCATGTTCAGCACCCGCACCCGCTCGCGGATCTCCTCCCGCAGGCTCGGCTTCAGAGCCGCGCCGAGTCCCCGAGGCTGCCCGCGCCGCGCCGCGAGAGCCAGATTCTCAGCAATGGTCATGGCCGGCGCGGTACCCCAGAACGGGTTCTGGAATACCCGTCCCACGAGGCGTGCGCGTCGATGCTCGGGCCAGCGCGTGATGTTGTTTCCCGACAGGTGCACCGCACCGGTATCAACCATGAACGAGCCGGCAACGGCGTTCAGGATGGTCGATTTGCCGCTGCCGTTGGTGCCGATGATGATCAGAAACGAGCCTTCCTCGAGATCAATCGAGACATTCCGCAGCGCGCGTACTTCGTTGCTGGTGCCCGCATGAAAGGTTTTCGAGACCTGGTCTATCCGGAGCATGATTCAGGCCTCCACGGTGCGGTTACGCGATGACCCGAAGCGCCGCATCAGATGCGGCGCCATCAGCGCGATGAACACAAAAACTGCGGTCACGAGCTTCAGATCGTTGGGATTCAGGCCCCAGCGCAGCGCGATCGCCACCAGCAGGCGGAACAGGATGGAGCCCATGATGGCGCCGCACAGCAGCAGTCCGAGCGATTTTGAGCCCACCAGGGCCTCACCGATGATCACGCTGGCCAGTCCGATCACGATCACGCCAATGCCCATCTGCACATCCGCAAAGCCCTGGTACTGGGCAACCAGCGCCCCGCTGAGCGCAATCAAGGCGTTCGACATGGCCAGCCCCAGGATAGTCAGGGTCTCCACGCTGACCCCCAGGGCGCCCATCATCTGCGGGTTGTCCCCCGCGGCACGCATGGCGGTGCCAAGCTGCGTACGGTAGAACCAATACAACACCAGGCTGATCAGGACGACAACGAGGAAAGCGCCACCCAGCATGGACAGGTCGCGGATCCCGACCGCCCAGCCAAAAATATTCGCATCCGCGTGGGTGCCGAACAGTGCATCCCCGTAGGTTCCCGCGTAGGTGGCCAGGGTGGTTTCGTTAATCAGCGGCACGTTGCTGCGCCCCATGACGCGAAGGTTGATTGAATACAGCGCGGTCATCGCCAGGATCCCGGCGAGCAGCGGCTGGATGCGGCATTTGGTCGCCATGAGACCGGTGCCCATGCCGGCGACAAAGCCAGCAACCGCCGCCGCCAGCGTCGCCGGCACCGGATGAACCCCGCTGACGATCAGCGCGGCGGCGACCGAGGCGCCGAGCGTGATAGAACCTTCGGCGGTAATGTCCGGGATGTGCAGGATGCGGAAGCTCATGTAAACGCCGAGCGCGAGCACCGCGAGGATTAGTCCCAGGGTCAGCGCCCCGATAAGTAGATTCACGGTTCAGCTCTCCTGCGCTTGCGCGAGCCTGATCAGCTCGTCAGAGAACCTGACCCCGAAGCGGCGCGCCGCCTCGTAGTTCAGGATGTAGCGTGTGGTAGACGCCGGCTTGAACGGCAGCGCTGCGACCGACTCGCCGCGCAGCACCCGGGCGGCGAGTGCGCCGGCATCGATCCCTGCATCGAAATAGTCCCGTCCGATAATCACCAGAGGGCCGAACTCAGCCGCTGTCACCGAAAAGGTAATCACCGGGATCGCCGCCCGATCTGCGGCTTCCATGATCGCGGGATAGCTCGCTGAGATCAGGTTATCGACCACCTGCACCCAGACGTCGGGCTTCCTGGCCGCCAGCGCGAGCGAAGCGTCGACCACGTCCGCTGCCGAGGCGATGCCGATGTTCTCGACGCTGAAGCCGCGCGCCTCCGCCGCCTGCACGAGCCGGTCGCGGTTGTACTGAGAATTGACTTCCGCGGGGGTGAACAGCGTCCCGATCCGGCGGGCCGTCGGAAACAGCTCGCTAATGACGTCGAACGCGGGCTCCAGCGGCTGCTTCAGGTAGGCACCGGTCAAGGTCGGCAGATGATCGGTATCGCTGTTTCCGGCGCCAACGATGAACGGATTCGACACCAGGCCGAAGACCAGCGGGATGCCGCGGTCTTTCTGCAGTGCGGTCTGCAGGGCAGGGGTGCTCAAGGTCAGGATCATCTGGGTGGTCGAGGGCCGGATGGCGTCGATGATGCTGACCAGGGTAGGCATGTCCCCCTGTGCGGAGTGGACCCGCAGAAGGAGACCGCCGTCCAGATCAAATCCGCCGCGGGCAAGGCCGAGCTTCACGCCCTCGATGGATTGTTCGGCGACCGGGCTTTCGGAATACATCACCACATCTACCGTGGGGATCTTTCCGCCCTCGGCGACGCGGTCCCAGCGCAGCGCAGGCGGCGGTTCAGGCTTCGGCAGCGTCTGCTGCCGCACACCGTCGGCGTCCTTGATCAGGGCGGCTCTGGCCACTATCTCAGGCCCGATCCGCCAGCCGGATGACAGCCCCTCAAGCGCGGTCAGGTTGAGGTGGAGGTTGATCGGCATCCAGTTCTCGACCGGGATGGTTGCCGGGTCGCGCCCCTCCAGGACATCTGCTGCAAGCAGACCCTGCACGTAACCTATGTCCTCGTAGTTCGCGCCGAGGTCAAGCAGCGAGCCCAGCTTGACCAGACCCGGCAGCGAGCTCACCACCGGCACGCCGGCGCGGTGGGCCGCCTCGATGAGCAGGCTGGCCGCGCTGAACACGGTCGCGTCCGGGCTGATCCAGAGCACATCCACGCCACGCGCCAGAATAGCCTGCGCCACTTCACCGGCCACCGTCGATGACTCCGCATTGCCCTCCACGAGCTCCATGCCGAGCTCGGCCGCCACCGTCCTGGCCGTGCGCGTTGATGCCTCCGAGTTCGACTCTGTGGGATTCCATACCAGGCCGACGCGACGCGCGTCAGGATTGATGCTCTGCAGCAGCTCGAACAGCTCCCTGATCGGTGCCAGGCTGCCCAGCCCGGCCATATAAGGTGGGTGATCGAGATGATCCTCGCGACTGATCTCAACGCCGGCGCCATAGGGATCGGTGGTGATCCCGAAGATGTGTTTCGTGGGCTTTGTGCGACCCCGGTTCGCATTGGCCACGGTCTGCAGCGAGGCCGTGGAGGCGGTGATGATCAGGTCCAGATCGGCGCTCGTTACCTGGGCTGCAATCGCGTTTGCCACCGTCAGATCGCCCTGCGCGTTGTACTGGCTGAGCTCGAAGCCCGGTCCCTCGACGAAACCCCGCGCCGCCAGCGCGGCCAGGATCCCGCGCACCCCGTCATCCAGAGGCTCGATTGAAGACAGCTGCACCAGGGCCACCCGCGGTCCCGCGTCTGCTGACCGTGCTGTGTGTTTTTCTGCGCCTTTACGCGCATCGAGATCGGACAGGAGCAGAACCGCAGCGGCGGCCATGATGGCAACCAGGCCGAACGCCAGTCCACGTAAGGTGGCAAAAGATTTCACGAATGAGACCCCTTCAACGGCGGGTGATCTGACCCGCGCACCAGTTTAAGAGAAAACATCGTGGCCGGCTTGAGGAACAGTCCGCGACGAGAGGTAACCGGGCAAATTCCCATTAAACTCTAGTCTCCCAAGCGTGCGCCCAACCTCGCAGAAAGAAACCTGCATGATCTTCACCGGCCTGTTCATCCTCGTTCTTGCAGCGCTCGCCGCGGCCGCGGCCGGTCTGCGCCGGCTCGCGCTCGCGCTGTTCGCCGTCTCTCTGAGCGTCAACCTGCTGACCTTCCTGCATCACGCCACCGACGTGCTGCCGCTGTCGTTCTGAGCATGAACCGCGCAACCGCGATCACGCTCAATGTCCTCGCGCTTTACGGCATCAGCCTGGTGCTCGCCGTCGCCTTCGCGGCACAGCTCTGGCTTGGCGAGTTGCCCTGTCCACTGTGCATGCTGCAGCGCCTGCAGTTCGCGCTGCTCGCAGTGGGTCCGCTCCTGAACATCCGGTTCGGGCCACGCCCGGGTCACTACGCGCTGTCGCTGCTCGCCGCGCTGGCCGGCGCCGGCTTCGCCCTGCGCCAGGTGGCGCTGCATATCCTGCCCGGCGACCCCGGCTACGGCAGCGCCCTGTTCGGGGTGCACTACTACAGCTGGGCGGTGGTCGCCTTCACGGGCGCGGTCGCGCTGATCGGCCTGATGCTGCTCTGCGAGCGACAGTTCGCTGCGAGCGGACCCGAGACCGGGCGCATCAGCCGCTTTGCGCGGCTGGCTATCGCTCTGGTGCTGCTGATGACCGCACTGAACGTGTTGTCCACCGTGCTCATGTGCGGTTTCGCGGCCTGCCCGGACGACCCCACCAGCTACCGCCTGCTGTAGAGAACAGGCGGCGCAGCTTAAGCGACAAGCGTGTTGGGTCAGCCGCTGAGAACACTCCCGGGCAGAAGACAGTACAGATGAAATCAACCGGCCTCGCGCTGCTTGCGCTCTTTACCAGCGCAGCGCTGCACGCGGAACCTCTCGATTACCTCCTCCGCGACGGGCGTTTCGAGACCACGGAAGGCGTTATCCCGAACGGCTGCTTCGCGCAGCTCATGACCGAGCTGAACGGTGATAACACGGTCGCCGCGGTGTTCGTCAAGCGTGCCGCGCTACGTGGCTGCATCGCCGCCAATTTCCCCTACCCCGGCGGCGATGAGACCCGCGTGTCCTACACCGTGGACGAGGCACTCGCGAACGATACTTTCAAACTGACCGTATGCCAGTCGGTAGACGGCAGCCTGCGCGCCAGCTGCGACCGCATCCTGGTGCGTTTCGTGAACCGTCCCTATCAGACTGGCGACACCACGACGAACGTCCTGTCGCTGGAAAAACTCGGGGAGTGGTAGCGCTGCAGACAGCCCCTGCCGTGCGACCTGCCGGCGCCGGGCTCACGGGTCCTTCTCTACCCTCTCAGACCGTGTAACCCGGGATGGCCGCCGGTGTTGCGACCGGCGTTGCATTCTCATTTCCGCCCTCCGGCCGCTCCAGCCGCCACGCCTGCCACTGTTCTTTACGGTCAAACAGATACACAAACTCCTCGCCCTCGCTGCCGCTGCAGAACGCCGCGAAAGAACCTCGTTCGACGCTGAGCGGGTCGCCACGCTCAGTGTCGTAGAGGGGCTGCGGCTCACGGGTATCGGAGTAGACGTAGTCATCGTTTTCGTCGGCGAGGTAATCGCCGCATTCATTCTTGAGCTTGCGGCTGTCCCAGGTAAGCGCCGTCTCGATCGACCACATACGGCCGCCGTCGACCAGCGCATGAACGTCATCCGGGTCCTGGTAGGACTCAACCAGAATGCGTCCGTTGAATTCTATACAGCCGTCTAGCGCGCAGTAAGCGCTCACGATGGTGCCGTCGGGAAGTTCGTAGCCGATGCGGGAGGCGGTCATTAGGAGTGAGACCCGTTTGCGAGCCGGCGCGACGGCGGAAACCCGCCCCGGGTCGCTCAGCGCCGGGGCGGGACAGGTGTGCCTCTCTCAGCCGCCGCTGGCCTCGAGCACCTCGCTCGCCGCCGGACCGAAGACGAAGCCTTCGTAGCCACCCGCGGCAATGTCCTTCAGGTGCTGAAAATAGGCCTGACCGCCCAGGTGGACGATGAACTGCCGGTGTTTGCCATCAATGTTGGCGCCCGAATACCAGGAGTCCGTGCCGTGGAAGAGGGTCTGTGAGGCGGCCTCGTCGACATTCTTGCTCCAGGCCTTGTCCACGCCCGGGGCTGGCTCAATGGTGCCGATCCCGGCTGCGCGCAGATGCAGGATGCACTCGAGGATCCAGTCGATTTCGCGTTCGCCGCCTAGCGGCATGTTGAACAGCACCGATGGCGACTCGACGCCGTGGACCATGAACAGGTTGGGAAAGCCCGGGATCATCATGCCGAGATAGGAGTTGAAGCGTTCCTGCCAGCGCTCCTCGAGATCGACCCCGCCGCGGCCGCGGGGATTAAGCCGCATCAGGGTGCCGGTAATAGCGTCGAAACCGGTCGCGAGAACGAGGATGTCGAGCGGGTGCTCCCCGCTCTCGGTCACGATGCTGTTGGCCGTGATGTGATCGATGGGGTCGGTTTTCAGATCGACCAGCGCGACGTTGTCCCGGTTGTAGGTTTCAAAGTAGCCGTCGTCGATGACCTGCCGCTTGGTGCCGAGGATATAGGTCGGCGTGAGCTTTACAGCCGTGTCCGGGTCCTTGACGATGTGGCGGATCTTGCCGCGCACGAATTCCGCCAGGGTGTCGTTGGCCTCTTTGTTGGCCAGCAGGTCGAAATAGCTGTTGAACAGCATGTGCAGACCGCCTTCCTGCCACAGGCGCTCATAAAGGGCGTCGCGCTGCTCGGGCGTATCTTCTAGCGCTGAGCGCTCCGACATCGGGTAAGGCATGCCCAGCGAGGAGACCGCCATGTTGGCCTTGTACTGCTCCCAGTTCTCGCGCGCGTCGCTGAGCTCCTCCGGCCGTACCGGGCGGTTACCCGCGGGAATGCTGTACTGCGGCGTGCGCTGGAACACGGTCAGATGCGCGCACTGCTTCGCAATCACTGGAATGGACTGGATCCCGGACGACCCCGTACCGATGACACCGACCCGCTTGCCGGCGAAGTCGACGTCTTCCTGCGGCCAGCGGCCGGTGTGATAGAGCTCGCCGGCGAAGTCGTCAATCCCGCGGATGGGCGGCTTGTTGGTGTCCGACAGACTGCCCATGGCGCAGAGCAGAAACGGCGTGACGAGATGCTCTCCGGTACTGGTGTTCACGTGCCAGCGCTCGGACTGCTCATCGAACCAGGCTTCCTCAATCCAGGTTGAGAGCTGAATGTCTGATCGCAGGTCGAGTTTGTCGGCGACAAAGTTCAGGTAGCGCAGCACCTCCGGCTGGGACGGCTGACGCTCTTCCCAGTCGAACTCATCGAGTAGCTCTTTGGAAAAGGTGTAGCCGTAAAACGGCGCGCTGGGAAAGTCGACGCGCGCGCCCGGATAGCGGTTCCACCACCAGGTGCCCCCAACGCCATCCGCACCGTCGTAGGCTCGCACCGAAAGGCCCAGTCCGCGCAGCCGGTGCAGCGCGTAGAGGCCCGCAAAACCGGCGCCGACCACCACGACATCAAAAGTTTTCGTCTCGCGCGAACGTGCATTGTCCGCCTGTTTCTGTGTGCTCATCTCGGTTACCCCTCGTTCCTTTCCCATCGGCCGCGCGATCTCCCGGTCGCTGGGCCGTTGCGGGCATGCGCGAACGTTAGCGCTTTTTGACGCGCAGGGGAAAGAACATGTGGCCCGCGCTCGCGTCTGCACGCGGGTCTACGGCCTGCACGGCGACGGCTCTCAGCGCGTCTAGAGCCGCTCGGTCACGTCCGCCAGCCGCTCGGCCACGGTGCCGGCCAGGCTCCAGAAGGTGCGCGAAGCAATCTTCGGATAGCGGCTCTCGATGCGCTCAAGGCTTTCCTGGTTGAGCCAGAGCACGCGCACGTTGTCGCTGTCCACTGGACGGGCAGTAAGCCTGTCTCCCTGCACCGTGCTTCGGCCACGCTCAGCGGCTTTTGAGCAAATCCAGCAGCGCGTTGCCGACCGCCGCATTGTCATGCTGCCCCGAAAACGCGGCGCTACCCGGCCCGAAAGCGAACACCTGCACATCGACGGCGGTATGACCATCGGTCGTCCAGCCGGTAAAGCTGTGCTGGTCGATAAGACCGCGGATAGCCCGGGTGAAGTCATGCGCCGATTTCAGCTGAGCCACGCGTAAGGCCGCGAGTTCCGCGCGGCTCAGGTCGAAGCCCAGATCCCTGGACAGCGCTGCGCCGAAATCACTGTTCTGACCATAGCGCTCAGCCAGCGCGGCCGGCGTTCTTCTGACCCGCCGCACGACGTCACCGCGCCACTGGTACTCACCCCCGGCGCCCAGCGTGAGACCGCCGGTCGAGTGATCGGCCGTCACCAGAAGCAGGGTGTCCCCACGGGATGCGGCATAGTCACGGGCCAGGCGCACGCTCTCGGCGAACTCATCGAGTTCGCTCATGGCATAAACAACGTCGTTGGCATGGCCGCCCCAGTCGATCTGGCTGCCCTCCACCAGCAGGAAGAAGCCCTGCTCATTACCGTCCAGTCGGTCAATAGCAGCCCGGGTCATCGCCGGCAGGCGCGGCCCTGCCGCGTCATCGAGCGCCGCCGGCAGCGCGACCTCAGCAAACAGGCCGAGCAGCGGTCCCCGGCCATCGGCACGAAGCTCATCAGCGGCAAACACCGTCTCGAAACCAAGTTCCGCAAAGCCGGCAACGAGATCGCGATCGGCGCGCCGGAAGTACTCCAGACCACCGCCCAGAATGACATCCGCTTTGGGTCTGCCCTCGATCCGGTCATCGAGATAGGCATCGGCAATCGCGTTGTACTGCTTACGGCTGTCAACGTGCGCGAGAAAACACGCCGGGGTAGCGTGGTTGATCTGCGAGGTCACCGCGATTCCAACGCTCATACCGCGCCGCCGGGCCACCTCCACGACGGACAGCAGCGGGCGTTTTCGAACATCGACACCGATGGCTCCGTTATAGCTCTTCTGCCCGGTGGCGAGCGCGGTGGCCGACGCAGCCGAGTCGGTCACCACCGTACTGTCCGCCGGATGGGTACTCGACATGCCGACCAGCAGTTCGTCAAACACCGTCGGCTCTACGGCTTCGGTGGCCGGGTCATCGCGGTAGTGGCGGTAGGCAGTCGTATAGGCGGGCCCCATGCCGTCGCCGATCATGAAAATGATGTTGCGCGGCGCGGTCTCGGCGATGGCGGGCGCGGCAGACAGCGGGCCGACCAGGAGCGCGGTAACAGCTGCACGTATCCTCCAGCGCAAGCGCGCGCACGTGCTAGTAGTCCCGCGACCTGCCGGGTGCGCAGGCGAGCGGCTGAGTCCCGGCGCAAAGCTCAACCTATTGGTCAGTAAACCCATTCTGCTGTGTCTCTGATGCTCTGTTTGTTGATTGGATGCTGCCATGGCAGCACGGTCGCGAGCGAGCGCAGTCTGCGCCCGCATCACCCTTCCCGCGACTTCCTTCGAAAGGACCGACCTGACGCCAGGCCTTTCAGTGCTCAGGGCGGTGTTCGCACTGCGCCCGCCGCCACGCACCCGGTGGCTGTCCGAATCGGCGCCGGAACACGCGGCTGTAGTGGCCGGGATCCTTGAAGCCCCATTTGTAGGCAACGGTTGTCACGCTGTCCTCGCCGAGCGCCAGGTCAACCGCGCTGCGCTCGACCCTTCGCCGCAGGATCCAGTCCCGCGCAGAGCATCCTTCGGCCTCGAAGAGCTTGTGCACGTAACGCGGCGTCACATCAAAGGCGGCGGCGATCGTTGCTGCGGACAGGCTGTCTTCGATGATGTAGCACTCGATGTATTCCTTGATATCGACGAGCAACCGCGCCCGATCCCGGCGACCGCCCCGGGAACCGGTCAGCAGCGCGTCGAACAGGCTTGTCGTCAGATCACTCAAAGTCAGCTCAACCGGCCCGAGATCGTCATCCAGAAAACGGGTGAGCGTGCTCATCTGGCGCACACACAGCTCTGAGAGCACGTTGTGACGATCGATCCGCGAGCAGTGCTGACGCGCACAGTCGGCACGGCTGGCACGTAGCAAACGCTGCGGCACCAGCACTGAAAGCATGGCGAAGCCGGCGCGCTCGATAGAAAAAGACATCGGACGGGTGCTGTCCCAGATCCCCAGTTCGTGTTTGCCGACGCGCTCTGAGCCCGAATCCGAGCTGAGCACAATAGAGCCGCGTGAGGGCATGAGAAATGTGAGATAGGGCTCCGGATTCGCGCGGATCTCGTGCGCCGTGCGCTCCCCGCTCCAAGCGCTGACGCTGACCCAGGCCAGGCGCAAAGCGCCGAGGCTGCGCACCGCCACGCTGGCCTCGAGTTTTGCAGTCTGCGCGGGATTAAAACGCCAGAACAGGTGGGCTGTGCTGATGATGCGGCTGAGCTCTGCTCCGCCGACCTCGCGCACCCCCTGCCTTCGCCTTACGTCCATATCCCGCTCCTGCCCTGCGCCGGCGCCTGCAGCGACGGCCTCCAACGCAGTCTAGCGCTAACCAGGAGAGCGTTAGCCTTGAGTTCGTTCAGAGATAAGGCGCTGTCTCCGGGCGTCCCGACGCCAACGTGTCAATCACCTGCGCAGGGCGCTGCCTGAGCGCCGCGCATCCCGCACCCGATCCATACGCCAAACCGGGGCAATTGGCTGGTCTTCGGAAGCTGGTCAGCGTCGGAACAAATCCACGACCCTGACGTTACCGCGGATAACTGTGGAGACGTCCAGTTTTGCATCCCTGGCCCTTGCCGCCTGACAAGTCGCTGGAACGAAAGCTGGCGCGCCGGTTCTCTTCCCGGCCGCTTCAGTGGATCGCCATCAAGCGTCGCTCGCCTCAGCGTCAGATCCAGCTGTAAATCATTTGATATTCGAGGCGCGGTGTTAGGATGGGTCCCGGAGGTAGCCGCTATGTCCTCAGTCAAAGAAGAGCTCGCGGAAGTCCTGCAGCGCCAACCCGCTGACAGCAGCTCCGAAGAAATTGTCCGGGAGTTGGCGTTCCACGTCATGGTGCAGCGCGGATTAGCCGATTCTCAGGCCGGCCGTACTATCTCGAACGGAGAAATGGGCCGACGCATTCGACAGTGGCAAGGCTGAACTGGACGGCCGAGGCTGAACGCTGGCTCCGCGATATCTACGACTACATCGCCGTAGAAAATCCCATTGCTGCAGCCGAAGTTGTGGATGGAATCTACAACCAGGCCCAACACTTAGCTCGCTTCCCAGAGATGGGGCATCGGTACGCCGTTATCGATCAGGAAGTCCGTATTCTTCTGTATGGCCACTATCGGATCGCGTACGCGGTGAGATCGCACAGCGAAATCGACATCCTGGGTGTGTTCCACGGCGCCCTGGACATCGACCGCTACCTTCTCTCAAGCGAGATCCAACCAGTCGATGGAGCAGCAGCCTGGCAGCAGATAACCTGCGCAAACACGACCGTTTCTCCCATGTCAGACCTATCCGCGTGCGCCGACCCAAGCGCATTCGCAGTTGCTCCGTTTTGCAGGACGAATAGCCTGCCAGTTCGGCTGCTCCACAACGGGCGCTCTTACCTGCTCGGACCTGCCCGGCGCCGCCACCGACCGTCGAAAGACAGGGCAGGCCGGAACTCAGTCTGGTGCCGCACCCTGCGACAGCAAGCCTTGAGTTCACTCCGAGACAAGCTTCGGTTCACCGGCAGACAAGCCCTCCAGAACTGCAGGTCATAGCCTGTAGCGGCGCTGTTTATCCGTGGAGGGCTCTGCATGAGCACCGTACGCCCCGCACCCGACCCCTACGCCATGCCGCTCGAGGCGATCGACATGAGCGATCCCGATCTGTTTCAGCACAACCAGATGATGCCGTTTTTCAAACGCCTGCGGACCGAGGCGCCGGTGCACTTCTCACCCGGCTCGGACTACGGCCCGTTCTGGTCGGTTACCCGCTACGACGACATCATGGCCGTGGACACCAATCATCAGGTGTTCTCCTCGGACCATGCGCGAGGCGGCCACATCCTCGGCTATGAAATGTTTTTCATCGAGGATGAAGACTTCCAGCTGCCCATGTTCATCGCCATGGACCAGCCGCGTCACGACGTCACGCGCAAGACCGTCAGCCCCGCGGTTGGCGCGGAGAATCTGCGCCACATGGAAAGCGCCATCCGCGCCAGCTGCGTCGATATTCTCGAGCAGCTGCCGGTGGGTGAAACCTTCAACTGGGTCGATCGTTTTTCCATTGAGCTCACGACCCGGACGCTGGCCACGCTGTTCGACTTTCCTTTCGAGGATCGGCGCATGCTCACTCGCTGGTCGGATATTTCGGTGTCCGTACCCGGCAGCGGTATCGTCGACAGCTGGGAGTCACGGCGCCGCGAGCTCGAGGAGATGGGCGATTACTTCGCGCGCCTGTGGCAGGAGAGAACGCACAACACCGAAGGTTATGACCTGGTCTCGATGCTGGCGACCGGCGCGGAAACGCGCGGCATGAGCCGCGCCGAATTCATGGGCAATGTGCTGCTGCTGATCGTCGGCGGCAACGACACCACGCGCAACACCCTGAGCGGCAGCGTGCTCGCGCTGAACGACTTTCCCGATGAATACGAGAAACTGCGGCGCAACCCGGGCCTCATCACGAGCTTCGTGCCGGAAGCCATCCGCTGGCAGACACCGCTGGCCCACATGCGGCGCACGGCGCTCGAAGACGCTGAGCTCGGGGGACAGCAGATCCGCGCCGGCGACAAGGTCGTGATGTGGTACCTGTCCGGCAACCGGGACGAGCGCGCGATCGAACGCCCGGATCAGTTCATCGTCGATCGCAG
>Ga0181594_10003437_pt1 | contig 14340 bp, 22 predicted proteins | sample 071ome_18_FD_145603 | JGI IMG/M metagenome (GOLD analysis project Ga0181594, IMG submission 145603) | Coastal salt marsh microbial communities from the Groves Creek Marsh, Skidaway Island, Georgia - 071413BT metaG (spades assembly) | ecosystem: Environmental > Aquatic > Marine > Intertidal zone... | reverse complement strand
GTATACCTTTGCGAATACCAGAAAAATCTGATATTGATATACGAGCTAGTGTGCGTTCCAACAACGCTCGTTTGACTGCCGCATTTGACGTTCTATTGGAGAGAAATTGATGCCATTAACTACTAAGGGTAAAAAGATCAAAAAAGAACTTCAGAAGGAGTACGGCACCAAGCGCGGTACATCAATATTCTACGCGATGGCAAATGCCGGGAAGATCACAGGCGTTGAAAGGAAGAAACGATGACTGAGTTAGAAAAGTACGATACTAATGGTAATGGTAAGTTAGACCCCGAAGAACTCCAGGCTATCGAATTAGAAGATCGTCGCCGCAAGATGGAAGACGAAGATGCGCAACGCGACTCTATACGCAAGATGGCATGGTTCGCACTATTTGGACTCTTACTATACCCGTTTGGTATTTTCTGCGCTGATATGTTTGGTATGGGTACAGCCGCGAATCTAATTGCAGATATCGCACCTACTTATTTCGCCTCGATCGCTGTGTTAGTATCGGCTTTCTTTGGGGCAAGTGCTATTAAGGCGAACAAGTAATGTTACAAGCTCTTATTGGACCAGTTACCGGATTACTGGATAAATTCATCGAAGACAAGGACCAGAAAAATGCCTTGGCTCACGAAATTGCGACTATGGCTGAGAAACAGGCTCATGAAGCCGCTCTCGCTCAAGTGGAAGTTAACAAAGCAGAAGCACAACACAAATCAATCTTCGTCGCAGGGTGGCGACCCTTCATCGGGTGGACGTGCGGGGTCGCGCTTGCATACCACTTTGTGGTTGCTCCACTCATACTATTCGGAGTGTCGGTCTCTGGGACTGAAATACCTGGATTGCCTGCGTTCGATATGGACTCGCTAATGACTGTATTATTAGGTATGCTAGGACTTGGTGGTCTGCGTACCTATGAAAAGCAAAAAGGATTGACAAAATAATGTACCAATTATCACAAAGATCATTATCTAAATTAGAAGGTGTAGACGAACGACTAGTTAAGATCGTATGTCGTGCAATCGAAATTACTCAAATTGACTTTGGTGTAATCCAGGGTCTGCGTACTGAAGAAGAGCAAAAAGCTCTAGTTGCAAAAGGTCTATCTCAAACCATGAAATCGAAGCACCTGGAAGGTCTGGCCGTAGACTTAATGGCGTATGTAGATGGCAGAGGCTGTTGGGAGTTATCTGCTTATGACGACATCGCTGACGCTATGCAACAAGCCGCGACTGAAGAAGGAGTACCCGTGAGATGGGGTGCGGCCTGGAATATTTCGGATATTCGTGAGTGGGACGGGTCAATGGAAGAAGCGATGAATTATTACGTTGATACTAGACGGGCTGAAGGGAAGCGTCCGTTTATCGACGCTCCACACTTCGAGCTATATTTATAGCTTGCTACTTGTTAAAATCCAAGGGAGAGCCTTCCTTTGGCTCTCGTGATACTGCTCGATAGGCTCTGTGAACCACCGTATAGTCGTTAATTGGCATATGGTGGGATTCACGCTCTTCGATCCAATCTAACAGACCATTAATCACAGCTGTTAGATCATCTTGGAATTCAGGCAATTCGTCGATCGGTCCACAATTGCGGCACCAATTACGATCGGATAGCAGATCGCCGCAGTGGAGACAGTGGGTATACTCAGTCATTTTTATTTCTCCAATAGTTATCAGGCCATATACCAATTCCGAATAGACGACGCAGGGCGACATCTATACCGGCACTTAAGAATAATATAAAAACCCAAGATAGGGCAAATACTAAAATGGTAAATAACATATCCATTATCTTTTCTCCAGTATATATATTTCTTGTACTCTAGCTCTGCGCTTAATTCGCTTATCGCGAATCGAGCAGATTTCACCAATTCTGCCACAGGCGTATCTAATACCCTGGACAATCTGCCAGTGATTACCGGCCACTACCAAGTATGTGGTTTCACCACTACGATCGCGATTCTTGGCCCAAGCCGCGAGAGTAGGTCGCGTATCTCTATCAATGTAGTGGTGGTAAGCTACATAGATATCATGGGCATTTAAAATGAATTCGAATTCAGAGAATTCAGAGCCGGTGATCATAGTGCGGCCTGATCTAGCTCGCATCGTACGTGAAATGTCGGCTGTATTTAGACCGGTAAGGAATGAAACCACGGCAGGGCCGCAGTAGCGGTTATCCTTGCCTGAACGGTTGATTGGATGTAATTTGATTTTCATATCTATCCTCTCTATCATGAGGGTGGCTTTACGCCACCTCTCCATATGTGTCAAAAATCTGAATTTCGGCGTAATCTTCAATAATCTTCTTTGCTTGCTTGCCTTCGAAGTATTGTGGCTCTGGACTATAAAAGACTGAAACGTGTGCAAATTTAACGCCACCACGTGGACCCATTATGAAAGACATACCACGATTTGGTTCATACCACTTATCAGTCTTAACGAATAGTGAAACCGAATAATTACGAGAAGTGTGCTCTTCGATCTTCAATTCGAATTCCCATTCTGGGTGTACACGCTTCGCTACTTCGATTTGAGCCTTCAAACGTGAAATTGTGTTGATTTGCATTGCGTTCATTTGTTAATTCCTCTATCAATCTATGTGAATATTATATCATAGGTAGACTATTTTGTCAATATATTGTTTACACGTTGCAGTTTTTATAAGGGAATTGATATTGTCATCGAGAGACAATAGGTTTATATGCGGTAACGTCGGTAACACGGTAACAAACACGTCAGAGATTAAGAAGGACGCGGACTTTGGTGTTACTGAACATAACAACACTTTCAGTAACAGAGGTAACATGGTATAATGAGTGCGTAGGGTCGAGAGTATGTCTCCGATTCCTTCTTTTAATCCCTTTATATAGAGAGAATAGTGTATGAGTGCAGAGAGATTCCGGTCGCTTTTTACCGGAAATGATCGGTCTTTCGGTGTGTTTAATCCGAAGACCAACAAATTATTCACTAAGAATCAGCCAGTAGATCTATCTAATTACGAAGATCACCTAGAAGGCTCCAAAGGTGTTGGCATAGTACCGATCATGGACGATGAGACATGTTGGTTTGGCGCGATTGATATTGATGCCCACGGTAATGCGCCAGATATTGATCTGCTAGAGTTAGAGCAGAAGATACGAGATAATGATTTTCCACTTACAATTTGTAGATCAAGGTCGGGTGGGGCGCACCTATATTTATTTTTGACCGATCCTGCACCTGCCAAGACATTGAGGAAGGTATTAGCGAATTGGGCAGGTATTATAGGGTATGCGGGTGTAGAGATATTCCCTAAGCAGGATAGTTTACCCGAATCTGGTGGGGAGCGACAGCTTGGTAATTGGATTAATATGCCATATTTTGACGCTGAAGATACGAACAGATTTGCGTTCGAAGGTGGTAAACAGATTGATCTTAACCATTTCTTAGACATCGCAGAGTCCAGGCGTATTAAACCGGCTATTTTAGTCGAAAAAGCCGAAGGTGGCTACGCGGAAGCCCCACCGTGTATTCAGAAAATGATTACTGATGGTGTTGGTCATGGCCACCGCAACGAAGCATTGTATAATCTGGTGTTATATTACAAAAAAGCGAATCCTGAAACCTGGCGTGACAAGTCATTTGATGCCAATGCAACGATATTCGAAGAACCACTATCGTACGCTGAAGCCAAAAAGACTATTCAAAGTGCCGGTCGTCGAGAATATCGTTACAAATGTAAAGAAGAGCCTTGCCGGTCCAACTGTAATAGTTCAGTGTGTGTCACTCGCAAATTCGGTATTACGCCAGAGGAGCGCGGCGAATTAGAGATCGGCAAGCCACCCGAATTCGATAAATTGGAGAAATACACGACCGATCCTGTTAAATGGGTATTGTATGTTGATAATACGCCAATCACTCTATCGACTGCCGAGCTTATGGATTATCGCGCAGTGCGGCGAGCGATCGCTGACAATTTGACCCGCATTATCGCGCCTATGAAAAATGACAAGTGGGAAGTGATGCTACATAAAATCATGTCTGAAGCGATCGTAGTAGAAGCACCTGAAGAGGCATCGACCTATGGATTCATCAAAGACCGATTGTATGAATTCTTCTCTCGTACAGATTTGTCGTCTGATGGCGAAAGTATCGAAGAACGTGAAGCCTTATTCCTGGGATCGCCGGTCGTACAGAAGGTGGACGGACAGCGAGTAGTATATTTCCGTGGACCGGATTTTATTGATTTCTTAAAGAAGAATCGATCGGAAGAGCTGAAAGGGTCGAATTTATGGATGGCCCTTCGTCGGGTAGGAGTCCAACATAGTAAATTAAGGGTGAAGAATCAAGTGGTGTCTGTCTGGTTCGCTCCATTAAATGAATCAGACTATATCGAATTGACACCTGCTAGAGTGGAGCCAGAGATATGAAAATAGACTATGTAAGCAATCGGTTTATAGTACAGTGTAGTTTGGCCGAAAACGCGATGGTGTCATTTATCCCATCAAAAAGGTACGATCGCCGCAAAGATATATGGGTCGTGCAGAATCTAAATCGCAATTGTGATTATATGCTACGTCATCTGATGCAATATATGACTGAATCTGCGATCGAGATAGCCCAGGAGACAGTGGCCAAAAACACAGTCCGATATGAAAAATTCCCATCGTGGTATAAATTCAAGACGATACCTTATGAACACCAACGCCAAGCTATGGATTTCGCCTATGGTCTGACTCGATTTGCGCTATTTATGGAGATGGGTACCGGTAAGACCAAGACGGTGATAGATCTATATTCAGCACATTTTATGTCAGGTAAAATTGATACTTGGATTGTATTTTGTCCGGTCGATCTGAAGCGAAATTGGGAGCGCGAGATCGATATACATTGTCCATTATCAGACATACCAGTATATGTAATAGATTCAGGTAAAAAAGGAGAGAAGGCCGCATTAGAAGCTGTACAGCAAGACCGATTTATAGCCATCGTAGGCATCGAAAGTCTGTCGGTTGGCTTCAAGAAAGGATCAGCCTATAAATCCACCTTAGATTTAGTGGTTAATCGAAAGGTGGCGGTGTGTATTGACGAGTCACATAATTGTAAATCGGCAGATTCTAATCGATCTAAAAATGTACTACAACTGTCGCAGACTGCCAGGGTTATGAATGTTATGACAGGCACACCGACAAGTCAAGGATTCATAGATCTATACATGCAATTTGAGATCCTGGACCCGAATATATTAGGCTTCGGATCATTCTTCGCTTTTAGGTCTAGATATGCAGTGATGGGCGGATATGAAAATAAGCAGATTGTGTCATATCAGCATATCGACGAATTAATGGATCTGATTAAGCCGGTTACCTTCCAATGTACCAAAGAGGAAGCCTTAGATCTACCACCTAAAACCTACACAGTCTTGGAAGTTGAGATGTCAGCCGAGCAGAAGAAGGCGTACAGGCAGATTAATGAGGATATGCGTACTGTCGTTGGTGATGATGATATCGAGGTGACGATCGAGCATATGATGACCAAATTCGGCGCATTACAACAAATATCTGGTGGATTCCTCAATTATGACAATGAATGGGAAGAGCGAGAGGCCAAGATATTGATAGAACCGACCAAGAATCCGAAAATACGCGAGATCATCAAATTGGCCGAAGATCACCCAGAAAAATCGATCATCGTATGGGCTAAATACCGGGCAGAGATCGAGATGATTAGACAGGCCCTAGAGCCATTAGGCGGTGTATCGCAATATCATGGGGGTATCGAAGATCGCATGGAACAGGTCGACGCATTTAATAATGGTACTAATCGATTCTTTGTGTCGAATCAGCAGACAGGCGGTACCGGTTTGAATTTAGTGGTGTCTGATTTAGTGATCTATTATTCTAATTCATTTAGATTGGTGGACCGTATGCAGTCAGAGGATCGTTGCCACCGAATCGGCCAGAAGTCGAAGAAGGTGACATATGTGGATATATGGTGTAAAGATACCAAAGACGAACATATATATTGTGCCATCTCGAATAAGCAGGATTTGGCCGACTACTTGCGGTCCAAATTGGCCGATGGTAAACTTGCAGAGATCGAGTGATAGAGAGGCTTACAGTGACTAAAGTTTATGTAGTGCAGGAAAATTCGTACGTCGACTATTCGGATGCGGAACGCTATGGCGAAGTCGTGTTCATGACTGCGGACGAGTTCAAGCCGATGAACAATTCACTTCGAAATCGTTCGATCATCGATCAGATCAGGGGTCAAATGCTTCATTTTGAAGAAGGTGATTTTCTGATTTTGACCGGTAATCCGACCGTGATTGGCTATGCCTTTCATTGTGCGTTGGAGCGATTTGATGAAGTGAATATTCTTCATTGGGACAAAATATCGAGAGAGTATAGAGCGTTTACATTTAGAGGATAAATAGATGTTAGATAGATTAGAGATGATGGCAGAAGAAACGCAGAAAGCGTTGGCCGACCTTCCTACCCAGGAAGAGCTACAAAAAGAAGAGCTACGCGAGCTAGCGCGGCTCCAACAGCGATTGAAGGATCTGCACGAGCTGATGGACAAGAACAAGTCCGAGGTTGGTAAGTGCTACGATATGCTTCGCGTTGCGGTTATTCCAAAAATGATGGAAGATGAAGGTGTCGCAACAATTACCCTTCGAGGAATCGGTCGACTTCAGCTAACAGATGATATCAGGGTGAAAGTCCTAGACAAATCCAAAGAATTTAAGTGGTTAGAGGAGACTAAAAATGGCGATTTGATCGCTCAGACGGTCAATGCTTCCTCACTTAAAGCATTGCTTCGCCGATATTTGCGGGAAGGCAAAGCGATACCGGACGATGCCTTCGAGGTATCTCCGTTTACCCGCGCATCAATTGTAAAGGATAAATGAAATGAGCAGTAAAGCAGTAGCAACAGCAAAGAGTGACCAACTACCTGCGTTTTTGGCCGATAAAATGACCGATACCCGTGGCTCTGAAGAGATTGGTACTAATGATCTGACTATACCCCGGATCGAATTAGTACAGTCTCTATCGGCTTGCCGCAAAAAGAATGACCCGGCCTACATTCCAGGTATCGAGGAAGGCATGTTATATAACAATGTCACACGCGAGATGTATGGTGAATCTGTGGACGTGGTGCCAGTGTATTTCCGAAAGGAATATTTGCTCTGGCGCGATCAAGATTTAGGTGGTGGTTTTGGGGGATCCCATCAATCTATGGCGGAAGCGGAACAAGCTCGCCTAGCACAAGAGAAACCTGAAGAATGGGAAGTCGTAGATACGGCACAGCAATTCGTACTGGTCGTCAAAGAAGATGGTTCAGCCGAAGAAGCTGTTATGTCAATGGCCAAGTCCAAGGCGAAAGTGTCGCGGAATTGGAACTCACTGATTCGTATCAACGGTGGACCGCGTTTTTCTCGCGTTTACCGATTGTCGGGTGTGTCAGACCAGAATCCTGCCGGTCAGGATTATTTCAATCTGGCAGTATCCAATGTCGGTTTTGTCACTGAAGAGGTCTTTAGTCAAGCAGAACATATCTACGATTTGATCAAGTCTGGTCAAGCATCGGCTGATAGTTCATTTGATGGTGTAGATACAATGTGATATTATGTGGCCCTTCGGGGCCACTTTTTATAGAGGATAGAGATGCGCAATTCAATCGTTATATACGGTCCACCGGGTACTGGTAAGACTTCCAGGCTAGTACGTATCATCAAAGAATATATTAATTCAGGTGTAGCACCTTCTAGGATTGGTGTAGTGTCATTTACCAAAGCGGCGGCTAAAGAGATGGCCGTTCGCGCTGACGAGGTAGGGATGCAGATCGCCACCTTGCATTCGTTCGCCTACCATCAAGCCAATATCATTAAAGACCAAGTGGTCAACAATGAGTGGTTCAAGCTGTTCGCCCAACACTCGAAGATTCAAATATCCGGTACTCAGAATTACGAGATCGAAGAATTGGGTGAAGGTGATGCTTATTTGTCTTTGTATTCTTATGGTCGATCGATTTTAAGTCAGGATTGGGCCGCTATCTTTAAGAATGCGCCAACCATCGGCAATTTGCCTAGATTCAATTATTTCATAGATTCGTACTGTGATTTTAAAGAACAATTCGGCGTGATCGATTTTTCCGATATGTTAGATCTAGCTTTGCACAAAGCTCCAGATTTAGATGTCCTTATTCTAGACGAAGCTCAGGATTTTACGCCCCAACAATGGCAACTAATTGAGTCCTGGATCTCTGCGATCGAGACGGTAGTTATCGCAGGTGATGATGACCAAGCTATATATAAGTGGAACGGTGCCGACCCTGAAGGAATGCGTACTTTTGAAAAGAAACACCAATCAGAGCGTATCATTCTTGATCAATCATACAGAATACCTAAAGCGGTCCACAGTTTGGCGAATACACTTATTTCACGTGTTCGATCGCGAGTCTCTAAGGTTTACAATCCGCGAGACTTTGAGGGTACAGTTACCAGATACGCTGATGCCAGGTTGGTAAAATTCGACCCCGATATAGACACTTTGGTATTGGTGCGCAATCACTCACTAAGGACCGATGTCGAAGCCGCTATGATGCAACGTGGCGTTCCATATATCTCTGAGGGAGGAAGACCGGCTCCGTTAAATTCGCCACAAGCTCGCGCTGTAAGGCTATGGTCGTTAGCTCAGAAGTCCAAGGGAATGATCACGGATGCGCAGGAGCGGCAAATTATCAGGCATCTCAAACCGATCTATAAAAATAAGCCATTTGAAAAGCTACTTGCTATGAGTTGGATGAATGCGTTAGAATTGCCTAAGCCGCTATTGCATTATTTGAGTGCAGTAGAAGGTGAATATGGACATTTACCCCTAGACCCTAAGATTCGAATTTCAACAATTCATGGATCTAAAGGTCGTGAAGCTGATAGAGTGATATTGATCAATGGAATGAGTCAACGAACATATGAATCCCAGGATACAGACTCCGAGATTCGTACTTTTTACGTCGGCATCACTAGAGCGAAGAAAGAATTAATTATAGTGTCTGCTTTTAATGGAATCCATATATGATAGCGATAGATGTTGAGACCACCGGAGTTGATTGGACCACCAATCGCGTATTTGGCGTGGCAATAGCCTGGATTGAGAATGGCGAGATCAGATCTGATTATTTTGATGTGCGGCGAGATCCAGTTAGATACCAAGGATTGAAGAAGTATAAAGACACTTTAATTGTTAACCACAATATCAAATTTGATATGCATATGCTGTTGAATGACGGTATTGAATTGCGTAATTGCGAATGTACAATGGTGCGAGCGGCGTTGATCGATGAGCACCGGCGCGATTATTCGCTAGACGCTTTAGCCAAGGATTATCTTAATGAAGCGAAAGTATCGGATATCTACGAAGAGTTGGCCGAGAGATTTGGTGGGCGAGCGACCAGAAACGCTCAAATGCCGAACTTACAACATGCGCCACCAGAGATTGTGGCCCCTTATGCCAAAAAGGATGCTGAACTTGCATTAAGGCTCTATATCGCACAGCAAGATCTATTACCACCGGTATGGGAGCTAGAAAAACGTTTATTTCCTTATATTTTCAGAATGGAGCGCGAAGGCGTACGAGTAGACCTAGAAGAGGCCGAGCGCAGACAGCAGATGTTGAATCCGCAGATCGCTCAAATGCAAAAGCAATTAGACCAAATTGCCGGTTTCGCTGTAAACCCCAATCCATCGAAATCGATACATGAGCTGTTCGACCCTAAAAAAGGAGAAGATGGCCTATGGCGAGCTTGTGATGGTACTATTTTGCCTGAGACACCTGCGGGTAAACCGTCGATTGGCTCAGCTTCATTGCAGACTATGAAACACCCGGCGGCTCGTCTGATCGTACAAATTCGCAAATTGACTAAGACGCGAGATACCTTTATCGGCTCACATATCATGGGCCATGCTCGCGGCGATCGAGTACACCCGAATATCAATCAGACCAAAAGTGATGGCGAAGGTGGCACAGGTACCGGTCGGCTATCTTACACCAAACCGGCATTACAGCAGATACCATCGCGTGATAAAGAGATCGCAAAGATTGTGCGGCCTATTTTTGTGCCAGACGATAGCATGGGTTGGTCGTACGGCGATTTAGATCAGCATGAATTGCGCATTTTTCACCATTACGTCAACAATCCAGAGATCGTGCAGGCCTATATTGACGATCCAGATCTAGACGGACACGCCGCAGTATCAGAATTGACCGGTCTTCCGAGGAACCCACCGCCGGAAGGTGGCGCGAATGCCAAACAGATGAATTTAGCTATGGTGTTTAATATGGGCGGTGGTGAACTTGCGGCGGCGATGGGCCTACCGTATACTATTGACACCTGGCATGGCCGCGAGATCAAAGTCGCCGGTCCAGAAGCTCAGAGGATCATCGACGATTATTACCAAATGATACCTGGGGTTAAGGAGATCGCGCAGAAGGCTAGATCTATCGCCAAGAGTCGCGGTTATGTAAAAACGTTGATGGGTCGCCATATCAGATTTCCAGGTGGTGAATTCACCCATAAAGCATCGGGCCTAATTTACCAAGGAACAGCCGGTGATTTGAACAAAGATAATATATGTAGGATTTTCGAGTATTTAGACGCTGAATGCCCAGATGCCAGGTTGCTTCTAAACATTCACGATGAGTACTCGATTTCGCTCCCATTTGGTGGGGCATCTAAACATCTTCGGGCAATTAAGGAGGAAATACAAAGAAGACCCGAAATCAGAGTACCGTTACGAATAGACTTTTCAGAACCACAAAGCAATTGGTGGGACGCTACGTGCGCACCCATCATCACAGGAGAGTAAAAATGTCAGATTACGACAATACAAATAGTGGCGCATTGTTTCTCAATAATAATCGAAAGACCGATAAGCACCCGGATTTGACCGGCACTATTAATATTAATGGTAAAGATATGTGGATTTCCGGTTGGACCAAGGTCGCTAAATCGGGCAAACGAGCAGGGCAAAGGTATGTGTCTCTAGCTGTTAATGAGATGGACGAACAACCATCAAATCCAGGCTCAATCGGTTCAATATTAGATGATATCAACGGACAATTGCCATGAAAAATGTAGATGTAATTTGCGACTTGCAATTTGGGTCGACCGGTAAAGGCTTAATTGCCGGGTTTTGGGCTAAACAGAATGAGCCAGACGTAGTAGTTACTGCTTGGTCGATGAATGCCGGACATACCTTTATAGATGAAGATGGCACCGAATATGTACATTGTATGTTGGCCAATGGTATCGTGTCGCCTAAAATTAAGTATGTGCTCATTGGCCCTGGATCTCAAATCGGATTACGGAAGCTGTTTGAAGAGGTACGAGATTCTGGCTTTGACAAACCGGTTTATATACACGAACACGCTTGTATTATTCGGCAACGTCATATCGACCAAGAAAATGATACTATGACCGGAATTGGCTCGACCAAGAAAGGTTGCGGCGCGGCTCTCGCTGAGAAGATCGGTCGAAATCCGTTAGCATCGATCGTGGCCAAGCATTATAAAGATGAAGTGATGCGTATGTGCAAAGAATATCGTGTCCATGTCGAAGTGTTATCGAGTGCCGAGTATAACAAAATGGTCGATGCGGCCAAGTGCATCCAAGTCGAAGGTGCACAGGGATTCTCACTTGGTATCAATTCTGGCTTCTATCCTTATACTACGTCTCGTGAATGCACACCCGCTCAAATAATGGTGGATTGTGGATTACCTATTCGCAAGATGCGTCATGTAATCGGCACTATGCGTACCTATCCTATTCGTGTGGCTAACCGATACGACGACATGGGCGAAATGGTCGGTTGGTCTGGTCCTTGTTATCCAGATCAGCATGAAATTTCATTCGAGGATCTTGGCGTACGCCAGGAATTGACCACCGTGACTCAGCTACCAAGGCGCATCTTCACGTTCTCGAAAGATCAGACCAAAGAGGCTATTCGTATGGTGCGTCCTGATTTCGTATTCTTGAATTTCATCAACTACTGCCAAGATGAAGATGAAGCTATGCAAATTATAAATACGATCGATAACATTTGTCATTGGTACGGCTTATCTGGTGTTACGCATTTAGGCGTTGGACCGAAAGTCACAGATGTGGTACCATATAGTGGGGAGCTTAGATTGTGAGAGATGACCAAAACAAGCCTAAAATGTCATTGATCGACCCTAATTTTGAGGAACAGCTAGCGCGAGTCCTGGAATTGGGCGAGATCAAATATGACGGTCCAGATTGGAAAAAGGGTATGGATTTTTCTATCATGATCGATGCGGCTATTCGCCACTTAAACGAGATCAGAAGACATCAATTCTACGATAAAGAGTCCAAGCAATCACATATGGCACACGTTGCCGCAAATATGATGATGCTGAATTACTACATGGACAATTATTCGGATTACGATGTCTTTGATAATCTGAAGTGGGTTCCACCTGGTAATTTTCGTAAAAGAGACCAGATTGGCGATCTGCAGGAGCGGATTACTAGTTGGGCAGACACAATTTTTCCAGACCGGACACCTTATGATGCTCTTCGAAAAATGGTGTTAGAAGAAATACCGGAATTGCTACATGAAGGGTTAGATGATCCTGAAGAGTGGGCCGATGTGTTTATTCTAATGTTTGATGCCGCGAATCTTCGAGGAATCGATATCGTTAAGGCAACCAATGACAAAATGACAAAAAATGAGGCTCGTAAATGGAAGCTCAACAAAGAAACTGGATTGATGAACCACGTGAAATCGGACTAACACTGGCTGATGTCTTAAGATCTTCTGATGTCAACCGGTGGCAGATCGTCAGAACTTCCAGGCATCAGTCGGTAGCCGAGCACACCTTTAATGTGATGTTGATTGCGTTAGATATCGCGGATTCGATGGGCATTGAAGATCAACCTTCTATAATGAAATGTGCCTTGATGCATGATTTACCAGAAGTGTTGACCGGTGATGTCGCCACGCCTACTAAAAGAGTCCTGGGTATCGGCGATCGACTAGAGCAAATCGAAGCTTTAATTTCGTATCGAGGCATTAAGACCCAAGATTACGGTGATTTAATTCGTCATATCGTAAAAATGGCCGATTTAGTGGAGGCGGCACATTTTCTTCATCATTTTGGAATTGGACCGCATGCTCAGTCGGTGTTGGACCAGATAATAGGTCGTCTTAACAAATTCCCGGAGGCACGAGCGGCCTTCGCGAGAGCTTTGGACGCAACACCGACCACGATAGACGGTGCTTATGGCGCGACCTGAAAGGAAGGTCAAGGAGAGGCTCCGGAGGGCTATTCCTGCGGGGTTCTCTCTTCATATGATAGAGTTAAGGACCGGCGAGGTAGGTTGGCCAGATATGATCTACCTTGGACCGGATCGCAAATGCGGATTCATTGAGGCCAAATGGATCTATTCTTATGCCAATCCTCTTGGTCGGTGGGAAGTACCACAGCGTACTTGGGTTAAAAAGCGACTAGAAATGGGATTTCCTTGTTACGTACTAATTGGTGATGCCTTGAATACCTGGCTTCTAGATGCGGCTGTACACCTGGAATCTGATATTATCCTGGAGTCCGTCGGAAAGTGGGGAAAATCTATCAATAAACTCGAATTACAAAATATATTGACAAAATGATCGAATTTTGATATAATAAACATATGGGGAGAGACCCCGGTTTTGATAGATCAAATAGAGGTAATACAAAATGAAATACACAGCAAAAGAAGTCGCAGTCTATAACGCAGTAGTTAAGCATTCAGTTAATGACGATGCGAGCTACATGGAGTGGTTGGTTGACGCTACTGGTATGAACAAGCATCAGATTTGTGGTGTGATTAGTACAATGCGAGCTAAGGGTATGCTGATTCAAGAGATCGAAAAGCGTGATGGCATCAAGTTCAAGCCAATTCGCGCTTGGGTTCCTGCTGAAAAGACATACGTGTCATTCGGTTGTGACTACTTCACAGACGAGCAGGTCGAGTCGTTCATGCTTGAAGCTGACGTTGAGTACGACCACCCAGAATTTAATAACAAGTAAGGCCTTCGGGCCTTCTTTGATAGAGGAGATAGAGATGACACAGACAGAAGCTTTCAACATGGTACGCGGTCTTGGTAAGGCCGCTTTAACCAAAGGCTTGATCAAGAAGCACGACAGCACCGAATTATTCATTGGTTTGGCTGTCTACCGTAAACTCGATATGAAAGGTCACGATGCAGAGCTTGACCAAGCATACGAAGTTGTTAAGGGCTACGTGGTCGAGGAGATAGCGAATGAAATTAATTTCTAAGGTCTTATGGGAA
>Ga0181594_10003436_pt1 | contig 14342 bp, 10 predicted proteins | sample 071ome_18_FD_145603 | JGI IMG/M metagenome (GOLD analysis project Ga0181594, IMG submission 145603) | Coastal salt marsh microbial communities from the Groves Creek Marsh, Skidaway Island, Georgia - 071413BT metaG (spades assembly) | ecosystem: Environmental > Aquatic > Marine > Intertidal zone... | reverse complement strand
AGCGGTAAAGCGCGGCAAAATCGGCGGATGGGTTTGCGGGCGGTAAGAGCATCGCAGCGCAATCTCAACGGTATTTTCGAGCGCCTCTGGAAGATCGGCGAACAATTCGCGCATTTCATCGCGAGTCTTGAACCTGTGTTCGCCGGTTACTTTCCGCCGGTCATCCTCGCCAACCAGGGTGCCGTCGGCAATGCAAAGCAGGGCGTCATGGGCCTCGTAGTCGGACAATGCTGCAAAATACGGCTCGTTGGTGGCGACCACGGGAATCCGGTTGCGGTAGGCGCAGTCGATCAGCAATTCCTCGATACGCGAACCGCGACCCTCGTGGCGCTGCAACTCGATATAGAGGCGATCAGCAAAAATGCCCTGCAGGGATTGCAGGCGGGCCTCTGCAATCTCGTTACGTCCGGCCGCATAGGCAAGATCGGCAGGACCGGACGGGCCACCGGTGAGCGCGATAATTCCACCAGCCCGCTCGCGCAACTGCTCGATCGTGACGTGGGGAAGATCGCCGCCGCCCGGCTCCAGCCAGGCGCAGGATGTCAGATGCATCAGATTGGCGTAGCCATCGCGATCGCTGGCTAGCAAAACCATGACCGCGCGCCCTGCCCTGGCATCATCGGCACGCGAGCCAAAGGCCGGCGCATCGCCAAAATCGACAGAGAGATGGACGCCGATAATCGGCTGGATGCCTTCCTTGGCCATCTTCTCGGAAAACTCCAGCGCCCCGAACAGGTTGTTGGTGTCAGTGATGGCAAGGGCCGGTTGTTCATCGGCTTTTGCAAATTCGATCAGTTTCGCGACGGTCAACGCGCCTTCCCGGAGGGAAAAGGACGTGTGCACGTGTAAATGGACAAATCCGACCGCCTTGGCGACGGAAGCGAAATCAATCTCCTCCGCTGCCGCGCCATGCATCCGTGCACCGGCGCTTTCACCGGCGCCATTTGCCCCAGAGGTCCCGCTCATCCTGTCGTCCATCGGCCCCGACTCACGCTGATCCAGGCGCAATCGTACAGGACCGGACCGGCAGGTCGAGAGCCAATGCGTACTTGCAGGGCCCCGTCCCCGCCTTCAACAGGCGGACAGGCAAATCGCCTGCCCGGCAGACAGGATAGCCGGACTATTCAGGAGATTCCCGCAGTCCGGGTAATCAGAGCGATGAACGTCAGGAGCGAACCCAAAGCGGCCAGTTCCAGCAGGCCGGAAAAAACTTCACGCAACATACGCAACTCCCTTGTACCTATTTTTTTCCTTATATGTTCTTTTTTTGTTCTCGTCAATGGGCATCGCATATATGGTACTGTCCGAACTAGGACACTTGGGGAGCGACACGCGGATTCCCCTCCCCTCCAGACCAACGCCCTGCCCCGACCTGCGACATCGGCTCGCTGGACGGCGCCAGTCCCGCTGCGTACCCTGTCCGATATCACCGGCGGTACCGGACGAGCCGGCCACAATTATGGAGGAAGCCATGGCATCGCGCGGCAAGATGTGCCTCGGCGCCTATTACAACCCAACCGGGCATCACGTCGCCTCGTGGCTGCATCCCGGGGCGCAGGCCGACGCCCACGTCAACATCGACCATTACCTGGAGATCGCAAGGACCGCCGAGCGGGCCAGGTTCCACCTGTTGTTCCTCGCCGACAGCAATACGGTACGGGACGCCGACATCGGCGCTCTCAGCCGGTCGACCCAGTTCGTTGCCTATTTCGAGCCGCTGACGCTGCTCTCGGCGATGGCGATGGTGACCGATCACATCGGCCTCATTGGCACCGCCTCGACCAGTTGGAACCAGCCGTTTCACATTGCCCGCAAGTTTGCATCGCTCGATCATATCAGCAAGGGCCGGGCGGGCTGGAACGCGGTAACATCGGTCGCCGACAAGGAGGCGCAGAACTTCGGACGCGACAAGGCCTATCCGCACGCAGACCGCTACGACCGCGCCCATGAAGTTATCGAAATCGTGGAAGCGCTTTGGGATTCATGGGAAGATGACGCCTTTGTTCGCGACAGGGAAAGCGGCATCTTTTTCGATCCCGACAAGATGCATGACCTCAATCACAAGTCGGAGCGCTACAAGGTGCGCGGCCCGCTCAACGTGCCGCGCTCGCCGCAGGGGTATCCGGTCGTCGTGCAAGCCGGCGCGTCGCCGGAGGGACGCGAACTCGCCGCGCATTACGCGGAAGCCATCTTCAGCCCGCACCTCAACTTTGAGTCCGCCAAGGCCTATTACGACGACACCAAGGGGCGGATGGCCAGTTACAACCGCTCGCCCGATCACCTGAAAATACTTCCCGGCATCAGCATATTCGTAAAGCCGACAGAGGCAGAGGCGCGCGAGGACTACGAATACATCCAGTCGCTCATTCACCCGATTGTCGGCCAGGAAATTTTGACCAGCATGCTCGGCGTCGACATGTCGCCTTACAACTATGAAGGGCCGTTCCCCGCGGACCTGCCCGCCTCGAAAGGCAGCCACGGCCATCGCGGTGAACTGGAAACGCTGGCGAAGGAGAAAGGCCTGACAATCCGCCAGCTCGCCGAACATGCCGCCGGCGCGCGCGGCAAGAACGTCCAGGTCGGCTCACCGACGCAGATCGCCGATTATCTCGAGCACTGGTTCGAGGGAGAAGCCTGCGACGGCTTCAACATCATGCCACCTTATATCCCGGGCGGGTTGAACGACTTTTGCGATCTGGTGATCCCGGAATTGCAAAGGCGCGGTCTCTTCAGAACCGAATACGAGGGCAGGACGCTTCGGGAAAATCTCGGCCTGCCACGCCCGCAGAACCGCTATACGCCCGCGCAGAAGGCCGCCGAATAGGCGCCCGTTCCGGTGCATTGTCAGGTAACGCCGCGCAATTTCCCATATCCGGGCATCGGCCGGTCTTCCATGCGCCACAGGCAGATGAACGCCAGCACGAAGCCGGCCGACGAGGCCGCGAAAATATACCGAAATGCGCTTTCCAGCGCTGCAACCACTTCAGGCGAGCGGCCGGCGACTTTTTCGATACCGTCACCGCCGGCAACGCCAAACAGGATCGCGCCCAGCAGCGCCACACCGATGGCCTGACCGAGAGAACGCAGGAACACAAGCAGCGCCATTGTCGTTCCAAGGTCGTGACGGGCGACCGTGCTTTGCAGGCTGACGGCAATCAGCGAGAACATCGCACCGATGCCCGTTGCCACGATGGTTGTAAGAACAAACATCAGCCAGAGCGGCATGCTGGCGGCGGTCAAGGCCATAACGGCGATGGCGGCGGCGGCCGATGCCAGGCCGATCAGTGGCGGAATGCGATAGCGATCCAGCTTGCGCATCGATATCGCGCCGATAAAGGCGCCGGCGGTTGTAAATACCATCAGCGGGATCGTCGCCAACCCGGCATTGCTTACGGAGAGGCCGGTGATCGTCTGCAAATATACCGGCAGGTACACGGCCAGGCCGATATAGGAACCGATCGCGCAGAAACTGCATAAGGTAGCCATGCGGACAACCTGGTTGCCCATGACGGCGATCGGGATCAGGGGTTCAGCGGCAAGCCGCAAACGCAGAACAAGCAGCAGCCAGAACAGGATTGCAGCGACGGCCAGAGCCAGCAATTGCGGCGAAGACCAGGCGTAACGCGAGCCGCCCCAGCTCAGGGTCAGCATCAACAGGATGCTGGCGATCATGATCAACAGGGCGCCTGGAATATCGATCTTGTGCGGCCGCTCGTTGCGCGGCAATCGTTTCAACTGCGGCCAGACCATCGCCAGTGCAAGCGCGCCGAGCGGCAGGTTGATCCAGAAAATCAGGCTCCAATGCCAATGTTCGGCAAATACGCCGCCGAGAACGGGACCGAGCGTATTGGCGCTCAGCCAAACGCTGGACGTGTAAACCTGATATTTGGGACGTTCGGCGGGGGGCACAACATCGCCGATGATCGTTTGCGTGAGCGCGAAAATTCCGCCACCGCCAAGGCCCTGCACACCGCGGGCGATAATCAGGGCCGGCATGCTGGTCGCCAGCGCGCATGCAGCCGATCCGACCAGGAAAATGCACGCGGCGAACAATATCGTGATGCGGCGGCCGCGAATGTCCGCCATTTTCCCGTACAGGGGTGTCACCGCCGTCGTGACCAGCAGGTAGGAGGTGACGACCCAGGGGATCAGCTCGATGTTGCGCAATTCACGCCCGATCGTCGGCAGCGCCGGTCCGACGATTGTCGTCTCGAGCGCCGCCAGCATCATGACAAACATCAAGCCTGTCATGATCAAGCGAATGTCCTGTTTTGACAGATTGTCCGGGCGCGCCGGATCCGGCTGGTTCATGCACAGTCACAAAGGCTGCCGCCGGCCGCCCTGCTCCCGGCATCCAGCAGTTATTTCAGTCCAAAGGGGTACCGCCACTCGGTCCCCATGTTGTCGTCGGTAATGAGTACACGCCCCGCGGTTCTGTCAAGCACCGATCGGCAGGTCTCGATCTCGGTCTTTCCACCGGGATGGGCCAGGTGCGTTTTGAAGGACATCAGCCGGGCAAGTCCCTGACGATGATGCTCCTTTGCCAGATCGACGACCCTGACGCCGTCTATCCGGTAGGAAAGCAGCGTCCTGCGCCAGCGCTGAAAGTCCGGATTGAGCGCACGCCGGGAAACGGCCATGTGATTGTTGTAGCGGAAGCCGTGCGGGAATACCGAGCACGCCGTGCGCTGCACCCGCGGGGAATGCGTCGTGTTGAAGAAGAACACCCCACCGGGTTTCAGCCGGTGGCCGACCATCGCGAGATACTCCTTCGACAAAAGGTTGGCGATATTGGCCCGGAAGTGCCAGGTCGTGTTTTGAACCACGAAATCAAACTTGCGGTCGGGATTGGCACGCATCCAGCGGCGTCCATCGTCGACGATCAGCTTCACTTTCGGATTGGACAATATGCTGCGCACTTGCGGCTGACCGGCAATCAATTCAGCATAACCCCTGCTGATCTCGATGACAGTCAGGGAGACGACATGCGGGTTGTTGGCTATGATCTTCGCCCACGAACCGGTCGACAGCCCAATCATCAGGACATGCCTGGGCGAGGGATGAAAGAGGCTCAACGCAAACGGCCGGCGGGCGCCATTGGTGTCGGGGAACAGGCTGGTATTGAATTTTCCGTCATACATGCCATTGCCCCAGACCTCACCCTTCTTGTCGACGGTAATGCTGCGGCTTTCGTGAACGACTGCAAGTTTCGGAGTTTGCGCAACACGTTCGCGCAGCATCAATCGGGCGACGATTTCCTTCCGGTCAAATGGAAACATCAGCAAGACAACGAACGCCATGGCGCCCAGTACGATGGCGGGCATGCGCACGAACGCGGGTTGCAATACCGGACCGCTCATCGAAGCGGTTGGCATTCTGCCGCTCACGCAAAGATAAAGCATTGCAATCGTCAACACGCTGTAGAGCGCCAGTACGCGCGCCACGCTAACGAGTGGTAAAATCTCCAGCAGCACGAACCCTGTCAGGATGCTGCCTGTCGCGGAGCCTGCGATATTCGCCAAATAAAGCCATGAAACATTTCGGCCGGCATTGCTGCCAGCACGGATCCCCAGGTGCGCCAGGTACGGCAACACCATGCCCCACGACCGTGCGATGAAATATACGCCCAGCATCACAGCGGTCTGCGCAACACCGGTCCTGATCGTCGCCAGCCAGGCAACCAACGGCAACAGGCCAAGACCCGCGAGAGCAGCAACCGCCAGCTGAACGAGAATCGCACGGCCCATCACGTCCGGATCACGTTTCGCCAATTGCGCAACTTCCCGCGAACCATAGGGCAATGCCGAGCAGGAAGATGCCGAGCACCGCGGCAAACGCCGGGGCCAATCCCCCGGTCATGAATGACATGATGCGAAACACGTAAATTTCGTAGGACAAGGCGACGAAGCCGGACAGCCCCCCAGCCCCAGCATCAACCCAGGGTTGATGGGCATTGTGCGCGAAGGTTCCCGGCCTGCCAGCTCCGGAGCGCTGGTCACTTGTAATATCGTCGTTGAACACTGCCGAAGCGATTGGCGATGCAACCACAATGTAGCCAATGCAACGGCCACATTCACCGACACGGCGAAGAAAATAGCTGCTTGCATACCGCCAAATGGGAACAACAGCGCAAGGCCCGCGAAACAGGCGCTTGCTGCGCCCAGCGTGTTGACGAAATAAAGCAGGCCGACCGAATAACCGGTGTTGCCCGAACGTCTCACCAGGTGCTCGCTCAACAGAGGCAAGGTTGCGCCCATCAACACCGTCGGGACGATAACAAGCGCCAGCGATACCGCGCCTGTGCCCCACAAAGGCAGGTTCGTGATCGCGGCGCCGACCCGGTCGAATGTCCACAGTGAAAACACGCCGAACAAGGCTGTCAGCAGTCCGATCGCCGCCAGGACGAGCAGAACCGGAATCGCCCGATATTTCGACAACCATCCACCGGCCAGGCTACCAAGCCCCAGACCAACCATGAACGCCGTCACGACGATGGTGACAGCTTCGAGATTGACTCCGAAAATCCGGAACAGCGCCCTTTGCCAAACCATTTGGTACAACAGCGCCGGAAAACCTGAAAAGAAAAATAAAATGCTGATGTTTCTGACTACCGAATCGGATGAAATATTACGACCCAGACACTTCGTTGTAACCGACATGCACATCCCTGTTCGTTTATTGGCCTGTCAACAAACGCTAGGATGGGCTTCTGAATCAGCATTTAAATGTGCCGGGATATTCATTATCGTGGGCAATATTTCCACGATAAGGTCGCAGTCGTTTAATTAGTAATTGTATTGAACTGGCGACAATCGGTCATCGCAACCATCGTTTCAGGCGCGTCACGCCTTCCGCGATGTCATCTTCAGAAGCAGCAAACGAAAAACGCACCCAGCGCGCACCCTGTCGGCGGTCGAAATCGACGCCCGGGGTTGCCGCAACTCCTGCCTCGTGCAGCATGCGCTTGCAAAACTCGAGCGAGTCGTTGGTGTATTCGCTAACATCGACATAAACATAAAATGCGCCATCAATCGGATAGAATTCGGAAAGACCCGCGCCCGGTAGTTCAGTCTTCAACATCTCGCGGCTGCGGGCGTATCCCTGGAGAATTTGTTCAAGTTCCTCACGGCAGCCAAAGGCCGCTTCCGCCGCAACCTGGCTCAGGTACGGCGCGGAGATGGCAAGGCTCTGCGCCAGACGTTCAACAGGCCGTATCAGCACTTCCGGCAGGACCAGCCATCCGATGCGCCAGCCTGTCATGCAGTAATATTTCGAGAACGAATTGACGATCACCGCATTTTGCGAATAGGCCAATGCAGTCTGCGCCGGCCGCTCATAAGTCAATCCGTGATAGATCTCGTCGGAAATGAAACAAATGCCCAGGCGGTCGCATGCAGCGCATATCTCTGCCAGCACGCCGTCAGGAGTCATGGTGCCGGTGGGATTGGCGGGGCTCATAAGCAAGACCCCGTCCAGCGGTGTTTGGCGATGCGCCTCTTCGATCATGGCCGCTGTGACGACATACCCATCGGCCGCCCGCGTCTCCAGAATGACCGTTTCAATGCCAAGAGCGTCGAAAATATTGAGATAAGCGGGGTACCCGGGTGCGGCTACCGCCACGCGCGCTCCGGCGTCGAACAGTGCGAGAAACGCCAGGATAAATCCGTTTGACGATCCGGTCGTGACCGCGGCCCGGGCAGGGTCAACAGTAACGCCATAGGTATTGCTGTAGTGGTCCGCAATCGCCTGGCGCAAACTCGGCAGACCCAGCGTTTGGGTATAACCGATTCGCCCGCCGCCAAGCGCGGAAATGGCTGCACGCCGAACCGCTTCCGGCGCCGGCGCCCCAGGCTCCCCCGCTTCCATGCGAATGATACTGCGCCCGGACAATGCCAGGGCTGCTGCGTCCTTGAACACATCCATCGCGAGAAAAGGCGCTACATCGCTTCTGCCGGACGGTTTCAGGAATTGAGCCACGTTATCGATATTCCGTTTTGAAATCACAAACCCGATCCTGACGAACTATTTGCCCCGTAATCCGCGCTGCAGCATTGCATGCGCCGCGATCCCGCCATATTCAACTGTTGTGTTCGATCGACCTGCATTCCGGACTTCGCCAGAAGGTTTTTTTCTGGCTGGTTCCAGCACAGCCCGATCCCAAACGCGGTCGCGCCCCGCCGCGCCGGAGAAGATCATGCCATTTGCGTTCCCTATCAAGGCTGACCTGCAAACACCAGTGCGGCGCATGTCCAGCACAGGCTTGGCTGATGCGCGACGTGGAGTTCAATTTGTCCGGGTGCTGGCAGCCGCAATAGCGGTCCTGGCGGCTACGGCTGCGCTGGCCCCTGTACACGGGCAGCAAATCAAGCTGGTGCGCGACGCGGAAACGGAAGCTTTGCTCCGCAGCTATGTCCTGCCGTTGGTCCGGGTGGCCAGGACCGGGGCCGGCGCCACGCGGATATTTCTCGTCAATAGTCCAAGATTCAATGCATTCGTTTCCGGTGGCCGAAACATATTCGTGTTTACCGGGGCCATAATGCAATCGGAGACGCCGAACGAGCTGATTGGCGTTCTGGCCCACGAAGTCGGCCATATAGCCGGTGGGCACATCGCCCGCCAGCAGATGGCGATGAGCCAGTTGGGGCCATTGGCAATCGCCGGCATGCTCATGGGCGCCGGCGCCCTGATAGCCACCAGCCGCAGCCGGAACGTAGGCGGCTCGCCGATCGGCATCGCCGGGGCTCTGACCGGTCCGCAAGAATTACTGCGGCGGGCAATGCTGTCGTATCGCCGTTCCGAGGAGCAAGCGGCAGATATAGCCGCTCTCAAATACCTCAATGCGACACGCCAATCGGCGCGAGGCTTGCTTAAAACGATGGAGCGCATGAACCGGACGAGCCTTTTCAGGTCTCGTGGGGTCGATCCGTATTTGCTGTCGCACCCATTGCCGGCGGAACGCCTCTCTTTCCTGCAAACCCAGGCAGCGCAAAGCAAGTACTGGAACAACAGGTCCTCGAAGTCGCTGCAGCAGCGCCATGCGCTCGTGCGCGCCAAAATCATCGGTTTCGTGACCAATTTCCAGGAAATAAATCGCCGCTATCCCCTGCATGACCGATCGCTGGCGGCCCGCTACGCGCGGGCGGTCGGCACCTACCGCTTTGGCCGGCTTCCTGACGCAATTGCCCAGATCAACGGGCTGATCCGAGCCCAGAAGCGCAATCCCTACTTCCATGAACTCAAGGGCCAGGCGTTGCTTGAAGCTGGCAGGGCGGCACAGGCGATCGGTCCGCTCAAGCGGGCCGTGGCGCTCAACTCCCGCGCCACACCGATCCGGATCATGCTCGGGCATGCGCTCTTGTCCACCGGAAAGCGGAAGAACCTGAAGCAAGCGGTATCAAATTTGAATCGGGCCACGCAACAGGAGCCGCAAAACGCCGGTGCGTTTCAGTTTCTCTCCATGGCCTATGACGGACTAGGCAACCGGCCGATGGCGCAATTGTCCGCAGCGCAAGCGATGTTTCTGGCAGGCCGCTTCGTTGAAGCCCGCACACAGGCAACACGCGCCAAGCGCGGTCTCAAACCGAAAAGCCCGGCCTGGATCAAGGCCGAGGACATATTAACCTACCGGCCACCGAAGTACCGTTGACCATTACAGGGCGTCTGCGGACTGGCCGCTCACGTTATCGTGTTGCCGTAATAATGGTCCGCTAACCGGTTCAAGGTATCGATCGACCTGAATAATTTGTAAGTATCAAACAAGGCCCGAATGCCCCTGGAGACAGTTATGCTCGACTATTGCCGAAAGATTTCAAGATTCGCGCAAGTCCCGGTTGTCGCGATTACAATTCTTGCAGCCGCGTTCCTTTCCGGAGCAGCCACGGCCCAGACACAGTTCAATCTGGCCCAAAAAGCCGAGATCGAAAAAATCATCAAGGATTATCTTGTCAAAAACCCGGCGGTCCTGCGCGACGCGTTGATTGCGCTGCAAAAGCATAACGCAGCCGAAGAGCGTGCCAAGCGCGAGCGCGCCGTCTCCGCGCTCGGGCCCAAACTCATAAATTCCAAGTACCAGGTCGTTCTGGGTAATCCGAACGGCAAGATCAACCTGGTCGAGTTTTTCGATTACAATTGCGGCTATTGCCGCCGGGCGATGACCGACCTTGAGAAGCTGATCGGCAAGAACCCGGACCTGCGGGTTGTGTTGAAAGAGTTTCCAGTGCTCGGGGCCCCGTCCCGCGATGCCGCGATCGTCGCATCCGCGCTGCAGCTGCAATTCGACGGCAAGAAATACTGGACCTTTCACCGGCGCTTGATGGCGACGCGCGGCCGGGTCGGAAAAGCTCAGGCCCTGGCCGCGGCACGCGCCAGTGGCGCCGACATGAACCGGCTGGCGAAGGACATGGAAAATCCGGAAATCATCCGCGGATTGCAAGAGGTGTCCGCCATTGCCGAAGCGCTGAACATGACCGGGACGCCGTCCTATGTCGTCGGTCAGGATGTTGTCATCGGCGCCGTCGGTTTCGACAACCTGCAACGGCGCATCGACAATCTGCGCAAATGCGGCAAGAACCGGTGCGGGTAATTTTGCGCCGGGTTAGCTGGGCGAATAATGCCGGCTATCGTTCGCCAAGCAATCCCTTGACGAATTGTTCTATCGCCTGTTGAGACCTTGAACGGCGCAGACGCTCGGCCACCAGAATTGCGCGGACCTGCTGCAGCGCCTCTTGCACATCCTGATTGACGATGACGTAGTCATACAGCTTCCAACGTGAAATTTCGCGTGACCGAGCCGCCTCGAGCCGGCGTTCGATTACGTCGCTTGTGTCTTCGGCGCGGCGTTCCAGGCGCGCCTTCAGCTCGCGCATCGATGGTGGCAGAATGAATATTGTTACCGCATCGCCCCTCGCCCGGTCGAGAACCTGCTGGGTGCCCTGATAGTCGATATCGAAAATCATGTCCCGGCCACTGGCGAGAACCGCCTCGACCGGCGCGCGTGGCGTGCCGTAGTAATTGCCATGCACCTCAGCCCATTCCAGCAAATCGCTGGCAGAGCGCATCTTCTCGAACTCGGCCCGGGTCTTGAAGTAATAATGAGTGCCGTCAACTTCGCTGGAACGCCGCGGACGCGTCGTTACCGATATCGAAAGCGCCAGGTTGAGTTCCTTGTCGTCCAAAAGATATTTGGTCAACGTGCTTTTACCGGCGCCCGACGGAGACGACAAAATCAACATAAAGCCCCGCCGGCGGATTATTTCGTCCGGCTTGTTCGCGCCGCCCATGTCAAGGCCCTTTCCTGACGCCGACCTGTATGCCCACACCATCGGTCAGGGTTCGTAAGATTTTCTTAACACAATGATAGCCGGACGGGGACGCCTCACTCAATGTTCTGGACCTGCTCGCGGAACTGTTCAATCTGCACACGCAATTCCATGCCGATGGCGGTCAACGCCTTGCCATTGGACTTGGAGCACAGCGTATTTGCTTCGCGCGCCAGTTCCTGGGCAAGAAAATCAAGCCGCCGGCCAACCGGCCCATCCTGCGCCAGCAATTCGCGGACAGCAGCAACGTGGGCGTGCAGCCGATCCAACTCCTCGCGTACATCGGCTTTTGCTGCCAAAAGCAGTGCTTCCTCGTGGAGGCGGCCGGGATCAAGGGCGGGAGATGCCCCGACAATTTCGGCAATCGATTGCTCAAGACGGGCACGCACCACGTCCGGGCGGCGATCCGGACATTGTTCCGCATCCGCGGCGAGGGTGGCGATGGTATCGATCTTGTCTGCAAGAACCTTGCCCAGGGCTGCGCCTTCGGTCTTGCGCATTGCCAGAAGGGCAGCAATTGCCTCCTCCAGCGATTCCAGCATGGCCTTCCCGACAGCGTCGACGGTTTCCCGCTCGTCATCGGCATCGGAAATTTCGACCACCCCGCGAATAGCAAGCAATCCATCGAGCGTGGCTGGTCCGATTAATCCGCCGTCAGGCAGGTTGGCAATCGCGGTCCGCAATGCCGCCAGGGCCGGTTCGTTGATACGGACCTGCGGAGATGAGGCTTCCCGCTGCGCGGTGAGATTGGCGTAACAGGCGCCGCGGGCCAGTTTCTTGCCCAACCGGGCGCGCGCCTCGACTTCCACTGCGTCAAAACCGCTAGGCGTACGCAGGCGCAGGTCGAGGCCGCGGGCGTTCACTGTTTTCAGCTCCCAGGCCCATCGCCACGCATCGCGGGCGCCGCCTACCCGCGCAAATCCGGTCATGCTCACAAGCGCCATCGGTCACCTGCTTCCAAATCCAAATGATTCCATCCTTGAATAGTAACCGATAGCGCGTTGGCAAGCACCGTACACCGGACCAGAGGCAGCCCGATTGCGAGTTCAGTGCGGATAATCGAAATATTACCGTTCCATGCTCTTGATACGCGGAACGCTGTGGGCGGCGTTCAAATCCCAGCGCCTGGCTTTCAGGGGATCATGTTTGGTTCCCGCCGACGCATCGTAAACAGGACGCCGCACGCGCTGCAACGGTCCTGCACGTTTGCGCCCCTTCATAGACTTCAGTGCGTCTTTCGAAATTGGCTTTAGGTCCGGAATTTCCTGGGCGCGGTTGTCAATATCGCCTTCCTGAAACGGCAATGTCCGGCTGTGCCTGGCAGCCGCGGCCGCCAGCGCAGCGCGCTTGGCCGCAGCCATCGGAACGGTTTTGCCATTTCCAGCGGAAGCGGGCTGCACTGGCTTTTGCGGTGGAGTGTTGATCGGGCCATCAAGCGGGGAATCTGTAACGTCGGGAGTAACGCCGATTATCTGAAGGTTCATCGCTTCGATGCCCGGCGATAGTGTAATTTTCATCGCTTTGGCCGACGCATCATTCCGTCCTTTGGTTTTGCCGATCGCGTTGCCGGCCTGCGTCCCATTTTTGCCTGGCGCTCCCCGGACGGTGTTATCCGCGATTTTGGCGTGGCCGGGATTGCCAGTCGTTGCTCTTATGGTGGCTTGCGGCGCATAAGCTCTTGCCGAACGAGGCAAGACGGGAACTCCGACGCCAGCGGCCTTGTTGACCGCGTCAATTGCAGATGCGGGCCGATCGGCGCGGACCGAACGCACCTCGCCGGCGCCTGGATCCTTGCCATTAGAACCGGCCATTGAACTGGCGTTGGACGGTTCCTTACGAGCACCGCCGGCGCGGCTGCGCAATGATACGCTGTAGTCGTGTGGCAATGCAGCCACCAGGCGCTTGGGGGACGAACGCAGTGCATCGCGCAGGGTCAATTGGGCTTCGGCGTGTTCAACAGGACGGATCAAACGGCCCGTGCGTTCTGGAGCGGTACCATAAGACCCGTGAAACGGGCTGAGCGGGAACAGGCCCCCTCTCCGCCGGCGCTTGGACCGCTTTGCAGGCTGCTCGGGCTCAACATCCGGAGCAACCCGATCGACGGCGCCGGGATCGGCCTTCGCTGGCCCGCCGTTCGCGCCAGTACTGTTGCCAGTCTTACCTTCCTTGCGCTCCTTCTCGATCTGCCGCCAGCGCTGAACGTTGTTGTTGTGCTCTTCCAGGGTTTCTGCAAACGCGTGTCCGCCAGTGCCGTCGGCGACAAAATAAAGATCATTCGTCTTTGATGGATTGGCGGTCGCCTCAAGCGCCGCCCTGCCCGGGTTCGCAATCGGTCCTGGCGGCAGGGCCGGAATGACGTAGGTGTTGTAGGAAGTCGGCTTGCGAATTTCAGAGCGCAATATCGGACGCCCCAGAGTGCCCTTGCCGCCTACCAGGCCATAAACGATGGTCGGATCGCTTTGCAGCCGCATCCCCTTTCGCAGGCGATTGTAGAACACGGCCGCAACGCGGCTGCGCTCATCTGCCTTTCCGGTCTCTTTTTCCACGATCGCCGCCAGCGTCAACAGCTCGTACTTGGTCTTCAGCGGCAGGTCCTTGGCGCGCTTGTTCCAGATTCGCGTGAGCAACCGGTCCTGATCGCGTTTCATCTTGCGGATCAGCTGCGATCGCGACATGCCGCGCGCAACCTTGTACGTCTCTGGCAGCAGCGATCCTTCCGCCGGAACTTCGCGGATGTCGCCAGCGAGTATTTCGCTGGCCTTCAATCGTTCAACGATTTGCTGGCTGGTCAGACCTTCCGGGATCGTAACCGAGTGCAACAATTGCTTGCCGGAGACCAGGACATCGATGACATCAGAATGGCTGATATTCGCCTTGAAGAGATACTCGCCGGCCTTGACCTTGGGCCACTTCCCCTGCGTCCACAGCGCGAGCTTCATCAACGAGGGCTGGTCGATAACGCCTTCCCGGTTAAGCTTGTCGATAATCTGAATAACCTCGGTGCCCGGCGCGATAAAAACCACC
>Ga0181594_10003435_pt1 | contig 14342 bp, 13 predicted proteins | sample 071ome_18_FD_145603 | JGI IMG/M metagenome (GOLD analysis project Ga0181594, IMG submission 145603) | Coastal salt marsh microbial communities from the Groves Creek Marsh, Skidaway Island, Georgia - 071413BT metaG (spades assembly) | ecosystem: Environmental > Aquatic > Marine > Intertidal zone... | reverse complement strand
CGGTTTCGATAACACATCGTCCCGCGCTGGCCTAGCTAGGCAACTTAAGGGGCATGACTGGTGCAACCCCGGTCTGCGCGTTAGGTTCGGAGCGGAGCCAGTTCATGAGCATTTGGGGCAAAATCATCGGGGCAACCACCGGGTTCGCGGTGGGCGGACCCATTGGCGCGTTGGTCGGCGGGCTGGCCGGCCATGTCTACGACCGGCACCGGGCGCGCGGCGACGAGGGAGGCGGCGACGCCACCAAGCAGATCGCCTTTACCATCGGGGTCATTGCGCTGGGCGCCAAGATGGCAAAAGCCGACGGCCAGGTCACCGCCGACGAAGTGCAGGCCTTCAAAGAGGTCTTTCAGGTCCCGCCGGAAGAAATGAAGAACGTTGCCCGTGTGTTCGATCTTGCCCGCAAAGATGCTCGCGGATACGAAATCTACGCCCGCCAAATCGCCGGGCTCTTCAAAGAGAACCCGCAGGTCCTTGAGGATTTGGTCGATGGGCTATTCCACATCGCCAAGGCCGACAACGTGATGCATCCGGCCGAACTCGATTACCTCGAAAACGTCTCGCGGATTTTCGGGTTCGACGCGAACGACTTCGCCCGGATCAAAGAAGCCCATCTCGGACCGGACCAGGCCGATCCGTACCAGGTGCTCGGCATCTCGCGCGACGCGTCCAACGACGATATCAAAAAGGTCTATCGCCAACTCATTCGCGAACATCATCCCGACGCGCTCATCGCGCAAGGCGTGCCGGAGGAGTTCGTGCAGGTGGCCAACGACAAACTTGCGGCGATCAATGTCGCTTACGATCGCATCGAAAAAGAGCGCGGTTTGGCGTAATCCGCAATGCGCCCCCAACATCTTCTCTTCGCCCTGACCATGGCGGCGGCGGCCGGTACCAACTGGGTCGCCTCCAAAATTGCCGTCGATACTTTGCCGCCGTTCCTCACGGTGGCGATGCGTTTTGCGATTCTTTCGGTTGCATTGGCGCCGTTTGCGCGCGTGTTCAAAGGGCAAATGCTCAACGTGTTCCTGGTTGCCGTCACGCTCGGCGTGATGCAGTTCGGCTTCATGTTCAAGTCGTTGAGCATTTCGGAAGATGTCTCGACGATGGCCATCACCAACCAGCTCTACGTGCCGTTTTCCACCATTCTTGGGATCATTTTTCTCGGCGAACGCATCGGTTGGATCCGCAGCGTCGCCATTGCCATCGCCTTTGGTGGCGTGGTCGTGATGGGGTTCGACCCCGCGGCCTTCCGGCAGCTCGATGCGATGATGTTCGTCACATTGTCGGCGATGTCGCTGTCGATCTCGTCGTTGTTCATGCGCAAGCTCAGCGGCATCACGGTCTTCCAACTTCAATTCTGGTTATCCTTCTTGGCCGCGCCGCAAATGCTGGCGCTATCGCTGATCTTCGAGTTCGATCGCTGGGCGGACGTTCCCAACGCGAGCGCGTTGGCCTGGTACGGTTTCGTCTACACGATTTTCGTCGGCACACTGTTCCATGCGGGCTGGTACTTCCTGTTACGGCGTTACCCCGTCAGCACCGTGGCGCCTCTGATGCTGCTGTTGCCGGTCTTCGGGATCGGTTCGGGCATCGTCGTTTACGGCGACGTCCTGTCCTCGCAGATCGCGCTGGGCGGGGCGCTCACCTTGATCGGCGTCGCCATCATCGTGTTCCGCACCCGAGAGGGCGAGGGCGGCGAGGTCGACTTTGACAAAAAGCCCGAGGCCGAACGCGACACCGCGTCGCCATGAAGCCGCAACATCTCGGGCTCGCCTTGTTGATCACCCTCTTGTGGGGGTTCAACTTTGTCGCCGCGAAGACCGCGCTCGATCACTTCCCGACATTCGAGATGCTGCTGCTGCGGTTTGTCTTGCTGGCCGCCATCCTGTTTCCGTTTCTGCGTGTGCCGCGCGACAGGATCCGACCGGTGATCGCCGTTGGGTTCATGGTCGGTGTCCTTCATTTTTCGCTGAACTTCTCCGGGCTCGGGATGTCGGGCGATGTTTCGTCGGCGGCCATCGCCACCCAACTTTTCATCCCGTTCGGCGCGATCCTTGCCGTCATCTTCCTCGGCGAGCGTATCGGCGTGTGGCGCACAACGGCCATCGCGGTCGCGTTCACCGGTGCCGTCGTCATTTCGTTTGATCCCGTTGTGGTCAACCATCTCGATGCGCTCTTGGTGGTTGTCATCAGTACCGTGCCGATGGCGATCACAACGATCATGTTGCGCCGGTTGACCGGCGTCGGACCGATGCAAGTGCAGGCATGGACCGCGGTGGTCGGCATCCCGGCCTATTTCATCCTTACTGTTCTGTTCGAAAGCGGCCAGATCGAAGCGATCCGTACCGCCACGCTCGCGCCCGTCGCGGGCATTGTGTACGCCGCCGTCGCGGGTTCGATCGTCGGTCATGGCGGGCTCTACTTTTTGCTCAAGCGTTACCCCGTGACCTGGGTCAATCCGCTGTTCCTTCTTGCGCCGGTTTTTGCGGTCTTCTTCGGCGTCACCGTTTACGGTGATCAACCGACCTTGCAAATTGTTGTCGGTGGATTCATGACGATCGCCGGTGTTGCGATCGTCGCCATTCGCTCCGCGCGCAAAGGCACGCCGGTATCAGAGAAGGCGGCACCATGAGCATGCTCGCAAAAATTCATCCGTCACCCAATCACGATGCCCGCCCCGGTGCGATCGATATGATCGTGTTGCATTACACCGGCATGAAAGATTGCGCAGGCGCGCTCGACCGGTTGTGCGACCCGGTCGCCAAGGTCAGCGCGCATTATTTGATCGACGAAGACGGCACGCTATACGCGCTGGTCGACGAAGATCGTCGCGCCTGGCATGCGGGCGTTGCGTCGTGGCATGGCGAAACCGATATCAATGGGTGTTCCGTCGGCATCGAGTTGGTCAACCCGGGGCACGAATTCGGCTACCGTGCGTTTCCCGAGGCCCAAATGGTCACGCTCGAAACACTGTGCCGCGATGTCATGGAGCGTCACGACATCTCGGCCGCCCGTGTTCTCGGGCATTCGGATGTTGCGCCGGCGCGCAAACAAGATCCCGGCGAACTGTTCGATTGGCTGCGGCTCGCCAAATCGGGCCTTGCCCTATGGCCCGATCCCGATGCGGCCGGGTCGGACACGCTCAAAGACGGCGATACCAACGACGATATCCTCGCTTTACAGGCCGATTTGGGCACGGTCGGTTATGGCATCGCTGCCGACGGTCGCTACGGTCCGGTGACCGCGTCGGTGGTCACGGCGTTTCAGCGTCACTACCGCCCGGCCCGGGTGGATGGGGCGGCCGATGCCGAAACCCGCGCCCTGCTGGCCGGTCTCATCGCGCTCTTTGTTGACGTCTAGGGGCGGCGGCGTAGGGTAGGCGGGCCAGGCGGCCGGATGACCGCTGTCGGCCTTTCGGGGCCGGTAGAGGAAAGTCCGGGCTCCACGGGAAATCGGTGCCGGGTAACACCCGGCGGGGGCGACCCCAGGGAAAGTGTCACAGAAAGCAAACCGCCTGGGCTTCGGCCGGGGTAAGGGTGAAAGGGTGCGGTAAGAGCGCACCGCGTCGGCGGCAACGGCGGCGGCAGGACAAACCCCACCGGGAGCAAGACCAAATAGAGGTGGCAGGCCGGTTCGCCGGCAGGGTCGGTTCCTGGACCCGTCATCTGGGTAGGTTGCTTGAGGCGTCCGGTAACGGGCGTCCTAGAGGAATGGTCATCCCCCGAAAGGGGACAGAACCCGGCTTACAGGCCGCCTGGCGCTTTTTTCCACGCCCAAGTAAGAACAAACCAGGAACAAGTAATGGTGGGCGATATTCATGGCCTGGCGGAGTAAAAGTCGGCTATTCTCCAAAATGCGAACATATCACGAACATATTGTCGCCCGATTCAACTGGTAGAGAGATCGCCGATCACGAATAGCCACATATGGCCATCGAATCACTTCAGGTTCGAGGCCCGGAGTACTTCCTAAGGCACCGGAATTACTTGAAATTCCATTGACGCCCATAGGATGGCATGATATCCCATCATGTCCCATGGCCGGTCTGCGGCCGACTTGAGGCAGGGCTAGTCGGGACATTGGGAGTGGTTTTTCGTGGAGGCAGCGTTGGCGCTGTTCCTATCCACCTTCGTGAACAAGGTAGATCGCAAGGGTCGCGTATCGGTCCCGGCGACGTTTCGCGCTGTGCTGTCCCAACAGACGTTTTCCGGCGTCGTCGCCATTCCGTCGTTGGTTTCGGCGGCCATCGAGGGTAGCGGAATCGACCGGTTTGAGCGGTTGGCCGAGGGCATCGACGACTTCAGCCCGTTCAGCGACGAACACGACGATTTCTCAAAGGCGATCTTCGGCAAGGCCCACCAACTGCCGTTCGACGGCGAAGGCCGCATCATCATTCCCGAAAACCTTTTGGCCCATGCCGGGATTACCGAACGCGCCGCGTTTGTCGGCCAGGGGCGCAGTTTTCAAATTTGGGAGCCCTTGGCCTTGGCCCAACGCGAGGCCGAGGCGGTCGACCGCGCCAAGCGCGATCGCGCCAGCCTCAAAATTCCCTCACCTCCAAGTGGCGAGGGCGCATCCTGATGGAGCAGCAACGGGCCACTTATTCGCATGTGCCCGTGATGGTCTCCGAAGTTTGTGCCGCCATCACGCCAACCGACGGCGAAACTTATGTCGACGGCACCTTCGGTGCCGGCGGTTACGCGCGGGCGTTTCTGGATGCGGCGGCATGCCGGGTCTTCGGAATCGACCGCGATCCGCGCGCCATCGAACAAGGGCGCGCGCTCGAATCCCAATACGGCGGGCGGCTCACGCTCATCGAGGGCCGGTTTTCCGAGATGGAGGGCCTCTTGGCCGCCCATGGCGTCGACACCGTCGAGGGTGTGGCGCTCGACCTCGGCGTCTCGTCGATGCAAATCGACGATCCCGCGCGGGGTTTTTCGTTTATGGCCGACGGGCCGTTGGACATGCGGATGGGCGGCGAGGGGCCGACCGTCGCCGATGTCGTCAACCAAGAAGAAGAGTCCGCCCTCGCCGACATCATCTACCGCTTTGGCGAAGAACGGCGGTCCCGCCGCATCGCCCACGCCATCGTCGATCAGCGGCGCGACTCTCCGATCGATACAACAGGTCGCCTCGCGGACATCGTCGCGCGCGCCGTGCCGCCGTCGCGCGCCCGCATTCATCCCGCGACCCGGACCTTTCAAGCGCTCCGGATCTACGTCAACGAGGAACTGGGTGTCGGCGGCGAGTTGGGCCAAGGTCTTGCTGCGGCCGAACGGGTGCTAGCGCCGGGCGGTCGGTTGGCTGTCGTGTCCTTTCACTCGCTCGAAGATCGCGCCGTCAAAGAGTTCTTGCGCGACCGTAGCGCGCAGACCAAGCGCAACGCCAACCGACACCTGCCGGCCACCGACACCACCGGGTCGGTGACGTTCGAGCCCGCCCGATCCCGCAAACCGACCGAAGGCGAGGTCGCGCGCAACCCGCGCGCGCGGTCCGCTCGGTTGCGCGCCGCCGTGCGCACACGCGAGGCCATCCAATGATGCGCCCGGCAATCATCGTCGGGCTGGTATTGCTCGCCATCACCGTGACCGGGCTTTTTGAGCTGAAATACGAGGTGCGGGCGCTGGACCAAGAAAAAGCCTCGCTCCATCGGCAAATCGCCGACGAACAAGAAGCGCTCCGTGTGCTGCAAGCCGAATGGAGTTTCCTCAACCAGCCGGAACGCATTCAGGATTTGGCGCGGCGCTACCTCGACCTCGATACCCCGACCGCCGGGCAAATCGGCGGCGTTGAACGCATTCCGTTTCGCGCGCCTGACGAAATGGCGCAGGCGGACACGAGGGGCGGACAATGAGCCGCCGCGACGAACACTACGATCGCAAGCGCGGGTTGCGTCGTCTCGTCCAGCTTGAGGGCGTCGCCAAGCAGGCACTCGACACCGGCCATGTGCGCCTGATCGCCGTCGCCGCCGGCTTTGCGTTGTGCTTCTTCGTGATCGCCGGCCGTCTCGTCGGCCTAGCGGCGCTCGCACCCGCCAACGAACAAGCTGCGATCCCGGCGGATGTTCGCCAGCCTCAAATCGAACGCGCCGAGATTCTCGATCGCAACGGCGTTTTGCTTGCCGGCAATGTGCGCGCGGTGTCGCTGTTCGCGAATCCTCGCAAGGTCTTGGATGCTCAGCAAGCGACCACGCAGCTCCTCAGCGTCTTGCCCGACCTCGATCGCGCGAAGGTCTTGCGCACGTTGTCCTCGGACCGGCGCTTTTCATGGGTTAAGCGGCACCTCAGTCCGCGCCAACAGGACGCGGTCAACAGGCTCGGGATTCCCGGTCTCGGGTTTGTCGACGAAGAGCGTCGGGTCTACCCGCACGGTCCGTTGTCGGCGCATGTCGTCGGCTTCACCGGAGTCGATCGCGAAGGTCTCGCCGGCATCGAAAAAGGCCGCGACGAGGTTCTAGCCGGCGGCCAAGACGTGACGCTCAGCATCGACATTCGAATCCAACACGCCCTGCGCGCCGAGCTCCTGGCCAGCGTCGACGAGTTCCAAGCCATCGGCGCCGCCGCCATCGTGATGGATGCGCACAACGGCGAGATCCTCGGCATGGTGTCGCTGCCCGACTTCAATCCAGGCGCCATGAAAAAAGCCGACGCGGACCGCCTATTCAATCGGGCAACGCTGGGCGTCTACGAAATGGGCTCGACCTTCAAAGCCTTTACCACCGCCGCAGCACTGGAATACGGCGCGGCGACGTTGGAGGACACCTACGACGCCAGCAAGCCGCTGCGTGTCGCGCGCTTCACCATCAACGACGATCACGCCAAGAACCGCTGGCTCAATGTCGCCGAGATCTTTCAGTACTCTTCCAACATCGGCAGCGCCCGGATGGCGCTCGACATCGGCACCAAGCGTCAACAAGAGTTCCTCAAGACACTCGGTTTGTTGGACCGTCCGTCGATCGAAATCCCCGAAGTCGGCACCCCAATGGTGCCAAAGCCTTGGCGCGAAATCAGCACGATGACCATCGCCTATGGCCATGGCATCGCCGTCAGTCCGCTGCAAATGGTGCGCGCCTACGGCACCGTGGTGAACGGTGGTCGCGAGGTTGCCCCGACCTTGCTGGCCCGCCAAGACGATGATCGCCCGGCACCGACGCGCGTCCTCTCGGAACACACCTCGCAAACCATGCGGGCCTTGCTCGGTCTCGTTGTCGCCGACGGCACCGGACGCCAGGCCCAGGCGCAGGGCTATTTGGTCGGCGGCAAAACCGGGACCGCTGAAAAAGCCGGCGCCGGTGGCTACCGCCGCAAAGCTTTGTTGTCGTCGTTTGTCGCGGCATTCCCGATCAACGATCCGCGCTATGTCGTTTTCGTCGCCCTGGACGAACCCAAGGGAACCGAACGCACCTTCAACTTCGCCAGTGCGGGTTGGACGGCTGCGCCGACCACCAGCCGCATTGTCGGTCGCATCGCGCCGTTGCTCGGCATTGCGCCGGCCGTGAGCGAACCCGCAACGACCGACTCCATTCTCGTTTCGGTACGTAAGGGTCGGTGATGCGTCTTTCCGAACTCACCGGCTCGAACGACCGTGCCTCGGGCATCGAAATCGCCGGCATCACCGCCGACAGCCGTGCGGTGATGCCGGGTTACGTGTTTGCCGCCTTGCGCGGCATGCGCACCGACGGCACGCGCTTCATCCCCGATGCGATCGAGCAAGGCGCCGTCGCGGTCCTCGCGCCGTCGGACGTAACGGTAAAAAGCGACGATGTCTTTGTCGTATCCGACGACAATCCGCGTCGCCGGCTTGCGTTGATGGCGGCGCGTTTCTACCCCCATCAGCCCGAAACCATCGTCGCGGTCACCGGCACGAACGGCAAAACCTCGACGGCCGATTTCGCGGCGCAGATTTGGGCCCGCATCGGCGTCAACGGCGGCAGCCTCGGGACGCTGGGCTTGCGCACCGCAGGTCGTGGCGCCGGCGCAACACTCACTACGCCCGATCCGGTGACGTTGCATCAAACCCTGGACCGGCTTGCGGGCGAGGGCGTTCAGCATCTCGCCATGGAGGCCTCCAGCCACGGGCTCGACCAATACCGGCTCGACGGCGTGCGCGTTTCTGCGGCGGCCTTCACCAACATCAGTCACGACCATCTCGATTATCATGGCTCGCCGGAGGCCTATCTCGCGGCCAAGCTGCGTCTCTTTGCCGAGGTCATGCCCGAAGGCGGGATCGCGGTGCTCAATATCGACATTCCCGAGTTCGAAAAGGTGCGCGCCGTGTGCGCGGCCCGTCGGCAACTCATCATTACCTACGGGACGGACCTAAAAGCCGATTTTCGTTTGGTGTCGGCCGAGCCCGGGCCGTGCGGCCAAACCGTCGAGATTGCGCTCAACGGCGCGACTCACAAAGTTCTGTTGCCGCTCTTCGGGGCGTTCCAGGCCGAAAACGCGCTTGCCGCGTTGGCGCTGGTGATCGTCACCGGGGCCGATCAGGCCGCGGCCGTCCATGCGTTGGGACATTTGCGCGGCGTCTTGGGGCGCGCGCAACTCGTTGCCGAACTCAGCAACCGCGCCAAGGTCTTTGTCGATTACGCCCACACCCCCGATGCCCTCAGCCATGTGCTGAGCGCCCTGCGTCCCCATACCAAGGGGCGTTTGGTTGTGGCGTTCGGCTGCGGCGGCAATCGCGATCGTACCAAGCGGCCGGAAATGGGCGCCATCGCTGCCGAGCTGGCCGATCACGTGATCGTCACTGACGACAATCCGCGCGACGAAGACCCCGCCGCCATTCGCCGTGAAATTCTCGCGGCGTGCCCCGAGGCTGAGGAGGTCGGTAACCGGGGCCGCGCCATTGCCCGTGGCATCGAAGTATTGCAACCCGGCGATCTTCTGGTCGTTGCCGGCAAGGGTCACGAGACCGGACAAATCGTCCGCGGCGACGTGCGTCCCTTCGACGATACCGCCGTCATTCGCAAAGCGGCCTTGGGTCAAGGGAGGCACGGCTGATGACGGACGCATCACCTGCCGTTCTCTGGACCGCCGACGAAGTGCATGCGGCGACCGGTGGCGCCGTGACCGGCAATGCCGCATGGCAAGCCACCGGCGTCGCGATCGACAGCCGTACGATTCAGGCCGGCGACCTCTTCGTCGCGATTGCAGGTCCCAATCATGACGGCCATCAATTCGTCGCCGAGGCGATTGCGCAAGGCGCCGTCGCCGCGGTGGTCGCGGACACCTTCGACGCGCCCACCGACGATCTGCCTCTGGTGCGTGTCGCCGATCCCTTGGACGCATTGCGCAAGCTTGGGCAGGCCGCCCGGGCGCGCATGCAAGGCACGGTGATCGCGGTTACCGGCAGCGTCGGTAAGACCGGCACCAAAGAAGCGCTGCGCGGTGCGTTGGATCGCTACCAGCCGACGCATGCCAGTGTCGGCAGCTTCAACAACCATTGGGGTGTGCCGCTCAGCCTCGCGCGTTTGCCGCGCGATGCTCGGTTTGCCGTGTTCGAGATCGGGATGAACCACGCGGGCGAGATCGGCCCGCTGTCGCGCCTCGTGCGGCCGCACGCCGCCATCATCACGACGGTCGAGCCTGTGCACCTCGAGTTCTTCGACTCCGTCACCGGGATTGCCGACGCCAAAGCCGAAATTTTCGAAGGTCTCGAACCTGACGGCATCGCGATTCTCAATCGCGACAATGCTTTCTACGACCGGCTGGCCGACGCCGCTCGCACCGCCGGCGCCGCGCGCATCATCGGCTTCGGCGAATCGCAAGCGGCCGAGGCGCGCCTGATCAAAGCCGCGCTCAACGAAACTTGCACCTGCATCTCGGCCGACATTTGCGGTCAGGCGATGACCTACAAGATCGGCGCCCCCGGCCGCCACTGGGTGATGAACAGTCTTGCCGTTCTTGCGGCCGTGAGCGCGGTCGACGCCGACCTCGGCCTCGCGGGCCTCGCGCTGGCCGACCTTTCGCCGCCGGAAGGGCGCGGGCAACGCACCACCGTTACCACGCGCGACGGAACTTTCTTGGTGATCGACGAAAGCTACAACGCCAACCCGGCCTCGATGCGCGCCGCGATCGACCTGCTCGGCGCCACGCTGGTGGCCCGCACCGGCCGTCGCATCGCGGTGCTGGGCGACATGTTGGAAATGGGCGAGGACAGCCCGGCTTATCACAAAGCCTTGGCACCCATCGTCGATGCCGCCGCGGTTGATCTTTTGTTTTGCTGCGGCCCCAACATGAAGGCGTTGGCCGATGCGTTGTCGCCTGCCGTCTTGGGGGGCTGGACCGAAGAGTCCGCTTCTTTGGTCCGTGCCGTCGTGGCCGAAGCCCGTCCCGATGATGTCTTCATGGTCAAAGGCTCGCTGGGTAGTCGGATGGCGCCCATCGTCCAGGCGCTCAAGGCGCTTGACCGTCAGCCCCAACGCGCGAACGGGGGCTAGACATGCTGTTCAACCTTCTGGCGCCGCTCGGCGACGACTTCGCGCTCTTCAACCTCTTCCGGTTTCTCACCTTCCGCACCGGCGGTGCGGTGATGACGGCCATGGTTTTGAGCTTTGTCCTCGGGCCACCCTTGATCCGCTGGTTGCGCTCGACGCAGAGCAACGGTCAGCCCATTCGCGACGACGGCCCCAGTAGTCACCTCATCGCCAAAAAGGGCACGCCGACGATGGGCGGGTTCCTGATCTTGCTCAGCTTCGGTGTTTCGACCTTGCTATGGGCCGACCTGACCAACGGCTTCGTGTGGGCGGCGTTGCTCGTCACATTGGGGTTCGGCGCGATCGGCTTCGTCGACGACTACCTAAAGGTCACGCGCGAAAGCCATCGGGGTTTCCCCGGTCGGGTTAAGTTCTTGGCCGAGATTGTCATCGCGTTGATCGCCACCGTTTGGATCATGAGCCTAATGGGCGCACCGCTCGACACCGGTCTCGCGGTACCGTTCTTCAAGGATGTGTTGATCAATCTCGGTTGGCTGTTCGCGCCCTTCGCCATCTTCGTCATGGTCGGCGCCGGCAACGCCGTCAATCTGACCGATGGGCTCGATGGTTTGGCCATCGTGCCGGTGATGGTGGCCGCCGCGTCGTACGCATTGATCGCCTACCTCGTCGGGAACGCGGTGTTCTCGAACTACCTCCAAATCCATGGCGTCCCCGGCGCGGGCGAGCTTGCGGTTTTTGCCGGCGCGCTGGTCGGCGCGGGTCTCGGCTTCCTGTGGTTCAACGCACCGCCCGCCAGCGTCTTCATGGGCGACACCGGTAGCCTGTCGATGGGTGGCGCGCTTGGCGTTGTCGCCGTCGTCACCAAACATGAACTGGTGCTCGGCGTGATCGGCGGGCTGTTCGTTCTGGAGACCGTCTCCGTGATGGTCCAGGTCGCCTCGTTCAAGCTGACCGGACGCCGGGTCTTTCGCATGGCGCCGCTACATCATCATTACGAGGAAAAAGGCTGGGCCGAACCGACCATCGTCATTCGGTTTTGGATCATCGCCGTCATCCTCGCCCTCATCGGCCTGTCCACGTTGAAGCTCAGATGATCGCCTTGCCGACATACGCCGGCCGCACCGTCGCCGTCTTCGGGCTTGCCCGTACCGGCGCTGCGGCCGTGCGCGCGTTGCATGCGGCAGGCGCCGACGTCATCGCCTGGGACGACAACGAAGACAGGCGCTCCGAACACGCCGGGGCTGGTGTCCAGCTTACGAATCTCAATCAATGTCGTTTTGACAACGTAGATGCATTGGTTCTCAGCCCCGGCGTGCCTTTCACCCATCCCGAACCGCACGACGTGGTCAAAAAAGCGCAAGCCGCTAACGTGCCTGTCGTCGGCGATGTCGAACTCTTTGCCACCTCTGGACAGGCGGCCAAGGTCGTGGGCGTGACCGGTACCAACGGCAAGTCGACGACCACCGCACTGCTCGGTCATCTCCTGAAAGCATCGGGTCGCGAGGTCGAAGTCGGCGGCAACATCGGTCGCCCGGTGCTGGACTTTCCCCCGCTGTCGGCCAAGGGCGCCTACGTGGTCGAGCTTTCGTCCTACCAACTCGATCTTGCCCCCTCGCTGGTTTGCGACGTCGCGGTACTGATCAACATCAGCCGAGATCACCTCGATCGCCACGGCGATATGGCCGGCTATGTCGCAGTCAAGCGGCGCATCTTTCACGGCCAGCACGGCGCGAACGCCGCGGTCGTGGGTATCGACGACGATCATTCCCGGGCCATCTATCAGTGGCTCAAAGATCAAGGCCACGCCAACCTCATCCCCATCGCGGTCGGGCAACCGCTCGATCACGGCGTCTATGTTGTAGAAGGCGTGTTGCACGACCGCATGGCCGACACACCCGCCGCTGTCGCGCTGGACGGCATCAAGACGCTCCGTGGCGCGCATAATTGGCAGAACGTCGCCGCCGCTTATGCCGCCGCGCGTTGCCTGGGCCTCACGGCCGACGATATCGCGGCGGCGCTGCCGGCCTTTCCAGGGCTGGCGCATCGTGCCGAAAGCCTCGCCGTGATCGACGGCGTCGAATACGTCAACGACAGCAAGGCGACCAACGCCGAGGCGGCGGCCCGCGCGCTCGCCACCTTCGACGACATCTATTGGATCGCCGGCGGCCGCGCCAAAGACGGCGGCTATGCCGCGTTGGATCCGCATCTCGGTCGCGTGCGACACGCTTATCTGATCGGGGAGGCTGCCCCCGACCTTGCTACGGCGCTTGCCGGCAAGGTCGAGACGACCCGATCGGACACGTTGGGCTCTGCGGTGGCGGCCGCAACCCAAGACGCTCGGCGGGCCGGGGGCCATGCGGTCGTCTTGCTCTCGCCGGCTTGTGCTTCGTTCGATCAATTCCCGGACTTCGCCGCCCGCGGCGAGGCGTTCCGGGCATTCGTCGCCGACCTCGAGAACGGTGGTGCGGCATGATCGAATTCGGACGCACCGATCGCAGCATCGTGGGCCGCTGGTGGTGGACGGTCGACCGCTGGACACTGGCGATCTGCCTGCTGACCATGGCGGTCGGCGTCGTGCTCATTATGGCCGCCAGCCCGGCTGTGGCCGATCGCATCGGCCTGCCGTCGTTCCATTTCGTTTGGCGCCAAATGATCTATCTCATCCCGGCGCTCGTCGTGCTGTTCGGCATGTCGCTGCTGCCGATCGTTTGGGTGCGCCGTATCGCGGTGATCGGCTTCCTCATGTCGCTCGTTTTGCTGGTCGGCACGCTGATCGGCGGGGAAAGCATCAAGGGCGCACAACGCTGGATCGATTTCGGCGGCTTCCTGTTGCAACCCTCAGAGTTCGCCAAGCCGACCTTCGCGGTATTTGCCGCGTGGATGTTGGCGCATCGCGTAACGCAACCAGGTTTTCCCGGGTACACGCTGGCCTCCGTCGCCGCGCTGATCCTGCTCGGCTTGTTGTTGCTTCAACCCGATGTCGGTATGACGCTCGTCGTCGCCAGCGTTTGGGTCACCCAGATGTTCTTGGCCGGTATCCCGATGGTGGTGGTCGCGGTGATTGCGGTTGCCGGTGCCGCTGGCGCGGTCGGCGCGTACGTCCTGTTTCCCCATGTCGCGGCGCGTATCGACCGGTTCCTGGATCCGTCCAGCGGCGATACCTTTCAAATCGACGCCTCGCTCAATGCCTTCGGCAACGGCGGTTTGTTCGGCACCGGACCGGGCGAGGGCATCGTCAAGACAATCCTGCCCGACGCCCATGCCGATTTTATCTTCGCGGTCGCAGGCGAGGAACTCGGTTTGTTCGCGTCGCTGGCGATCGTCGCGTTGTTCGCGGTGTTGGTGTTGCGCGGTCTTATCCGTTTGCTGCGCGAAACCGACTTGTTCGTCGTCTTGGCCAGTGGCGGCATTCTCGTGCAAATCGGCTTGCAAGCCGTGATCAACATGGGGGTCAACGTCCGCCTATTGCCGGCCAAAGGTATGACCTTGCCGTTCATCAGCTACGGTGGGTCGAGCCTGCTCGCGCTCGCGATCGGTATGGGGTTCGTTCTAGCCCTCACCCGCAGACGGCCGGGGGTCGTGTCACCCACGCCCCAGGCGCGCACCGTGCCGCGCGCTGCCGCGCCGGCTGTTGCCTCACCCGGCGGTGCCGCATGAGCGCGCGCAACGTCGTCCTCGCCGCCGGCGGTACCGGCGGTCATCTGTTTCCTGCCGAAGCCTTGGCGCAGGAACTCCAAGAACGCGGTCATCGTCTCGTTCTCGTCACCGATCGATGGGGCGCCGGCCACAGTCACACGCTCGCCAATCTCGAAACCCACACCATTCGCGCCGGTACGCTTGCCGGCGGTGCGGGCAGAAAGGTCGGCGGGCTTATGAATGTCGTAGCGGGGGTCTTCCAAGC
>Ga0181594_10003425_pt1 | contig 14370 bp, 11 predicted proteins | sample 071ome_18_FD_145603 | JGI IMG/M metagenome (GOLD analysis project Ga0181594, IMG submission 145603) | Coastal salt marsh microbial communities from the Groves Creek Marsh, Skidaway Island, Georgia - 071413BT metaG (spades assembly) | ecosystem: Environmental > Aquatic > Marine > Intertidal zone... | reverse complement strand
CGCTCAAGTTCACAGCAACAATCCGCGTGAAGATGCCGCGCGCCTGTTGAAGCGATTTGCCAAACGCGCTGCGCGGCGGCCGGTGAGTGACGCGGACCTGGCGCCGCAATTGAAACTCATCCACGCCGAACTCGAATCCGGAGCGTCGTTTGCGGAGGCGATGCTGACGGGCTACAAGGCGTTCCTCTGCTCCGGTCGCTTCCTCTATCTCAACGAGCCGAAGGGCGGAGGGGACGCGGCCCGGCGCGATGTCGCCGAACGGTTGGCTCATTTCCTCTGGAACACTGGTCCTGACCCCCGCTTGCGGAAGGCCGTGGCCCAAAAGGGCGGGCTCGATGACAAGTCGCTTCAGATTGAGGTGAACCGTCTCATCGCCGATGATCGCTTCGACCGTTTCGTCGAGAACTTCACGGACGAATGGCTGGACTTGAATGAGCTCAAGCGCGATCTGCCGGACATCCGGCTCTATCCGGAATACCGCAAGGACGATTACCTGATCGAATCGATGCGCCGCGAGACCAGGACGTTCTTTCGCGCCATGATCCGCGACAACCTGCCCGCGATGACGCTGGTCGATTCGGATTTTGCCTACGTCAATGACCGGTTGGCCCGGCACTACGGTTTGAGGGCGGTGGAGGGTTCGGGCTTGCGCAAGGCGGCGTTGCCCGAGTGGAGCCCGTATGGGGGATTGATGACGCAAGGGGCGATCATGAAGGTCACCGCCAACGGCGCGACCACGTCGCCGGTCATTCGCGGCGCCTGGATCATGGAGAAGATTGTCGGCGATCCGCCGCCCAAGCCGCCGTCCTCCGTGCCCGCTGTGGAGCCCGACATCCGCGGCGCCAAGACCATCAAGGACATTCTCGCGGCGCACACGAAGGACAAGGCCTGCGCCGGGTGTCACGCGCGTTTCGATCCGGTCGGGTTTGCCTTGGAGAACTTCGATATCCTGGGAGCTTGGCGCGATCGGTATCGAGGGCTGGAACGAGGCGACAAGATCACCGGCGTCGATCCCGCCGGCCATGCCTTCGAATATCGGGTGGGCGCCGCGGTGGAATCATCCGGCCGCTTGTTGAACGGCGAAACGTTTGAGGACGTGCGTGAGTTGAAGAAGATCCTCGCCGCCAAGCCGCGGCAACTCGCCCGCAACCTGCTGCATCAGTTCACGCTGTATGGCACGGGCGTTTCGGTGCGCTATTCCGACCGACGTGAGATTGAGAAGATTCTGGATGCGTGCCGGGCGGACGGCTATCGCGTGGGTGACCTGCTCCGCGGTTTGGTTGGCAGCCGGGTGTTTCTGGGGGAGGAAATCGTCGATGGACCAGTTGAGGAACAGGCGCTGCGATGACGTTCGATGAAGTCACAGAGCAATACCTTGAAGAGTTGGCGGAAACAGATGCGAGCCGCGAAACTCTACTACTCGAATCCGCCATCGCTCACACGCGAGGAGTTTCGGGAGCAGGTTTCGCGCCTTCAGGCTTGGAGCGGCGACGGGTCGCTGATCCCAAAGTCGAATTTGCGAATGAAATCTTGAGGCTGACGGAATGGGCTACAGTTCATGGTGTGCCGATTCGACATGTGTCTGATCAGCGATATGGCACACAGGACGCGGAAGGGACTGAGCATTGGGTGTGGTTTGAAGACGCCCAGGTGAGGAGGATTTCTTTTTCAAGCCTGGACCATTTTGACCAAGGGCCACTTGGTCAAACAACAGAGGCATTTCACGATTCAGACGGTAGTTTGACTCTGCGGCGTCTGGCAGCGCGCTTGATCTCGGCAAGCGCAGTGTCAGCGCGGATCCCTCGATCACCCTTCGAGTCGTAGTTCTCCAAAGCAGCTCGTAAACGACGATCCATGTCCGAAGCGCGATGCATGTTTCTTCATTGAACAATATGATGAGAGAAATGAATAGCTTTCCCAATCTGATTTCCCATTCGTCGAACCGTCGCCGGTTCCTGCGGGGTCTGGGCGTAGGCTTGGCGCTGCCGGCCTTGGACTGCATGACGCCGGCTTTTGGACGAACCGGGGGAAAGCCGGATTCGCCGCGTCGGATGCTGGTCGTGTCGAACAATCTGGGCGTCCTGCCCAAGCCGTTTTTTCCCAAGGGCGCCGGCGCCGGTTACGAGCTGTCGCCGTATCTTTCGGAACTGAAGGCGTTTCGAGGCGACTTCACCGTCTTCAGCGGCCTGTCGCACCCGGCCTGCGTGGGCGGGCATTCGACGGAGAACTGTTTCCTGACCGGAGCCAAGGATCCGACCGGCAGCGGCTTTCGCAACACCATTTCCCTGGACCAGTTCGCGGTGGCTGCATTGGGACAACGAACGCGGTTCCCGACGCTGAACCTGGGCGTCAACATCGACCGAGGCAACCGCAGCCTTTCGTGGACCCGCGACGGAGCCTTGTTGCCGGCGGAGGACAGCCCGGCCAGATTGTTTCGGAAGATGTTCGTGCAGGGGAATCGATCAGAGGTGGAGCGGCGCCTCCACGAGCTCAGGGAGCGGGGCAGCATCCTGGACGCCGTGCGCGATGACATGCGTCGCTTCCAGGCGAAGCTGGGAGCCGACGATCGGGAGCGGTTGGATCAGTATTTCACCTCCGTTCGCGAGTTGGAGGGAAGGCTGCATACCGCCGGGGAATGGGAGAAGAAACCGAAGCCGACGACGACGCTTGAGCCGCCGGAGGACATCCTGGACAAGTCGAAATTCTTCGAGAAGTTCCAGTTGATGTTGTCGATGGCCAGCCTGGCGGTTGAATCGGACTCCACGCGCATTGTCACCCTGATGGTGGATGCCTTTGCGACGCCGGTGTTTGAGATTGCGGAGGATCTGCGATCGCTCAACGGCTATCACAATCTCAGTCATCATGGTCAGGTGAAGGCGAAGTTGGCGCAGTTGGAGAAGGTGGATCGCCGGCAGATGGGCCTGCTTCGGGAGGCCCTCGACAGGCTGGCGGGCATCCGGGAGGACGACGAACGGCTGCTGGATCGAACCATGGTTCTCTACGGCAGCAACATGGGCGACGCCAATACCCACGAGAACACCAACCTGCCGATCCTGCTCGCCGGCGGCGGGTTCAAACACGGCCGACACCTGGCCTTTGACCGAAAGGACAATACGCCGCTTTGCAAGCTGTTCGTCTCCATGCTGCAGCAGTTTGGCGTCGAGGCGGAGCAGTTCTCCAGTGGCGCCGGGACGCTGGCAGGGTTGGAGATGGGGTGAGGCCCGGGGCTTCCATCTCATTACCTCGTAGCAGCCGCCGTGAGGAGAGGGCTCATTTTCATTCGCAAGCCGTTGAAGAGTGAGCCGCCTCACGTCGTCTGCTACGGCTCAGATGGAATCTCGTGACGACTCGTCACGAGTGCATCACCTGACCTCCGTCGATATTGATGGTCTGGCCGGTGATGTTGGCGGCGTGTCGGGAGGCCAGATACGTCGCCATGGCGGCGAGTTCCTCCGGTTCCTGCCAACGGCCGAGCGGCGCGACTTTCCGGGTCTTTGCGCGGCCCCATTCCTCGTAAGAAATGCGTTGATCCTCCGGCAGTTTCTCCTGCGTCGCGGCCCAGACGGATCGGTTTAGATCGGTTTTCACCATGCCGGGAGACAGGGCGTTCACGCGAATGTTGTAAGGCGCCAGATCCTTGGCCGCGCATTGCATGAAATTGATCAGTCCGGCCTTGGCGGCGCTGTAGGGAGGATCGGTCTGGGAGCCGATCTGTCCGGCGACCGACACCAGGAACAGCAGGGACCCGGAACGGTTCGCGATCAATTTGGGCGCGCAGGCATGGGCGATATTCACTGCGCCAATCAGGTTGACGTCGAGAACGCGGTCCCAGTCCCGGGGCTCCAGATTCCAGAAAGGAAACCCGGACTTCCCGGAGCCGACGCCAACGCAGTAGACGACATGATCGATGGATTCGAACGGCGCCGCGACTGCCTGGACCGCGTTCAGGTCCGTCACGTCGCCGGTGATGATGTCGCCGGGGGCGGCAATCGGCTCGGGATCAGTCGCCGCATCGAATCCGACCACCTGCGAACCCTCGGCCGAGAATGCGCGGGCGATGGCGCGTCCGATGCCCTTGGCCGCGCCAAAGACAAGCGCGCGTGCTCCGTTCAATTCAAGATTCATGTCGCTTGAGGCATATCAGTCATCCGCGCCGAGTTCGATTTCATAGATTGGAATAGTGCGATCGGGGATGCTGGATTGGTGGTCGCCCGTCTTGATTGCCCCGAACCTCTCGTAGAATCCGGAGGCGCTGGGATCGGCGATCAGCATCAGCGAAGTCGCGCCGAGTTCTCGCGCCTTGAGAATGGCGCGTTGAAGCATGGTTGCGCCGATGCCTCGGCGCAGGCGGTCCGCGGCGACAAACATATGATCGAGCTCCAAAGAGCCGTCCGCGTGGCGGCGCAGCGTGTAGTAGCCGACCAACCGGTCGCATTCCATCGCGACTTCCGCGACTGTCAAGGAATGCAGATTGTTCGAGTCGAATGTCAATTCCTCCCGGAATACTGCCATTTGCCCCGGGGGGTAACCCCACGTTGCCTTGGATTCGATCCCAAGCTTGGAGACCTCAGGGAGATCGGCTTCGGTCATGGCGCGGAAGCTGGGCATGTTCTTTGCCCTCTCGCTGGAGGGAAGCCGGAGGCTTAGTCGCCCGATAAGTCACTATTCCTGGAATCGGAATCTGGCGCCTTCAAGCGCTTGTTGGCCTCTTTCTCGGCCAATCGATCCTCGAAGCGTTCCAGGGTCTCCGCGGTTTCGAGTCGTTCCTCGAGCTCATTGATGCGCGCTTCAAGTCGGGCGATCTGGTCGTTGGCGGGGGACGCGAGTTGGCGGCGGCCGGCGAAATACCAAACGGACGCGATGGCCAATGCGCTGCCGCCGATCACCATGCCCGCCAGGTAGGGGGCATGGCGCGCGAAGATGAGGCAAAGCGCCACTGCGCCGACGCCGCAGCCGGCGATGGTTCCCGTGGCGGCGAGGCGGAGATCGAAAGGCTTGTCTGAATGAACGGGGCGCCCAGCGGGCGTGTCCCGGGTGGCGAGGCGGTTGGAATCGGGGCCGTTCATGAGGAGACAGGGATGCTCAGTTCGAAATCATCGAGGCCTCGGCGCGCGATGTCAGCAAGCTTGAAGGGCGTAGCGGTTTCTGTCCCTTCACACACCATCCGTAGCCTGACGTTTTGCGAGTGGTTGGGAGCAGAGATCCTGGCTCCGATTCTTCCAGACTACCCGAGCAAATCCTTCACCATTTCCTTCTCCTGCTTGAGTTCCGCCACGGTGGTGTCGAGCTTGCCTTGGCCGAATTCGTTGATGGGAACGTCTTGAACGATGGAAACGGTGGAGCCGTCGCTGCGGACGGGGAAGGAGGAGATGAGTCCTTCCTCGACGCCATAGGAGCCATCGGAGCAGAGACAGAGGCTGTTCCAATCGCCTTCCGGAGTGGGGGTGACGACGGACTTGACGCTGTCGATGATGGCGTTGGCGGCGCTGGCGGCGGAGGACATGCCGCGGGCGGCGATGATGGCCGCGCCACGTTTCTGCACGGTCTCAATGAACGGGCCCTGCAGCCATTCGTCGTCGCCGATGACCTCGTTGGCCGCCTTGCCGCCGATCCGGGCGTTGAAGAAATCCGGATACTGTGTGGCGGAATGGTTGCCCCAGATGGTCATGTTGGTGACCTCGGTGACGTCGACTCCGGCCTTCTGTGCGAGTTGGGTCTTGGCGCGGTTTTCATCCAGGCGCGTCATGGCGAACCAGCGGTCGCGCGGGACATCCGGCGCGTTGTGCATGGCGATGAGGCAGTTCGTATTGCAGGGGTTTCCGATGACGAGGGTGCGGACGTCGCTCGCGGCGTTGTCCTGGATCGCCTTGCCGGTGGGGCCGAAGATCTGGCCGTTGGCGCTGAGCAGGTCGCCGCGCTCCATGCCCTTGCCGCGGGGACGCGCGCCGACGAGAAGGTTCCAGTTGACCCCATTGAAGCCTTCCTTCGCGTCGGCTGTGGCGACAACGCCCTTGAGGAGCGGAAACGCGCAATCGTCGAGCTCCATCACCACGCCTTCCAAGGCCGGCAGGGCGGGTTCGATTTCAATCAGATGGAGAATGACGGGCTGGTCGGGGCCGAACATCGCTCCGGAGGCGATGCGGAAGCAAACGGCGTATCCAATTTGACCGGCGGCTCCGGTGACGGCGACTCGAATGGGGGCTTGGCTCATGGTTCGTATTGCGTGTTACGGGTTGCGTGTTTGAAATTTTTCGGATTCCGTCGCGATCTCGACGGGCGGGAAATATGACCGGACAGGCGAGGGGGGGCAAGTGTTTCAGTCGTCAGAGGTCAGAGGCTTTGTTGATGGCAAATGGCAAATGACCGATTACTGACTACTGACTACTGACCGACTGAAACCCCGCCTCACACCTTTACCCACCGTTCTTCCCGGTGGCTCTTGAGAATGGCTTCGCACAGAAGGATCTCCTGATGGCCGTCTGCGAAAGTGGGGAAGGGCGGTTGCGCGGAGAAGTCGTCGGCGGCGATGTAGCCGTAGAAATCCTTGTACAGCTGTTTGAAGCTGTCAGGGAAGCCCTCGTTGTGGCCGCCGGGGTAGTCGGAAGCGGCTTGGCCGAGTGGCCCCAGGAGGGCGGGGTCCCGCAGCAGATTCTCGTTCGGTTGGTCGCGATGGCCAATCCAGAGTTCGTTGGGCGATTCGCTGTTCCAGGCGAGCGCCTGTTTGGAGCCGGCGATTTCGAAGCGCAGGCAGTTTTTGCGGCCGGCGTTGACCTGCGAGACGTGCACGACGCCTTTGGCGCCGCCCGCGAAGCGCAGCATGATGCAGCCGTAGTCCTCGGTCGTGATGTTGACCGGCTGTGATGCCTGCGGCTTCGTTTCGCCGCCGGTGAATGTCTCCACGCTGCCCATCGGGCTTTGGCGGATCGGGAAAACGGTGTGTAAATCGGCGCAGACGGCTTCAATTTCCAACCCGGTGATCGAACGAATGAGATCCAGCCAATGTGTGCCGATGTCGGCGACGGCGCGCAATTCGCCGCCATCTTCCGCGACGACCCGCCAATTGAAATCGGTGTCGAGGAACAACCAGTCCTGCACATAGCTGCCTGTGACATGATAGACATCTCCGAGCGTTCCGTTGCGGGCTCGGTCAGCGGCCTCGCGGCAGATGGGGTAGTAGCGGATGTTGTAGTTCACGCCGGCGGCGAGATTGCGGGAGCGGGCGGCGGCGGCGAGTTCGACCAATTCGGCGGATTCGGCCGAGTTCATGGCCAGTGGCTTTTCGCACATGACGTGCTTGCCGGCGGCGAGCGCCGCTTTGGCTTGTTCGAAATGAAACCTGTTCGGCGTGGTGATGTGGACGGAATCAACTTCCGGGTCGTTCAGAGCCTCGTCCAAAGACGCGTAGCCGCGCGGCAAGCCGAGGCGGTCGGCGGCGGTTTGGGATTTCTCCGGGGAGGAACCGAGGATGCCGGCGACATGGACGCCTGCGCGGCGCAGGGCTTCGACGTGAACCGGTCCGATGAAACCCGTCCCGACGACGGCGGCTCCAGGGGCTTGTTTCTTACTGGATGGCATTGCGGCCGGAAGATAAGGAAATGTAGGTTGGCTGGCAATCGCCCGCGCCGCCGAGGCCATTCCGATTCACGCCTTGCGCCCGACCTTGGCCCTTCCCGATTTCAACGCGTCCTGCCATGCCTTCGAAAAGGCGGCGTCGAGCTGCCGCAGTCGTTCGCTTGCCGGTGATCCTGGGCGTTCCCAATGCAGTTCTTACTTCCTTGCCTTCTCACGCGTCTTCTTCAGCCGTTGCATCACCCTCGCCGCTTCCGGTGTATCCACATCCGGGAGGATCTCCATCGCCAGGGCGAGGGCGTAGGTGGATTTCTGCTTGTCCAATGCGCTTGTGAGGGGCTGCAGGTAAGCGGGCCTGCCGGTGAGCTTGTAGAGCGCAACGCCCGAGATGATCCTGAGTTGGGGGTTCTCAAAGCCTTGCTCCAGAGCCTTGTGCGCCTCCGGCGTGTCGAATTGCGAGAGCGCCGCAGTGCAACGTTTGCGGTTCATCAGGCGGCCCATGTAATGGTTCATGGGGTCTTCCTTGGAACTCGGCTTGGTTTCCTCAACGGCGGCGTTCATGGTTTCGACGAGAGCGGGAACGGCCCGTGCGTCGCCGAGTTTGCGGATCGCGCCCGCGACGTCGGAATGGAAGTAAGGGCGCGAGTCGCGGGGCAACGCGGCGATGAGGTCGGGCAGGATCTTCGAGCTGCCGGCTTCGGCCAGTGCGTGCGAGGCGCTGCGGGCGGTGCAAGTGGATCGTGCGTTGCGGAGGAGGGTTGCAAGGTGGTCGGTTCCGGTCTCGCCGCGTGTTCTCAGTTCGGCGTAGATGGCGTCCTCGACCGGGCCATGGTCTTCGTGGTGATGGCAGAGAAGAGCGAGGAATGCGGTGGCCGCGTCGGACTTGTCGCGTTTCAAACGTTCGATGAGAGCCATGCGTTTGGCGCGGGCATCCTTGGCGGGTTTCTCGCCGAGCAGCCGAGGGTTGAGCAGCAGCGCCGTCTTGAAATGGGCTTCGTCGTAGTCGAGTTCGAACTGTGGCGGGACCCATTCGAAGAACGCGGCGCGCTGGCGGGCTTGCCGGGCCTGCTCGGATCGGTTTGCCCGGGAATAGATTTCAGCCAGGGCTTCGTGCGCCTCGGTGGAACGGGGCGCTATTCTCAGCGCGTCCTCGAAATGGGCGGCCGCATCTTCCAGTTGGTTGAGTTGGCGCAAGGTGCGCGCCCAGCCGAGCTGAAATTCGGCCTCGGCGGGGAACTTCGAGGCGCCGTCCATCCAGGTGTTCAGCGCGCGCTGGTAGTCTCCCGTGGCATATTCGAGGTTGCCGATGTGCGCGAGGACGGCGGGCTCACCGGGGCGCAGAGCAAGGGCCCTGCGGTAGGAGTTCAGCGCGCGTCCGGCGTTGATTCTCTTGAACTCGTCCTCGGACCGCTTGTCTGTAGCGGGGGCGTAGCTGACGCCGCCGCGTTTGTAGGTCACGTTGGGGCCGTCCTCGCTTTGTCGGCGTCGTCGATCGGCGATGGAGATCAGCAGGGGGTAGTCCCGTTTGTTCCCGCAGAGGCCTTCCCGCCAGATCCGGATGGCGGCCTCGGGTTTGCCGTCAAAGTCGACAATGCGCCCCAGTAGCAGGCGGAGTTCGGTGTTCGTTGGTTCGGCCCCGAGCGCCGTGTTGACCAGACGCACGGCGGATTTGACATCGCCTTGGCTCAACTGGTGCAGGGCCCGGTCGCGAACGCGCGCTGAATCGCTGGCGGCATTCGTCACCCATGTAAGGCACGAGGCAAGCAACGCAAGCAGATGAAACGATCGAGGTGCGCGAATCACGGGCGCAGCCTAGGCGCGAAACGGCGTGAAAGCAATGGGGCAGCCCCGTCGCAACCCGCGTGGAGTGTGGGCATTCTCGGCAGCGCGTTCGAGTCAGCGCGGGTCCACTCAGGCAAGAAAGCCGCTTTCTCCATGGTTGGCGAAACTGGGGCCGGGACGCCGCCAATACCCGCAGCCGCGACGACCGTGGTCGACTACTCTGTTGGAGCGGGCTCTTCCTCTGCGCAACCTTCGCCGCAGTCGGCCGCGTAGGTGATCGCGGCGAGAACGCCGCCTTGAGGATCGACAAAATGCGCGAAGCGGCCGACCTGGGGGATGTCGATGGGCGGGTGGCAGATCTTGCCGCCTTGCTCCTCGATCGACTTGATGGCGGCATCGACGTCTTCGACGGTGACGTAGCTGCACCAATGAGGCGGGACGTCCTTCAGTTCGTCGGGGCGGGCCATGATCCCGCCGACTTTCTCGTCGCCGAACTTGAGGATGATGTAGTCGCCGGTGGGCATGGGCATCTTCTCGGCGGTCCAGCCGAAGACCTCGGTGTAGAACTTGGTGGCGCCCTCGACGTCCGTGGTCATGAGTTCCGTCCAACCGATCTCGCCGTGATTCCATCCGTAACGTTCTCCAGCCATTGGGTTTCCTTTCGTTGGGTTGACTTGGGTGGCGTTCTCTTTGTGCACGCCGGGTTGACTCCCGGAACTGTGTCGGGTTGTTCGGTCGAAGCAATCTGTATTTCAGCGTTTCCGGTAAAGATCTGGCGCCGTTCTTTTTTGTGTCGTTTGATCGGGTTTGCGACTAAACCGATGCGCATGAGTGAACCACTGAAATGGGGCATCCTGGCGACCGGGGTCATCGCCAACAAGTTTGCGGCCGACCTGAAGGCGACGGATCGAGGCGCGCTTGCGGCGACCGGATCGAGATCGAAGGAGAAGGCCGAGAAGTTCGCCGCCGAACATGGCGGCCGGGGCTACGGCAGCTATGAGGAAGTCCTGGAGGATCCCGAGGTGGAGGCGGTTTACAATTCCCCGCCCAATCACCTGCACAAGGAATGGACGATCAAGGCGTTGCGCGCGGGCAAGCATGTGCTTTGCGAGAAGCCGATCGCCTTGAATGCGAGGGAGGCCGAGGAGATGTTCGCCGTGGCTGAGGAGACCGGAAAGGTCCTGGTAGAGGCGTTCATGTACCGCCTTCGGCCGGTGACGCGGAAGATCTTGGAGACAGTGCGCAGCGGCGCGCTCGGCGAGATCCGGTTGATCCGATCCAATTTCACCTTTGCGCGTGAGGCGGACAAAGCGGACGGACGATATCATGCGGAATGGGGAGGGGGTTCGTTCATGGACATCGGCGCTTATTCGGTCAACTTCTGTCGCGCGGTCGCTGGATCCGAGCCCACGGAGATTCATGCCATCGCCCACATGCATGAGCATGGCGTGGACGACTACGCGGCGGGGTTGTTGAAGTTCGACAAGGCTCTGGCGACCTTCACTGCGGGCATGACGATCATGTCGGATCGCAAGGTTTTCATCGCTGGGACGGAGGGCCGCATCATGGCCGACCAGCCGTGGTTTGAGAATGCCGCCTTCGACCTGACGATCGGCGAGAAAACGATGCGGGTCGAATGTCCGGAGGAGAAGCCGCTCTACACCCTGGAGGCCGAGGCGTTCGCCGACGTCGTCCGGAACGGCGTCGAGCCCTGGACGACCAAGGAAGACACGCTCGGCAACATGCGGACCCTGGATGAATTGCGCCGGCAAGTCGGGTTGCCGGTGGATGAGTTGGGGAGTTGATCAATCTGCGGACGGATTCTCCGCGGCGACGATGATGGCGTGATCACGACCAGCGCGCGCACCAAGCTGTTTCGTTCGGCCGTCTTGAACCGCGCCCGGCGATGGACCTCGTCATCAATGGACGCAGTGAGGTTTCCCGCGGTTTCACCATTGCTGGGAAACTGTGGGGCAAGTTGAGGATTCGAAGGGTTGTTTCGCAATGGTCGGGCAGGTAGTTTGGGAAGGGTCATGATATTGTTGTTTTCCAAAGTTGCGCCGGTTTGCTTTTTGATGTCGACGGTCGCCCACGCCTCCCAACACCCCGACGGCTGGGTTGGCATGAGTCCGCGGGAGGAGATTGCGCCGTTGTTTGATCGCGCGGGCTCGGAGGGGCCCAATGGCGCGCCAAGTCTCCTCATCCGCACGGATGCGCGGGAGGGATTGCAGGGCGCGTGGACGAAGACGATTCCGGTGGAAGGCGGGGCCCATTACCGCTTTTCCGCGTTCCGCAAGACGAAGAGCGTGGATGTGGTCCGTCGCAGCGCGGTGGCGAAGATCACCTGGCAGGATGACCGGGGTCGGCTTGTGCCGAATGACAACTACACCAACCCGAAGTATTTCCGACCGGGGGTGTCGACGCATCGGCCGGATTATCCGATGGACAAGGAGACCGATGCTGAGGGCTGGACGGAGGTCTCGGATGTTTACAAGGCTCCGGGCAAGGCGACGCGAGCGATGGTCGAATTGAAGTTTCGCTGGGCGCCGCCGAACAGCCAGGTGCGTTGGAATGAGGTTTCCTTGAAGAAGGTTGCGGCGCCCAGGGGGCGCAAGGTGAGGCTGGCTTCCGTGCATCACAAGCCCCGCAGCCAGGCGAGGACGCCGATGGCCAACTGTGAGACATACGCTCCGTTCATCGAGGAAGCCGCGGAAAAGAATGCCGACCTGGTTGTGTTGGGGGAAACCATCACAATCTACGGCAATGGCGTGAAATACGCGGAAGCGGCGGAATCGATTCCTGGACCGTCGACGCAGTATTTCGGGGCGCTTGCCAGGAAGCACGACCTCTACATCGTGGTTGGCCTGTTGGAGCGGGCGAAGCATCTGGTCTACAACGTCGCCGTGTTGATCGGGCCGGACGGGAAGATCGTCGGCAAGTATCGCAAGACTTGTCTGCCGCGCGGCGAAGCGGATGGCGGCGTGACACCGGGCAATGAATATCCGGTCTTTGAAACACGCTTCGGCAAGGTGGGGATGATGGTATGCTATGACGCCTTTTTTCCCGAAGTGGCGCGACAGTTGACCATCAATGGCGCCGAGGTGATTGCGCTGCCGGTGTGGGGGTGCAATCCGGCTTTGGCCGCGGCCCGCGCGACCGAGAATCACGTGTGGCTGGTCAGCTCAACCTACACGGATCACAATCAGAACTGGATCAAGACCGCGATCTTCGACCACGAGGGCCAGATGGTCGAACAGGCAACGGAATGGGGGCAGGTGATCGTTGCCGAGGTGGATCTGGACGAACGGCGTCACTGGCACGGACTGGGCGATTTCAAGGCGCGGATCGAACGGGGGCGGCCGGAGTGGGTGGTCGAGTAGGGCGCCGCTTCGATTGGGAGTGTTTCCACGTTCGCGTAAGGGGGGCTACGTAAGCGAATGGGACATGCTGCTTCGCCCTCACCCCGGCCCTCTCCCCCAGGAGAGGGAGCAGAAATGGGCGCTTTCGAAATGCTTCAGCAACCCTGTAATGGCAATGGTTTTCAGAGACATCCCTCTCCCTGGGGAGAGGGACCGAGGGTGAGGGCGATTCCGCTCTGAATGCCCCTTTTGCGCGTCTGCGGATTCGTTCTACTCCTTGTGCCAGCGCTGCAACTCGATGATGTTGCCCTCCGGGTCGGTGAGGTAATCCAAGGTCAGTCGTCCGGCTCCGGGGATGTCGATGGTCTGAACCTCGCCGAGATCGCCGCCGCCGTTGGCGAGGACTTCCTCTCGTTTCTTCGCCACGTCGTCGACCTGAAAGGCAATGTGGGAAAAGCCTGAGGTATTCGCGGCCTTGAGATGGCGGGGCTGTTTCTTGTCGTATTCGAAGACTTCCAAGGTGGGTGCGTTGTCGCCGAAACCGGGGAGGCGGAGGTGGACGCCTGTGATGCGCGCGTTCTCGAGGCGGGTCAATTTCTCCACGTGCGGCCCGTGATGGTCGCGTTCCGCGCCGATCGGTTGGCAGTCAAAGACATCACGGTAGAAAGCGACCATTTTCTTCCAATCGTCGCAGACGAGGTTGGTGTGCGCGTAGCGGACTCCGGAGGGGGAGGATTCGGACATGGGTGAACGATTCGTCGGCGCTGTGGGGATTTCAACGAGAATCTGGGGGGCAGCTGCGCGAAGGTCCCCTCCGCGGGAGGGGGCCTGGCGTTTGGTTATGCTCTCGAAACGGCCTTCTTCAAGACCCCGTATACCTCGGTCGATCTCAGCTCAGCGCCACTCAACAGGCCCTCATCCTGCGCGATAATGACCGGATACTCGGCGGGATCGGATGGGCGGGCGCCGTGGGAACCTTTTACGAGGGCGGCGTCGAGTGGGATGACGTCCATGAGCATGCGGAAGCCGAGCTTCTTTTTCGCCAGGCGCCAGGCGATCTGGCCCTTGACCAGTTTGCGCCTTGGATCAAGAAAGAGCTCGACGGGGTCGTAGCCGGGCTTGCGATGGATGTCGACGCAGCGGGCGAAGTCCGGCGCGCGGTCGTCATCCGTCCAGTAGTAGTAGCTGAACCAGGCGCTTTCCTTGGCGACCGCGATGAGGTCGCCGGCGCGATCGTGGTCGATGCCTGCGGCGCGTTTTTCTTCGGGGCCAAGGACGCGATCGATGCCGGGCGTGTCCTCCAGCAGCGCGCGGACGTTCTGGCTGACCAGCGGATCGTTGATGTAGACGTGAGCGATCTGATGATCCGCGACCGCGAAAGCCCTGCAGGCGCCGAAATCGAGAAGTTCGCGGCCGAGTTCCTCCTTCACCGTGATCCAACCCTTGTCGCGGAAGAGCCGGTTGAGGTGGATCGCCTGGTCGACCTGGACGATGCCGTATTCGGACAAGAGGACCACCTGGACGGATCGCTTGGCAAAGAAATCGATCAGGTCCCCGACGATGGCGTCGATCTGATTGAGATCCGAGGCGATGGCGGGGGCCTTGGGGCCGAGGCGCTGAAGGTTGTAATCGAGGTGGGGCAGGTAGACGAGGCTGAGCG
>Ga0181594_10003424_pt1 | contig 14372 bp, 12 predicted proteins | sample 071ome_18_FD_145603 | JGI IMG/M metagenome (GOLD analysis project Ga0181594, IMG submission 145603) | Coastal salt marsh microbial communities from the Groves Creek Marsh, Skidaway Island, Georgia - 071413BT metaG (spades assembly) | ecosystem: Environmental > Aquatic > Marine > Intertidal zone... | reverse complement strand
AAAAACGCAAATGCGCGCAAATGCTGCCGGGCTTCAAGCCGGCTCAACCGGTGGTGTTTTGCGGCCTGTTTCCGGTCGACGCCGGAGATTTTGAAGACCTGCGCAATGCGATGGGTCGGCTGCGCCTGAATGACGCGAGTTTTTCTTACGAGATGGAATCCTCGGCGGCGCTCGGTTTCGGCTTCCGCTGCGGATTTCTCGGCCTGTTGCACCTGGAAATTATCCAGGAGCGGCTGTCGCGCGAGTTCGATCTCGATCTCATAGCTACTGCGCCCAGCGTGATCTACAAGATCTACCTGACCAATGGCGACGTGCTGGAAATGCACAATCCGGTCGACATGCCGGATGTCGTGAAAATCAGCGAAATCCATGAGCCGTGGATCCGTGCAACGATCCTGACTCCGGATGAATATCTTGGGGGCGTGCTCAAACTGTGCCAGGACCGGCGCGGCGTGCAGGTCGATCTCAATTATGTCGGCAAGCGCGCCCTGGTAAAATACGACCTGCCGCTGAACGAGGTGGTGTTCGATTTCTACGACCGGCTGAAGTCGATATCCAAGGGCTACGCCAGTTTCGATTATCACATGACCGATTATCAGCCCGGCGACCTGGTGAAAATGTCCATTCTCGTCAACAGCGAGCCGGTCGACGCCCTGGCCATGCTGGTGCACAAGACACGCGCGGAATCGCGCGGCCGGGCGATGGTGGAGAAATTGCGTGAGCTGATTCCCCAGCACATGTTCCAGATACCGGTGCAGGCGGCGATCGGCGCCAAGATCATCGCCCGCGAAACCATCCGCGCCCTGCGCAAGGACGTTACGGCGAAATGTTACGGCGGCGACATTACCCGCAAGCGCAAGCTGCTCGAGAAACAGAAAGAGGGCAAGAAGCGCATGCGCCAGTTCGGTAAGGTGGAAATTCCGCAGGAAGCCTTTATCGCCGCCCTGAAGATGGATGGATGACATTCCCGGCCATCACGCGCTAACCTGCGCGCAATTAACGGGGAAGCGCCATGGCCGACGAAAATTTCAAACTCACCCGCGATATCGAATACGCCGTTCATGACGGCGTTTCGCTGATCGCCCACTTGTGGAAGCCGGCCGGCAGCGGGCCATTTCCCGCTTTGATCACTATCCACGGCGGTGGCTGGCGCGTTGGCGGGCCGGACAATTACGCCCAGTGGGGCCCGAAGCTGGCCGATGAGGGTTTTGCGATGTTTTCCATCGCCTATCGCAAGACCCTGCCGGACGACAAACCGTTGTGGCCGCAAACGGCCTGCGACGTGCGCGCGGCGGTGCAGTTTCTGCGCGGAAATGCGGCGCGGTTCGATATCGATCCGGATCGTATCGCGATGATGGGCGATTCGGCCGGCGGACATTTGTCGGCGCTTGTCGCGCTCGCCGGCGACGAGCCGTTGTTCGACGGGTTATACCCGGACGATGCATTTGCCGGGACCAGCACCGGGGTCAGAGCGGTCATCAGCAATTACGGCGTACACGACATGGTTCAGCAATGGCAGCATGATCAGGCGGTGCGCTTTGCCGATCACATCGTCGAGATTTTGCTCGGCTGCACGCCGATGGACGACCGCAAGGTTTATTTCGATGCTTCGCCGATGAGCTACGCCATCAAGGCGAAGAACCGGACGGCCTTCATGCTCACCCACGGCACCGAGGACGACGTCGTCGACCGTATCCAGACCGATGCATTTCATGATGCGTTGAAAATGGCCGGTTTCTTTACGCGCAAACTCATTATTCAGGGCGCCGGGCACTACGCCACGCAGGAGCCGTTCGATGCGCCGCGGTCCTACTCCGGCTACCTGCTGCCGCGGGTGGTGAAATTCCTGCGCGACCAGATGGGTTAGCGGCGCCTGATCGTGCCGTCTGAGGCCCGCCGTATGCTATGATTGAAACCAAGAGATTCGCCAGTTCCGGAGCCCGCCGCCGCATGACCATACGCTTCCACAAGGGCGACCTGCCCGCCAGCGCCTCGTTTGGAGAAGCCGTCGCCATCGATACAGAGACCCAGGGGCTCAATCCCCATCGCGACCGCCTTTGCGTCGTGCAATTGTCTTCGGGCGACGGCACCGCGGATGTGGTGCAGATCGATGCCGGGCAGATTTCCGCCCCCAACCTGGAAAAATTGTTGGCCGATCCGGGGGTTACGAAGATATTCCATTTCGCCCGATTTGACCTGGCCGTGCTCTACAAGGCTTTCGGGGTCATGCCGGGTCCGGTCTATTGCACCAAGATCGCTTCGAAACTGGTGCGCACCTACACCGACCGGCACGGGTTGAAGGACCTGGCGCGGGAATTGCTCGGGCTCGATATGTCGAAACAGCAACAATCATCCGACTGGGCGGCGGATGAGCTGAGCCCCGCGCAACTTGAATATGCAGCCTCGGATGTATTGCATCTGCACCGTATGCGTGAACGGCTCGACGCCATGCTGGCCCGCGAGAATCGCGCTGAAATAGCCGAATCCTGTTTCCGATTCCTGCCGGACCGGGCCCGTCTGGACCTTATGGGTTGGGACGAAACAGATATTTTCGCCCATTCCTGATTTGCGCCCCCTCCGTCGTCGCCCTTTTGCCATCGCCCTTTTGCCATCGCCCTTTCGTCATGGCCCTTTCGTCATGGCCCCTTGGCCGACGCTGTTTGTCGGGCGCTTATTGGCTGGTGCTGGCCGCAAGCGCCGGTAGCGGCTAAAGTGCCGCCATAATTGCGATGCAAGAGGCTGGCGGGAACAAATTGCATCGCCGGGGATTTCGCGATCATGAGCCAAGCGGCGCTGTCATCGGGGCGCGATTACACGGCGGGCCTCCGCAGCTACGAGGAGCAGGCGGCAGCCTTTGCCGCCGCACGCACCCATTCGCGCCGGGTGCGTTTGGCCAAGCGTGCAATCGTCCTGGGTTCGGCAGGCTTTGTGCTGCTTGCGATCGGGTATGCGATTTTTGATCCGTTTGCCAACTTGCCAAAAGACGTGTCGGTTGCCCATGCAACCTTGAGTGGCACGAAGATCACCATGGAATTCCCGCGATTGAGCGGTTTTCGCAAGGATGGACGACCGTATCAGTTGCTCGCGCGCTCGGGTGTGCAGGATGTGCGCAATCCGAAAGTGATCACGCTGCATCAGATCGATGCGACTATCAAGATCAGCGATGCCGACACTCTGAAAGTCACGGCGCCCGCCGGCCGTTTCGACAGCGGCGCCGATCTCATGAAAATGACGACCGACAAATCCGATTCGAAAATCCGTTTGCGCGGAAGCACCTATTCGATCACTCTCAATAGCGCCGATGTCAATTTCAAGGCCGGGACTGTCCTGTCCGAAGACCCGGTATCGGTGACGATGAACAACGGTGCGATCCAGGCCAAGGGTCTCAAGGTCGAGGACAATGGCAAAAGGATCGTGTTTATTGGCGACGTTCGCTCGGTCATCAGGGCTCCGGCTGCGAAAGGACAATAAATGGGCAAGGTGCTTGCTGGTAAGAGATTGGCGCTTGCCGCTCTGATGATGGCTGCTTGGACAGTTGCGCTCGCCGGTGGGGCGGCGGCGCAAAAACAGTCGGCTCCCGCAATTATTCCCGGTGGCAATGCAAAATCTCCGATCAGCATCAACGCCGGGCGGCTGGATTTTTTCGAAAAGCAGAGCAAGCTCGTATATTCCGGCGGCGTTGTCGCACGGCAGGGCACCGCGACCTTGAAGTGTTCAAAGCTCACCATCTATCTGGCCAAGGATGCGATGAAAAACTCGCAATCGGGCACTGCCAGCAGTGGCGATCAAGTGCGCCGGATGGAGGCCGCCGGCCCGGTGACGATCCGTTCCAAGGATCAGGTCGGGACCGGCAATCGCGGGCTCTATGACAAGGCGAAGAACGTCCTTTATCTGATCGGTAACCCGGTGCTTAGCCAGGGACCGAATATCACAAAGGGCGGGCCAAAGGCGCGTCTGGTTTACGATCTCAATAGCGGCCGGGCGCGTATAACCGGTGGCCGCGTTACGAGTATCCTGGTGCCCAAAAGCCGTGCCCCGGCTCCCTCGTCCCGCCGATAACGCAATAACGCCCGCAACCGGTCCGAGCCGCGCAGTTTGCAAGGCATGGGAAAGTCGTGATTCCGGATTTGATACCGGGCTGCAGACGGGTTATGCGAAGCGGCATGGAATCTGCCGCGGGTTCCGGCCGGCAGGGGGGCGAGTGAACGAAAAAACACAGCAGAACCAGCTGAGCTGGGATCCCCGGCAGTTGCAAGACGGCTGGTTGTGCGCCTGGCAACTGGGGAAAAGCTATGGCGGACGCCAGGTTGTCCTCGATGTCAGCCTTGCCGTGGCGCGCGGTGAAGCCGTCGGCCTGCTCGGACCCAACGGCGCCGGGAAAACCACCGTGTTTTACATGATCACCGGCCTCGTCCAGCCAGACAAGGGAATCATCCAGCTCGATGGCCATGATGTAACATCGTTGCCGATGTATCGCCGCGCCCGGCTCGGTATTGGATACCTGCCACAGGAAGCTTCAATTTTTCGCGGCCTGACCGTTGAGGGCAATATTCGCGCGGTTCTGGAGGTAACCTTTTCGGACCGAGACCGCCAGGAGGCTGAATTGGAAGCCTTGCTGCAGGAGTTCGATATTGCCCGGTTGCGCAATGCCCCGTCGATCGCCTTGTCGGGCGGCGAACGCCGGCGTTGCGAGATTGCCCGGGCCCTTGCCAGCCAGCCATCCTTCATGCTTCTGGACGAGCCGTTTGCGGGTATCGATCCGATTGCGGTCGGTGACATCCAGACCCTGGTGCGGCATTTGACCCAGCGCGGTATCGGCGTGTTGATTACCGATCATAATGTCCGAGAAACACTTGGCCTCATTGATCGCGCCTACATTATTCATTCCGGCCAGGTTCTTACCGAAGGTTCGCCACAGGAGATAATTGCCGACCCGGATGTGCGCCGACTATACCTCGGCCAGGATTTTCAGATTTAATTCAACTCTATGAATTTATTTGTATTTTTATTGAATTTACGAATTTGAGACCAATATGGAAACTGCAAATTAACCGGGTCCCGGATTTTGGGCGCCCTGCTGCGCAGAGTTTTACGGAATTTCCTGCTGCCCGGGTTATAACCTGAAGGCAACAAGCAGGCCGTTTGGGCGAGGCGCCACATTCCTGTGGTACAATCCTTGCGGAAATCGGTGCACGACCGGCAATGCCGGGAAACTGGCGTTTTCAGGTGAAGCGGTGTCCGGTTCGCCCGAAGGATGCGGGTCAAATCGAAAATCCGGATCGTTTCGCTGTGTTCGCGAAACGATATATCGATCGGGTGTGAGTGGGAACGGGCGGAATGGCGTTAGCAGCCAAGTTAATGATGCGGCAGGGACAATCCCTGGTGATGACGCCGCAACTGCTCCAGGCGATAAAGCTGTTGCAGCTTTCGAGCCAGGAGCTGACGGCCTATGTCGAGCAAGAGCTGGAGCGAAATCCGTTACTTGAGCGTGCCGATGACAATACGCCGTCCGGTGAGGCGCTGCCCGAGTCCGGCAAGGACAATGATGGCGGCGGCGACGGCGGAGATGACGGCGGCGATCTGGTTGCCGAGCAGATGGAAGGGGATTGGGCCAGCGAAAACCTGGACGTCGACGCCTCTGCGCTCGAAGAAAAACTTGGCACCGAGATATCCAACACATTCGACGCTGACGCGCCGGCTGTTGCTCCGCAAAGCCCTGATATTGCTGATACTTCTCTTTCGGCGACGTCGTGGACCGGCTCAGGGGGCGAGGCCGGCGGTGAGGCGCCGAATCTTGAAGCTTACGTGGCGGCCGAGATTTCGCTTGCTGAACATCTCAACAAGCAACTGGCCATCGCGGTCACGGATCCGGCAGATCTGCTGATCGGCCAGGCGATAGTCGATTCGATCGACGAGACCGGCTACATGCGCGAGGCGATTCCCGAATTGGCAGCAAGGCTGGGCGCTGCGCCGGAGCGGATCGAACGCGTTCTTGGCGTTATCCAGAGCTTTGATCCGGCCGGTATCGGGGCCCGTGATCTGGCGGAATGCCTGGCGATTCAGCTGCGCGAAAGAGATCGTTTTGATCCTGCAATGGAAGCCATGATTGCCAATTTGCCATTGTTGGCGAAGCGGGAATTCGATCAGCTGCGCAAAATCTGTGGTGTCGATCAGGCCGATATTGTCGACATGGTCGGAGAAATCCGCGAACTTGACCCCAAGCCTGGCCGCGCTTTTGGCGGTGCTCCAGTACAGACCGCGGTTCCGGACGTAACCGTGCGCCCGGCAGCGGACGGTTCGTGGAACATCGAACTCAATCCGGAAGGATTGCCGCGCGTGCTGGTCAACCAGACCTATGCCGCAAAGGTTTCCGGCGAAACCAGCAAGGAGGCCGAGAAGACCTTCATCGCCGAGTGCCTGCAAAACGCCAACTGGCTGACCCGAAGCCTGGAGCAAAGGGCGCGCACCATCCTCAAGGTCGCAACCGAGATCGTGCGCCAGCAGGATGCATTTTTCGCCGAGGGTATCGAGCACTTGCGCCCGCTGAACCTGAAAATGGTCGCCGATGCCATCGGAATGCACGAATCGACAATTTCGCGCGTGACCTCCAACAAGTACATGGCAACCCACCGCGGTTTGTTCGAATTCAAGTTCTTCTTCACGGCATCCATTCCGGCCAGCGGCGAAGGTGAAGCCCACTCGGCAGAGTCAGTTCGGCACAAGATCAAGCAATTGATAGACCAAGAGAAACCGGACGCCATTCTGTCCGATGACGCGATTGTGGCGTGTCTGAAGCAGGTCAATATCGACATTGCGCGCCGGACTGTCGCCAAGTACCGGGAAGGGTTGCACATTCCTTCATCGGTGCAACGGCGGCGCGAAAAATCAGCCATGATGGCCATGACATAGGGTTGCGCACAGGCTCGCTGAAATATTGTGCGTTTTTCTATAAAGTATTGAATTCATGTAAAATATTTGATCACGATTGGGTGGCGGCCGGGTTATTTTTCTGGACTGGCGCGGCGAAAATTTCTAGAGTATGGATGTCGCGCTCGCGTGCGCTGGAAATTGCTGCCGTGATGAAAAACCGGGAACTGCCTGATATTGGCGGGGAAAAATGACGCTACGCATAACTGGAAAGAATTTTGATTTGGGCGAATCGATGCGGGGCCATATCGAGGACCGCGTGGAAGCTGCGATCAGCAAGTATTTTGATGGCAGTGTGACAGGGCATATCGTCGTTGACCACGAGGGTTCCGGATATCGCAGCGAATGCACGCTCCACCTTTCATCGGGCATGACGTTACATTCGGAGGGCCGCGCCGGCGAGCCCTACGCGAGCTTCGACTCCGCGGCGACCAGGCTGGAAAAACGTCTGCGCCGGTACAACCGCCGGCTGAAGGATCATCATCACGCCAACAAGCACTCCGGCGAACCCGACGCCAGCATGTTCGCGGATTACGTGTTGGAAGCACCGGACCAGGAAGCCGAGGTTGCCGAAGATTTCAGCCCGGTTGTCGTCGCGGAAAAAACCTCAGCCCTGCAGACCCTGCCCGTATCCGAAGCGGTGCTGCAACTGGATATGACCGGAGCTCCGGTGGTGGTATTTCAACATGCAACGAGTGGCTCGGTGAATATTGTATACCGGCGGACAGACGGAAACATAGGCTGGATCGACCCGGCGGCCGGTAGCAAAGCGTCCTGAAGTTCAGCGTATTTGTCGTATTGGTGTTTGACCAAATCAACGGAACGTTGATTGGGAGTAATTTAAATGGGCTTGCAATATTTGCTCACGACCGAAGCCATACTGCCAGCATTGCGTGCTGCCAGCAAAAAACAGGCGCTCTCTGAAATTGCCGGGCGGGCCGCCCAGGTATCCGGCTTGAAGGAACGGGAAGTATTTGACTGCCTGTGGCAGCGTGAAAGCCTCGGTTCGACAGGCGTGGGGGAAGGCGTCGCCATACCGCATGCCAAAATCGAGAAGATTGGTCGAATCTTCGGAGTGTTTGCGCGGCTTGAGAAGCCGATCGAGTTTGAAGCAACTGACGGGGCGCCGGTCGACATCATATTTGCGCTGATTGCTCCGGAGAGTGCGGGCGCGGATCACCTGACAGCGCTGGCGCAGGTTGCACGCACGTTTCGCAACGAGCAATTGCTCGCCGAAGTGCGCAAGACCCGCGATGTTGCGGGCATCTATTCCCTGCTTTCCAGCGAACTTGACCGGGACGCTGCCTAGAGCCGTTTACGATGCCGTGAAACGCTGAACCTCTCCAGGCGCCTTGTGATTGATACATACGGCATCCGTTGGCGCACGATGCTTTTGGCCCGCTACAATCAGGGAATGGATATGACCTACCAACACGCACCGTTGTTTCCCCTCGCCAAAGATGCAACGCCATATCGAAAAATCTCCAGCGAAGGCGTACGCGTAGAAAAGTTTGGCAACGAAGACATTCTCGTTGTCGACCGCGAGGCTATCCGCAAGCTGAGTGAACAGGCGATGACGGATATCAACCATCTATTGCGGCCTGGCCACTTGCAGCAGCTGGCCAAGATTCTCGATGATCCCGAGGCAACCTCGAATGACCGTTTCGTTGCCTACGACCTGTTGAAGAACGCCAATATTTCCGCCGGTGGGGTGCTGCCGATGTGCCAGGACACCGGTACCGCAATCATCATGGGCAAGAAGGGACGCCGTATCTGGACCGAAGGCGATGACGAAAGCGCACTCGCCGAAGGTGTCAAGGATGCCTACGACAAGAAAAACCTGCGCTATTCGCAGGTTGCTCCGTTATCGATGTTCGAGGAAAAGAATACGGCTACCAATCTGCCGGCGCAGATCGAAATTTATGCCGATGGAGAAGACGAGTACAAGTTCCTGTTTATCGCCAAGGGTGGCGGTTCAGCCAACAAGACATTCCTGTATCAACAAACACCCTCGGTTCTGACCCATGACCGGCTGGTGGAATTCCTGAAGGAAAAAATCCTCACGCTCGGAACCGCCGCCTGTCCGCCGTATCATCTGGCGATTGTTATTGGTGGCACGTCCGCCGAACTCAATCTGAAGACCGTCAAGCTGGCGTCCACCCGCTATTACGACGGCCTGCCCACCGAGGGCGGCGAGGACGGCCACGCCTTCCGGGATCTGGCGATGGAAGAGGAAATCCACAAGCTGACGCAATCGCTCGGGGTCGGCGCCCAATTTGGCGGCAAATATTTCTGCCACGATGTACGCGTGATCCGATTGCCGCGTCATGGCGCTTCGCTGCCGGTCGGTATTGGCGTATCCTGCTCGGCCGACCGACAGGCGCTTGGAAAAATCAATCGCGAAGGCGTCTTCCTCGAAGAGCTGGAGCATGATCCGGCGAAATACATGCCGCATGTCGATGAAAGCGCGCTGGGCGGCGATGTCGTGAAAATCGATCTCAACCAGCCCATGTCCGACATCCTGGCGAAGCTGACGCAATATCCGATCAAGACGCGCCTGTCGCTGACCGGCCCGATGATTGTTGCCCGCGACATGGCGCATGCCAAGTTGCGCGCCCGCCTCGAAGCGGGTGAACCTCTCCCGGATTATTTCAAGAATCATCCGATCTATTATGCGGGGCCGGCCAAGACTCCCGAGGGCATGGCGTCCGGTTCCTTTGGCCCGACGACGGCAGGCCGCATGGATTCGTTCGTTGAACAGTTTCAGGCGGCCGGTGGATCCATGGTGATGCTGGCCAAGGGCAATCGTTCAAAACAAGTGCGCGATGCATGCGCCGCCCATGGCGGCTTTTACCTTGGTTCGATTGGCGGGCCGGCGGCCCGGCTGGCGCTGGATTGCATCAAGAAAGTCGAGGTGGTCGAATATCCGGAACTTGGAATGGAAGCGATCTGGCGCATCGAAGTGGAAGATTTTCCCGCCTTCATAGTCATGGACGACAAGGGCAACGATTTCTTCAAGGAGTTGAATCTGGGATAGGCAATGTTCGGTTCGGCAAGCGTTCGCCCAAAGCGCTTCCGGTTAAAGCAGTCGCCGGATTCCCGTCTTACCGCCGTGGCACGGAGATGATCGTCCGCACCCTGCCTTTCGAACGATAGATCCGGATGCCGCGATAGCGATTGCGGCGCGCGCGCCCATGGCTTCTGCGGACGTTACGCGGCCGCCGGTAACCTCTGCCGGACCGGGACGCGCCGCGTTTTGGCCCAAATGAAGCCAGGCACTTGTTGTAGGCGTGGTCGTCCTTCAGTTTTTCGCAACCGGCCATCGTCCGCGGCTTTGCAAAAACCCCCGGGACGCAAATTATCAGCGCAATTGCGAATGCCGCGAACAAGACCTTCATGCCACGCAGGATGCCTGCAAACAAAGTTGACATTGTGGCCGGTCCGCCGGCTTCCTGATTGAACGCAAACGCCGATCAGATATTGGAACACCGTGCGTTTGCCTCATTTCTTGATTCAGAAATAAGGCAAAGCGCTTTAGCGGCGCAAAACGGCGCCCGTCTTCTTCGCCACTTCGGCGACGATTTTTCCCGCGACGGCGTCGATCTCTGCGTCGGTCAATGTCTTTTCGCGCGGCTGAAGCATGACCGAAACCGCGACGGATTTCTTGCCATCGGGCACGCCGGCCCCTTCGTAGACGTCGAAGACGTTGACGCCGGCCAACAACGCCTTGTCCGCCGATTGGGCGGCGCGCATGATGTCGGAAGCTTGAACCGCGCGATCAACGACAAACGCAAAATCGCGCTCCAGCGGCATCAATTCGGACAGGTCGAGTTTTGGCTTGACCTTCGTAGGCTTGGCGCGCGGAACCGGCAAATTGTCGAGAATGATCTCAAATCCGCACAGTGGGCCTTCAACATCCAACGCCTCGAGCACCGCTGGATGGATTTCCCCGAAATGTCCAATAATGTTCTTTGGTCCGAATTGCATGGTTCCCGAACGTCCGGGATGCAGCCAGCCAGGACCGCCGGGGACAACGTGCATGCCCTGCACGGCAATGCCAAGCGCCGACAGCATCGCCATTGCATCAGCCTTGGCGTCGAAAGCGCCGACGGGCGCGCTCTTTCCGGACCAATGGCGCCCGGCGCCGGATGCATTCGCGGTTCCCGCACGCACCGCTGCGGCGCTTTGGCGCTGGTCCTTGTCGCCGGCGCCGAGGAAAATCTGGCCGACTTCGAACAGGCCAACATCGCCAAAGCCGCGATCGGCATTGCGCCCGGCAGCGGCGACAAGGCCCGGCATCAGGCTGGGGCGCATGTCGGACAGGTCGGCAGCGATCGGGTTGGAGATTTCCAGTTCCGGTTTGCCGCCACCGAACAGGAGCGCGCGTTGATGATCGATGAATGACCAGTTGACCGCTTCCACCAGACCCTGGGCCGCCAACGCCCGGCGCGCCTGACTGGTGCGTTTTTGCAGCACTGTCAGGATCGGTTTGGCGACGCTCGCCTCGGGCCGCTCCAGCGGCACCGACACAACCCGGTCGACGCCGGCAATTCGGACGATCTCCTCGACAAGGTCGGCCTTGCCTTCGACGTCCGGACGCCACGTCGGTACGGACACGTTGAGGATATCGCCGCCGCCATCGACCGCGAATCCAAGGCGTTCGAGGATGGCGATCTTCTCGTCGCGCGGCAGGTCGAGGCCGGTCAGCCGTGCGACTTCCGCCAGGGGAAAGGCGATGGTGTTTTGCGGATCAGGCACTTCGCCGGCAACGATGAGTTCGGAAGCCTCTCCGCCGCAAAGCTCCGTCACGAACCGGGTGGCCAGCTCGGCGCCTGGTACACAGAAGGCCGGATCGATGCCGCGCTCGAACCGGTAGCGGGCATCGGTGATGATGCCGAGATCGCGGCCGGAGCGGGCGATGTTCATCGGGTCCCACAGCGCCGATTCGATCAACACGTCCGTGGTGTTTTCGTCGCAGCCGGATTCCTCGCCGCCCATGATTCCCGCGATGGATTCAACGCCGTTGTCGTCGGCGATGACGACATTGCCTGCAGCAAGCTCATAGGTCTTGCCGTCGAGCGCCAGGACCTTTTCACCGTCCCTGGCAAGGCGCACAGCAAGGTTGCCGTTCACCTTTGCCGCATCGAACACGTGCAGCGGGCGGCCGTGATCGAAGGTGACATAGTTTGTGATGTCGACCAGCGCATTGATAGGCCGCAGACCGATGGCGCGCAGGCGCTTTTGCATCCAGCCCGGCGAAGGACCGTTGGTAACACCCCTGACCATGCGCAGGGCGAAAGCCGGCGCGAGATGTTTGTCATCCTCGGAAAAGTCGAGCGTGACGGAAACCGGGCACGGGAATTTACATGCTGCCGGTTCGATATTGTTGTCTTTCAGCGTACCGATTCCGGCGGCGGCGAGATCGCGGGCAATGCCGTGGACGCCGGTTGCATCGGGACGATTTGGCGTCAGGCCGATTTCGATAACTGGATCGGAAAGTTCGGCATAATCCACGTAACGCGCGCCAACCGGCGCATCGTCAGGCAGGTCGAGAATGCCCTCGTGGTCGTCGGACAATTGCATTTCCATGCCCGAGCACAGCATACCGTTGGATTCGACACCGCGGATAACGCCTTTCGACAGCACCATGTCCTTGCCGGGAATGTAGGTCCCGACCGGCGAGAATACGCTCTTCATGCCGGTGCGCGCATTCGGCGCGCCGCAGACTACCTGTATCGCCTCACCGGAACCGGTATCGACCGTGCAGACTTTCAACCGGTCGGCGTTGGGATGCTGCTTGGCCTCGATAACGCGGGCAACGACAAAGTCTTTCAACTTCGCGGCAGGGTCGTCGATTTCCTCGACCTCAAGGCCGATTTTCGTCAGCGTGTGGCAGATATCCTCCAGCGGGGCGCTGGTGTCGAGATGATCCTTGAGCCAGGAGAGGGTGAATTTCATTTTTCTCTCCTATGAACTCAACCCACCTGCCAGGTTCGGCAGATCAAGGGATCGGAAGCCGTAATGCGACAGCCAGCGGACGTCCGGTTCGAACAGATCGCGCAGGTCGTCGATGCCGTATTTCAGCATCGCGATGCGGTCGATCCCCAGCCCCCAGGCAAAGCCCTGGTATTCGTCCGGATCGATGCCGCAATTGCGCAGCACGTTGGGATGGACAACGCCGCAACCGAGGATTTCCATCCAGTCGTCGCCCTCGCCGAAGCGGATGCCGCCGCCTTCGCGTGAACACTGGATATCGACTTCCATCGACGGTTCGGTGAACGGAAAGAAGGACGGGCGGAACTGCATTTTCACGTTCGGCACTTCGAAGAACGCCTTGCAGAATTCCTCCAGGATCCACTTCAGGTGGCCGAGATGAGCCTGCTTGTCGATGACCAGGCCTTCGATCTGGTGAAACATCGGCGTGTGCGTCTGATCGGAATCAATCCGGTAGACGCGGCCCGGGCAGATAACGCGGATCGGCGGCTTCTGGTTCAGCATGGTGCGCACCTGTACCGGGGAGGTATGGGTGCGCAGTAATTTGCGTTCGCCGTTTTCGCCTGGATTGAAAAAGAACGTATCGTGCATTTCCCGGGCCGGATGGCCTTCGGGAAAATTCAGCTTGGTGAAGTTGTAGTCGTCGAATTCGATGTCCGGGCCTTCGGCGATGGAAAATCCCATGTCGGCGAAGATCGCCGCCAGTTCGTCCATGACCTGGCTGATCGGATGAATGCGGCCGGTGACCGGGCCTGGCTCGCGCACAGGCAGCGTTACATCAAGGGTCTCGGTAGCCAGCCGCGCCTCCAGGGCCGCCTGCTTGAGCACCGTCCGCCGTTCGCCCAGCGCTTTTGTGACGACATCCTTGACTGCGTTGATCGCAGCGCCTGCCGTCTTGCGCTCGTCCGGGCTCATCTTGCCGAGCGTCGAGAGTTGCGCGGAGATCGTTCCCTTTTTGCCAAGCGCGGCGACGCGAACGGCTTCCAGCGCGGTCTCGTCGGCGGCAGCGGCGATCGCGTTAAGGGTTTCTGATTGCAAGATTTCCAGATCGGACATGGCAGCACGCTCTATTGAAGCCGTTCAATATTGCGGCGTGGCACCAGGTCCATCAGGCCGCAAGACGAAAAGCGGAGGGGAGGCCTCCGCCGCACTTTGCAGACCCCGGCAGCAGGATCGGGAGGATCAGGCAGCCGCCGGCAGGGCGGCCTTGGCCTTTTCAACGATCGCCTTGAAGGCTTCCGGCTCATGGATAGCCATTTCGGAAAGCACCTTGCGATCAACCTCGATACCTGCATGGCCGAGGCCGTTGATAAATCGGCTGTAGGTCATGCCGCAATCGCGGACCGCAGCGTTCAGGCGCTGGATCCAAAGCGCCCGGAAGGTGCGCTTCTTGTTCTTGCGATCGCGGTAATTGTACTGCATCGCCTTGTCGACTGCGGCCTTGGCGGTGC
>Ga0181594_10003422_pt1 | contig 14374 bp, 10 predicted proteins | sample 071ome_18_FD_145603 | JGI IMG/M metagenome (GOLD analysis project Ga0181594, IMG submission 145603) | Coastal salt marsh microbial communities from the Groves Creek Marsh, Skidaway Island, Georgia - 071413BT metaG (spades assembly) | ecosystem: Environmental > Aquatic > Marine > Intertidal zone... | reverse complement strand
CTTGTCGACGCTGCGAATAAGTGACCCATGCGCCTTTTCAATGTAGTCATGACTGTCCCAGTTGCCGGCATAGGCCTGCACAAATCGGACGCCCTTCTCAACTAATCTCCGTGCGAGGAGGCATTTCCTGCCAAAGGCATCGGTGCTTGCCTCCCCAATTCCGTACGCCTCTCGCGTTGCACGGGACTCTCCCTCGAGGTCAATGACATCCGGAACCTCTGTCTGCATTGCAAATGCAAGTTCATAGCTTTCCAGCCGGGCCGCCAGATCACTGCGAAGGGGCCGGGCTGCGAGGTGTGACTGGTTTAAGTGGCTCAGGAGATCAAGGTTTTTTCGCTGTCGATCACGAGAAATGTTCGTGGCTGGGGATAGATTGAGAATCGGACTCCCTTTTGGGCGAAGAGGCGTGCCTTGAAATTTTGCAGGAAGGAACCCATTCGACCAGTTGCCAGCACCCCCTTGAGGCCAGCTCGTTCTGGGCAAAACGACAAACCCTGGCAGATTCTCGTTTGGGGATCCAAGTCCGTAGGTTACCCACGAGCCAAGAGCAGGGTCACCACCAAACTGATTGCCGGTATTGAGTTGATAGCAGGCTGTCGGGTGATTCACTGACTCGACTTGGGCACCACGAAAGAAACAAATGTCATCCACGAGGTGCTTTAAGTGCATCCAAGGAACTGAAATGTCAGCGCCGCATTGCCCCGCTTTTTGGAAATTAAAAGGACTTCTGACAAAGTAGCGTTCACCAGATGACATGGCGCTTTCTGCTTCACCACTGCGGTTAAACGCTTGGAGGTGCCGCTTGGCCAATTCTGGCTTGGGATCAAATGTATCAATATGCGAAGGGCCACCTTCCATCATCAGGAAAATACAGTGCTTCGCCCGCGGTGCGTGATGGACTAGTCCTTCTTCGGCTTGTGTCATTGCGGTAAGGGCCACTGACCCAAGTCCAACACCCATCCCAAATAGGGCTTCACGTCGGGTTGGTATAACGAGATTGCGTTGTTTTTTTGTCATGATTAATCGAGGTAGGCAAACTCGTTTGTATTCAGCAGGATTCGCAGCACATGGGCGAGGCCACGCGTCCTTGCGTCGACATCACCGGCCTGTAAATCTGGCTGGTAGGTCGTGTAGGCAGGCATGATTTCTACAAAATCGTAGAGCTCCCCGGTCTTCTCAGCCATGACGGTGCGAGTGATCTGGTCAGGATATGATGCTGGCTCATACTGCTTGCTAGCCTCTTCTTCCGTTGCGGCCTGCCAGTGTTTAGTGCACATGAGAAGTTCTGTGTCGGTTGGATCACGAGTGAATGCCAGTTGAAATGACCGCTGAATAACATTTGCGGCAAGGGTCTTGTCGTCGGTCTGGTTCTTAATGGCCTGGTCATTGCGTAACAGCCGATCAGCGAAAGCGATCGCACGGTCTAGAGAGACCTGTGAGTTGAACAGAGTAAGCGCTTGCGGGGCAACAATTGATGTCTCCCGCAATTCACATGATTTCTCAGGGCTCGGCTGGTTAAATGCTTCTAGGAAAGGGTCTCTTAGCCCTCGAATCCTCTCGGCATAGATTGTTCTTCGATTGCGTTGGTCAGGCAACGGGTCGGGTTCATAAACCGAGGCCGTTCCTCCCATTATTTGTCGCGGTTGGAAGGCGACTTCATGATTGAGGTTGGGGCGGCAGGGAATTCCACCCACAGCAAGATTTATTTCCCCACTGATAAAAAGCATTGCATCTCTAAGTTCCTCGGCAGTCAGGCGACGTGGCTGGAAAATTGCATAACGTTGCCGTAGCGGATCTTTTTTCTCAAGTGCTTGTGGTAATGGGTGGCGGCTATCCCGTTGATACGCCTGAGAGGTGATAATCAAACGATTAAGTTTTTTGATTGACCAGTCGTTCCTCATTAGCCAGGTTGCTAGGTAATCGAGTAATTCTGGATGTGTGGGCAGTCCGCCGGTGCCTCCAAAGTTATTCGGATTTGACGCAATCCCGCGACCAAAGTGCCATGACCAAATGCGGTTTGCGATGACGCGTGCGGTAAGTGGGTTTGAGGGGTGTGTGATCCAATTCGCTAATGCCAATCGTCGTTTTCCTCTGCCGTCTGGAAAGTCCAGAGAGGGCATGCCTGCCAGAGACTCGGCCGCGGACAAGCTGCCTGGCTTAACCGATTCGCCGTTAGCGTAAACGTCACCGCCAGTATGAATAACGTCGTTCTCGATCTCTCCCTCGTTCCAAGGGCTCGCGGGAAGTGAGGTTTTTCCTTGCACGCTTTTTCGAATGATTGTGGCGCCGGTATAAACCGATAGGGCAAGCGGTTTGGTGCGGTCGAGTTCGATCGTATGACGTTCAATGTTTTTTGACATTCTGCCGGAGGAGGCTTCGTCACCAGGGTCAAGGCCGTTGTCTCCGACTTTGGCGTCTTTGGTTTCCTCCTTTTTACGCTGCTTGATCTTGGTGCGAAGTTCTTTCTGCTGGGCGACATATGCAGCGATTTTCTGCGTGACAAGGGTGTCGCTTTCTGCGAACCCAACTCGGCTTTCAGCGTCCAGGAAATCGACTTCGCGTTCTGCGAACTGTGTCGTTGAAAAGACCGCCATCATGCGATAGTAGTCCCGAGTTGGAACGGGATCGAACTTGTGGTCGTGGCACTTACAGCAGAGCATGGAATGGGCGAGGAAAGTTTGGCCCACACTGTCGGTGACGTCATCTAGCCACTGCCCGCGGGTCTCTTTGAAGACGCTCATCGCAGTTTGTTCCCACGGCCCCATTCGTAGAAAGCCGGTGGCAATCAGATTCTCAATACTGTCTTGGTTCAATTCATCGCCAGCGATCTGCTGGCGGATGAACTCGTCGTACGGCTTGTCGTTGTTGAATGAACGAACCACATAGTCGCGGTATCGCCACGCATTGGGGCGGCTGTAATCGTTCGCGAAGCCTGCAGTGTCGGCGTAGCGGACAACATCAAGCCATTGCCTGCCGAAGTGTTCGCCGTAATGTTGCGTTTCCATGAGCTGGTCAGCCAGAATCGCCACTGCGTTGTCCGGATCCTTCAAAAAATTCTGCTTAAAATCCACAGCTTGGTTTGGAGTTGGTGGTAGTCCCGTGAGTCCGAAAAACACTCGACGTACAATTGTGCGTGCATTTGCTCTTGGGGCGGCTTTGAGACTCACCTGTGCAAGTGCCTTGTCGAGAAACCAGTCGATGGGATGGTGTCCTTCGGGAACCTTCGGTGATTGAATTGGGCGGTAGGCCCACAGTTTGCTCGCTTCGTAGCGACGATTTTGCCACGTATCGGAAAGGGCTCTGGAGGTCCTGACCTGTTCGCCATCGGCATATTCTTGTTGAATATTTTTGATTCGGTCGGCGTTTGGCCATGGGGCGCCAGCGTTAATCCAATCACGCAACCACCATTGTTCTTCCTGCGAGAGTCGGTCCGCCTCTTTCGGCGGCATTTCGAAGCCAGGCTCTTTTCGAGTTGTCGTGAGATAGAGCATGCTGTGCATAGCATCACCACTCATGACAACCTTTTCTCCGAAGGTGTCACCCCCAGCCAGCATTCGTTCACGTGAGGTCATGTCAAAACCTCCCTCGACTTCATCTGCCGAGGCTCCGTGGCACGCCAGGCATTTTTCCTCAAGTAAAGGTTTGACGTGCAGCGAGAAAAGCTTTTCTCCCGGATGAAGTTCAGCAAGATCGGCCCCTCCTGCTGCTACAGAGAAGCAGCAGAAGGCAAGGCTCAGAGGTAGAAGGACACCTATTTTCATGTAGGTAAGTGACCGAAGGAGTTTCGTTATAGGAAACATGTTGAATGAGTCGCAAACATTATTCTGCGGCGATCGGTCTGAAGATTTTCGAGCAGATCTAGTTTCGTAAGAGCCATCGAATATTGCAATGTAAGCCCTACCTACCTGCGGTTTTTACTAGGAGGCAGACAGTGCCTTTCGTGCCGCTATCCTTAGGCTGTTTTGGTTGGCCGGTGCTTGCTCGCAAAGCCAGGATAGGACACGGACGACCCCCTACTTTTTGTGGGAGTGAGGGAGTAAATCTTGTGTGCGAAACGCGAAAAACGAACGAAGCGGGAGTTTGTTAAGGCTGGCTGCGGAGAAGGTTCGGCAAGAACTGTTTTGCAACGCCGGAGGGCTTTTGGCTGGTGCAGCCAAAAGGGCATCTTTGGCCCCTGCCGGGAAGATGGCAAGTGATCAATCAGTATTTCCCTGGTTTGCGTGGGCTGCCACCGTGTTTTTTTGGGCCTGGTAAAAAGTCGATGAAGCCCCCGCCTTTTTTTCTGAATTCCGCAACGGTCTGTTCTCTGAGTTCGGCAAGTTTTTCTTGGCAGTCAGGATGCGTGGCGAGGTTGTCGAGTTCTTCTGGGTCACTTTCGAGATCGTATAGTTCCTCGAGAACATATTCATCGAGATGTCGGATGTACTTGTACGGCCCGTTTCGCATCATGATCCATGCGGTAAGGCCGTTTCGTTTGAAGATCTCAAAGTTCTTTTTCTGCAGGGCCTGAGAGACACGGTCACCGTATTGGTAGGTCGTGTTGATCATTAGCATCGGCTCGCTGAGCGAGGACTGCGGGTTGTTAAGCAGGCCAGTGAGATCGCGGCCGTGCATTTTCCAGGCGGGCTCAATCGCTGCAATCGCGTGGATGGTCCGAGTGAGGTCCACGCCGCTGACCGCCTCTGTGCAGACAGTGGCCGGCTGAATCCGCCCGGGTGCCGAGAATATCAATGGAGCACAGATGTTGGCGTCGTAAGCAGCCCACTTTTCTCTCATGCCATGCTGGCCCCAGGCATACCCTTGGTCAGAGGTGAAGACAATCACGGTGTTTTCGCGTTGCCCGCTTTCCTCCAGTGCCCGCACCAGCGCGCCAATGCCATCATCGAGTGACCGGACTGCCCGGTGGTATTTCTTCACGGCGGAGTCGTATTCGACGGGGTCACCATGCTGATCCTTTTTCCAGCGAGTGAGATTTTTGAGGTGATCGGGCTTTCCCGGCCGCGGCCCGAAAATGTCAACGGGTACCGAAGCAGAAGGAGTCTCTGCGTAGAAGTCGGCATGCCGGTTTGCAGGCGTGTAGGGTGCATGGACGCCAGCGTAGCAAAGCCAGAGAAACCAGGGTTTGTGAGCCCCAGCCTGCGTTTTGATGAAGTTAACTGAAAGTTCCGTGTAGCGGTCGGTGCTGTAGCCATCCAGCGGGTGGCGCTGTCCACCATTTGTTCTCACCAGCGTGTGTTCGTAATAGGCAGAGGCATTCCGTCTGCCACCACCCCGATCCCAAATGACGGAATAGTCCCAGTCACGTCCATGGCCAATGTCCGCACCAAGGTGCCATTTCCCAATGCAGGCGGTCTCATAGCCATTTTTCCTGAACACTGATGGAAAGAAACGTAACCGCTCGGGGTCGTAGCTCGCCATTGGGTAGTTCGTGACTTTCAGTGAATCGTGACCATGCTGGAGCAGGCCGGTCAGCACACTGGCCCGCGAGGGCTGGCACCATGCTCCTGTGTAGCAGGAGGTGAACCGCATCCCCGAGGCTGCGAGCGCGTCAATGTTTGGCGTCTTTATCCAAGGGCGGGCTTCGGGGTAACACGAGACTGTGCGGCAGGACTGGTCGTCGGTAAAGATAAAGAGAATGTTTGGTGGCTGCGTGTCAGCTGCGGCCGAAGTTGGCAGGCAAAATAGAACAGTGCGGACCAGAAAGGTGAGAATAAGCCATTTTCTTTTGACAGCAGTTCCCATCAAAAAGATCTCTTTCCTTGCGAGTCTGGGTTTGGGGTCCTGGCGGCTAGGGTCACCCTCGCGACGCATGCAAGCTTTGCCCTTTGAGAACCCCTTAATCATGATTCTAAGCGACGCATGACTTGACTGCGAAACGGCTTCTGCGGCCTCGCAGTCCATGCAGAAGGCAAAAAAAATCCCCCGCGGCTTTTTCACAGGCCGCGGGGGAAACGTGCGAATGACTGGCTGTTGCTCGGATTAGCGTGTCGAGGCAGTGGCCCCAATCAGGCTGGCATCAACAAGTCCGTCAACTGGTGAGAAGGACAGTTCCACCTCGTCACCGGCTGTCAGGTCGATCACTTTGGTTTCAATCTGCTCGCGGCCATCGACCTTGGTGACCACGCGAATCTCGTAGTCCTTCCAGGTTTCACCAGCTGCCAGTGCTGTTGTTTCAAAGCTGCGGTTTTCACCGTCCGAGCCGGTGGCATTGCCTGCCAGCCAAACGTCAGCATCAGCCGGCACCTGAAGCGACAGCGTGGTAACGGGTGATTCTGGCATGAATGAAACCTGGTGAAGCTCACCAGCTGAAACGCTCACTGTTCGCGTTTCTTCAGTGGCCTCGCCATCACGATCAATGACCATCGTTACGGTGTAGTCATAGACCTTGCCCTCGCTGAGGCCCCGTGACACGAACTGTCTCTCGGTGCCCGTCGAATTGGTCTTTGCACCATTGACCAACAGGGTGGCGTTGGTTGGTACAGAAACCAGAAGCAAGACACCGTCCTCCGGCACGAAGAAAGTCGATGCATCAGAGGCTGGTGTTGGGGTTTCGATTTCTTCGCCCGAATCACCAGCCTTATCGCCGACTGGCTCATCGGTGATGACTCGATAGGAATCGACTGGCAGGCTCGAACTCATGGTCGACATGCTTGAGTAGCCGACGCTGGCAGAGGGAACAACATAGCTGTAGCCATAACTGCCGTACGAGCCCCCTGAACTTCCACCGCTGGAACTCGAGCCCCCTGAGGAACCGTAGAAGGCAGAGTGGCTGCCACCAGAGCTGCCACAACTCGAGTGTGAGGCCTGACGGTAGGCCCGGCGAGCGGCCTTCCGCTCCCAGTGGGTCATGCGATGCCCACCAGAGCTGCTTGAGCCTCCCGAGGAGGAGCAGCCGCCCGACGACGACGAGCCACCGGAGGAAGATGAGCCGCTGGCCACCACGTAGCCACCGGAGGAACCGCCGGAAGAACTGCTGCCGCCACTCGAACTCGAGCCACCGGACGAGCCGTGGGCAGCGGTGTAACGATGGTGCCAGCCGGCCTGGACATGGCTCGCAGCCAACGCGACCGCACAAAAAGAACAAATTCCGATCGACCGGACGAAGCGGTGAACCAACATCTTGGGGCAATCTCCACAAATGGGTGTAAACGGTGGCAGACTCGACGATCAGGCGAGCCCGCGGGTGCGACCAACCTGCAGCGGCAGCACGGGCCGCAATGCCTAAAAGGATAGTTTGACGGTTACATAACGCAAGAAGGATGGGTAGTCTGGGGTGAAAATGCCTGTTGTGCGGGTGGGGGTGGACCGCTGCCCAGTGCTGGCAGTTGCGGCAAAAGCCCGGGGAAAAAGCCCGAAAACACTGCAGAAATGGCGGGAAACTGCGAGAAACCGCAGGAAAACAGCTGAAAGGCTGGAGAGCAGACGGCGAGCAGCCATGCGTTCTAACGAGGAATCGACCTGACCTCGATCTGATCGACCTCCATGCGGCCGGATGCTCCCATGAGGCCAATTTGGATGATTCCCTCTCGCGCCCAAAGCGGCACCACCAATTGACCGGTCACCCGGTCCCAGTTCTCACGCACCGGAAACGGGCCCAGTACCACGCGACTCGATCGGCTCCGGCGTTGATCGAAGAATCGAACGGCGATGCCAGGCCATTCGTTGGCCTGCTGGCCGCGGCCGATGTGGCTGAGCCGCAGGTCGAGGCCGATGGCGAGGTGGCTGACTTTCCGACCATCAACGGGGAAGCCCTGAAAGATATGCGCCGGGCGGCCTGGCTCATGGTTTTCCAGCAGCAGGTATCGGCGGCCGCCTGGAGCGTCGTCACTTTCAACAAGCTGCTCTTGCCGACCGTAGTACCAGGCCGTTGGTGTTGTGCTTTCGGGCAGGCAGGCTTCGAAGTCACCATTGGCCAGAGATGGCTGGCTTCCATCAGGCTGCACTTCACGGGTGTCTTCGGCAATGCCTGTCATCGGAACGAAGAGGCTCGGGACGAGATCGGTCCGCTCCAATATGCCGTTTTGTTTTTTCAATCGGACCAGCGTCTGGTCGTACCGTTCACCAACGGGAATAACCATCAGACCACCTTCGGCGAGTTGGTCGATGAGTGGTTGAGGAATCTCCTCTGGTGAGCAGGTGACAATCACTTTGTCGAATGGTGCCTTTTCCGGCCAGCCAGCAAAGCCGTCGCCAATCTTGGTGACGATGTTTTTGTAGCCGAGCCGGCGCAAGGTGGCGGCCGCCCGTCGGCCCAGTGTTTCTTCAATTTCAATCGAATAGACCATGCCGACCAGTGGGCTGAGCACTGCAGCCTGATAGCCACTTCCCGTCCCGATCTCGAGCACGCGGTCGGTTGGCTGTGGTTCCAGTTGTTCCGTCATGTAGGCAACTACAAATGGTCCAGAAATTGTCTGGCGTTGCCCAATTGGCAGCGACATGTCGAAGTAGGCAAGCGGCCGCTGCGCCGTAGGGACAAACTCATGCCGCAGGGTCAGTCGCATGCTTTCAAGGACTCGAGCGTCAGTCACTCCGCTGGCAGCGATGTCTTCGCGAACCATCCGCTCACGGGCCGCGGCGTAGCGATCAGTCCCATCCGCAGCGAGAACCGAAGCCTGAATGCAAAATGCCAGCAGTCCGAGGCTGAGCAGGTGCATGAGCCGCTGGCGAGGAAGCATCACTCCGCAAGCCTGCCGATTGATTCTCGCATGGAGAAAGGACCGTCGGCCGGTCAGGCTTCTTCGCCCCATCATTCCACCGGCTGGTCTTCGAGTTTGCCCCAGCCTTTGCGGGCCCCATCTGGCTGACGGCCTAGTGACCCCTTCGTCAGTTCGAGGAAGGCGGTCTCCAGATTGATTTCTTCTTCCCGCATGCCGCGGAGCGCAATGCCTCCGCCAATGAGTCGGTTTGGCAGGAGGGAGGTGTCGGTGGAGCGGTCAGCCAGGGTTGCCCGGACCAGGCCATCACGGACGGTCACCTCAGCCACACCGGCACAGTCCTCGAGGAGTCGAGCCGCCTTTTCGGGGTCACCGGCAACCTCCAGGAGGATGACTGGCCTGCCCCGCACCTGAGCAAGGAGATCGCTGACATCACCGCAGGCGAGGAGTTGGCCGTATTCGATGATGCCGACACGATTACAGATGTCGGCCAGTTCTGGCAGGATGTGGCTGGAGACAAGAATCGTTTTGCCGAGGTCCTGTAGCCGTTTCAGGAGTCCACGCATCTCGATGCGGGCGCGGGGGTCAAGCCCACTGGCCGGTTCGTCCAGCAGCAGCACCTGCGGGTCATGAAGCAGGACGCGGGCCAGGCCGAGCCGCTGAGTCATGCCACGAGAGAGGCTGGTGACCAGTTCGTCTCGTTTTACTCCGAGATCAACCAGGTCGAGTGACCGCTCGGCTACCTTGCGGCGTGCCGGGCCATCGATCCGGTAGGCAGCCGCAAAGAACTCGAGGTACTCAATGACTCGCATGTCATCGTACACACCGAAAATGTCGGGCATGTAGCCGATTGCCCGGCGGATTTCCCGCGGATGGGTGTAGATCGAGTGACCGCAGATATAGGCCTCGCCCCAGGATGGTGACAGCAGCGTGGAAAGAATGCGAATGGTAGTTGTTTTGCCAGCGCCGTTGGGGCCAATGAAACCAAACAGGTCACCCTGTTCGAGTTTCAGAGTGAGTGACTCCAAGGCAAAGAAGTCACCGTACTTTTTGGTCAGGTCGACAGTCTCGATCATGGCGTGAACTTCAAGGCTCAGAGGGAAAAGGAATCAGTTGCCGACGGGTAGCACAACACGCCAGAGGGTGGTTGGCGTTTCGACCGCAGTTGCAGAGGCTTCAGTGGGGCCGCTGCGATCGATGGTCCATCTGGTCGCGGGTGGACCTCGGCCAATCAGGATGGCGCGATCGAGGGGGAGCAGGCGGCTGAGGTCGAGCCGAGCCAGGCGGCCGGCTTCCAGGCCGGTGTAGCCCGAGCCGCCAGCCGCAGCAAACAGCCCAGCAATTTCAAGAATGCGATCAAGATTTTCTGCGTCTGCATCCCAGCGGGAAGCCACGCTGCGGTCTTTGACAACCTGCTGTCGGGTCAGTGTTGCGCCGAGTGAGCGTGGGCCTCGCCCCTCTGCGGCATCGAAGCGGTCGCCCGGGGCCAGCGTGCCCACATCGTAGAGCCAGCCGCCGTGGACGAGCACACAGTCGTTGAGCGTCGCAGAGAACTGACTTTGGAGTGTTCCCCGCAGGGTCCCCTGCCCCGTTCTTTCAAGTGTTGACCGAAATGGCAGCGAGGAGATCTGCCCGGTCCAGGTGGATTCAAATAGTCGGCTGGAGGCGGCAGCCATGGGCATGGTGTCGAGCCTCGACAGGTCAGCGGCGTAGTGATAGTCCGCAGCGGCCAGCGAGGGATGTGGCGTGAGGGCATCAGGGCCACCCAGGCTGCGGCCGGGGGCGGCAAACCAGCTGACTGCCGTACGGATGGTGTCAAGGTCATCGGCATGGTCGGGGCTGACAGCCAATGAGAACTGGCCATTATCGGCGGCCCAGACCCCGGCATAACTGGCAGCACGACTGCCGCCACTCGCCTGGTCAATGTCAACAATACCGGCGGTGTGGAGTTGCCAGCCACTTTGCTTGTAGCTGGTCGCTGCACCCCACGAGATGGCAGTGAAGGTGATAACCAAGAGTGGCAGGGGCAACCAGGCGAGCCAGCCATAGTGCTGGAAACGTGAGGCCAGCCACCAGTCAAGTGGATAGAGGGCGGCCACGTAGAGCAGGCCAAGCAACGCAATCAATTCAAACGGGACGGCTGAAACGCCAGGGTAACGGTCGATTGCCAGCCGCAGTTGTCCGGCGAGGTCGAGTCCGCCACGCCGAACTTCGGCCGTGCGGCCTCCAGCGAGGTCGAGCCGACCGGTGTCGAGAAGTTCCAGCAGAAGGGAATCGGTGCCCGGCCACGTCTGGAACGTGCGGGTGTCAAGGTCGATGCCGATCCAGGTGATCCGGCCAAAGCCATGAGCGCGGCGGATGACAAGTGGTGGGTCGTTGGTGGCTCCGCCAACGACTGCCTCGGTAATACCATCGAGCGGTGACTCAGCCGCGAAGACGGGCACCTTAAGGCCATCAATCGCTCCCCGATCCAAGGGCCGATTGGCCCGGGCGTAGGTTTCAAGGGCGGCGGTCTGGCGCAAGGGGATCAGCCGGCTGAACTGGCCCGGCAGCCAGCCAGCGGCCGTAGGAGAGGCGGCAACCATCTCAGGCAGTGACATGCCTGCAAGTAAAACCAGATCACCACCATCCCGAACCCATTGGTCGAGTTCGGCAAGTTGCTGCTCACGGCCACCTGCAGCGATGGCCCGACCGCAGACAATCGCACGGTCAATTGCGTCATAGGCGAGGCCGGGAGGACCGGCCCCAGCAGCGAGCGGGATTGTTGCTGTCTCGGATGGCGGGGCCGCATTGATCACCAGCGCCCGAGTGCCATCCTCCCTTGCCGCCAGGCGGACAGCGCGTTCGGCATTCTCGAGGCTCCCGATAACAAGCAGCAATTCCTGTGTGGAGTCGACTTCGTCCGGAAGAGGAATCACCTCGCGTAACACAGCAGGCGTGGCAGCGGTTTTCAACGCCTCCCCTGCCCTGCCTTGTGTGTCACCTTGTGTGTCAGCTTGTGTGCCAGTAAGCACCACGACTCGGAGGTCGCCACCCCGGCGGCCTCGTTTAATGAGCAGGCGAGCCGCCCAGTTTCCATCGCCGCTTGGCTCTGGCCGGACTGCCGGTGACCGAAGCCACTGCCCATCAGGGTCTTCTGCCTCAACGGCGACAAGTCGAGTTGGTGCGGCAACAAGGGCCTCGGGAAGCCGCACGGTGACAGGGGTCCAGAACCCAGACTTCACAACGCCCCCAATACCGACTTCCACGGTGATGCCCGCAGTGGTGGGGCCAGCCGCAGCTGTTGTCGAGACGCTGGTCAAGGTGATCAGCCAGGTGACCGAAAAGATAAGAAGCCCGCGTGCGGTCATGGCTTCTCCGCATCTGGACAGATACAGGCCACCTCGCCGCAGCCTGGGCAACCACCGCCATATTTTGTCGCGATTGCCGCATCGAGATCGATGTTGGCCACGTTCGCAATGGTCGCCAACCAGGCCAGCACGTCAGCGAACTCGAGAGCCTGCTCCTCTGGCGTGCCGCTGCGGAGGGCCGTGGCCAACTCGCCGATTTCCTCGGTGAGCCACATAAAGGTGCCCTCAACGCCACGGGCAGCGTCTTTATCGTGATACATCGTGCGAATCAGTTGTTGAAATTCGCGGAGTGTCATGAGGTTCATTACCTGCGGGAAAGCAGAGTCCGGGTCGGTCAGAGCATACCAAAGCTGCTCCTGCTCGCCTCCCGCTGCCAGCCTGCCGGCTAGCGGAGTCACCCGGTCGTGTGTGGGGTGGCTGGCGAAAATGCTCAGCAGGCGGATACAGGCTGGAAAATATCGGCTGTCTGCTAGATTGGAGGGTCCTTTGTCTGGCGGCTGGTGCTGCCAGGCAGCCCTTATTCGATGCGGAAGCCGCTGGAGCGGATTGCTCATGCCTGCCACTCAACCTGTTCGAATTTTCGACACGACGCTTCGCGATGGGGAACAGTCTCCTGGCGCAAGCATGAACCTGACCGAAAAGATTGAGGTCGCCCACGCCCTTGCCCAGCTCGGCGTTGACATCATCGAGGCTGGCTTCCCGATCGCCTCGCCGGGTGATTTTGAGTCGGTGCGGGAAATTGCCCGGGCAGTTCGCGGCCCCGTTATTTGTGGGCTGGCCCGCTGCAACGACCGTGATATTGATCGGGCCTGGGAGGCTCTGTCCGAGGCGGCTCGCCCCCGGATCCATGTGTTTCTGGCAACCAGCGCGATTCATCGCGAGTTCAAACTTCGTATGGATGAGGACGAGGTGGTGCGGCGGGCCGTGGCTGGCGTGAGCCGAGCCCGCGGCCTCTGTGATGACATTGAGTTCTCTCCTGAAGATGCCGCCCGTACGGAGATCGACTTTCTCTGTCGCGTTGTTGAGGCCGTGATCGATGCGGGTGCCACGACGGTGAATATTCCTGACACGGTCGGCTATGCCACGCCGCGACAGATGTACGAGGTCATCTCAGCGTTGCGAAATCGTGTGCCAAATATCGACAAGGCGGTACTCAGTGTGCACTGCCATGATGACCTTGGGCTGGCAGTGGCCAATAGTCTGGCTGCCGTCGAAGCTGGTGCGGGCCAGGTTGAGTGCACCATCAACGGTATTGGTGAGCGGGCTGGTAACTGTTCGCTTGAAGAAGTCGTAATGGCGCTAAAGACGCGGGCGGATGCCTATAGCCGGCAAACTGGCATCGTGACGCAGCGGCTGGTGCCGACGAGCAGGCTGGTCGCGAATATCACCGGTATCCAAGTGCCTCGTAACAAGGCGATTGTCGGCAGGAATGCCTTTGCCCACGAGGCGGGGATCCATCAGGACGGCATGCTCAAAGATCGTAGCACCTATGAGATCATGCGGCCCGAAGATGTTGGGCTGGAGCGGACTGACCTCGTGCTTGGCAAGCACAGTGGCCGAGCGGCGTTGGCTGATCGGGCAGCTGCACTCGGCTATCAGTTGTCGGGTGAGCAGCTGCAGACTGTCTTTGAACAGTTCAAGTTGCTGGCTGACCGGAAGAAGGAAATCTATGACGGTGACATCGCCGCACTCTGTGAGCAGCAGTTCGCTGTCTTGCCAGAGATGTTTGTGTTTGAAGGGTATTCGGTCTCATGCGAAAGCGGCACCGCCCCTACTGTAACCCTGCGAGTCTTGCAGGATGGCCAGAGCCAATCGGTGACGATTACCGCCGGTGATGGCCCGATCGATGGGATTTTTCTGGCAATCGAAAAACTGACAGGCATCACCACGGTCTGCCGTGATTTTCGCGTGCAGGCGGTAACGGTAGGGAAAGATGCCCAGGCAGAGGTGACGGTGGAGCTGGAGGCAACCGCCGAACGCTATCGCGGGCAGTTGCATCGGGGCCGTGGAGTGTCGACTGACTCACTCGAGGCATCCGCGCGAGCGTTCTTGGCAGCAGTCAATCGGGTTGCCCTCGGCACGAAGCCACGGCTTCATCCCCAGCGGCTCTGATTGACCTGGTGTTCGACGGCTTTGCTGCAGATCTTCTGTGCGGCTTTCACTGCCAGCTCCATCGCTTGCTGTGAAAATCAGGGTCGGTGAGCGCTGCGTTTCAACTGATGGCAGCATCAGTGGCACGGCCTGGCAGTAGCGATGAGAAGGTCTGCTGTTGCTAGATTGCTGCGCAGCCCCGTTCGCCGGTGCGAATGCGGACACATTCTTCCATTGGCACAATAAAGATTTTGCCGTCACCGATTTCGCCATCCTTCC
>Ga0181594_10003420_pt1 | contig 14382 bp, 14 predicted proteins | sample 071ome_18_FD_145603 | JGI IMG/M metagenome (GOLD analysis project Ga0181594, IMG submission 145603) | Coastal salt marsh microbial communities from the Groves Creek Marsh, Skidaway Island, Georgia - 071413BT metaG (spades assembly) | ecosystem: Environmental > Aquatic > Marine > Intertidal zone... | reverse complement strand
TCAGGCTAACGTTTCCAATCACCACGAGGACCAATAGCAGACCGTCTACCCGGTCGAACAGCCCGCCGTGACCGGGCAGCAATTTGCCGGAATCCTTCACCCCCGCCTTGCGCTTCATCCAGCTTTCGAAAAAGTCGCCGGCCTGGGCGACAATGGCGATGAGCGCGCCTGTCAGCGCAAAACCGTAAGGACTACCCATCGGCGCAACAACAACCTGATAGGTGTCATGCGGTGATTTCGGAGAATCAGCGAACAGGCTGTTGAAACCCGGGTCAGTCATACGCGAGACCAGCAGAGCGACCACTAGCCCTGCCCCGATCATCCCTCCGAACAGCCCCGCCAAGGTTTTCGAGGGACTGATACTTGGCGCTATTTTCGGCCCACCGATGGCGCGTCCGGCAAAATAGGCGCCAATGTCCGTCCCGATCACTGCACCGACAATCATCAGCACCCAGAACATACCCATCGGTAAATCCCTAAGCGCCAGCAAGACCGCACAGGCGATCCCGCAATAGATCGCACCGCCATAGCGCCATGCGGTCCGCTTGCCGCCCGGCGGATACATCAACAGGCACAGCGCGGACCATTCGAACCACACGCCGATGCCGATCACCAGCACGAACACCAGCCAGGCCCAGCCGCCCGCCCACAATGCGAAACCGGACACCACGAGCATGACCAGCGCGCTGACGGTGCGGGTAGCGAGGTCGGAAGTGCGGGAAGGCTCAGCGCCCGCCATAGCGCCGCTCCCGTCCGGCAAAGGCATCGAGCGCCTCTTTCAAGTGCTCGGCCGTGAAATCGGGCCACAACACGTCGGTAAACCACAGCTCGGCATAGGCCGCCTGCCACAACAGGAAGTTCGACAGCCGCTCCTCGCCCGAAGTGCGGATCAGCAGATCGAGCGGCGGAAGGTCGGCGGTATCGAGATGGGCGGCGATGGCTTCCGGCGTAATCTTGCCCTCGGCCGCCGCCTTGGTCGCCGCGCGCGCAATCTCGTCCATCGATCCATAGTTGAGCGCTACCGCAACCGTTGTGCCGTTATTCCCGGCGGTGCGATCCAGCGCGCCCTGAATCAATTCGACCACATCGGGCGCAAACGCCCGATAGTCTCCGATCACTTTGAGCCGGACGTTGTTTTGCGCCATCTCGTCGAGATCGGACAGGGTGAACTTCTTCATCAACCCCATCAGATCGGAAATCTCGTCGTCTGGTCGCCGCCAGTTCTCGGTCGAGAAGGCATAGAGCGTAAGAACCTCCAGCCCCAGGCCCTCCGCACCGCGCACCACTTCGCGCAGCGCCTCAACGCCCTTCTGATGGCCGACGGCGCGCGGCAGGCGGCGCTTCGCTGCCCATCGCCCGTTCCCGTCCATGATGATAGCAACGTGGCGGGCACGGGCCTCGCCCTGCCCACCGGTTTCGGGGGCAGGCACGCTCACTGCGCCATGATGTCCTTTTCCTTGCGCGACAGCTCATCATCGACCGCCTTGATCATGCGGTCGGTCAGCTTCTGGACCTCGTCCTCGCCACGCTTGCGCTCGTCCTCGGAAATTTCCTTTTTCTTCTCGTCTTCCTTGAGGCTCTCGTTGCCGTCGCGCCGCACGTTCCGGATGGCGATGCGTGCATTCTCGGCATAGGTTCCGGCAAGCTTGGCCAGTTCCTTGCGACGTTCCTCGGTCAGGTCGGGGATCGGCAGGCGGATCGTCGTGCCGTCGTTGATCGGATTCAGCCCGAGGCCCGCCGCGCGGATCGCCTTTTCGACCGGCTGGACATTCGACTTGTCCCACACCTGCACCGAGAGCATGCGCGGCTCCGGCGCGGAGACCGAGGCCACCTGGTTGAGCGGCATTTGCGAGCCGTAGACCTCGACCGTCACCGGATCGAGCAGGGTGACATTGGCGCGCCCGGTGCGCAGGCCGGAAAAGTCGCCCTTCAGCGATTCCACGGCGCCTTCCATGCGCCGTTCGAGATCGGCCTTGTCATATTTGGCCATTTCAAGCCTCCTCCTGGACTATCGTCTGCACGCCCTTGCCCGAAAGCACCTTGGCGAGATTGCCGCGCTCACGGATCGAGAACACCACGATGGGAATCGCGTTGTCGCGGCACAGGGCAACGGCGCTGGCGTCCATCACCTTGAGATTACCTGCGAGAACCGTATCATAATCGACTGTTTCGTAACGCTTTGCCGCCGCATTTTTCTTGGGATCGCTGTCATAGACGCCATCGACGCTGGTCCCCTTGAACAGCGCGTCGCATTTCATTTCCGCAGCCCTCAATGCCGCGCCGGAATCGGTGGTGAAATAGGGCGCGCCGACACCGGCGGCGAAGATCACGATGCGGCCTTTCTCAAGGTGCCGCTCCGCTCGCCTGCGGATCACCGGCTCGCACACCTTGTCCATCTCGATCGCGGATTGAACGCGGGTCGGCACACCCAGCTGCTCGAGCGCGCTCTGCATGGCGAGCGCGTTCATCACTGTCGCCAGCATCCCCATGTAGTCGGCCTGCGCGCGGTCCATGCCCTTGGCGGAGGCGGCCATGCCGCGGAATATGTTGCCACCGCCGATCACGAGGCAGATTTCCAACCCGGTATCCTTCGCCGCCTTAACCTCTTTCGCCAGCTCGGCGACGAATTCAGGGTCGATTCCATAGTCCTGCCCGCCCATCAGGACTTCGCCCGACAGCTTGAGCAACACGCGTTTCATCTCTGGCAGGCTCATGGAGCAATCCGGTCCCGGCTGGAGGTGGAGGCCACGCATTAGAAGCGGACACGGCGAAAGCCAAGCATGCAGTTAGCGCAATACCCGGCCATTGCGCTCGGCCTTCGCGTGGTTACAACCCCCTCGCAACGAAGTCACAAGGAGGGATCATGCGCAGACTGGGAGGACAGGCCGTGTTCGTCGCGGGAGGCGCGGGCAGACTCGGCACCGCGACGTGCCATCGTCTCGCCTCGGAGGGCGCGCGCGTGTTCGTCACCGACATCGACGAGGCGGCGGCACAGGCCGTTGCCGACAGCATCGTATCCCAAGGCGGGGAGGCCCATGCGTCATACCTCGATCTTGTCGATCATGACTCGATCGATGCCGCCTATACCGAGGCCGAGAAGGCGCTTGGGCCGATCCTGCGCCTGCATGGCAACGGCGCAGCGCTTCAACTTATGTACGAGCGCGATCTCGGCGCGCTCGATATCGATATCGAAGCTTGGGAACTGACCCTGCGCACCAATCTTACCGGCCACCTCGCCTGCGTGCGCCGGGCGCTGCCGGCGATGATCGAGGCGGGCGACGGCGCGATTGTGCTGACCAGTTCGGGCGCTGCCCACACTGCCGAAACGATCCGCCTTGCCTATGCCGTCTCGAAGGCGGGGATCAACCAGCTGGTACGGCATATCGCCCACACCTGGGGCAAACAGGGCATTCGCTGCAATGCCGTCGCGCCCGGCCCGGTGCTGCCCGACGACTTCCCCAATATGGACGCCTACAAGCAGGCGATGCGCAGCCACCGTGTCGGCTCGGGCGATGACATCGCGGCAATGGTCGCGATGCTGCTGTCAAGCGATGGCGAATGGATCAACGGCCAGATCATTTCGGTCGATGGCGGGATGTCGATGCGGAGTTAGGACATGGTACGATGTGGTGCCCTGTTGGGCGATCGGGCAACCCTGTCCTACAGTGCCGCCACGCGCTACGACCGCGGCGCTCTTTGACAATGTCGATTTTCCCGCAATGTGCCCTCGAATGGCTTGGGAAGGCGCGCGCCCTTCCCCTCATGTCCCGTCTGTAACCCTCGGCCCGCAAACCCGCAGAAACTCTGGCGTTACAAGGTGCGGACACCGCACCGGACAAGTGTCACTTGTGTTACCCTAGCATCGGCCGACGAGATAATCCGCACGCGCTCTTGTTCAATTGCGAACCGGCTTCGGTCCCTCGCCTTCGGCCAGCTGCGCCGTCACTTTAGCGACATCGGCGCTGCGTTCCGAAAAGCGCACGAAGATCAGGATCAGCATGCCCAGCACGTGCCAGCCGATAACAATGCCGAACACCACCGGCAGGCCGCCGAGCATGTCGCTGAGGCCCAGCGTCCATGCCCCGAGTGTGATCCCCAGGTTGCTCATGGCCATGTAGAGGCAGAACTGGGTCGCCGCGACGCGCGGATCGCAGAGCCGCATCGAGATCGGCAGAGCGACCACGGTCAGCAGGGTATCGAGGATCAGCCACACGAAGACGAAGGCACGAAACACCTGCACATCGCCCCACAGCGAAACGCCCAGGACCATCGCCACGTTAAGCGCGATAAAAGTCGCATAGACGCCGATCGTCGCGTTCTTCGCTCCCAGCCGATCACCAATCCAGCCGCCTATCGTCAGTCCGGCCACCCCCGCCGCCAGTTGTGCCATGCCGACCAGCGCGGTGACCTGCTCCTCGCTCCAGCCGAGCTCCTGCGCGCCGATCAGCGGCGTCGCGCCGCTCAGCGCGCCATAGTGAAACCCGCGCGATATCAGTGTGGGCAGCCAGATCAGGCTGATCGGCGCCAGAAGCGAGCGCAGCGTATTCGCGAGGATCGGCCGCCACGCCCCGACATGAACCAGGGTATTGCGCTCGTGCGTCTGGCCCCTTCCCCACGGCGTGCGGCGCTCGCCCGTCCGTTCACGCAGCGCGATTACATAGAGCGTTATCAGCGCGACGAAGCCCGCCGACAGCAGATAGGCCGCCGCCGGACCGAGCGAGGCCATGGCCAGCCCGGTCAGCGTAGTCGCCATGGCCGCGCCGATCGCCTGTCCGCCGAACATCATGCCCGAGCCGCGCGCGCGTTCGTCCTCCTCCATGATGTCGACCGCCAAGCCGTCGACGGCAACGTCCTGAAAGGTAGTCGCCATGTTGACGAGGAAGCCGATGGCGCCGAGCAGCAGAATGTCGCCGACTTGCGGACGGATCACGGCGGCCCCGGCCATCAAGGCGATCATCACGATTTGCGCACCGATGATCCATACTCGCCGCCGCCCCATCGGCAGGAAAGTGTAGCGGTCCATTATGAAGCCGTTGAACAGCTTGAGCGTCCAGGGCAGCGCCGTCAGGCTAAGCACATAGCCGACGTCGGCGGCACTGGCGCCATTGGACGCCATCCATGCCGGGATAGCGAACCAGAACAGGCCGATGGGCACGCCCTGCGCAACATAGAGGATGAACAGTGTGAACAGCCGCAGCGGCCGGTTTTCGGCGAGGATCCAGCGGCCGTCGGAATTTTCCATGGATCACGCCCGCTCGCAGGTCACGATCGCCCCGTGCAACTCGTAACCCCCAATCGGATCGCACCAGCCGACCGTGGGCGGCTTTTCCAGCCTGATGCCCGGTACGCGCAGCAAGGCATCGATGAACACGCGGGTCTCGTGCAGCGCTACCTGCGCGCCGGGGCAGCGATGCGCGCCGTCGCCAAAGCTAAGCCAGCCACCGCGTTCCTTCTCGCGCCGCGTACGTTCGGCATCGAAAGCATAGGGGCAAGGGCCTGTCGCCGCCGCGTCGGTATTGGCGGCGCGGATGTCGAGCGCAAACCGCTCACCTGCCCGGATCATTTCTCCGTCAGGCCCCACCATGTTCACGCTCGCCTTGCGGTAAAGCAGCGCGGCAACCGGTTCGAGGCGCAGGATCTCCTCCAGCATATCGATCTGGCCCGCTTCGTCCGCCGCAAGAAACTGCGCGCGCAAGTCCTCGCGATCGAGCATGTGCCAGGCGACCATGACGATGAATTCGCGCGTCGTCAGCATGCCCGCGGTCGCATAGGTAAGGCATTCGACGAGGATCGCCTTGTCCGAATAGCCCATTTCCAGGCAGTGCGAGATGAGATCCGCTTTTGGCTCAGCTCGCCGCGCCCGGATCGCGGGTTTGACATCGAACTGGAAGAAGGTGAGCGACTTGTAGATGCCCTTGGCCTTGCGCAGCAACGGCCCCAGCAAGGGTATCGCATCGGTCGGCGAGGACTCGAATGTCAGGCGGATGCGCTTCGCCATGGCAACCGGGTCGCTGTCGGTCAGGCCGACAATGGCGGCGGCGACATCGCAGGCCAGTTGCATCGACATCAGGTCGATCTGCCCGCGCCCGGTCCGGCGCAGTTCTGCGATCAGAGCAGCGGTCGTCGCCTCCATGACCGTGCGGTGCTGTTCCTTGATCGCTTTGGGCGAGAAGAAGCGGGCAAGGCTAGTGCGGCGGCGGCGATGCATGTCGCCATCAAGCATGATGACCGGACGCTGATCTGGTCCGACGCCGGGAATTTCGCCCGTGAGCGGCAGGTCCTGCGAAGCATCGGTGCTGCGCAGAAGCTGCCTGACCAGTGCAAAGCTCTCGGCGCGGCGGGCATAGCCGGGAATTTCGACATGGCGCGCAGCGATCTCTGCGGAACGGCGCTCGTCGATCTCGCTCATTGCTGCATCTCCTTGCCCGGCATCATATGCGGGCACTACGCAAACGAAAGGGCCGGAACGCACCCGTCCCGGCCCATCGCTTGTCTGTATCGGCAATTGCGGGCGATCAACCGCCGACGGCAGCCGCGACTTCGGCGGCGAAGTCGCTCTCTTCCTTCTCGATCCCTTCGCCAAGCTGGAAGCGGACATAATCCTTGAGGACCACGCTGGCGCCCACGTCCTTGCCTGCCTGCTCGACGACCTGGGCTACCGGGGTCTTGTTGTCCATGACGAAGACCTGGCTGAGCAGGGCGTTTTCCTTGGCGAACTTGTTGACCGCGCCATCGACCATCTTGGCCTGGACTTCGGCTGGCTTGCCACTCTCGGCAGCCTTCTCGGCGGCGACCTTACGCTCGCGCTCGATCAGGTCGGCGTCGAGATCGTCGGCCGACAGTGCCAGAGGGAAGGCAGCGGCGATGTGCATTGCGATCTGCTTGCCGAGTTCTTCCAGCTTTCCCTTGTCCCCCTCGCTCTCGAGAGCGACGAGCACGCCGATCTTGCCGAGGTTCGGCGCGGCAGCGTTGTGCATGTAAGGCACGATCACGCCGTTATCGACCGAAACGCTCTTTATCCGGCGCAGCTGCTGGTTCTCGCCGATCGTGGCGACGCTGTTGGTCAGCGCATCGCCGACGGTGCCACCGCTCGGATAGGCAGCAGACTTCAGCGTCTCGACGTCATCGTTGGCGGCGCCAAGTGCGACCTGCGTAGTGTTGCGCACGAAGTCCTGGAACTGGTCGTTCTTGGCGACAAAGTCGGTCTCTGAATTGACCTCGACAGCAACGCCCCTGTTGCCGTCGACGGCGACGCCGACCAGACCCTCTGCAGCGGTGCGGCTCGACTTCTTGGCAGCTGCGGCAAGTCCCTTGACGCGCAGCGCGTCCTCGGCGGCAGCGAAATCGCCGTCGGCCTCGTCGAGCGCCTTCTTGCAGTCCATCATGCCCGCGCCGGTCTTCTCGCGCAGCTTCTTCACGTCAGCGGCTGTATAAGCCATGATCGATTTCCTCTTGCTAATGCATGCACGGCAGGCCGGTGGCCCGCGCGTGCTTCAATTCGATGACAGGATGGCGGATCCGGAAATCCGCCTCCTGCTCGTCAGGCCTTGGCATCCTCGGCAGGCGCTTCGGCAGCCGGCGTTTCAGCGGCTGCGGGCGCCGCCTCGGTGGCAGCAGGTTCGGCCATCGGCTCATCCAGCGCGCCCATATCGACCCCGGCATCGGCCATCTGTTCGCGTCCGCCCTTGGTCGCGGCCTCACGCACCGCATCGCAGTAGAGGCGGATAGCACGGCTGGCGTCATCGTTGCCCGGAACCGGGAAAGCGATGCCCGAGGGATCGACGTTCGAATCCAGGATTGCAACGACCGGGATGCCAAGCACGTTGGCTTCCTTGACGGCCAGCTCTTCCTTGTTGACGTCTATCACGAACATCACGTCGGGAATGCCACCCATGTCGCGGATGCCGCCAAGCGACAGTTCGAGCTTATCGCGCTCGCGAGTGAGCTGCAGCACTTCCTTCTTGGTGAGCCCGGCAGTGTCGCCCGAGAGCTGCTCTTCGAGGGTCTTGAGCCGCTTGATCGACTGGCTGATCGTCTTCCAGTTGGTGAGCATGCCGCCCAGCCAGCGGTGATTGACGAAATGCTGGCCACAAGCCTTGGCAGCCTGCGCGACCGGTTCCTGCGCCTGGCGCTTGGTGCCGACGAACAGCACCTTGCCGCCCGCCTGGACAGTCGCCGAAACGAATTCGAGCGCGCGCGCGAACAGCGGCACGGACTGCGAAAGGTCGATGATGTGTACGCCGCTACGCGCCCCGAAAATGTAGGGCTTCATGCGCGGGTTCCAGCGGTGGGTCTGGTGGCCGAAGTGTGCGCCGGCCTCGATCAATTGCTGCATGGTGACGACAGGAGCCGCCATAATCGTTTCCTTTCCGGTTCTGCCTCCGGGATGCTGGAACCGTGCGGCCAAGGAGAACCAAGGACTTCCGCTGCGGCACCGGTATGTCAGTGCATCCCGTGTGGATTTGCCTCACTCCGCACCACCGAATGGCGGATTTGGACTCGGCGGGAGGGCCCTTAGCGGCATTGGCCACGTGAATCCAGCCCCAATTCGTCGCAAGCGCGATTCGCTTCATCCTCGATTCGAGCAATTATTTGGAAAAGTCCGGAACCGTTTATCCTGCATCAAGGTTGCATCGTGGAACGGCCTGTTTCGAAAGATCGCATAAATTTGCAAAAAACTTGCTTGACACGACAGAACAAACATAGAACACAAGGCGAGTGGAACGTTTGTAGAACATATTTCGGTTGTCCACAAGTGTTCCCCCGCCTGCGCACAGGTTTGCCCAGGCTGCGAGCGGAAGGATAATAGAAGATGACGATGACAGTCCTGATTAGCGCCCTGTTCGTGGCAGGTACGGCATTCGCTCTTGCGACAATGGCGGTCACGCTGCGGGCTTACTGGCCCGCGGTGCTGGCCTTGCGCGATGCCGAGAGGTGGCAGAATCAGCATCAGGAGGTGCGAGTCACCATCTCATCCACCAGTGTCGATCTTGCCGGAAACGTCCTACACCCCGACTTCAGGACGCGTCAGCTTGCTTCGTATCCTGAGTGGCGAGCCGCCGCCTGACCCGGGCATAAGCGATTGCGCCTACCGGGATAAGCGAAAGATAGACCACGCAGATCGCCACCAGTGTCCACCATGGCTCGGTAATCAGCGCCGCGACCATCAGGCCCACTAGCAGGATCACTTCCAGTCTGATGCTGCGCCGTGGGCGCAGTTTCGACCAGCCCAGCGTCGGCAGGCTCGAAATCGCCAACACGGCCATCGCAACCAGCCAACTGCCTACCAGCAGCGGATGGGAAAAGACCGCCAACTCTGTGACGAACGACAGGTACATCGGCAGGAACGCCAGCCCGGCCCCAACCGGAGCGGGCACGCCCGTGAGGAAGCCCGCCAGCTTGCTCGGTTCCTCGGGCATGTCGATGCGCGCGTTGTAACGTGCCAGCCTCAGCGCCATGGCTACTGCAAAGGCAAGCGCGGCGAACCAGCCGAAACGCGCGGCGTCTTGTAGTGACCACATGAACAGCACCAGCGCGGGGGCAACACCGAACGATACGTTATCGGCGAGGCTGTCGAGTTCGGCGCCAAAATGCGATTGCGCCTTCAGCAAACGGGCAATTCGGCCATCTATCCCGTCGAGTACACCGGCGAATATGACTGCGGCCACGGCCATGCGGAAATCACCGGTGATCGCAGAGCGGATGCCCGTCAGGCCCGCGCAGAGGGCTGCCGCCGTGATTGCATTGGGGACAAGCGCGCGCAGTGTCAGCCCCTTGGGCACGCCGCGCATACGACCTCGCGCAGGCACTTCTTCGCTCACTGAACGACGCCCTCGATCGTATCATCCACGCCAATCTCGGCGAGCACCGTCTCGCCCGCAACAATCCGCTGGCCCAACAACACTTTCGGCGCGGTCCCTTGCGGCAGGTAGACGTCGACCCTGCTGCCGAACCGGATCAGGCCCACACGCTGGCCTGCCGCGACGATGTCGCCCGGCTTGACGAACGGCACGATCCGCCGCGCAACAAGTCCGGCGATCTGGGTGAAGCACAACACCAGTCCATCGCCGCGTTCGATAAGGATGTGCTGGCGTTCGTTGTCCTCGCTCGCCTTGTCGAGATCGGCATTGAGGAACTTGCCGGGAATGTAGATTACCTTGCGCACCGTACCGCCCACGGGCGCGCGATTGATGTGCACGTCGAATACGCTCATAAAGATGGAAACTCGAGTGACCGGCTCGGTTCCCATCACCGGGGCGCCGCTGCCATCGTCGTGCGAGAGCTCACGCGGCGGCGGCACCTGCTGGATAAGCGTCACCAGCCCGTCCGCCGGAGCGACAATGAAACGCTCGTCGCGAGGGGTCGTACGCACGGGATCGCGGAAGAACGCGGCAATGCAAAAGGTCAGCAGGCCAAGTGGCCATGCCAGCGTTTCCCACGCCAGCAGCGCCGTGACCAGACAGGCGAGTGCGCTGATCGCGACGGAAATCCGGGCTTCGGGATGGATCGCAGGCCAGGACCACGACGCATCGCCGCGTCCCTTGTTGTCAAAAATGTCACCAGACATGGGAGGTCTCTAGGCACTGCGCGACATTCCCGCAATGGCGGCGGGCCACGCCCTCGTCACGGAATCGAAGTGCGAGCAGTTTAGTCGTTCAAACCCATCCATTTTTCATAGTTCTTGTGGAAGTTTCGAATCTTGCCCTCCTGGTAAGCAGAATACCAGATGTAGGGGGGCTGCTTCATTTTCAGGCCAGCCTGAACCCTCGGCAGGTTGAGGCAGTCCTGATCGATGATCCGGGCGAGCATCGCCAGCTCGGGCGCTTCGCACCACGACTGGTCGTCGGCGAGATAGTGGATCGGTGCCGGAGCGGGCCGAGGTGTGTCCTTCGGCCACGGCGCGAGCAGGATGGCGTCCATGATGCATGAATCGGGATCCGATCCGTTGGGACGAAAGCGAAACACAATCCGCGCCCAGCCCGCCCAGGGATGCAAGTTGGGAAACAGGTCGCAGAATGCCTGATCGTTGATTTCCGCGTCCGAGAATTCCTCAACCTCGTCGCCCAAGATGCCACGCAGGAATTCGCGATTGAAATCCGCCGCGCCCTGAAACTGCGCGAGCGCCTCTTCTTTGGTGATGTAGCGACCGCGCTGCGGGCTGGCGCTGCCCGCGCTGACGTGTTGGGCACGGCCCCAGTTGCCGAATACGTCATAGCGAATGTCAGCCGAATCGCCGCCGCCCGCCACCATTATCTGCGGGTGGGTGCCGATAACGTGATAGCCTTCCATGAAGGCCTCCATCACCACTTTCCAGTTGGCCCGGATCACGCGCTGGACATGCGCCTGCTTGTAGCGGTCGCGGAACCGAAACTTCTCGTAATGTGCGATCATTTCCGGCCCGAGATAATCCTCAAGCGGCTCGGCATCGGGGTCCGGGTTGATGAACACGAAGCCGCCCCAGGTCGCCACTTGCGCGCCGGGAAGTTGGCCCGCGTCCTCGCGCACGCCGGGGAAATCCCATTCGGTGGTGATTTCCTTGAGGCTGCCGTCGAGCTTCCAGCTCCAGCCATGATAGGGGCAACGGAACTCGCGCGCGCCCCTGCCGTGGCGATCGCACAAGGCGCGGCCGCGATGCAGGCACACGTTCTGGTGCGCACTGAACTCGTTTTCGGCCGAGCGGACGACGATGTACTGGAGGTGCGCGATATCGTAGAGGTGATGGTCGCCGACTTCGGGAATGTCCTCCTCACGGCAGACCATCTGCCAGGTTTTCTTCCAGATCTTCTCGACCTCGAGATCGTGGTAGCGCTGCTCGTGGAAGCGGTCCGTCGGTATCTTCGCCGGCCCACCATGCATCGGGTTCTCCAGGCGATAGACATCGGGGACCAGCTCGGGCCTGCGGTCGTTGTCGAGGATATATTGCTGGTCGACATAGGCCGACGAGCGCATGCCTTTGTCTGTCTCGACGCCCGGATCGCCGACATACATCAGCACCGAGCGCTCCGCTTGCGGGGCATCGTCCGACTCAGTCGGCTGGATGCCGTAGCCGGCCTGTACTGCATTTGAATCCAGCGGCAGAGGCGCCATGGCATAGAAGATGTCCATTTCCGGCGGCAGCTTGGGACCGCCAATGAACAGCAGGAAGTGCGGATCGGCGTGGCTCAATTCGCCTTCAAGCCACACGCCATCATAGCGGAACTTGCCCCAGCGGCCCGATTTGTGATCGGTGACCTTGACCACGCCGTCGCCTTGATCGGCATACTCCATGCCGTTGATGGGATGCGGCTCGATGAGCATTGCTAAATTCCTCTCCTGACTCGCGCCGTCGCACGCTGCCGACGTAGTCTATGGCAAAGTGCGGACAGAATGATAGACCGCTTGAGTCTGGAGGATATGTCCGCATGCGCGCAACGCCTGACTTCGATTTTGACCTGACCGAAAGTGCGCGGATGATCCGCGAGGCCGCGAGCCGCTTCGCCGACGAGCAGGTCTTGCCGCTGGCCGATGCGATCGAACGAGAAGATCGCTTCGCGCGCGAACTGTGGGAACCGATGGGCGCGCTTGGCCTGCATGGCATCACGGTCGAGGAAGAATGGGGCGGGTTGGGCCTTGGCTACCTTGACCATATCATCGCGGTCGAAGAAATCTGCCGCGCGTCGGCCGCAGTCGGCCTTTCGTATGGCGCGCATTCCAATCTGTGCGTTAATCAGATCCGCCGCTGGGGCAGCGACGAGCAGAAAGCGAAATATCTGCCCAAGCTAATCAGCGGTGAACATGTTGGCAGCCTCGCCATGTCCGAAGCCGGTGCGGGCTCGGACGTTGTCTCGATGAAGCTCAAGGCCGAGCCAGTCGACGGCGGCTGGCGCTTGAACGGCACCAAGTTCTGGATCACCAACGGCAGCCACGCCGACGTGCTGGTAGTCTATGCCAAATCCACGCCCGATGCGGGCAGCCGTGGCATCACCGCCTTCCTGATCGAGAAGGGCATGGAGGGCTTTTCCATCGGACAGCGCATTGAAAAGCTGGGTGTGCGAGGTTCGCCCACGGCGGAACTGGTGTTCGACGACTGCCTCTTGCCTGAGGAAAACGTCATGGGTCCGGTCAATGGCGGTGTCGGCGTGCTGATGAGCGGGCTCGACTACGAGCGCGTCGTGCTCTCAGGCATGTCGATCGGGATCATGCAGGCCTGCCTCGATGTCGTCATTCCCTACGTGCGCGAGCGCACGCAATTTGGGCAGCCGATCGGCACGTTCCAGCTGATGCAGGCCAAGGTCGCCGACATGTATGTCGCGATGCAGTCAGCGCGGGCCTATGCCTATTCGGTCGCCAAGGCCTGCGATGCTGGACACACCACCCGCTTCGATGCGGCGGGTGCAATCCTGCTTTCCAGCGAGAACGCCTTTCGTGTCGCAGCCGAATCCGTCCAGGCACTCGGCGGCGCAGGCTACACCAAGGACTGGCCGGTCGAACGCTTCCTGCGCGACGCCAAACTGCTGGACATTGGTGCAGGCACCAACGAGATCAGGCGCATGCTGATCGGCCGCGAACTGATCGGGGCGAGATGACACAGACCATCCAACTGGAGCGGACGGCCGCCTTGTGCGCCATGGGCGCCGCCGTGCTCATAGCGGGCGATTTTGGCAGGCACCGAACCGGTCTGGGCTTCGTGCTGTTCTGCATTGTATCGCTGCTATGGATCGCGGTCGGCGCGATAAGGGGCGAGGCGGCCCTCATCGTGCAGAACGGCATCATGCTGGCGATCAATCTCTATGGCGTCTGGCGTTACCTCATCAGCCCAAGGGAAAAGCGGGTGATCGACCGGATGAACGAAGTGGCAGAAGTGGCGGAACGCGAAGTGGAACAGGAACTGAATGAAGGAGGTCGGCAGTGAGCACGGCCTCGCCAATCGCCAGTCTGCTGATCGCCAACCGGGGCGAGATCGCCTGCCGCGCGATCCGCACGGCGCGACGGATGGGGATTCGCACGGTGGCAGTCTATTCCGACGCCGACGCAAACGCGCTGCATGTCCGCCAGGCTGATGAAGCGGTGCACATCGGCCCATCGCCCGCTGCGGAGTCTTATCTGCGGGGCGATACCATCATCGAGGCCGCGAAAGCGACCGGCACCGACGCGATTCATCCCGGCTACGGTTTCCTCTCGGAGAACGCCGATTTCGCGCAAGCCGCAATCGATGCCGGGCTGGTGTGGGTGGGCCCTTCGCCCGCCTCCATCCGCGCGATGGGTCTCAAGGACGCGGCCAAGCAATTGATGGCGGAAGCGGGCGTGCCAGTGACGCCGGGCTATGTGGGCGAGGACCAGTCACCCGAGGTGCTGGCGGCGGAGGCCGACAAGGTGGGCTACCCTGTGTTGATCAAGGCGGTC
>Ga0181594_10003416_pt1 | contig 14387 bp, 8 predicted proteins | sample 071ome_18_FD_145603 | JGI IMG/M metagenome (GOLD analysis project Ga0181594, IMG submission 145603) | Coastal salt marsh microbial communities from the Groves Creek Marsh, Skidaway Island, Georgia - 071413BT metaG (spades assembly) | ecosystem: Environmental > Aquatic > Marine > Intertidal zone... | reverse complement strand
CACCTTGTCCGATTGGGGCACCGCGTTGAACTTTCAATCGCAGATCGATTTGAATCGGTACACCTTCAACGACGCCCTGCTCCACAACCCGTACTCCTACATTCCCATCAGCGGGGTTGACCATCCCGCTGTGAATGCGTTCAAAATGTACCTGCTTAACGAAGGCCGCGACACCATCGCCTCGTACACGATTGAGGGCGAGCCCGCCTTCTTTTTGCCCGATCAACCGTGAGCCATGATGTCGTTCACGAGCGGATGGTCAGCTGGCAACCTCTGTCCCTGATGAAGCACCACAATGGACGTAGCGAGGCGTTTGGCCTGGAGCATGTTGTGGGTTACCATCACCACGCACCCCCCCGCATCTTTCATGCGCAACAATTCCCGCTCTACAGCTTGTGTGTGCTTCAATCCGAGGTTGGACGTACCCTCATCCAACAAAAGCAAACGGGGGTGCAACCCCATGTGCCGCGCCAATGCTGCGCGTTGTCGCTCACCCCCGGACAAGGTCAACGTGCTGGCGTGTTCGACCTTCTGCAGGTCAAAGACGTTGAGAAAATACGCTCCTGAAGCCGGGACCTCAGCGAAACTTGATGATGCCAACCCGATTTCATCTGCTACGGTGCTTGTTAGCGGGCTGGCGTGCTGCGGTAAGTACACAGTTTCAAACGGCCCGGTCGACCGTTCGAGGTCTTCAAGGCCCGCCAACGCCCTCAATAAGGTGGTTTTCCCAGCACCCGATTCACCAACGATGACCACGATGGTTCCAGGACCGAGCTCAACGTCCACATCGGTCAACAACGGGGTACCGTTCTTTGTGACGTCGATCGTGATGCGTTCGTGGTTGCGGAATTCAGGGTACATGACCGGTGCTTCACCCTTCACCGCCAATGGGGCCGTGGGACGCCAATCGCGAACAAATGAAGCCAAACCAACCAACACCAGCGACATCAGCAGCAAGATTCCCCCGAGAACCATGGCTTCGTCGAGGTTGCCTTTGGAGGTTTCCAGAACAATACTGGTGGTCATCACTCGGGTTTTACCAGCGATGTTTCCGCCCACCATGATCACGGCTCCCACCTCAGCCACGGCACGCCCGAAGGCCAAAACAACCGCATGGTACACGCCGTGACGAGCTAAACGAACTTCTTGCCAAAACCGCTGACGAGAAGAGAACCCGAACGTCTGCAGCACATCACCCACATCCCGATCCACTTTGGCAAACGCCGCCCACGCTCCACCCCAGACCAACGGGAGAATGAGCACGGTTTGAGCGAGCACCATCGCTTCCACGGTGAAGAGGAGATCGAGTTGACCCAAAGGCCCCGCACGGCTCAGCATGGCGTACATCACCACGCCGACGACCACCGGAGGCAGACCGTAGAGCGCCGTGACGATGGTGCGAAGCGTTCGAAACATTGGTGCATGCTGTCGGGCGCACCATGCTCCAAGCGGTACACCGATGAGGGCAGCCAGCAACGTTGCTGGGCCGCTGGTCAGCAGGGTGGTGACGATGGCCTCAGCGAGGGTGTCACCGTTGACCATGGTGCTTCATGGAAGCGCGACCCATCATCTTAACGACCACCCACATTTTGAAACACCACGACGCCATGGAACGGTCATGGAAGGCGTGCCTTATTTTGTGACGCTGGACGAAGCGTTGGCATTGGTCCATGAGCATCCAATGAAGCTCAATGTTGAGCGCGTCCCCCTCGACGAAGCCCACGGTCGACACCTCAGCGAAGATTTGCCAAGTTTGGTGGACGATCCAGCATTTGACAACTCGGCCATGGACGGGTTCGCCTGCCATCACGACCCCGACATCGAATACCCGCGTACGGTGAAGGTGGGAGGGACGGTGGCAGCCTCGAAGGTCGAAGGTGACATGGTGGTGGCACCCAGCGAGGCGGTTCGCATCATGACCGGTGCGCCCATGCCGCCAGGGACATCGGCCATGCTACCCATCGAGCGGTGCGAGGTGGATGAAGCGGCGGGAACCGTCACCTTGCTCGAGCCCCCGAAACCTCACTTCGTTCGAAAGCGAGGGGAAAACCTCCGCGCTGGTTCCGTGGCGCTTCATCGAGGGGCCCACATGACGCCAGCTCGCGTCGGGTTGTGCGCCACCATGGGATACGACAGCGTCCCGGTATCGCAACGGGCGCGGGTCGCCATCGTGTCCACTGGCGATGAATTGGTTCCTCCAGGCACGGAACTCGCACCGGGGGAAATTTACGAGTCGAATTCATACGGTTTGGCCGGATTGGTGGCTTGGACCGGCCACACGCCCGTTCGGTTTTCGGCTGTCAGCGACACAGAAGATGCACTCAGAGATGCGTTAAACGAAGCCGCCGCCACCTGCGACCTTGTGTTAACCTCTGGCGGGGTGTCCATGGGCGAGTTTGACCTTGTTCGTGCACTGATGGAACGCGAAGGGAACATGAAATTCTGGCGGGTGAAAATTCGTCCGGGTTCACCTCCATTGTTCGGGACTTGGAACGGTACGCCCCTGTTCGGCCTGCCAGGCAACCCGGTGTCCAGTCACGTGGTGTTCCGTCTGCTGGTGGCCCCGTTCCTGCGCCACGCCACCGGCGCCGACGGCCCCGTTGAATGGCGCGTCCGCGCTCAATTGTGCGACCGGGTCAAGTCCACCAGCGATTGCTTAACCTTGCGTCGCGTCACATTGACGTCAACGCCTGACGGGTTGAAGGCTCGCCAACCGCGTCATCAAGGGTCGGGCAACCTCGAGAGTTTGGCCAGTGCTGATGCGCTGACGTTGCTGCAACCCGGTCAAAGCGGAGAGGTGGGCGAATGGATCGATGTGATGGTGCTTCAGGGGTGAGAACATGGACCGCTGGACCGTCTCCAAATCATCGACGCTTTTGGAAGCGTTACAAACGCACTACACCGCCTCATCAGCCAACAAACTGAGAAAGATGCTGGCCGCTTCGAGGGTGCACGTCAACGATCAGGTGCACCACCGAGCAAAACACAGCGTGCAGCCCGGGGACACCGTGCAGGTGTCCAACAGAGCCGCATCCACGAGTCCGACAACCGCGTCATCCACATCGTCGGTCGACCCGCGTTTGAGCGTTCTCCACGAAGACAATGCGCTCTTGGTCGTTGCCAAACCGCATCACGTGCTGTCCGTCGCCACCGACCGGCTTGAGGCCGACACCCTGCACAGCTGGTGCGTTGACCTCGTTCAAGAACAGGACAGCAACGGTTGGGCCTACATCGTTCATCGTCTTGACCGGGAGACGTCGGGCGTGATGGTCCTGGCCAAGTCCAAGCAAGCGAAAGCGCACCTCCAAGAGCAATTTGCGGCGCGAGACGTCCACCGAATCTACGTCGCACAGGTCGAAGGCACCCCCGTCCCCAACCAAGGTACTGTTCGAACATGGCTGATGGAGGACAAACATCTCAACGTGAAGGCGGTCAATCCACGTCATCCCCAAGGCAAGGAAGCGGTATCGCATTACCGCACGTTGTCGTCCAACGGCACCGCATCGCTGGTTGAGGTGATGATTGAAACCGGTCGCCGGCACCAAATCCGCATGGCGATGCAACACCTTTCCACGCCCATCGTTGGCGACCGCCGCCTTGGTGCCACCACGGACCCGCACGGCCGCGTGATGCTCCATGCCCACGCACTTGAGTTCCTTCATCCTGAAACCGACGATCCGGTCCGCTTCGAAGCGCCGTTGCCGGGCTCCTTCACGTTGTGATTGGCGCACATTGCCAAGGACACACGCTTTCAAAAACCGTGGACCGCAGCGAATCTCGGAGAGCAACATGTCGGCCCCGGGCGATGAAGGCTGGATTGAAGTGCGCGGGGCGCGCACCCACAACCTGCAAGACGTTTCGGTGAACCTCCCCAAGGGCCAGTTCGTCGTGATTTCGGGCGTGTCCGGCTCGGGGAAATCCAGCTTGGCCTTCGACACGTTGTATGCCGAAGGTCAACGCCGATACGTCGAGAGCCTTTCCTCCTATGCCCGCCAGTTCATCGGCCAGATGAAGAAAGCCGATTGCGATTCCATTGAAGGCCTTTCACCGGCCATTTCCATCGATCAAAAGCAAGGCAGTCACAACCCCCGTTCGACGGTGGCCACGGTCACGGAAATCCAAGATTACCTTCGGTTGCTTTGGGCCCGCATCGGGAAACCCCATTGCCCAACGTGCGGCAAGGAAGTGGCGCGACGGACGGTGCAGGAGATCGTCGACGACATTTTCTGGAGGCTGGAGGCGCACGCCGTGGCGGTGTGGAGTCCGGTGGTTCGCGCTCGGAAAGGCACCCACATCGATTTGTTCCGTCAATTGGTCGAGCAAGGCTACTTGCACGGGCGTGTGAACGGTCACGAAGCATCCTTCGAAGACCCACCAACCCTGGACAAAAATTTCCGCCACGACATTGACGTGCGCATCGACCGCTTGCGTTGCACTCGCGAGCGCCGCCAACGCTTGACAGAGGCCGTTGAATCGGCCCTTCGGCTGGGTGGCGGGACCCTCGCTGTGGAAAGTCTGCAGCTGCCCAGCGAGACGGCGACCCTTCGGGCCAACTCCCGTTCTCGGGAAGCCGAGGTCGGCGACACCATCGCCTGGTCCGAGGACTTCGCTTGCCCAGAGCATGGGGCGTTCATGCCCGAATTGTCGCCGCGCGTCTTTTCGTTTAACTCGCCTTTGGGGGCTTGTGGCACCTGCCAAGGGTTGGGCGTCCAGCGGCAATTCAGCATCGACTTGGTGGTTGACCACAGCATGAGCGTTGCCAACGGGTGCGTGGTGCCGTGGCGCCAATCCATGTCACCGTCTTGGTATCGAAAATTGTTGGAGTGCACCTGTGAGCACTACGGCATTTCCACCACGTTGCCGTTTGGAATGCTGGACGAAGACGAGCAGGACATCCTCCTCTACGGTTCAGGCTCCACCGTGATCCATTACGAGTTTGTATCGGAATCCGGTTCGGAGTACAAGTACAGCAAACCTTGGGAGGGCATCGTCCCCCGTCTTGAGCGCGCGTACGCCGAAACCACCTCGGAGCGCACCCGCAACCGACTCATCGCCTGCATGACGGACCTTGACTGCCCGGAGTGTTCAGGGGAGAAACTGAACCGGGCAGCCCGTTACGTCACGGTGGGCGGCATCCGCCTCCCGGAGGTCAGCATGTGTTCGGTCCACGATGCGTTGGGCCTGGTTCGCGCATGGCACCCGGACGGTGAAGGCCCACCGGCAGCGTTCGAAGACACGCTGGAAACCCTGGACGAACGAAGCCTGTTCATCGCGAACGAGATCGTCAAGGAAATCGAGAACCGGTTGGGTTTTCTCGACAGCGTCGGCTTGGATTACCTCACGTTGGACCGCAAAGCCAACACCCTCTCGGGTGGCGAAAGCCAGCGCATCCGCTTGGCGACACAAATTGGCAGTCGCTTGACCGGTGTGATGTACGTGCTGGACGAACCGTCCATCGGCCTCCACCAGCGCGACAACGAGCGCCTGCTGGTGACCCTCCGAGAACTCAGCGATTTGGGCAACACCTTGCTGGTGGTCGAGCACGACGAAGACACCCTGCGTCAAGCGGATTGGCTTTGTGACCTTGGGCCCGGTGCTGGCCTTGAGGGGGGGCAAATCGTTGCCAACGGACCCCCTGCTGAAGTGATGGCTTCTGAGGCATCGGTCACCGGGGCGTACCTCAGCGGTCGCCGCTCCATCGCTTGGCCAACGAAGCGCCAAGCCCCGGGGAAGAAGAAACTGGTTGTGAAAGGCGCTGAACACAACAACCTCCAAAACGTCACAGCGTCGTTCCCGCTGGGGTGCATGACCGCTGTGACGGGCGTTTCAGGCTCCGGCAAGTCGTCGTTGGTGTCGGGCATTCTTGCACCGGCCTTGCAGCGCGAAGTCCACCGCGCCGAAACCGTGCCCGGCCGGTTCCGCTCCCTCGAGGGGGTGGAGCACGTGGACAAGGTCATCATCATCGACCAATCGCCCATCGGACGAACCCCGAGGTCCAACCCTGCCACCTACACCAAAGTCTTCGATGAGATCCGCAAACTCTTCGCCGACACCAAGTTGTCCAAGGAGCGCGGGTACAAGCCAGGTCAGTTCAGCTTCAACGTGAAAGGCGGGCGCTGTGAAGCCTGCGCAGGCGGAGGTTCGATCAAACTTGAGATGAATTTCCTGCCGGACGTGTGGATCACCTGCGACATATGCGACGGGAAACGGTACACCCGAGAGTGCCTCGAGGTCACATGGAAAGGGCGCACCATTCACGATGTCCTTGAGATGCCGGTGGCTGAAGCGGTGACGTTTTTCCAGCACCACCGCAAGATTCACCGCACCTTGGAGACCTTGAATTCAGTGGGCCTTGGCTACATTCGGCTTGGCCAACCCGCCACCACGCTCTCGGGTGGAGAGGCGCAACGCGTGAAGTTGGCCAGCGAGTTGCGGCGCATGCCCAACAAGCACACGGTGTACATCCTGGACGAGCCGACCACGGGTCTATCCTTCAGCGACGTTGACAAACTCATCTCGGTGCTGCATCAATTGCGGGACAAGGGCCACAGCATCATTGTCATCGAGCACCATTTGGACGTGGTGAAATCCTGCGACTGGATCATTGACCTTGGCCCAGAGGGCGGTGAGCGCGGTGGAACGGTGATTGCCACCGGCACACCGGAAACGGTGGCGAAGGTGCAGGACAGCCCAACCGGCAACTTCCTCGCACGCATGCTGGACACCTCCTCGCCGTGAACTACAAAGGGCGCATTCGCCGTCCTCCCAGCGGCCTCAATGGCCGGTGAAGATGATGTCCGTTACACGCGTCGAGGTCACACCACGTCAGGGGCCGGGCATGAAGGACGTCCGCGGCAACGTGGTGCGCCGCCACCTCCTCGCCGATCACGGCTTAGAAGTGGGTGAGGTCCGATCCATTTGCGGCTACCTCATCATGAGCGATACCCCCACCGAGGCCATTGAAGCCAGGGCGGACGACTTGTTCGTGGACCCCATCATCGAGCACGGGTTGACCAATCGATTGGCATTGGCCAGTGACCTGTTTCCCACCGCCCCCGACGCCGTCGTGACGATCGGCTTCAAACCCGGCGTGACCGACAATCCGGGCAAAGCAGCCTTGGACGGGTACACGACGTTGTTCCCAGAGGACACCGGTGCGGCCATTGCGACCTACACCACCTACGTGTTCTACGGCGTGCCCTCCTCATGTTCGGCTGAGTGGCTGGCATCAACGCTCCACAACGGTTTGATTGAGCGTGCCTTGGTGGCCGACGCTGAGGCCTGTTCGTCGGGCGCTTGGCCTGAACTGGCGTTCCCTACGCCTCCACCTCAAACGTTCACGCCCCCCAAGACCGTTGATTTGGAATTGGACGACGATGCACTGGTCGCGCTCTCCGAACAAGGGCTGCTGGCGCTCAACTTGACCGAAATGAAGGCGATTCGAGACCATTACCGGCGTCCCGAGGTTCAAGACGCCCGTCAAGCGGAGGGGTTGCCGCCGCATGCGCCAACCGACGTGGAACTGGAGTGCCTGGCGCAGACTTGGTCCGAGCACTGCAAACACAAGATCTTCGCATCCAAAATTCATCACGTCGACTCCGAAACGGGTGAAGACACCGTCATCGATTCGATTTTCAAAACCCACATCATGAAGCCCACCCATGACATGCAGAACGATGTCGATTGGCTGCTCTCGGTCTTCCACGACAACTCCGGCGTCATCGCTTGGGACGACACGTACAGCGTCTGCATGAAGGCGGAAACGCACAACTCCCCTTCTGCCCTTGACCCCTACGGCGGTGCCATGACCGGCATCGTTGGCGTCAATCGTGACATCCTTGGTACAGGATTGGGCGCTCGCCCCATCGCCAACACTGATGTGTTCTGTTTCGGGCCGCCCAACTGGAGCGGCGAACTGCCCGACAACCTCTTCCACCCCTCCCGGGTGCTGCGCGGGGTCCATGCGGGCGTTCGTGTTGGCGGAAACGAATCGGGGATCCCGACGGTGAACGGAGCCATTGTCTTCGACGACCGCTACATCGGCAAGCCGCTGGTGTACTGCGGCACGGTGGGCATCATGCCCCGTCACCTTCCGGATGGCCGCCCTTCTCACATCAAGACCCCTGAAGCCAACGACATCGTGTACATGGTTGGCGGTCGCGTGGGGTACGATGGCATCCACGGTGCCACGTTTTCTTCGTTGGAACTGACCGAAGAATCCCCGTCCAGTGCTGTCCAAATCGGCGACCCAATCACGCAGAAGAAAATGCTCGACATGCTTCTCGAGGCACGTGACGCAGGCCTCATCAGTTGCATCACCGACAACGGGGCCGGTGGACTTTCTTCGTCCATCGGCGAGATGGCGGAGTACACCAACGGGTGCGAGATCGATTTGGCAGCCGTCCCACTGAAGCAAGCGGGGCTCTCGCCGTGGGAAATCCTGGTTTCGGAAAGTCAGGAACGCATGACAGTCGCCGTTCAACCCGGTGACCAGGCGGCGTTTGAAGCGCTGGCCGCCCTTCATGAGGTCGAAGCCACGCCGGTGGCCCGATTCACATCAAGTGGGCAGTTTCACGTGAAGCACGGCGAAGACACCGTCGCCCTTCTGCCCATCGAATTCCTCCACGACGGTGTGCCTCAGCTGGAATTGGAAGCCGAGTGGATTCGTCCGCAACCGGCTGAATTCGTGCCACCTGCTCACGCCGATCACGCTGACCTGCTCCTGCGCATGCTGGCCCGACCCAACATTGCCAGCAAGGAGGCATGGGTCCGCCAATACGACCACGAGGTCATCGCGCAGACCGCCATCAAACCCTTTGTCGGGGTGGCTCGAGACGGCCCAGGTGACGCCGGTGTGATTGCACCAGTTCACGGTGATCCTCACGGCCTGGTGATCTCCTGCGGCATTGCACCGCGGTATTCCGATTTGGATGCAGGGGCCATGGCAGCTGCCTCCATTGACGAAGCGGTTCGCAACGCCGTGTGCGTTGGGTTGAACGTGGACAAAATGGCCGGCCTTGACAACTTTTGCTGGCCCGACCCCATCGAATCGGCGAAAACCCCCGACGGGCGGTTCAAACTCGCACAGTTGGTGCGGGCCAATCGGGAACTTGAGCGGGTGTGCAGGGCCTACCGTCTCCCCTGTGTCAGCGGCAAAGATTCAATGAAAAACGACTACGGTCAAGGCGAGAACAAGATTTCCATCCCGCCGACGCTCCTGTTCTCTCTGTTTGGCGACCATCCTGACGTCCGGTTCACCGCAACGAGCGATTTCAAGGAAGCAGGGGACCGAATTTACCTCGTTGGCACCTCGCACAACGAACTCGGTGCGAGTGAGCTGGCCTTCATGTTGACCGAAAGCGGCGAGGCCGCTGGCATCGGTGGACGTGTGCCGTTGTTGCCCCATCCTGAGCGGAACCTTGCCATGTACCGTCAGTTGGCCACCGCCATTCAACGTGGAGCCGTCCGCACGGCGCACGATTGCAGCGAAGGGGGCGTCGCTGTGGCTGTAGCCGAGATGTGCATCGGTGGCCGTTTGGGTGCAAACGTCGATCTTGACGGCACGGGCGACGGTGACCTCTGGGGTCGGCTGTGGGGTGAATCGCTTGGCCGGTTCGTTGTGGCCGTATCGACCGAACACGAGGCCACGTTCCGGGAATTGATGCGCGGTCACCGCATCACGGTGCTGGGCGAAGTTCTTGACAACGGTGCACTGCACGTGACAGACGGCGAGGACGACGTGCTTCACCTTGAGGTGGGTGCCATGGTTGATGCGTGGCAAGCCACACTGGCTCTCGGAGGTGTGCAGCATGCGTGATGATGTTCGTGTGGCCGTCCTGTACGGTTTTGGCATCAACTGCGATCATGAAACAAAGGCCGTGTTTGAACTGGTGGGGGCCACGGCAGAGCGCCTCCACGTCAACGAACTGGTCAACGGCAGCATCGACCTCACTGCCTTTGACATCATGGCCGTTCCGGGCGGCTTTTCATTCGGGGATCACCTGGGCAGCGGTCGCTTACTGGGCAACCGACTTCGGTTCACCCTGCGCGATTCACTGAAGACCTTCGTGGAAGCGAAAAAACCGATCATCGGCATATGCAATGGGTTCCAGGTGTTGGTCAAGACCGGTCTGTTACCGGGACCGGACGGTCATGAGCCGGATTTCATTCAGCGAGCCAGTTTGACCCTCAACGACAGCGGCCGATACGAGGATCGTTGGGTGACGCTCGAGTTTGACCCCGACAGCCCGTGCATCTGGACGAAAGGCATGGTTCGTATGGAATGCCCCGTTCGTCACGGTGAAGGCAAATTTGTCATGCCGCATGAAGCCGACCTCGATGCGCTTGAGGCCGGCCACCGAGTGGCGGTGCGGTACGTGGACAACACCGACCCGGTCGGCATGCACCGCACGGACCCCCTCCCGTACCCGACCAGCCCCAACGGAAGCATGCACAACATCGCCGGGGTGTGTGACGCCAGCGGATTGGTGTTTGGCTTGATGCCGCATCCAGAGGCCATCTACGCAGCATGGCTCCATCCCGAACACGCCGGTGGTCATGCACCTGCCGGTCACGGCGATGCGCTCGAGGGATGGGAAGGCGAAGGCCTCCAGTTGTTCCGCAATGCGGTGAATCACGTTCGGGCTCAACGGTGAGGCTTCTGTCTCGCCAAGCACACGTCGACGGGCTTCGCGGCGTGGCGGTCTTGCTGATGGTGATGGTCCACATCGCCGCAACGTGGAACCCGTACACGGTAACGCAAACGACCGTCCTGGCGTACGTGGTATCGGGTTTGGGGGGGTTGGCTGCCCCCCTCTTTGTGACCGTGTTCGGTTGGGGGGCAGCGCTTCGCCCGCTGTCGTTGAGACAACGAGGGGTTCGAGCAACGGTGCTGCTGTTGCTTCAGTGGGTGGTCAACCTGTGTGCACCGCACTTGTTTGAGCCGTTCACGCCAGGCGTGCTGTCGCTGTTTGCTCTTCTTGTATTGACGCAGCCGTGGTGGCTGGCGGTTGTTCGTCGGGGCACAATTTCGACCGGCATGGCCATGGCGTTGCTCGCCGTTGCAACGGTTCTTGCAAGCGGATGGACGGGCGGATTCACGTGGAGCGATCGCATTGCCGTTGAAGGTCTGTCAATGTGGATGATGCACGCATTGTTGACGGGGACGTACCCGTTGCTACCGTGGTTGTTCTTTGCCATGGCCGGGGCATGGATACAGGGCGCCGGAGAGCTGGAACATCGTCGAGGCTTTGCCGTTGTTGCGTGCGGTGGATCGGCGATCAGCGGATTGTTGCTTGTTCGTTCACTGCAAACAGGCGTGCCGTGGGCTTTGCCCAGCGGCGAGGCGTACTTGACGTTCTTCCCAGCCAACGCACCGTTCCTGATCGCAGCCCTTGCGGGGGTGTCGATCCTTTGGTGGTCTGCCCTCGCATGGTCGCATCGGGCGGCCGCTCTTGCGCCCGTGGGGCGCATGTCCTTGACGGTGTACGTGGGGCACTTCCTTCCCCTGTTCTGGGTTCATCGTTGGGATGAATCCGGCGGTTGGTCGTTGAACACGGCCATGTTGGCCGTGCTGATTTACACGATCATCTGCGGGGTGCTGGCTCGACAATGGTTCATCTCAAGACCGGATTGGACGCTTGAGCGAGTCATGCGGACCATCGAGCGTAGATATGGCCGGGATTGACCCCATCGTTGTTCAACATAGAAAGGGTTGTCACTCGAACCACCGGGTGAGACGAGGTGGCCAGAGGGCCACCTCGCCTCGAGGGTGTGGTAAGAACCGGGCTGAGCTTCACTCAGCAGCAGCCAGAGCTTCGGTGGCTTTCTTGGCGCCCATCCAGGCGACAACACCAAACCCGACCTTGTTGATCACGTCGGCGATGTTGTAGAGGACAGCCATCATCTCGATGGACACGGCCTCGGACACACCTGCGGTTGGGTTGAAGAGGTATCCGATGGGGTAGATGACCCAGCCGACCACGATGAACCAGCGCAGAGCGTTGGTGCTCCACATGAGTTCGGGGGCGATCTTGCTGTTGTCAACGCCCTTGCCGGAGGACCAGGGCGTACCGGTGGCCACGATGATCATGGCCCAGCCAACACCGCCGAGGATGAGGCCGGCCATGCCTTTGATGACACCGGCTTCACCGAGGTAGCCGAACAAAATCATGATGATGGCACCGGTGAAACAAACGCCGGTGAAACCGAGGCCGAGGAACTTCTCGTCGGTGATGGCGTCCTTTCCAACGAGGGAAGGGAACTTGAGGGCCATGAGAGGCACGGTGATGATCCAGTCCATGTAGCGGTACTCGATGCTCACAACGCCGAAGTCGGCGTACACGCCTCGCATGTAGTAGTAGTGGAAGGCAGCAATACCGACGATGAGGGCCGAAATGGTCATCGTGGTGCGGTATTGCGGGGCCACGTTGCTGCGCTCGCTCATAAAGAAGACGAAGGCGGCGCCCATGGCGATGTAGCCGACGAAGAAGAGGAAGTAGGTGACCAGGGCCAAACTGTCGACGTCACCAGAGGCATCGTACAAGTGGGCTGGCAGCCCGGTTTCGGTGTTCATTTCGCCGGCGGCTGCCGAAACGGTTCCGGCAAACGCTAGGGTCAGGGTGGCAATCAGCAGCAGGTTGGTTGTTTTTGAAAACGTCTTGTTTTGCATGGTTCTCGAGCTGAAAATTAACAGTCGGTATATAAACAAGTGTATTTTTTCACGCGTTTTTTTGCAAGTTTCGCGTATTGTTCTTTTTCGCCAACCCGTTTCTATCGGAATGAACCTCTGTCTGAGGGATGCGTTTAATTCTCCAACAACGAACCGGTTTGAACGGCCCACAAGCGAGCGTACACGCCGTTCAGATCGAGCAAGGCTTCGTGTGTGCCTTCCTCGATGACGTTGCCGTGTTCCAACACGAGGATGCGGTCCGCGTGGCGAACCGTGGACAGTCGATGGGCGATGATGACGGTGGTGCGGTGCTGTGCAATGGTGTGAATGGAACGTTGGAGTGCTGCTTCCGTGTCGTTGTCCACCGCAGAGGTGGCCTCGTCAAGCAAGAGCAAAGGGGCGTCCTTGAGGACGGCCCGGGCGATGGCCAGTCGCTGCCGTTGCCCGCCGGACAGACGGTGGCCCCCCTCGCCCACAAGCGTGCCCCAGGCATCCGGTAACGCTTCCACGAACGCCGTGGCTTCGGCCACGCCGGCAGCGGCCTTGACCTCATCATCGGAAGCATCCAAGCGCCCGTAACGAATGTTTTCGAGAATCGTGGTCGGGAAGAGCGTGATGTGCTGGTCAACCAGCCCCATGGAGGAGCGCAGTGCGTGGAGCTTCCATTCGTCAAGAGGGACCCCGTCCCACACCACCTTTCCTTCGGTGGGTTCGGCAAATCGGAGGAGCAGGCGCATCAGCGTGGTTTTCCCCGCCCCCGTCGACCCAACGATGCCGGTGGTTGTGCCGGCCGGGAACGTCAGGTCGAGCCCGTCGAACAACGGTTCACGACCAGGATAGGCAAACGACACGCCTTCGAATGTCAAATCGGCCTGCATCAACGCGTCACGGGATGCTTCGTGGTCGCCCTGCTTCAGTTCAACGGGCGAAGCGAGCACGTCGAGGATCCTTGTGGAGGACGCCATGGCACGCTGGTATAGGTCAAAGGTCTCGCCCAAGCGGGTCAGTGGCCAGAGCAGGCGTTGCGTCATGAACACCAGCACCGAATAGGCTCCGACGGCCATGGCACCTTCAAGGGTCAGCCAGCCGCCCAGCAGCAAGGTGGCGGTGAACCCCACCAGGATGGCCATGCGGATGAGCGGCGTGAACGCAGCAGAAAGCCGAATGGCCGATTGGTTCGCTTCCCGATAGGTTTGGCTCAACGCCTCCACTCGGGCCTGTTCATGGGCCTCAGCGGTGAAGGATTGAACGGTGGTCATGCCGGAGAGGTCGTTTTCCAGCAAGGCGTTCATGTTGCCTGCAGCGGCCCGAACTTGGGCGTACTTTGGCTCAAGGTTGCGCTGATAGCGAAACGATCCCCACACGATGATGGGGATGGGCAACACGGCAAAGACGGCCACCTGCCATGAGATGGCAATGAACACAGCGCCCACGACGACCACCGTTGTGGCCACCTGAAGCAGGTCGTTGGCGCCCTTGTCAAGGAACCGCTCAAGCTGGTTGATGTCGTCGTTGAGGATGGCGAGGATGTCGCCTTTCTGCCGCTCGTCGAACCACGCCGTGCTCTGTTGTTGCACGTGGCCAAAGGTGTCCAAGCGCATGTGGTGCTGCACGGTTTGCGCAAGGTTCCGCCACAGCACTCCGTAAAAGAACTCGAACAGCGACTCCAGCCCCCAAATGAGGAAGGTCAACACCGACAGCAAGACCAGTTGATGCC